>Ga0335077_10009279_pt1 | contig 12205 bp, 10 predicted proteins | sample Lox_Sample_31_FD_207151 | JGI IMG/M metagenome (GOLD analysis project Ga0335077, IMG submission 207151) | Soil microbial communities from Loxahatchee National Wildlife Refuge, Florida, United States - Lox_Sample_3.1 | ecosystem: Environmental > Terrestrial > Soil > Wetlands | place: USA...
GCCTCGGCCTCGATGGTGACGCCGTAACGGGCCGCGGCGGCGGCCGAGACCCGGGACAGCAGCAGCGGTCCGCTGCCCGAGGAGGCGGGGCACTGGTCGGGGGGGTGACGGTGCTGGGCGACGAACAAAGCGATGGGAGTCTCCTCGGTTGGGCCGGCGGGGAGCACCGGCCGGCGCTGGTGTGCGGACAGGCATCAGCCTGCTCACCCTGGCAGCGCGTGTACACGGACAAAGGCGGACAAGCGACCCGGACAAAAACACCCGGCAGGGCAGCGCGGAGGACACCACGAACGGTCAGCGGAGGCCCGCGCGGGCCATGCACCACCAAGGATGTGGAGCAGGCGGGCACGGCGAGGTACGGAACGGGCCAGGTCTCGGCGCTACGCTCAGAACTGGGCGCCTACCTGCGGCGTTGCTGCGGCGCTACCGTAGCTGGTCGCGCGGGGTTTTCGCTGGAAGGAGTGTCCGCGATCGCCCGGCGGAGCCGGTCGGCGTCTTTGTCCGCCCCCAGGCGTTCGAGGATGGCCAGCGCCTGGACCAACTTCGCGTGCGCGGCGGCATGGTCTTGTCGCTGGCGGTCGAGCAGCCCGTAGGCGTGCAGCAGCCGGGCCTGGCCGTAGGGGAATGGCATGGCCCGGGCGCGGTCAAGGCCCTCCCGGTAGGCGGCCCGGGCCAGATCGTGGTGACCGTCGCGCGCCAGGACCATCCCGTGCACTTCCAGCGCGCGGATCAGCTCCAGCCAGACTCCCATCCGGCGCGCATGGTCGACGGCGCTCCTGGCGTATGCCCGGGCGCGGTCGAGGTCGCTCAGCTCCAGGTGTGCCTCGGCTAGCACCGATAGGAGCTCGACGGGGGTATCCCAGGTCAGGTCCTCAGCGGCCGGGGCCGGCCGGTCGGCGGTCACCGGGTGCAGGCGGGTGACCGCGTCCTGGGGACGGCCGTCCAGCAGATCCAGCCTGGCCAGGTGGGTCAGCGCCACCCGCTCGACCCGGACGATTCGCAGGGACCTGGCGGCCTGGAGGGAGCCTTCCAGGTAAGCCCGGGCCTGCTGCCATGCGCCGTCCAAGATCAGGGCCGAAGCCAGCACCCCGACGAGACGCACGGCCATGGGCGAGGAACTGGCGGCGATACGCTCCTGGGCCAGGCCGACCAGGTCGCGGCCGCGGTCCCAGTCTCCGCGCACGTAGCAGACCCCGGCGAGATATACGGTGTGCATCGCGGTGAGGACCTGATCGCCGGCCCGCTCGGCCGCAGCGAGCATCCGCTCGCTCAGTGCGGCACAGCGGTCCACCTCGCCCATGGCCAGGTAGGCTGCGCTGAGCAGGGCCGCGCCTTCGGCGGCCCCCGCGTCATCTGCTACCGCCGGATCCGCGGGCAGTGCCTCCGCCATCAGCGCCGTGCCCTCCGCCAGCCGGCCCAGGGATATCAGCCCGGCGCCCTCGACCCGGGTGCCGATGGCCTGCATCGTGGTGTTGTCGGCCGCGCGCCCGGCCCGGGCCAGCGACCGGCCCAAGGTCACCAGCTTGGTGTACGAGCCCTGCGCGTACAGCTGCAGCAGCAGCCCTCCCCACCAGGTCAAGGTGCCGGGTGAGGCCTCGACGGCTGGCGCCGGATCGCCTTCGGTCGTGACGGCCAGCTCGCCGAGGGCATCGTAGCTGGTGCCGCGGCGGTAGTGCGCGTAGGCCAGCCGGCCGGTCACCCGGGCCACGCTCTCGGCGTCGCCGACCGCCCGGTACCCCGCCAGCGCAGCCTCCAGCGCGGTGATCGCCGCATCGTAGCGTCCAGCCCGGTACGAGGCCACCCCCTCCTTCTCAGCGACCGCCGCCACATCGGCGGGGCGGTCGGCCGCCTCGAGCCGGGCCGCCGCGGCGGCGTAGAACTCGGCCGCGGCGGCGTAGGCCACCCGCTGCTGGGCCTGGTCCCCGGCCAGCTCCAGGTAGCCGGCCGCCGTGCCGTCCTCGCCGCTTTGCGAGAAGTGGAACGCCAGCGATTCGGCCGACGAGCCCGGCTGGCGCTCCAGCGCCTGGCCAATGCGGCCGTGCAGGCGCCGCCGCCGGGCGGCCGACAGGCTGTTCTCGACCGTCTCCCGGATCAGGTCGTGGGTGAACCGGTACCCGTCCGGCCCATCCTCGGCCAGCAGCCGGGCCTCCAGCGCCGTCTCCACAGCCTCCAGCACCTGCTCGTCGTCACGACCGGTGACCTGGGCCAGCAGCGTGTGCGGCACCACTCGGCCCGCCACCGCGGCGACCGACAGCAGTTCTCTGGCCGGACCGGGCAAGGCGGTTACCCGCTGGCCGATGACCTGCGCCACCGTCCACGGCACTGCTAGCGGCGTCTCGCCCTGGCCGCCGTCACCTGCCTGCTCGGCGTAGCTGACCAGGAAGAACGGCACCCCTCCGGCGCGCCGCACGATCGCCGGCAGCACCGCCGACATCTGCTCCCCCGCCGGGGCCAGCTGCAGCAGCAGCCGCCCGGCGTCGGCATCGGTCAGTGGCCCGAGCGGCAGCACCCGCACCAGCGATGCCCGGGCCAGATCGGCGGCAAATTCATCTAGCCGGGCCGGGGTTTCCGAGTCACGGTAGGCACCGATAACCCGCAGCGGCGGCGACCCGGCCGCGGCCAGCAGCGATGCCAACAGGTCGACCGCGTCCGGGCCGGCCCAGTGCAGGTCGTCCAGGACCAGCAGGGTGCCGGCCGGGCCGGCCAGCGCGCGGAGCAACCGCCCGGCCGAGGAGACCAGCAGCCGCCGCTGCTGCTCCGGCTGGAACCCCGTGGTCGACCCGCCCTCGCCGGGACCAGGCCCGCCGGACAGCGCGAGCTCAGGCAGCAGCAGGTCCACCTGGCCGGCCTGCCGGAGCGCCTCGGCGCGCTGACCGGCCGGCAGCCGCTGCAGTGCATCGTCCAGCGCGCCGGACAGCGGAGCATAGGCATCATGGGCCCGCCGCAGGCAGCCGCCCCGTGCGACCCCCCATCCGCCGCCCGCGGCCCGAGCGGCAGCCTCCTCCAGCAGGCGGGTCTTGCCCATGCCCGGCTCGCCGGCCAGCAGCAGCACCGGTGGCCCGGCCCCGGCGAGAAGCTGACGGATCTGCGCCATCTCGGCGTCCCGGCCGGCGAGCGGCCGGGCGGGCATCTCCCGGCCGCCCTGGCGGCGTTCCCGCGCGGCTCGCAGCGCCGCTCGCTCTTGGTCCGCCAAACCCAGCACCTCGGCCAGCCGATCGGCAGCGGTGTCAGGTAGCTCACGCTGATCTTGCTCCAGCTTGCCGATGTAGTTGGCGCTGTACCCGGCCCGTTCGGCCAACTCTTCCTGCGTCAGGCCGGCCAGCACTCGGTAGCGCTGCAGCAACTGCCCGCAGGTCGGCGGCGCGTCCTGGACCTGCCGCCCGCGCCCGGCCCGGCCTGCACCCATGTCCGGCCCGCCCCTTCACCGGGAAACCGCCCCGGCCCCGACCATGCTAACGCCGCCCAACGCGGCGCGGCTATACGCACGCGGCAGCCCCGGTCGGCATCTTGTCCGGGTCCCTTGTCCAGGTTTGTCCGTGGACCCCCGCCTAGAGGGCGACCAGGCTGACACCCGTCCGCACTCCCGGTCCAGCAGCCATAGGAAGTGACGAAAGTGACAGGAAGTGACAAGCGCAGGCATCGGAACCCGGCCATGGCACCTCGCAAAGGAGAACAACCGATGACAGGCAACCAGGCATCACCAGCCCAAGCGGCGGGTTCAACCTCGCGACCATCAGCTCGGCTCGGCAATCGTCCACGGCGTTGCAGCCCTCCATGGCGTTCATCCCGGCCACCGGCGGCAACTGGCCGTTGTTCGGCAGGGCGACGTGGTATCCCATCGATGTCGCGGGCAACTCGCTGTGCACAGATTCAGGGGGCTGCAGCATGGTGACCGCGAACACCGTGTACCAGAACCAGGTGATGGGACTCTACGTGCAGCAGCAGTCCGGCTCCGGTCCCGGCACCTACCTCGCTACCGTCCGCACGCGCTGACGACGGCTGGGCCTGGTATTTCAATCCGCGAGGCAACCGAAGGCAGCCGGTGCCACAGTTCGCTGATCGACAGCGAGATCCCCGCAGCGATGACATCCAGATCCGGTATGGCAGCGGGGCGGCGCAGACTGCGGTGTGCCACGACCGGCTCGTGCTGCGGGTAGCCGCGGCTCGGGCCGGTCGCGATTTCCGCGATTGATAAGGGTTCGCCGACCGATCTCCACTCGCTCAGTTGCGAGTGGCACCCGCGCCCTGCTTCAATCGCCTTCGATTACGTTCTTCAGCGCAGACAACATTACCGCCCAATTATCCCGCGAATGCGCCGCCTCTTCCTCGCTTGCAGCACCCGGAACCGCAGGCCGCCAGGGCCAGGGGATGACAAGAATGGCGGCCCAAAGGTGCCGGAACGGATCACGGGAACATCCAAGGTTCTTCGGAGGAACAGAATGAGCGATACGAGTACCGGAAACGGCAAGGTAGTGGTGAACAGGTCGATGTCGCTTGACGGCTTCATCGCCGGTCCCGGCCACGCGATGGACTGGATCTTCGACTTCGTGGCGCCGGACGAGTTCCCGGAGATTGCGGCGGCCACCGGCGCGATGCTCATCGGGCGGCGGACCTACGAGGTAGCCAACAGGATGGACGCGGACAAGGAGCGGGAGTCAGTATCGAGCGGCGAGACATACCCCTTTTCCGGACCCGTATTCGTCCTCACCCATAGGCCGCCGGAGCCGCCGGACCCAGAGGTCACGTTCCTCACCGGTGACATCGGGGAAGCGGTCGCCACGGCGCGCAGTGCCGCGGGCGGTAAGAACCTCGAGATCCTCGGCGCCGACGTGGCCGGCCAGTGCCTGCAGCGGGGGCTCGTCGACGAGATCCTGGTATATGTACTGCCGGTGCTGCTCGGCGACGGCGTCCGCCTCTCGTCCCCGGGCCTGGCCAGGACAGACCTGGAACCGGTCAGCAGCACGAGGTCGGGCGCTGTCACCATCCTCCGATTCCGCGTCCGCAAGTAGTCCGCTTACCCCGTCTTGCTCTCTGCCGTCCCGCCGGGTCTCCGATGGCCGGGCTGGCAGCTCGCTGGCCCGGGCTCCAGACCGCGCCCTCGGCCGAACGATGCCGCAGCGGCGATCCCGGTTTGCGTGATGTTCCGCTGTCCGAGGCGTTGCGGCGGCGTGAATGACGGATGGTGGTCATGTGCTTCTCGTGAGATGGTGACACAAAGCGGACCCCAGAGGGGAGCGGCATGCCGAAGCCGACAATCGTTCTTGTTCACGGCGCATGGGCCGACGGCTCAAGCTGGAATGCAGTATCGAGCGAGCTCCAGGGCCAAGGGTTCACCGTCCTCACTCCCCCTAACCTCCTGCACGGGGTGGCGGGAGACGCCGCCTACATCGCGTCGTTCCTCGCGCAGCGCACGACCAGTCCCGTTGTCCTGGTCGGCCATTCTTACGGTGGCGTGGTGATCACGAACGCGGGCACGGCAGGCGGTGACGTCAAGGCGCTCGTCTACGTCGACGCGTTCATCCCCGAGGTGGGCGAGACCACCTTCCAGATCCTCGGCGGCTCGGGCTCCGCGTTCGATGTTCCCGACCCGAACGCCGTTTTCGATATCGTCGGCTACCCCGGAGCTCCGGAAGGGGACGCCGAGGCGTTCCTCAAGCCATCGACCGTCCACGACGCGTTCGCGCAAGACCTTCCCGAGGCGGACCGGTGGCTGATCGTCGCGAGCCAGCGTCCGATCACGCTCGGCGCCAACACCGCGCCGACCCAGACCACAGCCTGGAAGACCATACCGAGCTGGGTCGTGATCGGAACCGAAGATCGGGTCATACCCCCTGCCACCCAGCGCAGCATGGCCGAGCGGGCGGGCTCGACCATCACCGAGGTCGCAGGATCGCACGTGTCAATGGTGTCCCGCCCTGCGGCTGCGACTGACGCCATCCTCGCCGCCGTGGCTGCCATCGGCGACTAGGAAGGCTGAAGCGGCGCCCAGGTAAGAGCCACATGCAGAAATTCAGATCCCTGCCGAAAAACCCTGCTGCAGACGTATCACACGCGACCCCGTCACGCACCTAGGGGTAGAGGGCCGTGCCCGGGCCAGTGCGCCTCGGGAGGCGGTCTGCTTGTATGACGGATGGCGGCGTGGGACATGTCCCGCGTCGCAAAGTCACCTGGATGGCGGACACATCGGTGAGGTCTCGCCCGTCTGTCCCGGTGATTGGAGGGTAAGCGCATGGATCCCGGGATTGATGCCCAGGCCGGTAACGTCCCCGGAGAGCCATCCTCGCGGGTTTTCGAGGTGGGACTCCGCGGCTATGACCGCCATCAGGTGGACGAGCACATCAAGCAGCTGGCGGACCTGGCCCGTCGGCACCGGGAACAGGTCCAAGCGCTGCAGCTTGAGTTGTCCTCCGTGCAGCGCCAGCTGCGGGAGCGCCCCGCCCGTGCGGGTCCTGAGCCCCGGGTCGAGCCATTGCTGCGGCTTGCCGAGAAGCATGCCGCCGAGATTCTCGGTGAGGCCAGGACCGCCGCCGACGAGCTGCTGGCTGCGGCTAAGGCAGAGGCGGCCGAACTGCTGGCTGCGGTCGGGACTGAGACCGCGGAGCTACGGGCGAGTGCCGTACGGGAAACCAGCGACCTGCGCGCTTCTGCCGGGCGGGAAGCGGACGCGGTCAGGGCCACTGCGCGGCGGGAGGCTGACGAGCTGGCCTCGATCACTGAACGCGAGGTCGCCAGGGTCCGCGCCACGGCCGGCCACCAGGTGGCGGAGAAGCGGGCCACGACCGAGCAGGACATCGCCAGGCTGCGTACTGCCGCTGAGCGGGAGGTCGCCGAGCTGAGGGCCACCGCGCAGCGAGAGCGGGACGAGTTTCTCGCTGCCCCCAGACGGCAGGCGGACGAGATATGCAGCCAGGCCCAGCGAGTCCTCAAGGAAAGCGAGGCGCAGCGGGCCCAGGCCGAAACCGAGCTGCAGACCCGGCTTGCCTCCCGCCGCGAGGAAGCCGAAAGGCGGGAGGCAAAACGCCAGGCGGCACCGCAACCAGGCACCCACAAGCGAGTCACCGAGGCCGAGCAGCGGGCCGCCGCGGCCGACGCGCAGACGGAGCAGATCTTGCGTGCGGCAGACCAGCACTCCAAGCAGCTCGTTTCCAACGCCAACAAGCACGCCGGCCAGATCGTCGCCCAGGCCAAGGCGGAGGCCGACCAGATCCTGACCGACGCCACGAACCAGATCAGCCGGCTTCAGGCCGCAGCTCGGGACGAACTCGGCGAGCTGACCAGGCAGAAGGAGAGCATCTCTAGCTACCTCGTCTCGATCCGCGAGCTGCTCAGCAGATAGCTGGCCGCAGCGGCGATCGCTGTGGCGGCCGCTCGCGCACGAAACTGACCCGTGATCTCATCGACTCGGATGTCATCGTCCAGCTCGCCTGCGGTCGGCGACGTGCAGGCGAGGGCAAAGACACGACCCGCGGCGGTGTTAGGCCCATTGACCTGCAGCCGCCTGACTATCAGATCCGTAAGAGCAGGCACATCGTCCGGGACCGTTCGTTGCGGTCCGGGTTGATTCGCTTCCGTTGGGGCGTGGTGCCGATGCGGCCAGGGCCGGTCACGCAGGGTGCCCGGCGGCGAGCCGGACGGTAAAGCCGTCCCGGGACCGGATCAGCGCGACGTCAAGATCGAGCATGTGGATGAGCCAGAGCCCGCCTCCCTGCCGTTCCGACCTGGCCCACAGGGGAACCAGGCCGGCCAGCGGGTCGGCTGGCCCCGGGCCGGTGTCGTGCACGTCGACGAGGATCCGCCCGGATCCGGCCGAGATCCGCGCGGTCACGGGGGGGCAGCCGTGCTGCCGGGCGTTGCTGACCGCCTCACCAACCCCGATCATGAGATCCTGCAGAGCCGTGTCGGGGACCTGGCCGCCGCCGATGCTGGTGACCGCGTGCCGGACCTGGGCGGCTGACGGATCGGTCATCTCGATAGCAGGGGCCGATCGTTCCAGCGGATCAGGATCAGGCGGCAGCGGCTCGAAGTCCGCAAGGTCCTGGTACCGGCGGCTGGGCTGGTACTGCCCTGAGGGCAAGACGATGCGGGGGTGGGTCCGCGTGGCGACGTCCAGCACGCGGGGCGCGGCGGTGGTGGCGTCGTACAGGCACCGGCTCCAGACGGGGAACTTGTTCCAGATGGTGTTGGCGGCTGATTCGTAACGGTCCCATCCAGCGAACCGGCCGCCGTTGCCTTCGTGCGGCACGTCCCCGGCGATCCGGATCTGGGTAGCGCCCGCGGTGGTGAGTTCCTCGAACATTTCCCAGTAGGAGGCGATCGCCCGGGCTGGCGTGGCGTACAGGTTGTTGTCGGCGATGAAGGTGACGGCGCCCGGGGCGTATAGCCAGGACCGCAGCAGGCTGGCTTTGCGGTCGTCGTAGCCGAGGATGACCGGCTGACCCGCGGCCACTCCCTCCTCCACGAACGGGACGATCAAGGCGCCGAACTCGGCGTCGGAGCGGTAGAACCCAACCTCGTGGAACCGCCCCCGTCGACCGGCCGATTCCGTCCTCATCTACGTGCCTTTTCCGGTCCCGGGCCAGGCGCGACCGGCCTTGCCGCAGCAGGGACCAGGGTCGGCACCTGGCCGGTCATGCTCGCTGGGGAAGACAGCTGGCCCAGGTCAGATGGTGCCGTGACTTCGGCATCTAGCAGAGCATGACGACCCATTTAACTACTGCATTCCACGATAGCGCGCGCCCAGCGGCGGCCGCCCGGCCGGGTGACCCATCCGCGCGTCTCCCACGTCTCCGGCGTTGCGGCGTGTCTCGTCGACCAGGCACAACGCCTAGATATGCATCGTCGTTGTCTCGTGCTGTCTCCCGGGTCCCGAGCAGTATCGTTAGCAGATCCGTTAGCCCTGTTCAGGACTGCCCGTCGGGACGTTCGGCCCTGGTCCTAGAACGCACGCGGCCGGAGCATCGGCCCGGCCTGGCCCGCGGGTTCGGATGGAAGGAGTAACGATGGCCGGAGAAGGCGGGGACGCAGCGTCGTCAGCTGATGCGCGGGCGCGGGCAGTCGAGGAGCAGATGACAGATGACGAGCGGTTCTCGCTGCTGGTCAGCGTCATGGGGGTTAATGACGTAGTCACGGTGCGGGACGAGCGGATCCCGGAGGGCGTTCCGATGAGCGCGGGGTATGTCCCGGGTGTGCCGCGGCTGGGCATTCCCCGGCTGTTGATGAGCGATGCCAGCCTGGGCGTGACCAACCCCGGATACAGGGAAGGAGACACCGCGACGGCGCTGCCCGCCGGGATCGCGCTGGGGGCGAGCTTCAACCCGGAGCTGGCGCGCCAGTCGGGCGGGATGCTCGGCCGGGAGGCCAGGACGCGGGGATTGAACGTGCAGCTGGCGGGCGGAATCAACCTGGCCCGCGACCCGCGGAACGGGCGGAACTTCGAGTACCTGTCGGAGGATCCGCTGCTAAGCGCGGTGATGGCGGCCGAGTCGATCAGCGGGATCCAGGCCGAGGGCGTGATCTCGACGATCAAGCATTATCCGCTGAACTGCAACGAGACCAACCGGCACTGGCTGGATGCGATCATCGACCCGGCCGCGCACCCCGAGTCGGACCTGCTGGCGTTCGAGATCGCGATCGAGCGTGCCCAGCCCGGTTCGGTCATGACCGGCTACAACAAGATCAACGGCGAGTACGCCGGGGGCAACAGCGTCCTGATCCAGGGCGTGCTCAAGGGCGCATGGGGATACCCAGGCTGGGTGATGTCGGACTGGGGCGGCACACCCGGCTGGGAGGCCGCCCTGATGGGGCTGGACCAGGAATCCGGCTTGCAGCTCGACAGATGGCGGTTCGGGGACATCTCGGGGACACGCCCAGCCGAAGCGATCATCTGGTCCGTCGATCGTCCAGCGGGCTCGTCCGGCGGTTCTCGCGTGAGCGCGCCCGTAGAGGTCCCGGAAGATATCGCCGAACGGATCCGCACGCTGTGCCTGGCGCTGCCCGAAGTGACGGTGCGAGTCGACGGGTCCCTAACCAGAACGAGATCGACGGCGCAGTCGTTCGACATCCGCCGGAGGTCATTCTGCTTGCTCGTGGCACGGGAGGGCCCGGCTGGCAAGCCCGTTCCGCTGCTCGTGTTGCGCGCCGACCCCGACGAACGCGACGCGTTGCTCTCCATGGGCCTCCCGTTCTTCGCCTCGCGAGCCGGCCGTGACCGCATCGTGGTGGTGCTCACCGGCGACACGGACTGGGAGGAGATCCGTGAGCTCGTGACCGAGAGCTACCGGATCCTCGCGCCGAAGAAGCTCGCCGCACTGCTCGATTAGCACACGCTGGCCGTCGAGCCCGCAGCGACATGGGCATGCCGACGGCGCAGGACAGTGACCACCAAGGTTCACCGGCGATTCAGGAAACGCAAGTAGAACGCCCCGAACACCAGGACGATCCCGACGTTCACCGCCAGCCGCTCCCAGAACCGGTTCCTGAAGAACAGGACGTCCACGCCAACCACAACGGCTACCAGCACGAGCACGTAAAGCGCGACGGTAGGCCCTTTTCCCATCCTTCCTTGCTACTGCGTGTGGCGCTTCTCGTCAATCTGACCGGCCTTCAGTTGGTCCGTCCAGGTCGTCAAGTCCGTCTGCTCCGCTCCTCGCGCCCCGACCGCGACTCGAACGCGGGACCTACTGACCGAAAGGACGTAGCGGCCGCTGCCCGTTGTGTCGGCCAGGCGACAGACCTTGTGTCGGCCAGGTGACAGACGTTTGCGACGCGGCCCGGCACGCTGGTCGCAGCCGGTCCATCCCGGTCGGCTACCCAGGCAGGAGGATGATTGAACATGACTGCAATCCAGCAGCCCAGCAAGCCGTTTACCCGGTGGGCGAAGAGCACGATCCGGACCCTCCAGCACCTCAACAAGGTACTGGCCGGGATCTAACCCGCCAGCCCTATCCGGGCGCGACCGCGGTAGTACTGGGCGGACCATCCAGCCGCGTCCGTGGACTGGGCTGATATTCCGCTCTAGTCTCTCCGCGCGTCAAGCCATGGCTGCCGACTTGGCATCAGTGCCGACCTACGCATAACGAGGGTGTTTCTGTGCGTTGCTCGCGGACTCAAAACCCGTGCAAGCTTCATGTTCGCAGGTGGCTGCGGGTGGCGATCGTTGGTTATTGATGGCAGTTCGGGCGCATCTCAGGGGCACGCGCCCTTAGTGCGTAGGCCAGGTGCTCGGTGGAGCGGGCGCTGTCGAACGAGCGTCCGTCTATCAGGCCGGGCATATCCCCAGTTGGGGCGGACCGTGCAAGACTCATAAGTCGTCGCCAGTCGCTGATGCCTGCCGTTGGCTGCTGCTGTTACCGTCACCGTCGCTGTCAGCGCGATCATCGTGAATGTCGTCGGCCGACGAGCTGGCTCGTATGCTCGTGGCTTGTGGGAGTTACTGTACGTGCGGCCCGTACCGGCGATGGTCCCGGGATCAGCCGGGCATGGCTGAGCGCAGCGGCCTATTACGCGGACCTTGATCCTGAGCATTTCCAAGTACCCCGTGACGAGGGCACGGCCGAAAGCTGGGACAATCAGATCGGCCAGAACAGCGATGACTCCCTTCAGCTTGTGGCCGAGTTCGACGGCCAGGTCGTCGGCTGGCTGGCGGCCACGATCGAGCATCCCAAGCCGAACGCTGACGTGCAACTCGTCCGGGAGCATGGATGGATCCGGCTCGTGGTGGATGCACTGGTCGTGCACAGCACCCAATGGCGCCAGGGAGCCGGAACGGCGCTCCTTGCAGCAGCCGAGGCGTGGGGACGGACCCGGGGCGCCCAGGTCGCACGTCTGGACACCTATGCGCGGAGCCAGGTGTCGGTACCCTTCTACGAGAATCACATGGGCTATCACAGGCGCTCGATCGTCTTCCAGAAGCGGTTGTGATCACGCCCGTGATCACCAGCTTGGAAGGCTTCGGGTCTGGGGACGCTGGTTAGCTTCGATGCAGGTCAAGCGGTGTGGCCTTGTATCCGTGAGTGACCGTGAATGACCTTGTTCTGCTGTCCGATCGGCACGCTGTTAGACAAGATGACTGCGGCACCTTGCAGGGGATGGCCTGCGTCCGGTCCGGGCAGGCTGCGGCCTGGCCCTTGGTTTCTGGCTGGAGTGTCCATTAGGCTCCGCCGCTCAAGGGGCGGGTCCCGAAGATGCTTTCTGCGAAGCGTTTTGA
>Ga0335077_10009280_pt1 | contig 12203 bp, 9 predicted proteins | sample Lox_Sample_31_FD_207151 | JGI IMG/M metagenome (GOLD analysis project Ga0335077, IMG submission 207151) | Soil microbial communities from Loxahatchee National Wildlife Refuge, Florida, United States - Lox_Sample_3.1 | ecosystem: Environmental > Terrestrial > Soil > Wetlands | place: USA: Florida...
AAGACCGAGTTGATCAACGCGATGTTCTTCGCGGACTTCAAACAGCGCCTGCTGCCCTCCGACGTAGGCCGCACCACCATGTGCCCGACGGAGATCTTCTACGACGCGGCCGAAGAACCCTATGTCCGCCTGCTGCCGATCGAGACGCGCAAGCGCGAGGACAGCATCGCCTCGCTCAAGCAGCACCCCATCGAATGGGTCAAAATCAAGCTCAATTTGGACTCCCAGGACGAAATGGCCAAGGCTATGGCGAGCCTGGCCGAGACGAAGACGGTGCGCGTGGAGGAAGCCTCCGCGCTCGGGCTCCTGGACCAGAAGGATTTCGTCACGACCACCGTGGTAACCAAGGGCAGCAGGGTCGAAATCCCGGCCTGGCGCCACGCCATGATCAACTATCCGCACCCGCTGCTGAAGAGCGGACTGGTCATCCTGGATACACCCGGCCTCAACGCCCTGGGCACCGAGCCGGAGCTGACGCTCAAGATGATCCCGAGCGCCCACGCCATCTTGTTCCTGCTGGCCACCGACACCGGCGTTACGAAATCGGATCTGGAGATCTGGCAGCGCTATGTCCAGACTTACCAGACACGACGTATCGCGGTGCTGAACAAGATCGATCTGCTGTGGGACGACCTCAAAAGCGCAAGCGAGATCGACGTCTCGGTGACCCGGCAGATCGACGAGACGTGCCGGCTGCTGGAACTGCCCCGCGATCACGTCATCGCCCTCTCCGCGCAGAAGGCGCTGCTCTCGCGTATCCGTTCCGACCAGGCCATGCTCGAGCGCAGCGGCATCCGCGAACTCGAGGAACTATTGGCCAACGAGATCGTGCCGGCCAAGCAGGAGATCCTGCGCGCCGCCGTGGTCAAGGAGATGGGCGCCATGGTCGAGGGCTCGCTACAGAGCGTGATGACGCAGCTCACCGCCACCCAAGCCGAGCTGCAGGAGCTGTCCAAGCTGTCCGGCAAGAACCGCGAACTGGCTAAGACCATGCTGGCTCGGCTCGAGAGGGACCGCGCGGTCTACCTCCAGCACACGGAGAGCTTCAAGAATTCGTACGGCATCATGCTCAAGCAAGGTCACGCGCTGATGGCCAACTTGGACGAGGAGCACATCGACGAGATCTTCGCGAAGAGCGCCAAAGACATCGAGGGCAGCTGGACCACGGCTGGCCTGTGGCGCAGCATGAACTCGCTATTCGAGTCCTTCTCGCGCCAAGCGGACAAGATCCTGAGCTTCGCTTCCGAAACGCGCAGCTTCGTGGACAAGGTCTACCAGGAATTCCAGGAGCAGTACGGTTTCGTCAACCTCACACCGCCTCCGCTCAATCTGGAGAAGCATATCCTCACGATGAAGGGGCTGAAGCAAAGCACCGAACGCTTCTGCCGCGACCCGGTCAACGTCATGACCGAGAAGCACTTCCTGGTGAAACGCTTCTACAACGGCCTGGTGACCGAGGCGCGCTCCGTGTTCCAGTCCGTGCGCAAGGACCTGGACGGCTGGCTCAAGAACGCGATGACCCCGATTTCGAGTCAACTCAAAGAGCATCAGACGCTGCTCGAGCGGCGCGTCGAAAACCTCAAGAAGCTGTCCGGTGATCTGTCCAGCCTGCAGGAGCGGCTCCACCAGCTGGAGATGCAGAAGATGGCGCTGGGCAAGCAAGTCGAAGACCTGCTGCGCACGAAGTACAAGGTGCTCGGCACTGCGGAGCGCCAGCGCGCGGTGCGCGCCAAAGCGGCTTGACTTGAAACGGCGATCGAACCACTGAGACACAGAGGCACCGAGGACAACAACCCCGGGGCTTGCCGTTGCTCTATGTCTCTGTGCCTCTGTGGTTAGAACAGCCTTGCCCTACATCAGGACTATGTCGTATTGCTCCTGGCTGTAGATGTTTTCCACCTGCAGCGAAATCGGCTTGCAGATGAAGTCACCGAGCATGGCCAGCGACTGCGATTCCTCGTCCAGGAACAGGTCGATCACGTTCTGCGAGGCGAGGACGCGGAACTCGCGCGCATCGAACTGGCGTGCTTCGCGCAGGATCTCGCGCAAGATCTCATAGCACACCGTCTGGGCGGTCTTCACCTCTCCGCGCCCCTGGCACATGGGGCACGGCTCGCACAGAGTATGGGCCAGGCTTTCGCGCGTGCGCTTGCGCGTCATCTCCACCAGCCCGAGCGAGGTGAAACCGCTTACGGTTACACGAGTGCGGTCGAGTGACAGCGCTTTCTTGAATTCGGTCAGCACAGACTCGCGGTGCGTGTCGTTCTCCATGTCGATGAAGTCGACGATGATGATGCCTCCGAGGTTGCGCAGCCGTAGCTGGCGGGCGATGACATGGGCGGCTTCCAGGTTGGTTTTGAAGATGGTGTCATCGAAGCTGCGCCCGCCCACGAAGCCGCCGGTGTTCACGTCGATGGTCGTGAGCGCCTCGGTCTGGTCGATGATCAGGTAACCGCCGGACTTCAACGGGACCCTCCGGGCCAGCGCCCGCTCGATCTCGTCCTCGATACCATAGAGGTCAAACAGCGGGCGCTCGCCCGAGTACAGCTGGATGCGTTCGAGGAAGTTCAGCGTGTAGTCCTGAGCGAAGGTGTGCAGCCTCTGACAGGTCTCGCGTGAGTCGACCAGGATGCGGTCGGTCTCCTCGTTAGCGATGTCGCGCAGCGCCCGCAGGCTCAGGTTCAGGTCCTGGTACAGCAGCGCAGGCGCAGTGACGCCTTTGGCTTTCTCTTGGATCCCGCCCCAGATCCGGCGCAGGTAGTCGATGTCGGACAGCATCTCCTTGTCGGTCGCGGTTTCCGCCATCGTGCGGATGATGAAGCCGCCCTTGGCTTCTGCCGGAAGCAGCTGCTGCAGGCGCTCGCGCAGGTGCGCGCGCTCCGCCTCATCCTCGATGCGCTGCGAAATGCCGATGTGGCACTCCTGGGGGAGATAGACCAGCAAGCGCCCGGCGATGCTTATCTGGGTGGACAACCGTGCGCCTTTGGTGCCGATCGGATCCTTGATCACCTGCACCAGCAGGCGCTCGCCCTCGTGCAGGACCTTCTCGATCGGCTTGGCCTGCTCCCCGTTCTGCCTGTGCTCCCAGATATCGGCGACGTGCAGGAAAGCGGCACGGTCCAGCCCGATCTGGATGAACGCCGACTGCATGCCGGGCAGCACGCGGCCGACTACGCCCAGGCAGATATTTCCCACCAAACCGCGCCCGGTGGTGCGCTCCACGTGCAGCTCTTGCACGACGCCTTGCTGGATGACCGCCACCCGGGCTTCCTGCGGCGTGACGTTGATCAGGATCTCTTCGTTCATCGCCGCGCAACCCGATCACAGCGCGGGATGGCCGAACTTGGCTAGCAGCTGGCTGGTTTCGTACAGCGGCAGACCCATGACCCCCGAGTAGCTGCCCGAGATGGTACGCACGAACACGGCCGCGCGGCCCTGGATAGCGTAGGCGCCGGCCTTGTCCTGGGGCTCGCCGCTCACGACATACTGGCGTATCTCCTGTTCCTCGAGTTCGCGGAACAGCACATCGGTGGTCGACAGGGCGACCTCGACTCGTTGGTCGAACTTCACTGCGACCGCACTGTGCACTTGGTGGGTCTTGCCGGAGAGTTGGCGCAGGAAGGCCATCGCCTCCTCGCGATCCGCCGGCTTGCTCAAGATTTGCGCGTCCAGCGCTACCGTGGTGTCCGCCGACAGGACCGGAAACCGCATCAGCCGGCGCTGCCCGAGGCGGGCCCAGCCCGCCTCGGCTTTGGCCTGCGCGATGCGCATTACGTAGCTGCTGGGTAGTTCGCCTGCCACGGGCGTCTCATCAAAATCGGCGGCGCGCTGTGGAGCTTCGCGCAGCAACAGCACCTCAAAGCTTACGCCGATCTGCTTCAGCAGCTCGCGCCGGCGCGAGCTGCGCGAAGCCAGGTAGATGTGACGAGCGAGCGGGTGCACGGCTATTCTCGATGGTAGGGATGATTGTGCAGGAGCGAAACGCCGCGATACAACTGCTCGGCAAGCAACACGCGCACCAGCTGGTGCGGCAAGGTCAAGGAAGAGAGCGACAGCAGCAGCGAAGCGCCTTGCTTGAGCCCTGGGTCCAGGCCGTCAGCGCTGCCGATCATGAAGGCTACGTCTCGCGCCCCGCGTCTCCACTGTTCGAGCTGGTGGGCGAATCCGCCCGTGGTGAAGGACTTGCCCTTCTGGTCCAGCGCCACCGAGAGGCAACCGGGGGGTATGGCTGCGCGGATTCGCGCGCCCTCGGCGGCCAGGATCCTCGCTACCTGCGCTGGGCCGGGGGTCTTCGCCGGGCGCCGCTCGGCGCGTATTTCGATCAGCTCGATGGGCATCTCGCGCGGCATGCGGCGGGCGTAGTCATCGAAGCCTGCACTGACCCACGCCGGCACGCGATGCCCGACGCTGCACAAGACGAACCTCATGCCCCGGCTGGCCGTGCGGCGCGGGTGGAAGGCCCGGTGTCCGCGAGGTTAGAGACGCGCTGCGCCGCCCGCTTCAGCGGCGAGGAGCCCCGTGCTGCGCCGCAGCTGAGAGACGCGGCGCGGAGGCTCGCCGCCCCAAAGCTGCTCCAATTTGTAATAGTCGCGGATGGGAGGCTGCATGATGTGGACGATCACGCTGCCCAAGTCCACCAGCACCCACTCTCCGGCTTGCTCTCCTTCGATGCCCAGAACCTGACCGCCGCCGCCTTTGATCTGGTCCTCGAGGTTGCGCGCCAGCGCCTTCGTCTGCCGTGTCGACTCTGCGCTCGCGACGATCATATAGTCGAACATCGACGTCAATTTGCGGGTATCCAGCACCACCACGTCGCACGCCTTGATCGCTTCCAGCGCCTCCACGGCCAGCTGCCTGATCTGCTCAGCCTGCATCCAGGTCCTTATAGAGTGAACTGCGATGAATATAATCGAGAACGGAGTCGGGAAGCAAATAGCGTGGGCTGCGTTGCTCCCGTATGGCCGCGCGGATCGCGGTAGCCGAGATGTCGAGCGGCGTGATGGCCTGGAGCCACACCAGCCCCGCAGCCGACCGGTGGAGCTGCGCTACGGCCGACGCGCTGCGGCTTTCCAATTGACGCGCCAGTGGGGCCGGCATCGTCGAGGGCTCGAGGTCAAACCCCGGACGGTGCGCGATGACCACATGAGCCAGGTCGAACAGCCGCTCCCAGCGTGACCAGGTGGTCAATCCCAGAAAGGCGTCCACCCCCATCAACAAGCACAGGGAGCAACTGGTGCCGAGCTCGGCACGCAGCTCCATGAGCGTATCGACCGTGTAACTGGGGCCCGAGCGGCGGCATTCCCGATCGTCGAGCATGAATCGCGCGTTGCCGGCGCAGGCCAGCCGGACCATTTCCAGGCGGTGAGCAGCGGTCACCCGGGGCGTGGCTCGGTGTGGTGGGACGCTGGCCGGGACGACCCGGACCTGCGCCAGCCCCAAGGCGTCGGCCAACTCTTCCGCCAAGCGCAAGTGCGCGTAGTGAATTGGATCGAAGGTGCCGCCGAGGATGCCGAGAGGCGAAGTCAACTTTACAGCACCAACCTGCGGATGTCGCTCAGCACGCCGTTCAGGTAAGTGATGAAACGCGCCCCCTCCGCACCGTCCACGACGCGGTGGTCGTAGGACAGCGAAAGGGGCAGCATCAGCCGCGGCACGAATTGGCCGTCCTTCCATACCGGCCTCATCGCGGAGCGCGCCACGCCGAGGATCGCCACCTCGGGTGCGTTGATGATGGGGGTGAAGGTGAGGCCTCCGATGCCGCCTAGACTGGAGATCGAGAAGCACCCACCCTGCATGTCGGCAGGCGAGAGCTTGCCCTCGCGGGCCTTAGCGCTGACCTCACCCAGGTCCTTGGCAAGCTGCATCACGCCTTTCTTGTCGCAGTCGCGAATCACCGGGACCACCAGACCGTTGGGGGTGTCGACCGCCACGCCGATGTTGAAATATTGCTTCAGCACCAGGCTCTCGCCATCGGGAGACAGCGAAGCGTTGAAGCGCGGAAATTGCTTGAGCGCCGCCACCGCCGCCTTGATGAAAAAGGCGAGCAAGGTGACGCGAACCCCCTGCTTCTGGACCTCATCGGCCATTTGCCTGCGGAAAGCCTCCAGTTCGGTGATGTCCGCCTCGTCGTTTTGGGTAACGTGCGGAATGGTGACCCAGTTGCGGTGCAGGTTGGCGCCCGAGATCTTCTTGATGCGTGGTAGCGGCTTGACCTCGGTCGGGCCGAACTTGGCGAAGTCCACGGTCGGCAGCGGGAGCAGGTTGAGACCGCCGCCAGCGGTCGCCGCTGCAGCCGGCCGGGCCATGGTGCTCTTGACGTAGCTCTGCACGTCGTCCTTGAGGATGCGGCCTTTGGGACCCAAACCTTTGACCTTGGTCAGGTCGACCCCCAGCTCGCGGGCGAAGCGGCGCACGCCGGGGCTGGCGTGGGTGTGTGCAAAGCCGGCCTCGTCCACCGCCGCCAGCGCCGCCGGAGACACGACGGCCGCCGCGATGTGCACTACCGGGGGCGACGCGTGCTGAGTCGGTGGGGGTGCCGGCGCTGCGGGCTTGGGAATGGGCTGTGGCGTCGCGCCGTCGGCCTCCAGGGTGAGGATCGGCACACCTTCGGACACCTTGTCGCCGACCTTGACCTTCATTTCCTTGACCACGCCGCCGAACGGCGCTGGCACCTCCATCGTGGCCTTGTCGCTCTCGAGCGTGACCAGCGAGTCCTCGGCATTCACGCTGTCGCCCGGTTTCACCAGCACCTCGATGACGGGCACGTCCTTGAACTCACCGATGTCCGGGACGACGACTTCCTTGATGGCTCCCAAGGTCTTCTCTCCTCGTTGTTACGCGCCCGACCGCGGCCGTCAAACCGACGGCGGGTACGCCTTGTTCGGATCGACGCCGTACATTGTCATCGCCCGCGTGACGGTGGCGGCCGGCACGGTCCCCTCTTCGGCCAGTGCCTTGAGCGTTGCCAGCGCGATGTAGCGGCGGTCCACCTCGAAGAATTTGCGCAGCTGCCTGCGAAAATCCGAGCGCCCGAACCCGTCTGTGCCGAGCACGCGATAGGGGCGCTTTACGAACGGCCGGATCTGGTCGGCGAAGGCTTGCATATAGTCGGTGGCCGCGATCACCGGCCCCTGTCGCCCCTCCAGGCTCAGCTCCACGTAAGACTTGCCCTGCGGCTGTTCGGGATGCAGCAGGTTCCAGCGCTCGACCTGCATGCCCTCACGGCGCAGCTCGGTGAAGCTCGGGCAGCTCCAGATGTCGGCAAGCACACCGAAATCATTTTTGAGCAGATCGGCGGCGGCAATCACCTCGCGCAGGATGGTGCCGCTGCCCATGAGCTGCACGCGCGGCGCCTTCTTGTCCGCGGCGCTCTCCGAGAACAGGTATATGCCTTTGAGGATGCCCGCCTCCGCGCCCGCCGGCATCGCGGGATGAGCGTGGTTTTCGTTCATCACCGTGATGTAATAGAAGACATCCTGCTGCTCCTTGTACATCCGGCGCATTCCGTCCTGGATGATGACCGCCAGTTCATAGGCGAAGGTGGGATCGTAGGAGATGCAGTTGGGAACGGTAGAAGACAACAGGTGGCTGTGACCGTCCTCGTGTTGCAGCCCTTCGCCGTTCAGCGTCGTGCGCCCGGCGGTGCCGCCCAGCAGGAAGCCGCGCGTGCGGCTGTCGCCGGCGGCCCAGATCAAATCGCCCACGCGCTGGAAGCCGAACATCGAATAGAAGATGTAGAACGGGATCATCGAGATCCCGTGCGTGCTGTAAGCGGTGCCCGCCGCGATCCACGAGCACAGCCCACCGGCTTCGTTGATGCCTTCCTGCAGGATCTGACCGTGTCTGTCCTCCTTGTAGTACATCAGCTGGTCGGCGTCCTCGGGCTTGTACAACTGACCGACCGAGGAATAGATGCCGAGTTGGCGGAACATCCCTTCCATGCCGAAGGTGCGCGACTCGTCCGGCACGATCGGAACGACGTACTTGCCGATCTTCTTGTCACGGATGATGGTATTGAGGATGCGCACGAAGGCCATCGTCGTGGACATCTCGCGCTCCTCGCTGCTCTTGAGCAGAGCATCGAACGCCGAAAGCTCCGGCACGTCGAGCGGCTCGGCTTTGCGCCGGCGCTGCGGGAGCGAACCGCCCATGGCCTGGACGCGCTCGCGCAGGTAGCGCATTTCGGGGCTGTCTTCGGGCGGCCTGTACAGGGGCACCTGCTCCAGCTTGTCGTCCGCGACCGGGATGTTAAAGCGGTCGCGGAAGGCCCTGATCGAGGTGGTCCCCATCTTCTTCTGTTGATGCGTGATGTTCTGGCCCTCGCCCGCTTCGCCCATGCCATAGCCCTTGATGGTTTTGGCCAGGATCACGGTCGGTTGCCCCTGATGCTTCACCGCCGCGGCGTAGGCGGCGTAGATCTTGTGGGGGTCATGACCGCCGCGGTTGAGGCGCCAGATGTCATCGTCGGACATGCTGGCCACCATCTCCAGCAGCTCGGCATACTTGCCGAAAAAGTGCTTGCGTACGTATGCGCCGTCCTTCGACTTGAAGGTCTGATACTCGCCGTCCACCGCTTCTTCCATGCGCTTGAGCAGCAGGCCGTTCTTATCCTTTGCCAGCAGCGGATCCCAGTAGCTGCCCCAGATCACTTTGATCACGTTCCAGCCGGCACCGCGGAAATCCGCCTCCAGCTCCTGGATGATCTTGCCATTGCCGCGCACCGGTCCGTCGAGGCGCTGCAGGTTGCAGTTCACCACGAAGATCAAATTGTCCAGCCGCTCGCGCGCCGCGAGTGAGATGGCGCCGAGCGACTCCGGCTCGTCCATCTCGCCGTCGCCCATGAAGGCCCATACCTTGCGCCCGTCGGTGTCCAGAACGCCGCGGTCACGCAGGTACTTCATGAAGCGCGCTTGATAGATCGCCATGATCGGTCCCAGGCCCATCGATACCGTGGGGAATTGCCAGAAATCCGGCATCAGCCAGGGGTGCGGATAGGAGGACAGGCCCTTGCCGTCTACTTCTTGTCGGAAGTTGTCCAGCTGCTCCTCGCTGATGCGCCCCTCGAGGAAAGCGCGCGCGTAGATGCCAGGTGCCGAATGCCCCTGCACGAGGACCAGGTCCCCGCCGTGTTTTTCGCTGGGCGCGTGCCAGAAGTGGTCGAAGCCCACGTCGTACAAGGTGGCGGCCGAAGCGAAGCTGGCGATGTGGCCACCCAGCTCGGACGAGACCTTGTTTGCGCGCACCACCATGGCCATGGCGTTCCAGCGCACATACGAGCGGATGCGATGCTCGAGCTCGTGGTTGCCGGGCGAGCGCTCCTCCTGCCCCGGCGGGATGGTATTGATGTAGGCGGTATTGGCGCTGTAGGGCAAGTTGGCGCCTGAGCGCCGCGACTTGTCGATCAGTCGCTCGAGCAGATAGTGCGCGCGCTGGGTGCCCTCGTACTCGAGCACCCCGTCCAACGCATCCAGCCACTCCTGCGTCTCTTGCGGATCGGTATCTGGAAGCGGAGACATGTCCATGATCTAGCCCCTGGTAAGGTTGCGCCCCGGTGGGGGTATCCTGGCGGCCGCGCTATGCGTTCGTGATGCAGGCGCGGGCTGACCTGCGGGAGCGAAAAAGTATACCAGCGAACGCCCTTGCCTCGACTGCGGACGAGCCCCCCTTGTGCAGTGCCGCCAGGTATCCTGCGACGGCGTCGCCGCGCTATTTCGGGGCCGGCGGGATGCGGCCGAGCAGATAGAATTCGTCGTTGGCGCGCATGCCGGTCAGGTGCGCCATGCGGTTGGACAGGGCGAACAGCGCGGTGATCCCGCCGATATCCCAGATATCCTCGTCGCTGAACCCCTCGGCGCGCAGTCGCTGGTGGTCCTCCTCCGTCACCGCTTCGGGTGTTCGGGCCAGCTTCACGGCGAACTCGAGCATCGCGCTTTGACGCGGCGTGATGTCGGCCTTGCGATGATCCACCGCCACCTGGTCGGCGATCCGAGGGTTCTTGGCGTAGATGCGCAGAAGGGCCCCATGGGCGATGACGCAGTACTGGCAATGGTTCGCCCCGCTGGTGGCCACAACGATCATCTCCCTCTCGGCCTTGGTCAGGCCAGAGTCCCGCAGCATCAGCGCGTCGTGGTAGGCGAAAAACGCGCGGAACTCGTCGGGCCGATGAGCGAGCGTGAGAAACACGTTCGGGACGAACCCCGCCTTCTCCTGCACCTGTAACATCCTGTCGCGGATGTCAAGTGGCAAGTCTTCGAGGTTCGGCACCGGGTAGCGGCTGATGGGCTGGTTCACGCGGAATCCGGATCAACCACAGAGGCGCAGAGACACAGATAACGACCCAATTCGTGATTCGTCACCGATCCGGAAAGGCCTTTCTCTGTGCCTCTGTGTCTCTGTGGTGAAATGTCTTAGTCGTATTTGCGCAAATCTTCGATCACCTTGCCGTCGTTGGGCAGGGTGCCGGGCAGCTTGACCGCGATGTCGCTGCGTAGCTTGCACACCTCGCGCACGGTATCGGCGACGCGTGCGGCCAGCCCCTCGGCCGGGCGCCCGTCGATCTCGATCTGCAAGGTCATGAGATCGTTGCTGTCGGCATCGTGCGTCACCGTGAGGCGCGCCCGCAGGATCTCCGGGTGGCGCTTCACCACCTCGTTGACCTGCGACGGGCGCACGAACATGCCCTTGACCTTGGTCGTTTGATCCGCCCGTCCCATCCACCCTTTGAGCCGCATGTTGGTGCGCCCGCAAGGGCTGCTGCCCGCGAGCACCGCCGATAGATCGCCGGTGGCGAACCGGATCAGCGGATACTCGGGCGTGAGCGTGGTCACCACCACCTCGCCCACTTCCTCCTCTCGTACCGGATCGCCCGTGCCGGGGCGCACGATCTCCACGATGACCGCCTCGTCCACCACGAGCCCCTCATGCGCCTCCGTTTCGTAGGCGATCAGCCCCAGATCCGCGGTGCCGTAGCTCTGGTAACCTTGGATTCCGCGCTCGTTCAGCATCTGGCGCAAGCTGGGAAGGAATGCTTCGCCGCCCACGCTCGCCTTCGTCAGGCTGCTGACGTCCTTGCCCATCTCGTCCGCTCTCTCCAGGATGATCTTCAAGAACGAAGGTGTGCCGGCATAGCACGCGGGCTTGAGGTCCGCGATGGTGCTGACCTGCAGCTCGGTCTGACCCACCCCGGCGGGGAACACCGGACAGCCCAAGGCCTGCGCGGCGAGGTCCAGCATGAAGCCGGCGGGGGTGAAATGGTAGGAGAAGGTGTTGTGCACCAGCTCGCCTTCGCGGAAGCCGGCGGCATACAGAGCGCGGGCGAAGCCCCAGAAGTCTCTCTTGTCGCCCTGGGGCTCGTAGATCGGTCCAGGCGATGCGAAGACGTGCGCCAGCTGCGAGACCGGCACCGCCGTCATACCGCCGAACGGCAGCTCGCCTTTCTGCAGTTCCATGAGGTGCGACTTGCGCGTGACGGGCAGCTTGGCCAGCGCGGCGCGGCTGGCCACATCGTGCGGATGCGCGCCTTTCAGCAGCCTCGCAAAGTACGGGGCGTGCTTCTTTGCGCGGACGAGCTGGTCCGCCAGGGCGCTGAACAGCTGGCGCTCGCGCCCTTCGGGGCTGCGTATCTCGAGGTCGTCGAAGTACTTCTTCATGTCAAGCCAGCCAGCGCTTGCGCCGACGGTAGTGCTTGGCCTCGCGGTAGCTCTTGCGCCCCGACCCGGAAATGCCGAGATAGAACTCCTTGACGTCCTCGTTGTTCGCGAGCTCCCCGGCCGGCCCATCCATCACCACCCGGCCATTCTCCAGAATGTACCCGTAATCCGCATGGCGCAGCGCTACGTTGGTATTCTGCTCGGCCAGCAGGAAGCTGACCTTCTCCTTCTGGTTCAGGCTGCGCACGATCTCGAAGATCTCCTCGACGATCTGCGGCGCCAGCCCCATGGAAGGCTCGTCGAGCAGGATCATGCGTGGGCGCGCCATGAGGGCACGGCCGACCGCCGTCATTTGTTGTTCGCCTCCGGATGTGTAGCCGGCCTGGCTGGAACGCCGATGCTTGAGGCGTGGGAAGTAGGCGTAGACCTTGTCCAGGTCGCCGGCGATTTCGCTGCGGCTCGCGCGGCGGGTGAACGCGCCGGTGAGAAGGTTTTCCTCGACCGTCAGGTGAGCGAAGCAATGTCGGCCTTCCATCACCTGCACGCCGCCGCGCT
>Ga0335077_10009284_pt1 | contig 12201 bp, 10 predicted proteins | sample Lox_Sample_31_FD_207151 | JGI IMG/M metagenome (GOLD analysis project Ga0335077, IMG submission 207151) | Soil microbial communities from Loxahatchee National Wildlife Refuge, Florida, United States - Lox_Sample_3.1 | ecosystem: Environmental > Terrestrial > Soil > Wetlands | place: USA...
CGACGGGATGGGGGTGGAAGCGACCCGTGTCGAGACGCTCGAGGGTTTCGCCGACGCGTTCAAGGCAGCGTGTGGCCGGCGTGGACCGTTCTTGATCGAATTCCAGATCTAGCGCGAGGTCGGCTTCTGCATTCCGGGTTCCGCTTCGCGGCCCCGGAATGACGCCTCGACCGTAGCCGGCACCGAGCGCAGCACGGCCGGGAAGTAGTACAGCAGGGTCAGCGTGCGCGCTACGTAGTGCACGTACAGCGCGGCCCACAGGCCATGGTTGCCCCAAGGTCTGAGCAGCCACCATCCGAGCAGGAAGATCACCACTGACATGAGCATCGCGTTGCGCATCTCGGCGGCGCGCGTCGCGCCGATGAAAATGCCGTCGAGCTGAAAACACCAGACGCCGACCAGGGGCGCGAGTGCTGCCCACGGTAGATAGGTGCGCGCGGCAGCTCGGACGGGTTCGTCCACCGACAACAGGGCGATGATCGCTGGGCCGAGCGGCAGCACCACCGCGGAGGCGAGCACGGCGACCCAGGCGGCCCACCACGTGGTCATCCGCACTGCGGACAGGAGGTCCGCGCGGTTCGCCTCTCCCACGGCTCTACCGACGAACGCTTCGGCGGCGAACGCCAGCCCATCCAGAAAGTACACGGCCACGGCGACGATGTTGATCAGCACCGCGTTGGCGGCGAGCGTCGTATCGCCCTGCTTCGCGCCCTGCGCCGTAAACCACGAGAAGATGAAGATCAGCGCCAGCGAGCGGATCATGATGTCGCGGTTGACCGCCAAGGTGCGCCGGACGCGATCTGGCGCCAGCAGCCGGCCGAAATTCCAGCGTCCACCGAAGCCGCGCAGCTGAAACGCCGCGATGATCAGCCCCGTCGCGGCCGCCACCACCTCCGCCACGACTGTGCCGCCGGCGACGCCTTTCACTCCCAGTCCCAGCCCGAGCACGAACAACGTGTCCAGCACGATGTTGGTGATGTTCAGCACGAGCTGCAGCGCGAGCGCGACCCGCGCCCGACCGAGGCCGATGAACCAGCCAAGCAGGGCGTAGTTGGTCAGCGTCGCCGGCGCGGCCCAGATCCGGACGTCGTAATAGTCGCGCGCCAGCCCTTCTACTCTGGGGCTGGCCGCAAGCAACGCGAACACGGCCTCTCGAAGCGGCCACTGCAACGCGATCAGCGCCGCGCCGACCGCGAGCGCGATCAGCACCGCTCGCCCAAGGCTGGCGCGAATCTCCGTGGCATCGGCGGCGCCGAACGCTTGCGCGGTCAGGCCGGTCGTTCCCATGCGCAGGAAGCCGAAGCCCCAGAACACGTAGTTGAACACCAGCGCGCCCACGGCCACAGCGCCGATGTACGCCGGATCAGGAAGCTGCCCCACAACGCCTGTGTCGACCACGCCGAGCAGCGGCGTCGACACGTTCGAGAGCATGATGGGCACGGCGATCGCCAGAATGGCGCCGTGCGTGACTCTCTGGCGCTCAGGCGCGCGAGGCATGCTCGCGGATCGACGGACCCGGCCCGGCGCTACGCCGAGGATTGACTGTACGGCCGAGAGACAAGCGCTGCCGACTCGCCGCTCAGCCCCGGTTCAGCTGGCCGAACCGGCTGCTGGCCTGGCGCCGGAACTCGCTCGGCGTCATGCCTTTGATCTCGAGGAAGCGGCGGTTGAAGTTGGCGACATTGTTGAAACCCACGTCGTAGCAGATGTGGGTGATGTAGCGGTTCGACTCCATCAGCAGGAGGCACGCGCGGCTCACCCGCATACGGTTCACAAAGTCGATGAAGTTGTTCCCAGTGGCACGCCGGAAGAAGCGGGAGAAGCGGCTCTCGCTCATCCCGAGCTGCTCCGCGACCTCGCTCAACGAGGGCGCCTGCGAGATGTTCTCGATGAGCTGATTGACGATGCTGTTGATCTGGGCAAGCGAGATGTCATCGTCGCAGCTCTGCAGCTGCGAGGTCGATAGCAGCTGATACTCGGTGCAGCGCGCGAGATTGCACATGAACTCGCAGAATGCGGCGAAGCGCTCCAGTCCGCGGCTGTTCTTGATTGTCTCGAAATAGCGCCGCGCGCGCTCCGAAAGCCCGAAGAACTCGATGCCGTGGCGCGCGCGCTCGAGCAGCGGCAGCATCTCCGCCAGCTCCGGGACGTTGGCGCAGGCCTTGGCGATAGGCGCGTGCAGAAACTGGATCACCCGGTCGCGCAAGCGCACGCCGCCCTCGGGCACGTCGAGCGAGATCCAGTTGTGCGGCAGTCGGGGCCCCGTGAGCACGAGATGGCCGGGCTGGAACTGGCCGATCCAGTCGCCCACGAACGCCTTGCCGGACGTCGCGACGATTAGATGCAGCTCGTACTCGTCATGATAGTGCCAGCGCGCAAGAGGAGTCGGAAAGCCGTGATCCAGGCAGCGCAGCAGGCCCGCATCCTCCTGCGCCTCGTAGCCGAGAGACGGGATGCGCGAGGGCTCGAGCTCGAGCTCGGGCTGCAGCCGCCTGGGCGTGAGACGCTGGTGAGTGGGCATGCTCGGTCTCCTCCTTGTTCTTGACCCCCCCTCCCCCTGAGGAAGAGGCCTGCCCCGGACTTGATCCGGGGCCGGGGTGAAGGGGTAGCGCAACTACACGCCGTGTCTAGCTTACGACCGCCGGCCGGGTGGCGCAACGGCGCGCCCGCTCACCGCTTGTGAGCCTGCACGAACCGCGCTACACGCTCGCTGGCGGCACGCATCTCTTGCGCGAAGCGCGCGTTGCCCGCCAATGGACCCCAGAGCACTTTGTCCAGGCAGAACGCCGCGACCGGATCCGCGGCGTCGCAGATAGCGTGTGCAGCAGCTGGATCCATGGCCTGATCGTTGTAGGCGTAAGGAATCTCGCCCCGGTGCCAGCGCTGCAGAAACGCGAGGAACAATGCCGGCAGCATGGCTACGCTCGCGATCGAAGCGTCGCTCGCCAGGCGCTCGCGGACGGTGGGAGCCATGAACCCCGGGATCTTCGAGTATGCGTCCATCGCGACGCGCTGGTTCGTGTCGCGGATCGCCGGGTTGCCGAAGCGCTCGAGCACCACATCGCGGTAGGCGGCAAGATCGATCGGGCTGGGCTTTCCAGGCGTGGACAGGCATGGGATGGCGTCGTTGGTCACGTAATCCCACGCGATTTGCCGGATCGACGGATCGTGGGTGCCTTCATGGATGAACCCGTAGCCCACCAGCGTGCCGGCCCAGGCGATGCCGGTATGGCTCGCATTCAGGATGCGGATCTTGGCTTCTTCGTACGGATTGACCGATTCGACCATCTCGACCCCGACGCGTTCCCACGCCGGCCGGCCGTTGCAGAAGTCGTCCTCGATCACCCACTGGATGAAGCTCTCGCTCATCACCGGCGCGGCGTCGGCCCAGCCGGTCGCGTGCTTCACGCGCTCGGCGACGTCGGGTAGCGGACGCGGCGTAATGCGGTCCACCATCGCGTTCGGGCTCGTGGTATTCGCCATCACCCAGTCGCGCAGCGGTGCATCGCCGATGAGATCGATGAACTGCAGCAGCCCGCCGCGGAAGCGCTCGCCGTTGTGACGCAGGTTGTCGCAGTTGAGCAGCGTGGCTTTTCCACCCGACCGGCGCATGCGCTCGCGCAGGATGGCGGTCAGCGCCGCGTAGATCGTGCCACCGGGTCTGCCCTGCTGCGCCGCCGCGAGATCGGCCGCCAGGTCCGGAAAGGTGAGATCCAATCGATTCCTGGCGTCGAGATAGTAGCCCGCCTCGGTTACGGTGAAAGAGATGATGCGCGTCGCCGGATCGGCGCCGATCGCGATCAGACCCTTCAGGCTCGGCTCGTACGGCACGACGGTCTTGATCGACGTGACTTTGGTATAGGTCCGCTCTCCGGCCGGGGTGACTGTCTCGAGTGTGTATGCACCGCCCTGCGCCGCGAGGCTCGCCATCAGCTCCATCATGTCGGGCCGGGTGTTGCCTCCGGCCAGCGCCCAGCTGTCGTCGCCCGACTCGATCAGCCGGTGGATGTACAGCGCCTGGTGCGCGCGATGGAAGAAGCCGAGCCCCAGATGGAGCATCACGAGCGGGGACGACATCGCGCGGAGCAGTGAAAGGGGGAGGAAAGTCAGCGCATGGACGGCGCTACGACTCTCCCATGCGAGTCGAACAGATGCGCGGCCGCGGCGTCGATCTGCAGCCCAACCGATTCCCCGACGCGCGGCAGGGTGCGGGCGTTATTCTGGCGCGCCACGAGCTGAGTACCGCTTGGCGTGGTCACATAGACAAGGGTTTCGGCGCCCAGCGCTTCCACCAGCTCAACGCGGCCTTGCACCTGCCCGGTGCCTGCGGCGCCCAAGGTCAAACTTTCGGGGCGCAGGCCGAGGTAGCCGCCGCTCGGGATCGGCGCGTTCAGCCCGGTCTCGAACTGAGCCACGTCGGGGCCGGACACCATGTTCATCTGTGGCGTGCCGATGAACTGTGCCACGAACTGGTTGTTCGGGCGGTAGTACAGATCCAGCGGCGTGCCGACCTGCTCGATCTGGCCGTCGCGCAGCACAACCACGCGATGCGCGAGGGTCATCGCCTCAACCTGATCATGGGTGACGTAGATCGTCGTTCCATTGAGCTCGCGGTGCAGCTTCGCGATCTCCACCCGCGTCTGCCCGCGCAGCGCGGCGTCGAGGTTGGACAGCGGCTCGTCGAACAAAAATACTTTCGGCGAGCGCACGATGGCCCGACCGATGGCCACGCGCTGACGCTGCCCGCCGGACAACTCCTTCGGCGTGCGCTGGAGATAAGGCGTCAGGTTGAGGATCTTGGCCGCGCGCTCCACTTTCTCCCGGATCACCGCCGGATCGGTCTTGGCCAGCATGAGCGCGAAGCTCATGTTGTCGTACACGCTCATGTGCGGGTACAGCGCGTAGCTCTGGAACACCATCGCGAGATCGCGCTTCGACGAGGGCAGCTTCGTGATGTCGCGCCCGTCCAGCCAGACGGAGCCGACGTCCACCGTCTCCAGCCCGGCGATCATCCGCAGCAGCGTCGACTTGCCGCAGCCCGACGGCCCCACGAACACGACGAACTCGCCTTTCTCGATCGTGAGGTCGATGCCCTTGATGGCCCGGAGCTCGCCGAAGTATTTTTCTACGCCTTTGAGTTCGAGAAATGCCATGCGCTTGCTCCTATCGCCTATTTTTGGCCCCTCATCCCAACCCTTCTCCCGCCGAGGGGAGAAGGCCTATTTCACCGCACCGAACGTCAAGCCCTGCACCAGCTGCCGCTGGCTGAACCAGCCGAACACCACGATCGGCGCGATCGCCATGAACGAAGCACACGACAGCTTGGCCCAGAACAGACCTTCGGGACTCGAGTAAGAGGCGATCATCGTCGCCAGAGTGCCTGCCTTGGCCGAAGTGAGGTTCAACGACCAGAATGCCTCGTTCCACGCCAGCACCAGGCACAGAAGGCCGGTCGAGAACAACCCGCCCATCCCGAGCGGCAGGAGCACGCGCCGGAACTCCTGCCACAAGGTCGCGCCGTCCATGCGGGCCGCCTCCAGGATCTCGTGCGGGATATCCCGCAGGCTCGAGTACAGCATCCACACCATGATCGGCAGGTTGCTGAGCATGAACACGATGATCAGCGCCAGGCGCGTGTCCAGCAGCCCTGCCGTTTGCGCGAGCACATAGATCGGCACCAGCGCGCCCACCGCCGGCATCATCTTCGTGGAGAGCATCCACATGAGCAGGTCGCGCGTCCACTTGCTGCGGAAGAACGCCATCGAGTACGCGGCCGGAAAAGCGATGGCGAGCCCCAGCAGCGTCGAGACCACGCTCGTGATCACCGAGTTTGTCGCGTACAGCAGATAGTCGCTGCGCCGCTGCACCTCCACGAAGTTGTCCAGCGTGGGCGTGAAGAACAGCAGCGGTGGCACCGAGATCGCCTGCATCTCGGTCTTGAACGCCGTCAACACCAGCCAGCCGAGCGGAAAGAACAGCAGCAGCGTCACCGCCCATGCGGCGGCGGTGCGGCCAACCAATACAGCAGTAATCGGAGGTTTCGGCGCCATATGGGTCTACCGATGGCCCTCTCCCCTCGCGGGAGAGGGTCGGGGTGAGGGGGTACGACGTTGCGGCTCGGCAAACATGTGTCCCTCTAATCCAAATTCTTCCCGATCATGCGAATCAAAAAGATCGCCACGACGTTGGCGAGCACGACCGCCACCAGCGCCCCCGCCGACGCCACCCCGGCGTCGAAGTTGAGCAGCGCCTGTTTGAAGATCAGGAACGCGAGGTTGGTGCTCGCGTCACCCGGGCCGCCGCCGGTGGTGGTGAAAATCTCCGCGAAGACGCTCAGCAGGAAAATGGTCTCGATCATGATCACCACCGCGATCGAGCGCCCGAGATGGGGAACATAGAGATAGCGCAGCTGCTGCAGATAGCGCGCGCCATCCATGCGCGCGGCCTCGAGCTGCTCGCGGTTCATCGACTGCAGCGCCGTCACGAAGATGAGCGTGGCGAACGGCAGCCATTGCCATGCCACCATGATGATCACGGACATCAGCGGCCAATCGGCCATCCAATCGACCGGCTTGGCGCCGAAGAACTGCCACACCTGCGCCAGCACGCCGTAGATCGGATTCATCATCATGTGCTTCCACAGCAGCGCGTTGACCGTTGGAATCACGAAGAAGGGCGAGATGAGCAGCACGCGCACCACGCCACGACCCGGGAACGGATCGTCGATCAGCAGCGCCAGCGCCACGCCGCCGACCACGGTGACGACGATCACGCTGCCGAGCAGAAGCAGCGTGTTGACGATCGCCGTCCAGAACGACGGGTCGGTGACGAAGTATTCGTAGTTGGCCAGGCCGATGAAGCCGACTTCGCCCGGCTGCATCAGGTTGAAGCGGATGAGCGAGAAGTAGATCGTCATCACCAGCGGGACGATCATCCACAGGAAGAGCGTGATCACCGATGGTGCCAGCAGCGCCCGGGGCAGGAACCGGGGCACCTCGGCCCGCGGGCGGGCGGGCACGGCTGTCGGAGCGGCGGCGCTCGCAGCACCGTTCGCTGTCAGCGAGGAGCGGACTCGGAACATCGGCGGCTCTCCCTCACCCCCGGATCAAGTCCGGGGCAGGCTCCAGCCCCTCTTCCCCGCAGGGAGAGGGGCCTTTTGTCCTACTTGTAGTAGCCCGCTTTCCGCATCTCGCGGTCCGCGGCGGTCTGGGACGTCTTGAGCGCCTGGTCGACGGACTCCTTGCCGGCCAGAGCCGCGCTCATCTGCTGTCCTACCGCGATGCCGATGGCCTGAAACTCCGGAATGGCCGCGAACTGGACCCCGACGTACGGCGACTTCGGCAGCGTGCTGTCGTTCGGATTGGCGGTGTCGATCGCCTTCTTCTCGGCCGCGGCAAACTTCGCCGCTTTCAGGAAATCCGGGTTCGCATAAGTGCTCTTGCGCGTGCCCGTCGGAACACTTCCCCAGCCCGCTTCCCTGCCGACCAGGTTGATGTAGTCCTTCGAGGTGGCCCACGCGATGAACTTCTGCGCGGCCTCCTGGTTCTTCGAGCCAGCCGGGATCGCGAGCGCCCAGGCCCACAGCCAGTTCGCACCCTTCGGCGTCACTGCCATCGGCGCCTGCGCGAAAGCGACCTTGTCCGCCACCTTGCTCTGCTTGGGATCGCTGATGAACGACGCCGCGATGGTGGCGTCGACCCACATGCCGCACTTGCCTTCGTTGAACAGCGCCAGGATCTCGTTGAAGCTGTTGGCCGACGATCCCGGAGGGCCGTACTTGTTCAGCAGGTCGACGTAGAAATTGATCGCGTCCTTCCACGGTTTCGACTCGAGCTGCGGATGCCAGCTCATGTCGAACCACTGCCCGCCGTAGGTGTTCGCGAGTGTCGTGAGGAACGCCATGTTGTCGCCCCAGCCCGGCTTGCCGCGCAGGCAGATGCCGTAGACGCCGGCTTGCGGGTTGTGGATCTTCGCCGCAAGGTCCTTCACCTGCTGCCAGGTGGGACGCTCGGGGAACGTCACGCCGGCTTTGTCGGCGAGGTCCTTGCGGTACATGAGCATCGAGCTCTCGCCGTAGAACGGTGCCGCGTACAGCTTGCCGTCGACCGACAGTCCCTGGCGCATGGCCGGCAGCAGATCGTCCACGTCGTAGGCAGCGTCGGGCTTGAGCGCCTGCAGCCATCCCTTCTTGCCCCAGATCGGCGTCTCGTACATGCCGATGGTCATGATGTCGAACTGGCCGCCCTTGGTGGCGATGTCGGTCGTCACGCGCTGGCGCAGCACGCCTTCCTCCAGGGTGACCCACTTCACCTTGATGTCGGGATTGGCCTGCTCGAAGAACTTGGTGAGCTTCTGCATCTCGATCATGTGGCCGTTGTTGACGGTCGCGATGACGAGCTCGGTAGCAGCGTGCGAGACACCGGCAAAGGCGAGGCCCAATGCCAGGACGAGACCTGATTTCAGGTTCATGGGAACCCTCCTCCAGATTAATTATTAGTGGACCCGGTGCGAACGTTGGTCACATCGGCGCCGTTCATGATAGGCAGCGCCGTGCGTGTGTCTGATACTCCTGGAAGGGGATTTAGATACTATTTTGCGAGGCGCCAGGTGCCTAGGCCCGAAAGAGGCGAAAAATAGTATGCGAGGTTCGCTTCCACCACCAGACGGCGTTTTGCGTAAACTAGCGTAAAGTCTCCCTCAAAAATTCTCCCTCTCCCCCTCGCGGGAGATGGCTGGGGTGAGGGGGAGCAGGTATAGGGAGGCATGCATGACCGAGCTCGCCGATCGTCACAACCCGTCCGAACGCCAGCTCAAGTTCCGGGACCAGTACCAGGCTCAGATCCATCGGCTGTACAGCGGACCGATCCACGTCGGCGTCATGTTCGCGATCGGCATCACGGTGATCTCCTGGTGCATCTCGCATCTCGAGCGCGCGACGTGGGAATGGTTGCTCGTGATCCCCGTGTTCTTCTTCTCCAACCTGTTCGAATGGTGGATCCACAAGTACGTCATGCATCGTCTGGTGGATGTGTGGGCGCTGCGCGCCATCTACGACCGCCACACCCGCCAGCATCACCAGTACTTCACCGACAACGAGATGACGGTCAGCTCGACGCGGGAGTGGCGCATCATCTTCTTTCCGTGGCGCGCGCTGCTCACGTTCATGGCCTTCGGCACGCCGTTCGCGCTGGCTCTCGGGTGGCTGCTGAACGCGAACGCGGGCTACATCCTGATGATCACTATCGTGGGGCAGTACCTGATCTACGAGACCTTCCACTACTGCTGCCACACGCGCGACAACTGGTTCGTGCGCTACATGCCCTTCGTCAATACCATTCGCCGCCACCACACCGCGCACCACAACTACGGGATCATGATGGGGTACAACCTGAACCTCACCTTCCCGATCGCGGACTGGGTAATGGGCACGAGCGACCTGAACCGCGGCCTGCTGGGGACCATCTTCAACGGCTACAACGAGGACCACATCAAGCCCGAGCTGAAGCCGACCATCGAGCGCTTCCGCCGCCCGGACGCGCCGGTGACGATCGACGGGCCGGTGCAGCAGGCGGCGTGAAAACCGGCTAGGCGACCAACCACCCTGTCGCTTCGCGCCACCCTCCTTGAAAAAGGAGGGGAAAAAAACGATTTTTCTCCCCTCCTCTCCGAGGAGGGGTGTCACCAAAGGTGACGGGGTGGTGGCAGTCCTGAGATAATTACCAAGACTTCCGTCTCGTCGCGCCCGATTCTCCGCAAGCTGCTGTCCCGAAGTGCCTGTCCCCGATAACGTCCCGTTGAAGCACCCGTCTGCGGTGCGCCGCTTCCTGCGCTACGTGCGCCCGTACACGTTGCTCCTGGTCGGCGCGACGCTCGCCGGTGTGCTGAAGTTCATCCTCCCCGCGGCCTTCGCCATCGCGCTGCGCTACATGACCGACCGGCTGGTGCCCCAGTTCGGCGCCGCGCCGCAGCCCACGGATCCCGTATTCACCGCTACCGAGCGTTATCTCGCCTGGGCGGCTTCGCACCTGCCAGCCCACTGGGACGCGACTACGCCGTGGGGCCTGTTCAACGTCCTGGCGGGGACGCTGCTGGTGGTGTATGCGGTGTGGGGCGTGGCGATGTACTACCGCAGCTACTGGGCGCAGGTGGCAGGCCACCGCGTGATGCTCGATCTGCGCACCGATCTCTTCCAGCACGTGCAGCGCTTGAGCCACTCGTTTTATCAGGCGCGGCAGTCGGGCGGCATCGTCTCGCGGCTTACCGCCGACATCGCGCTCGCCCAGAATTTCGTTGGCGCCGCCATGACGAACATCTGGATGGACGTGGTGACGTGCGTCTTCTACCTCGCCCTGCTGTTCTCGATGGACGTCCAGCTGACCCTGGTCTCGCTGCTGGTCTTCCCCCTGTACATCCTCTGCATGCGCACATTCGGCCGCGAGTCCAAGCGCACGTCCAAGCAGGTGCAGGAGGCCATGGAAGAATTCTCCGGCGACCTGCAGGAGCGCATCGCCGGCTACGCGCTGGTCAAGAGCTTCGCCAGCGAGCGGCGCGAGGCGCGCGCGTTCTTCGCCAGTGCGCGCAACTTGTTCGATCTGTTCCTCGACAACGCGCGTATCACCAACCTGTCCAGCTCGCTGGTTCAGTGGCTGACGGAAATGGCCACCCTGGTGCTGATCTGGTACGGCGGCTACCGCATCTTCAAGGGCGAGAGCACGATCGGCGAGGTGATCGCCTTCATCCTGCTGCTGCGCCAGGTCTACTTCCCGGTCAACCGCATCAGCGAGATGAACACCGTGCTGCACAACTCGCTGGCGGCGATCGACCGCATCTTCGAGGTGTTCGATACCGCGCCGGAGGTGACCGAGCGCCCGAAAGCCCGAGTTCTGCCCCGTCTCAAAGGAGAAATCGCATTCGAGCACGTCGACTTCGGCTACGCGCCCGAGCGGCTGATCCTCCGAGGCATCGATCTGCGCATCCGCGCGGGTGAGGTGGTGGCGCTGGTCGGTCCGAGCGGTGCCGGCAAGACAACCCTGGTGCAGCTGATCCCGCGCTTCTACGATCCGAACGCGGGCCGCGTGCTGGCGGACGGCATCGACCTGCGCGAGGTCACGCTGCGCTCACTGCGCGGGCAGATCGGCATCGTGGCGCAGGACACCGTCCTGTTCTCGGGAACGGTGCGCGACAACATGCTGTACGGCAAGCCGGACGCGCCGGACGAGGAGCTGCTCGCGGTCGCGCGCGCCGCGCATGTGGAGGAATTCGTCGCCGATCTGCCGGAGGGCTACGACACGCTGCTCGGCGAGCGCGGCACCAAGCTCTCGGGCGGGCAGCGCCAGCGCATCGCCATCGCGCGCGCGTTCCTGATCGATCCGCGCATTTTGATTCTGGACGAAGCGACCAGCGCGCTCGACAGCGAAAGCGAACGGCTTATCCAGGATGCGCTCGCGCGTCTGATGCGCGATCGGACCAGCGTCATCATCGCCCACCGGCTCTCGACTGTGCTGCACGCCGACCGCATCGTGGTCATGGACGACGGCCGTATCGTGCAGGTCGGGCCGCACAGTCGTCTCATCGACGAGGACAGCCTGTACCGGCGTCTCTACGAAACCCAGTTCCAGGCTGACGCGCAGCGGTCGGTCGTGGCGGCGTGAGAATCAGTCCGAGCGCTTCGCACCGCGCTCGCGCACGCCTCGTTTTGCCGTGCTCGCGTGCGGCGCATCGTAGCGGGCGTCCAGCCGATAGTGCATACGTAGAAGGCACCGGCTATTCTCGGCATGTGTCGGGTCCGTCCAACCACAGCATTCCAGGGTACCCTTCAACATGGTTCGCTCGGTGCCCAGCATGGAGACGAGGATCGGATCGAGATCGAAGCCCCCGTCGACGCAAAGCGTTCGTGGGCAGGCGATTGCGAAGAACGCCTTCGCCGAGCCAGAAAAGCTGCGCATCTGCGGCGAATACCTTCCCATCCTCCTGGCATCCGTGAAGACCAAATCGATAACCAGCAGCTCGACCTTCGGGAAGCGCTCGTGCACGAGGCCCGCGGCGGCGTAGGAGCGACGCCACGCCTCGTGCTGCCGTCTGAACACGTCTACCGGTTTCCCGTTTCTGCCGTCGTACGCGCCGAGCATCATGCACCGAACCCCACCGTCAACGCCAATTGGAGAATGCCGCCTTCGCCTACCCCAGCAAGTCGATATTTGT
>Ga0335077_10009285_pt1 | contig 12201 bp, 7 predicted proteins | sample Lox_Sample_31_FD_207151 | JGI IMG/M metagenome (GOLD analysis project Ga0335077, IMG submission 207151) | Soil microbial communities from Loxahatchee National Wildlife Refuge, Florida, United States - Lox_Sample_3.1 | ecosystem: Environmental > Terrestrial > Soil > Wetlands | place: USA: Florida...
GCGCTCACGGGGCCGTCGATTACGGCGACGGCCGGCTTTCCGTCGCTCTCTACTTTGCGGAGCACCGCCGCTAGCGTGGTGGGGTCGCTGGGGTAGCCCGACTCGCCCAAGCCCCCGCCCACCCGCACGATCGCCCCGCGCACCTCGTTGTCCGCGATTGCCGAGGCAGCCTGCGCGCTGAACTCCTCCCAAGTGGGCCCGGACAGGACCGCGATCGGCTGGCTCATGCGCGCTCGATGAGGGTGGCGGTCCCCATCCCTCCGCCGACGCACAGCGTCGCCAGGCCGGTCTCGAGATTGCGGCGCTCCATCTCGTCGAGCAGGGTGCCGAGCAGGATCGCTCCGGTCGCTCCGAGCGGGTGGCCCATGGCGATCGCGCCTCCATTCACGTTCACGCGATCGTGAGGGACGTCCACCTCGTCCATGAAGCACAGCACCACGGCGGCAAACGCCTCGTTGACTTCGAAGAGGCCGACGTCGTCCGCTGTCATCCCGGCTTTGGCGAGCGCCTTTCGAGTGGCGGGCGCGGGGCCGGTCAGCATGATGCACGGCTCGCTGCCGATGCTCGCGAAGGCACGGAACCGGGCGCGCGCTTTCAGTCCGAGGCGCTCGCCGATTTCGCGGGTGCCGACCAGCACAGCGGCGGCGCCGTCGGCGATACCCGACGAATTGCCCGCGTGGTGCACGTGGCGGATCGACTCGACTTCGGGATAGCGATGGATCGCCGTGGCGTTGTAGCCGTACTTCTCGCCCATGGCCGCGAAGGACGGCTCGAGGCGCGCGAGGTCGTCGATGGTGGTCTGCGGGCGGATCAACTCATCGCGGTCGAGGATGGTGGCTCCGTTCTGGTCCACAACGGGCACGATGGACTTGTGGAAGTATCCGTTCCTCCAGGCATTGGCCGCGCGAAGCTGGCTCTGGAGAGCGTAACAGTCGAGATCGTGCCGGGCGAAGCCGCGCAGCGTTGCCAGCAGGTCGGCCGAGATGCCCTGCGGCACGGAGTGCGCGGGGAATGCCACGCTGGGGTCGGAGAACAGAGCGCCGCCGCTCGATCCCATTGGGACGCGCGACATGCTTTCCACGCCGCCTCCGATGGCCAGTTCCGCTTCGCCGCAGATGACTTTGGCAGCGGCCATGTTGCATGCTTCCAGGCCGGAGGAGCAGAAGCGGCTCACCGTCACGCCCGCGGTGGTCTGGGCGTAGCCGGCGTGGAGCACGGCGGATCGTGCGATGTCGCCACCCTGTTCGCCGGTCACCTCGACACAGCCCAGAATGACGTCGTCCACCAGCGAGGTATCGAGCGCGTTCCGTTGCCGGATCGCGCGGAGTGCGGTGGCTGCCAGCGAGACCGGCGTCGACTGGCATAGCGCCCCCGCGGCCTTTCCTTTGCCGCGCGGCGTGCGCACCGCGTCGTAGATATACGCATCTCTCATGCGTGGGTTATTATCACACGTCACGGGACCGGACCTCGTGGCATCAGGGCTTCACTTCAGAATCGCGCCGGCGACGATCTCTTTCATGATCTCGGACGTTCCGGCCCAGATGCGGTGAATCCGGGCGGCAGCATAGAGCCTCGCGATGGGATACTCCCACATGTAGCCGTAGCCGCCGAACAGTTGGAGGCAGGCATCGGTGGTGCGTCCGGCCAATTCGGCGGTCCACAACTTCGCTTCGGCCGCGCCGTCGGCCGTCAACTCACCGGCGTTGTGCTCGAGCACGCAGTGGTCCACGAACGCCTGCCCGACGTCGAGTTCGGTTTTCATCTCAGCCAGCCGGAAGCGGGTGTTTTGAAAATCCGAGACCCGCTGGCCGAAAGCCTTGCGCTCTTTGACGTAAGGTACCGTCAGATCGAACGCGGCACGCGCCAGCGCCAGCGATCCGCACGCCGCCGCGAGGCGCTCGTCTACGAGCAACGCCTTCAGTGCCTGGAGGCCTTTGCGAGGGTCGCCCAGAACATTCGAGCAGGGCACCGCCACGTCGCGAAAGAAGAGCTCCGCGGTGTCCTGGGCGTGGTAACCGAGCTTTTCCAGCTTGCGGCCGCGTTCGAACCCCGGCATCGAAGACTCGAGTACGAATAATCCGATGGCCCGCGGATTGGCGGGATCGGTCTTGGCCGCGACGATCACGATGTCGGCATGGATACCGTTGGAGACGAATGTCTTGGAGCCATTCAGGATCCAATGCCCGACCTTCATCTCGGCGCGGGTCTGGATGCCGGCGAGATCGCTGCCGGCGGCGGGCTCCGTCATGGCGATGGCGAGGATCGACTCGCCCGAGACCGCGCGCGGCAGCAGCCGCTGCTTCTGCTCTTCGGTGCCGAGGCGATCGAGGTACGGCGCGACCACCGACGAGTGCAGGCCGAAAGCCATCGGGGTGACCGTCAGCTCCTCCGCAACGATCTGGTCGTAGCGGAAATCGCGGCAGCCGGCGCCTCCGTATGCCTCATCAGCCCAGGTACAGAGGAAGCCGAGCGCGCCTGCCTGTCGCCAGATCTCCTTGGGTGTGATGCCGGCCCGCTCCCAATCGTCATAGTAAGGGGCGACCTCGTTCTTCACGAAATCGCGAAAGGACTTGCGGAACAGGTCGTGTTCCGCTTCGAAGTGGCGTGTACGATTCATGGACGCTCCCCAGCGCGCTACTCATATCGTAAAGCCTCAGACCACCGCCACGAGTGATTCGATTGTGTTCTCAGTAGCCAGCTTGATCGGCGCTCGACCGAACGCCTGCCAGACTCCTGCTGATCAGTCCCCTGGCGATCTTCGCCACCATAATCCTCGGCGTCAATCGCAGGCACGAGTGCCACGCGCCACATGGCCCCTCTTTCGCATATGGGCGGCGATGTCCGATTTGCGGGAACTGTGGGGTGCAGCCCGCTTTGCCGGATAAGGGCCTTCCCAAATCCAGACGACAATGAATCATGGCTTACATGGCCAAGCCCCCATGCGATGAAGCTGTGATTCTCACGAATCCGTGCGGGAAGCCGTCTCCGTTGAACGGTGGCTGGATCATTGCCGCCGCGATTCTCGGTTCGAGCATGGCATTTGTCGACGGCACCGTCGTGAACGTAGCGCTGCCGGCTCTTCAGTCCGCAATGGGTGCAACGATTTCGGAGGTGCAGTGGGTCATAGAAGCTTACGCGCTGCCTTTGGCTGCGCTGCTTCTCATGGGCGGCGCCTTAGGCGACCTGTTCGGCCGGCGTAGAGTATACGCCATCGGTGTCGCGCTATTCTCATTGGCCTCGGTTTGCTGCGGAATCGCTCCCGATATTCGTTACCTGATTCTCGCCCGGTGTTTACAGGGAATCGGGGGAGCTTTGCTGGTGCCTGGCAGCCTGGCCCTCATCAGTGCCAATTTCTCCCAGGAGCGGCGCGGGCGCGCAATTGGCACCTGGTCCGGATTCACATCTATCACGGCCGCGATCGGGCCTGTGCTTGGCGGATGGTTCATCGAGCATGGGTCGTGGAGATGGGTGTTCTTCATCAACGTCCCACTAGGACTGGCCGTCCTGACGTTAACCCTATGGAAGGTTCCCGAAAGCAAGGCCGACATTCCGGGGACACGGCCTGACTGGCTCGGTGGGCTGTTGGCTGCACTGGGCTTGGGGGGAATCGTCTATGCTCTGATTCAATCCGTGCTCATCGCCGCGGTGGTTGGTACGTTGGCCCTGATTGCGCTCACGTATTGGGAGATTCACTCGCCATCGCCCATGGTGCCGCTCCAGCTTTTTCGTTCCCGTAACTTCACCGGAGCCAATCTTCTCACGCTGTTTCTCTATTCGGCACTCGGCGGAGTACTCTTCTTTTTTCCGATGGACCTGATCGAGGTGCAAGGCTATTCGGCCACCAAGGCCGGCTCGGCCCTGCTGCCCTTGATCATCCTGATGTTCTTGCTGTCTCGCTGGTCTGGCGGGCTTCTCGATCGGTATGGGGCCAAGAATCCTCTGGTGATTGGTCCCCTGATCTCCGCAGCGGGGTTCGCCCTATTTACCAGAGCGGGAATTGGTGGTTCCTACCGGACCACCTTTTTCCCGGCGGTCGTGGTGCTCGGGCTGGGGATGGCGGTCAGCGTCGCGCCGCTCACTACTACGGTGATGAACTCGGTAGACCGGCGGCATGCCGGGGTCGCCTCCGGAGTCAACAACGCTGTCTCCCGGATGGCGGCCATGCTGGCCGTGGCAGTTTTCGGAGCATTGCTCAACGGGGTCTTTCAGTTCACGCTAAACCGCCAAATCGATCACCTCGGAATCACGCCAGCGGAGCGCGCGGTGATCATGGAGCAACACTCCAAGCTGGCCGCCATCGAAACAAACCAGGTGCGCGTACGGCAGGCTATCGAGAGGTCGTTTGTTTCGGGCTATCGTACGATATTGTGGCTGGCGGCCGGCCTGGCCATCGCGAGTTCGCTGAGCGCGGCGGCATTGATATCGAGTGACCGGTAATCGGGACACCCGGCACTGTCGCGAACGACGCCGTCTGTCGACGCGCCGACACGGACGACTGCCGGATGGATCGTATCTGCTGGATCTCCAATGCGACTGCCGTGGCAGCAATCCTGCTGTAGCTCTCCAGGAGCGCTGGAAACGTGCAGCGCTGAGCCCTGAGATTCAATGGCGACGTCCTCCGATTACCCAGGCATCGACGAATATTTGCGTGACAGGCTGATGCCGGTGGAAGGCACGATCCCGCATCTCCCCGGGATCGAAATGTACGGGGCTTCGATTCCCGCAGGGTCCGTTGGCGGCGACCTCTTCGAGTACATCAATTTTCAGCAACGTTACGACGTCGAAAAGCGAATCCGGGCGGCTCTCGAGGCATCCAGGAGATTCCTGGAAGCCAGCCCGCCGGACGCACCCGGCTGCAACGAGGTGGATGACTTCCTGCATTGGCTGAAATCACGCGCGGACTATCGAAGTGATATGGAAGCGGCGTACCGGCAAGTTCGCAGCCTGGACCAGATTCGAATCGCTCAAAACCTGGCTGACCTTCAGGACACTGCCGGCGTGCTGCTGGTGGACGCCGAGGGACACGGACTGATTTCGGCGAAGATAGCGTCGACGGTACACGACACCTTCCATGCCCTGATGCTCTGCGAACTCGATCACCATGGAACGACGACGCCGGAGTTGTTTGAGACTCTCAATCTCCGCCTGGCCCATTCGGTGACGGCGCGCAATGCGCTGGGCAGAACCGAGCAGGGATCAGCCCGCGAAATCGCGACCATGCTTTACGGTGAAGTGCACCCATCCGGCCGATTTCGTTTCGTCAACTTCGGACATCCACCACCGCTGCTGTTCCCGGCACGGTCGCGCGAATTTGCGGCGGTCGATCGGGACCGAATGGTACAGTTTCTACCGCTCGGGCTGGAGGTGCCCGAAGACCATCCGGATCGCGACCGCTACACATCCCTGCGGCTGCGGCAACGCCCGGCGGGCTGTACCGATATTGCCGAGATCGCGTTGTTCAACCCGGGGGACATCCTGTTCCTGCACACGGACGGCGTTTACGACGGAAGCGATGAACGCGAACGCCGTGAGTTGGAGGTGCTGATGCGAGCTCACTCCGGACTCTCTGCCCGCGAAATCTGCGCCGCTGTAATGGAGTACGGCCTGAGCAAGGATGGGCGTCTGCGCGCCGGCGGCGAATCGGACGTGATCGACGATAAGACCGTTTTCATCATCAAGCGAAGCGACAACCTGCCATGAAGGGTGGAGTGTCGCGGCATCACCGGAATACATAGGAGAAAACACATGAAAGTAACGCACAGAACTTCCGCCCTCATGGTCTTTACATTGGTTGCCGTGGGGGCATCTTTCGGACAGCAGGTCAATGCCGACTACGATCGGAGCATCGATTTCAGCCGTTACAAGACGTACCACTGGGAGAAGGTTCAGACGGAGGACCAGCTATGGACTGAACGCATCAAGGCGGCGGTCAATTCATCGCTTTCCGCAAAGGGTTGGACCCAGGTAGAATCGGGCGGCGATATTTGCATCGTGGCGATGGACATGAATCAGACGCATCAGACGCTCAATACCTACTATGACAACTTCGGCCCGGGCTGGGGATGGAGAGGATGGGGAGGTGGAGGCATCGGTGACTTTGGCGAAGCGACCACCAGGGAGCAGTCCTACCTGGTTGGGACCCTCGTCGTGGATATGTTCGATTCGCAGACCAAGAGACTGATCTGGCGCGGGTCGGCAAGCGGCACCTTGTCCGACAAGTCCGGAAGGAACATCAAGAACCTCAATAAAGGCGTAGAAAAGATGTTCGAGCATTTCCCGCCGGAACCGCGAAAAGCAGAGCGCTAAAGACCGGAGAATCGCAGTTCCTGACCAGGCCCGCCCCGCCGGAGATGACGTTACGGCAGCCGCACCCGGCGGCGGCGGTTAAGCCTGTGGGGACCAGATGATGGTGCGAGTTCACGCATCGGCCCTAGTGCCGCAGCGTGAACGGAGGCACGCTCGGCATTTTTTCGGGCCTCGGTGGCCTGTGTTTCAACGTCCATTTAGGAGCGAACCATGGCGGCCAGCCTATCTGACTACCTCGCCGCGGAGCGCACGTTTCTGGCATGGATCCGCACCGGACTCGCGCTTGCAGGCTTCGGTTTCGTGATTGCCCGTTTCGGCCTGTTCCTTCGGGCGGCCGGTCTCGAACATGGCGGTTCCAGGCTGGCGCTATTCGGTTCGCCGTGGATCGGAGCGGCGCTCATTCTTCTAGGTGCGCTCGCTTTGGTTTGGAGCGCGTGGCACTATATACGGTTGACCGGGGCGCTCGGGAAGAGCGAAGCCGAGATCCCACACCGGTCTTCACTTGCCGTGGCTCTCGCGGTGCTGCTCGGAATCATGGCGCTTGCGCTCGCAATTCATCTGATGCCGGCTGCCCAGGCAGCCGTGCAGCCCATTCAGGAGGTACACATGTCGCAGGGAAACGGAATCGTCACCATCGCTTCGCGCCACTCAGTGGATGAAACCGTACAGCGGCTGGAAGGAATGCTCGCGGCCAAAGGCGTCAAAGTATTCGCCCTGGTCGATCACAGCGGCGAGGCGCTGAAGGCGGGCTTCGAGATGCGGCCTTGCAAGCTGCTGATCTTTGGAAACCCAAAAGCCGGCACACCGCTGATGCTCGCTTCTCCCAGCGCAGCGCTCGACCTTCCACTCAAGATCCTGGTTTGGGAAAAGCCGGATGGCACCGCGGTCCTGTCCTACAATGACCCAACCTGGCTGCAGCAACGGCATGCGCTGCCGGGTGATTTGATGGGCAACATCTCTGTTGTGGAAGCACTCGCTGCGAAGGCTGCCGGGTTTTAGGCACCCCGGTGCGCTTTCTTTCCACTTCTACAGGAAGAAGACACGGATTGTCGTCGAAGGGCAAGGGGAAATGTTTGATCACGGTGACGGCGGTTCTTCAGCTCGCAACCCGCCGCTTCGAGCGTAAGGACGCGCCAAATCAGCCCATGATTTGATGCCGCCCAAAAAGCGTCCCGATGAGTGGGGACGCGGCAGGCAGGAGTGTCCGCGCCACAAGACAATCCAAAACTCACTCTTTGCTGACGTTGACGAAGTAGAGATCCGTGGCTACCGCGAAGTCGTTTTTGGGGATTGACGTTTTCATGGTCTTCCATTCGGTGGCGGGCTGGATGACCTGCCAGTTGCCGTTGGCTCCGACCCGTACCGGCATGGCGAAGGCGGGCTCGTCGGCCTCCCAGCGGTAGGCGACTGTGCCTTCGGTATCGTTGAACTTCAGTTCCAGAACGGGCAGCGCGGCGTGGCGAAGATACTCGTCGAAGACGGGCGTCAGGTTCATGCCGGTCCTCTGGTTGAAAAACGCCACCATTTCTTCGGTCAGGATATTTCGATACTTGAAGTGCTGGAACAGATCGTGGAGCAGCGCGAACCAGCGCTGGTCGTCGTTCACCACGCTGCGGAGCGTGTTGAGGAACAGGGCGCCTTTGAAGTACATGTCCTGCGGCGGGGTCCGGTTGATGCCGCGTTCGGTGATGATGGGCTGCAGATTCCGGACCTTCGACTTGTACCCGTTGGTGTACTTCAGCCCGTCTTCTTTGCCCCAGCGATATTCCACGTAGAGGCACTCCAGGTAGGTGGTCCAGCCCTCGTGAATCCACATGTCGGACACGTCGGCGGCGGTAATGGCGTTGCCGAACCACTCGTGGCCGCTTTCGTGAATGATGATGAAGTCAAACCGCGGGCTGATGCCGACGCCGGTCCAGTCGCGCTCCAGGTAGCCGTTGGCAAAGTGGTTTCCGTAGGTGACGGCGGTCTGATGTTCCATGCCCGAGTACGGCACCTCGACCAGCTTGTAGCCGTCCTTCTTGAAGGGATACTCGCCGAAGTAGTGCTGGTAGGCTTCGATCATCCCCTTCGCCTGCGCGAACGTCGTCCTGGCCTTTTCCAGATCTTCGGGCAGCGCGTAGAAGTCGAGCGGGAGGTCGCCAAGTTTGTCGGCGAAGTGCTCATATTTGCCGATGTTCAAGGAGACGTCGTAGTTGTTGATGGGGTATTGAATCAGCCAGTCCCATCGGGTGTAGCCGTCGCCAAGGCCGGTCTTGCCGAGGAACTTTCCGTTGGAGACGTCCACGAGGCCGTTGGGGATGGAGACGCTGAGCCGCATCTGCTCCACTTCGTCACGCCACTGGTCTTTGTTGGGCCACCACAGGCTGGCGCCGATCCCCTCGCACGCGGTGTAGATCCACGGCCGTCCGGCGGGATCCTGGCCGAAGGTGAAGCCGCCGAAGCGGCTGGTCTGGCGCGGTGTACCGGAGTAGTGGAAATCGATGGAGTAGGTACGTCCCTTTTTCAAGGTCTCCGGAAAATCGACAAAGACGGCGCCCAGTTCGCGCTCGGAATGCAGCTCTTGCCGGCCCATCACGATCTTGTCCACTTTGAGGTTGTCGAAGAGGTCAAGCTGGATGCGCGTATCGTCCTGGAGCATTTTGAAGCGGATGGTATTTTTTCCGGAGATCACCTTCCGGTCCGGGTCGACGCGCACGTCGAGGTGATAGAAGAGGAGGTCGTTGTTGGCGCGGTACCGGCCATAGGCGCCGCGCAGGATATCGGCGCGGGTGGGCGGTCCGGGCGGCAACGCCCCGGCGCGCTGCCGGGGTGGGGCATTGGCGGGGGCCGCGGAATTCGCGATGCACGCGGAGGCGGCGGATTGTTTCGGATCGCTTTCCGAGCGCGCCTCGAGGGTCACTCGCGTGGGCGCGCCAGTCAGGTACACCTGCACCGGTTGCGATTCACCGGACCTGACGGCGGCGAGCGCGCTGAGCAGTTGCGCGCCGGATCCCGGCGGGCCTTCGGCGGAGACGGAGAGGCGATAGATATCCGTAGAGCCCGGGTCGCCGGTGTTTCTCAGGTTGAACGAGCAGTTGGCAGAGGGCGTGAGGGAGACGCCGCGCGCCTGTGGGCCCGAGCCATCGAGCGACCGAACTCCGACGACGTAGGAGAGCACGCCCGCGGCGTCCTTATGCAGATCGACGATGTAGAAGTGCAGGCGGTTGGGCATGTCTTCCCATTCAAACTGGCTGCCGGAGTTGAGGCCGGCGTGAAACAGGGCATCGTTCAACTGCCGGTAGTCCGCGACGGTGCGCATCACAGGCTCTCCGTGCGGGCGCTTGAAATCGATCATCCGGATGTCTTCGGGATGGGCATCGATGACGTAGGTGAAGGGGTGGAAGCCGCGGCCGTGCTGCTCCTGGTCGAGATTCTTTGCGATGAGGACGCCGTTATCGGGAGTGAACGAATCGTAGCCGATGCGCTCGACCACTTCGACGGAATAGAAGTCGTAGAGTGTGTCTCCCGAGGAAACGGGATTGGTGGCGTAGTTCTGCGGCGGAGAGTGGTCGCCGGGAGCGGGGCCATCGAGTCGGACGACGATGCCGGCGAACTGGCCGGGCGGCGGATCCACGGCGCGGGCGACCACGGTGCCGACGGCGAGGCCGGAAGACGCGAGGCCGGAGCGGGTGAGCGTGAGCACAGCGTCTTCGCGCAGGAACTGGAAGCGGATCTTGCTGCGCAGCATGAGGCCGGCGGGCATGGACGCACCCTCCGCGGCGGGCACCACCCAGCGGCGATGCGGACCGCCCGGGCCGTTGAACGACCCGCGGTCCATGATGTCCCAAGGGCCCGAACCGGCGCGCGGAAAGGGAGGCTCGTAGGGATTGTTGTTGTTGTCGCCGACGCGAAAGGCAAAGTGTACGATCTCGTGGGTGATGGTGCCGGAGCTTTCGCCCTGGCGGACGGAGGAGAGTCCCCACTGCTGCGCACCGGCGCGCCAAGTGGTCCACGGCTCGTAGCGCGTGGTGACCCAGCGCGGGCCGCCGGGTTCCGGGCTGCCCCATGCGGCGGGAATGTCCTCCTTCGTCTGAAACTTCATTTCACCGAATTCCTGCCACACGCTGGTTTCGTCGTAGCCCGCGTAGATGCGGATGACGATGTCGTATTTGGATTTGATATTCGCGCCCGCATCGGCGGCCCAGAGCGCATCGGCATCCGGCTCGAGGCGGCCGTTGGCGGGGGAGGCGGCAGGCGCGGCGCTCTGCTGGTTGTATTCATTCAGGCCGTATTGATAGAGGTTCTTGGGCATGCGATAAGGGCCGAAAGCATCGAGTCTGCCGATGCCGATCTGGCCGCGCGACTGCTCCATCCAATAGCCGTTGATGGTGTGACCGTGATTGACGGCGGATGGCGTGTTGTAGAAGTCGGCGTAAAACCGGGCGGCCTTTTCCCGCGGGACGGGGTCGATTTGAGGATTCCCGAAGAGGTCGGAGTTTTTGAGGAGGGTGATGACGAACGGCTGGTCGGGGAAGTCCACAGCGACGAGCGCGACCTTGAACTGCTTGCGCGAGGGCACCAGCTTGGGATCGGCCCAATCGACGCCGGGAATGGGATGGTAGTCGGCCCAGGTCATGAGGTCCTGGTCCTGGACTTTTTGAGGATCGATGGGCGGCGGGCTTTGGGCGTGAGCGAACGCACAGGTGAGGAGGGCAATCAGGGTAAACATGGCAAGGCGCTGTTCTGATGAGCGTAGTGTAACGCGACGGACAACTACAGGAACGGTGCTCCGGGTTCCCGGCGGCGGCCGCGGAGATTGGGAATCAGTTTATCGGACGCGACCACGGTGCGCGGCTGAAAAAGCGCCACACCGGTTCAAGCGGGAGAGTCGCGCTTTGGCAGGAGCGAGAGAGCGGCACCCACGATTCCGAGCAGCACGCAAATCGCCGCATCCACCTCGCGGATCACGGTGTAAGCGGGCTGGCTGAGCTGTGCCAGGCCGAGTGACGAGTTGGCTCTCGACGCCCCTTCCAGCACCTGGCGGAAGTAGTATGAGACGCCCATCGCGATCAAAGAGGTGATGGCCAGTTTCTGCATACTCGCGTGGATGACGCCGCGGTAGTATTGAACGAAAATCAGGATGGCCGCTCCGATCTGCACGCAGGCAAGGGCGTACCAGATCCACTGCGTGGTGCGGGTCAGAGAATGGAGGGTAGCGAGATTCAGGAGAGCCTGGCCGAACAGGCTGGCGAGGAACACATCGGAAACGGCCGTGCGACCGGGCGCCGCAGGATGCGGGTCGGCTGCAGCCGGAGTGTTGGAGAGAATGACGGCGGGAGTATCGCGCGGAATCGGCCGGACCGAGCCGGGCGGACCGACATCGCGGCCCTCCAGAGCTTCCGGCCAATCGCCTTCCAGCGTTCCTTGCAGCTCGCGGATCCTTGGTTCGAGGGCCGACAACAACTGGCGCGCGGTCCAGGTGCGGTAGATCGAAGGCAGTTCCTCGCTGCTCACAGCGGTGTAGATCAGGCAGCGGCAACTGCGCGCCAGACTGACGAAGAGCCACGCGCCCACGAGGCACACGGCCGCGCTCCAGAGGGCCGCCGGAATCCAGGGCTCGAGATTTCTGGCGGCCAGAAACGCGATCAGCCACAAACAGGCGACGGCGATGGCTCGCGTGGAAATGTGGAAGCGCGGGGCTTGGGCGATTACGATGGCCTGCACGTCGCGCAGGTGAAATCGCTTGTATTCTTCGCGGAAGCGCAGAGATTTGACCGACAGGAGGTGGTCGGGCGCGAGCCACAGGCTGGCGCCGCGCAGGATCCCGCGGCGGCGGCCGGGCAACTTTCGGTATGGCAGGCGCTCGGCTTCCACGGTCATTGAGGAGCCGGCAGCAGGCGGCCGGAGACGAAG
>Ga0335077_10009286_pt1 | contig 12201 bp, 9 predicted proteins | sample Lox_Sample_31_FD_207151 | JGI IMG/M metagenome (GOLD analysis project Ga0335077, IMG submission 207151) | Soil microbial communities from Loxahatchee National Wildlife Refuge, Florida, United States - Lox_Sample_3.1 | ecosystem: Environmental > Terrestrial > Soil > Wetlands | place: USA: Florida...
GGAGCCGGCCGGCTCCACAGGTGCCCCGCCGACAGGCCCCGCTCGGCTCACGCGTGAGTCGCTCGGGGCAAACTGAGACACTACCGCCAACGCTGAACCGCGAACCCGTACCCTCACGAGGAGACCGCGCAGATGGCCCCCACCTTGACGACCCGACGGATGCTGCAGCTCCTCGGAGTGACGGCAATCCTGGCGGCGGGCTGCGCGGGGCCGATGTCCACGGCTGGCACCCGGACGGCCACCGGCTTCAACGTCGTCGACACCGGCATTCCCGAGCTGCAGAAGGCAATGACCGAAGGACGCGTCACCTCGCGTCAGCTCGTCGTCGAGTACCTGCTGCGCATCGCCCTCTACGAGGATCAGGTGAAGGCCATCATCACGGTGAATCCCAACGTTCTCCACGAGGCCGAGGCACGCGATCGCGAGCGGGCGGAGGGTCGGGTCCGCGGCCCGCTCCACGGGATCCCCATCGCCCTCAAGGACAACATCCAGACGGTGGACATGCTGACCACGGGCGGCGCCATCGCCTTCGAGACGCTCCGTCCTCCGTACGACGCCGCGGTGACCAAGACGCTTCGAGAGGCGGGCGCGGTCATCATCGCCAAGACGGTCATGACCGAGCTGGCCAACTGGGTCGCGGGGCCGCCGACGCCCATGCCCGGCAACTACAGCGCGCTCGCCGGGTACGGGCTCAACCCGTACGACCCGCGACGGGATCCGCGCGAAGGAAACAACGACGGGCGCCAGGCGATGCTGCTCGGCGGGTCCAGCTCGGGCATCGGTACCGCCGCCAGCTTCTGGGCGGCCAATGTCGGCACCGAGACCTCCGGTTCGATCCTCGTCCCTGCAAACCTCATGATGCTCGTGGGGATCAAGCCGACGGTCGGGCGAATCAGTCGATACGGCATCATTCCCCTCACCGCCGACCAGGACACGGCCGGCCCGATGGCGCGGACGGTGACCGATGCTGCCATCGTCTTGGGCGCACTCGAGGGCAGCGTGCCCGATTCGCACGATCCTGGTCTCAAGCTCTGTCCTTTGCCGGCCAATCACGACTACACGCCATTTCTCAAGCGCGACGGGCTAAAGGGCGCGCGGATCGGCATTCCCCGCGCGTTCTTCTACGACGCGCTGACGCCTCCTAGCGAGACGGCGCCGCGGGGAGGCCTCACTCCCGATCAGGCGCGAGTGATGGAGGACGCGATCGAGGCCCTGAAGCGTGAGGGCGCGGTCATCGTGGACCCGGCGGACATCCCGAGCGTCGTCGACCCCGATCCGGCCGCCAACTTCGTCAAGTGGAACATCTGCGCTGGCGTGCCCGGGCGCAAGGGCGAGGACGCGGAGTGCTCGGTCGTGTTCAAGTACGGCATGAAGCGCGACTTCAACGCCTGGCTGCAATCGCTCGGGCCGAGCGCCCCGGTCAAGACCCTGACCGAGCTGCGCACCTTCAACAGTGCGCACCAGGCGCGGGGCGCCATCAAGTACGGCCAGGCCCAGCTCGACATCTCGGACGAGATGGACGTCGAGGTCGATCGCGTGCGCTACGAGGCCGACCGGGCCAAGGACATCTCGCTCGCCGGCACCCGGGGCATCGATGCCGTCATGAAGGCCCACCAGCTCGACGCCATCCTGTTTCCCGGGGCGAGTGGGGCAAACATCGCGGCTCGGCCGGGCTATCCAACCATCATCGTGCCCTTCGGCACGGTGCCCAACAGCCCCACGCCGCCGTTCCCGGAGGGTTTCGCGGCCAAGCCGGTACCGTTCGGCGTGAGCTTCACCGGCCTCTCGTGCAGCGAGCCGCGACTGATCGAGCTGGGCTACGCATTCGAGCAAGTCACGAAGCGCCGGGTGCCGCCGCCGTCCACGCCGTAGGGGGCACCGGATCCGCTCCCATAGATGACGCGCCGCAGCCGTTCGCAGCCGACGACCACGTTGACGCGCAAGAGCAAGGGCGCGCCCTCACCCCGAGCGCGTGTCTCCGCGCTGTCGCCGTCGAGTGTCACGCCGCCGACGCAAGATGACCGCCGCCACGATCCGCTCACCTCCGCGATACTTCTCGGGAGCTTCGTCGTGCTGTTCGCCGCCTTGGCCATCTCGAGCCTGCTCCAGAAATCGCCGGCCATCGATGAGCCCGCGCACCTCTTCTCGGGCTATTCCTATCTGAAGTGGGCCGACTGGAGGGCCAATCCCGAGCATCCACCATTCGCCAAGCTCTGGGCCGCCCTCCCCCTCCTGGCCTTCGACGTCAAGGATCCGCGACCTTCCCGGCCCCACTGGGAGCGCATCCTGGACAACGAGCTCGGTTACTCCACCAACAATGCGGCCGAGGACATGCTCTTCGTCGACAACGACGGCGAGCGGCTGTTCTTCGTCGCCAAGCTCCAGGTAGTTCTCCTCGCGATCCTGCTCGGCGTGTTCGTCTTCGTGTGGGCGCGAGAGCTGTTCGGGGTAGGAGCCGCGGCGGTCGCCCTGCTGCTCTTCACGTTCGATCCGAACGTGCTGGCCCACAGTCAGATCGTCCACACGGACATTCCGTTCACGGCGTTCTTCTTCATCAGCACCTACTGGTTCTGGCGCGCGCTGCACCGGCTCACCTGGCTCAACCTGGTGGGCGCTGCCCTGTTCTTCGCACTGGCCGCGATCACGAAGTACTCGTATCCGGCCATCGTAATCGTCTGGGCGGCTCTCGGCGCCATGAGAGTCTTCATCGCCGAGCCGCTCACTGTCGAGCTTGGCTCCCCCCGCACCCTATCGGGACGGGGACGGAAGGCGGTCGCCGTCGTGGCGATTCTGGCGGTGGCGGGCGTCGCGACCTACGGTCTGACCTGGGCTGCATACGGATTTCGATATGACGCAATCCCCGGGGGCGCGCACCAGTTGACGATGGCGCAAGTGATGCCTGTGGGAATGCCAGTGGTAACGGCGCTCGCGAGCTTCGCGGCCAGCCATCACCTGTTTCCGGAGGCCTGGATCTACGGGCAGCTCTACACCCTCAAGTACCTGACACGACCTTCGTACCTTCTGGGGGAGATCTCGGGAGACGGATTCCTCGCCTACTTCCCGATCGCCGTCGCGGTGAAGACACCTCTGCCCGTTCTGATCCTGCTCGTCTGGTCAGCCGTGTCGTGGGTGACGGGACGGATCCGAAGGGCCGGACTGTTCCTGCTCGTACCAGTGGCGATCCACTTCGGGCTGGCCGTCCTGTCTCACATGAACATCGGCTTGCGCCATGTCCTTCCCATCTACCCGTTCCTGTTCGTCCTGCTCGGCGGCAGTGCGGTGCTGCTCTGGCGCCGCGGCGGCGCATGGGCCAGGCGAGGGCTGGTCCTGCTCACTGTGTGGCAGCTCGCGACCTGCCTGGCGGCATACCCGCACTACCTCGCGTACTTCAACGAGCTCGCCGGAGGCTCCCGGAACGGGCATCGCGTGCTCGTCGATTCCAACCTGGACTGGGGGCAGGACTTGAAGGGGTTGAAGCGCTGGATGGACAGCAACCACGTCAAGAAGGTTGCGCTCCTCTACTTCGGCTACATCGACCCCGAATACTACGGGATCGATGCCGTGTATCCGCCGGGAAACCTGTGGCTCTACTACGATCCTCCGGCGACACGAAGCTCGGACCCGCCCGAGTACGTCGTCGTCAGTGCGAACATCCTCTATGCGAGCCCGATCTTTCTCGATCGGAACATGCCGGAGTCGAGCAAGACCGCAGCGCTGTTGGAGCGCCTGAGAACACAGCAGCCCGTCGCGAGCATCGGGCATTCCTTGTATGTCTACCGGGCCGACTGATCGAGGGCTCCCGAAGGGCGTGGCGCTCGCGTCGCGCCTGTGCGCCACCGAGCGCCGCCGGGTGGTGGTTCTCGGGCTGCTCGCGGCGGTCGTGGCACTCAGCTTCGCCGTCGTCGCGTGGCAACAAGCTCGGGTGTGGCTCGGCCGGTCGAAGGACGAGCGCTATGTCCTGGCGGTCAAGCAGCGATCCGAGTTCCGAGCTGGCGAGGCGTTCTACCGTCGTGGCGTCGCCTTCCTGTCGAAGGGGGAATTGAAGGATGCGGCGGTGGAGTTCCGCGCGGCGGAGGTCGCAGACCCGCGGTCCGCGGCAGCCCGATCCGGACTGGGGATGACGTTCCAGCAGGAGGGGCGCGCTGACGAAGCAATAAGGGAGTATCGGGACGCGGTGCGGCTCGATCCGGTGAATGCGGATGCGCGGAACAATCTGGGGCTCCTGTTGCAACAGCGCGGGGAGCTGGACGCGGCGGCGGAGCAATTCCACAAGATCGTCGAGACGGCGCCGGGCTACGTGCGGGCGCGTAACAATCTAGGCACTCTGCTGTTGCAGCAGGGCCGCGTGGACGCGGCGGCGGAGCAGTTCAAGGAGGTGGTGCGGATCGATCCGGGCTACGCGAAAGGGTGGGTGAACCTCGGAGTGGTGCAGGCGCGGCAGGGGAAGCCCGGGGAGGCGGAGAGGAGCTATCGGGAGGCGTTGCGGCTGGAGCCGGGGTTTGTGCAGGCGCACGAGAACCTGAGCCAGGTGCTGGCGCAGCAGGGAAAGGGAGAGGAGGCCGCGCAGCATCACGCGCAGGCGCAGGAACTGATGAAGGCGCGCGCCACCGGCGTGTCACGCTGAGAACGGCGAGCCGATGACTTCCAAGCGCAAGGCGGGCCGATCGCGAAGGCCGCGGGACACCGTGCCCCTCCCCGCCCCGGCTCCGGCCCCCGCGCGGTCGTCGTGGTGGGGCCAATGGCTGCTGCCTCTCGTCGTCGTCGTCACCATCGCCGCTTTCTTGCCATCGCTCCAGAACGGGTTCGTGGACTTCGACGATGACCGGGCCCTACTGCTGAATCCTCACTATCGAGGGCTCGGATGGGCGAACCTCCACTGGATGTTCACCACCTTTTCCATGGGCCACTACCAGCCGCTGAGCTGGGTGACGCTCGGTGTCGACCATCTCCTGTGGGGCATGGCGCCGTGGGGCTATCACCTCACGAGCCTGCTGTTGCACGCGAGCAACGGCGTCCTCTTTTACTTCATAGGTCTCCGTCTGATGCGCGCCGCGTTTGCATCCCCTACCCGATCGAGCGAATGGGGGCTCCGCGCGGCGGCGGCGGTGTCGGCTCTCCTCTTCGCCATTCATCCGCTGCGCGTCGAGTCAGTCGCGTGGGTGACCGAGCGGCGCGACGTGCTCTCGGGGTTGTTCTTTCTCGCGACCATTCTGTGCTACCTGCGCGGCCACACGAGCCCGCTGGAGCCTCGGGCGCGCCGGCGGTGGACAGGCTTCGCGCTGGGTTTCTACGTTCTGTCCCTCCTGTCGAAGGCGGGCGGAATGATGTTGCCCGTCGTCCTCGTGGTCCTCGACGTTTACCCGCTACGACGGCTCCGCGGCGGCGTGACGTCGTGGTTCAGCGCCGAGGCGCGCAGGGTGTGGTGGGAAAAGTGTCTCTATCTGGTGCCAGCCGTGGTGTTCGCCGGCGTCGCGTGGCTCGCGCAGCACGAGTCAGGCGCCATGAAGCCGTGGCGCGCGCGCGATGTCCTCCCCCGGCTGGCTCAGGCCGCATTCGGCCTCGCCTTCTATCTCTGGAAGACGATCGTTCCGATGAACCTCGCCGCGCTGTACGAGGATCCGGGCCGCGTCGATCCCTGGACATCGCCCTATCTGCTGAGCGCCGTCGTCGTCCTCGCGGTGACCGCTACCGTCGTCGTTTTCCGCCATCGATGGCCGGCAGGACTTGCGAGCTGGGTGTACTACGTGGTCCTGCTCGCGCCCGTCCTGGGCCTGGCCCAGAGCGGCCCGCAGCTCGTCGCGGACCGTTACAGCTATCTGTCGTGCCTCTCGTGGCCGGTTCTTGCGGGAGCCGGATTGTTGTGGGTCTGGCGGCGCTCCGACGTTCAGCGGGCACCGCTCCGTGGATGGGGTCTCGCGACGTTGAGCACGGCCGTCCTGCTCGTCCTCGGCGTTCTCACCTGGAGGCAGACCGAGACGTGGCACGACTCGGAGACGCTGTGGCGGCATGCGCTCGACGTCGGCCAGGAATCGAGTATCGCGCACTACGATCTCGGCGTGGCGCTTTCCCGGCGAGGCCAGACCGAGGCGGCGATCGCCGAGATGCGGCGGGCGCTCGAGATCCAGCCCCTCTCGGTGGACGCGAACGAGGGTCTCGGACTCCTGCTGCAGCAGCGCGGCGAGTTCGAGGCGGCGGCGAAGCACTTCCGTCGAGTCCTCGAGGTCAACCCGGGCGATCCGACGGCGCGCACGAACCTCGGCCTCGCGCTGGTGTCGCAGGGGGATGCTCGTCAGGCGGTCGCGCTATTTCGCGAAGCGCTGGCGACGGATGGGCGGTTGCCCACGGCGCGATTCGGGTTGGGGATGGCGCTCGAGCGCGAGGGACGCACCGACGAAGCGATGAAGGAATATCGGGAGGCGCTGGGGCTCGACCCGGGGAATTCGGATGCGCGGAACAACCTGGCGTTGCTGTTACAGCGGCGCGGAGAGCTCGAGGCCGCGGCGGACCAGTTCCGGCAGATCATCGAGACGACGCCGCGGTACGCGCGAGCGCGCAACAATCTGGGCAACCTGCTATTCCAGCAGGGCCGGACGGAGGAGGCGGCGGAGCAGTTCAAGGCCGCGGTTGCGATCGATCCGCGGTATGCGAAGGGATGGCTGAACCTCGGGGTCGTCCAGGAGAAGCAGGGGAAGCTAGGGGAAGCGGAGCGGAGTTATCGGGAGGCGGTGCAGCTCGACCCGGGGTTCGCGGAGGCACACGAGAACCTGAGTCGGGTGCTGGTGCAGCAGGGCAAGGAAGAAGAGGCGGCACGGCATCGCGCGCAAGCGCAGGAGCTGGTGAAGCGGCGCAACACCGGGGCGTCGCACTGATGACGGTTCTCGGGCCGGCTGGCCGGCGTATCGGCCGGCACGACGACCTCACGTGTCGCCTGGCATTGGCACGAATAGACGCCCAGGGTAAGATCGAGCTGCTTACGCCCGGGTGGACCATACGCAACGCGCCGCTTCCGCGCGGCGCCATCAGGAGGCTCGACATGAAGACCACCGTCAACGGCATCTCTGTCAACTACACGCTCGAGGGGCCGGCGAACGCGCCGGTCGTGACGATGAGCCACTCGCTCGCGACCGATCTGGGCATGTGGGATCCGACCGTTCCCGCCCTGACCAGCCGCTTCCGCGTGCTGCGCTACGAGACCCGCGGTCACGGCAAGACCGAGGCCCCGAAGAGCGCCTACACACTCGATCAGCTCGCGGACGACGCGCTCGCGCTCCTCAAGGCGCTCGGCATCGCGCGCACCCACTGGGTCGGTCTGTCGATGGGCGGCATGATCGGACAGACGCTCGCGCTGAAGGCGCCTCAGGTGTTCGCAAGCCTCTCGCTCTGCGACACGTCGAGCCGGATTCCGCCGGAGGCCAAGCCGCAGTGGCAGGATCGCATCAAGACGGCGGAGACACAGGGCATGGAGCCGCTCGTGGAGCCGACGCTGGCACGATGGTTCACCGAGCCGTTCCGCAGGAGCCACAAGCATGTGGTCGACCAGGTGGCGACGATGATCCGCTCCACCCCCGTGGCCGGCTACGTGGGCTGCTGTCACGCGATCTCCGCGCTCGACCTCACCGATCGGATCGCCGCGATCAAGATCCCGACCATCGCGATCGTCGGCGAGGACGATCCCGGCACGCCGGTCGCCGCTCACCGGGTGATCCACGAGAAGATCGCGGGATCGCAGCTCACCATCCTGAAGGCCGCAGCGCATCTGGCAAACATGGAGCAGCCGGAGGCGTTCAACAAGGCGTTGACGGGCTTCTTGTTCTCGCTGTAGCACGCCGCGGGCGGAACGCTCAGCGAATCGGGCGCGCTCGAGGCACGTACGGCCGCTTCAGGCGCGCTCGGCCACGGCCGCCGGATGCCGCTTCCGGAGAGCGACGAGGCAGCCGACGAGCGCGAGCGTCATCGCGATGAGGAGCGCCAGTTCGATCATGGCGTTCCGGAAGGCCGCGTCGCCCTTTTCGAGGAGCTTGGCGAACTCGGCGGTGACGACCAGGATACGGCGGACGCCCGCGATGAGCGCGACCAGGACGAACGGCTCGGGCACGAGGACGTGCTCGCGGAAGGAAACCTGTACGGTGTAGAGGATCTCCACGATCATCAGGATGAGCAGGATCTGATCGAGCAACGGCACGACACTGTCCGTGAGGGTCCCTCCGGCCAAGTGACCCCAGAACGAGGCGGCGAGCTTCACGAGGAGCGTCGCCACGGTGCCCGCCAGCAAGAGGCCGAGCCCGAGGTAGACGAAGTCCTCGGTGAACGTGAATGCCTGCGCGACGCGGTCCCGAAGGGGCGTGCGCGCCTGTCCGGCGTCGGACCCAGGGGCCAAGATCAGGCCCGCGGCTGCCACCGCATGGCGCGGGGCTAGCCGCGCCATAGCGCGTTGATCCGGTCCTCGGTGCCTGGATGTGTGGCGAAAAACCCGCCGCCGCCTGGCCCACTCGTGTTCATCAGCCAGGTCAGTGTGTCCACCATCACCTCCCGCGGCTGGCCGGCGCGCTCGAGCAACTCTGCGCCATGCTTGTCCGCCTCTTGAAGGAACCGCCTTGATGGAACCGCCGGCCGAGGGAGCTATCGCTCCTCGGCGAAGATCTGGCCAAGTGCGATGTGATGCCGGCGAAACAGTACGCCGAGCATGAGCACACTCGCCAGGAGGTTGCCGACCGCGATCGACCACGGGGTCAGTGTCTCGAGGATCCACTCGGCGAGCACGAAAATCATCGCGAGAAAGAACACCTCGAAGCAACACAGGAGCATGAAGATTTTAGTCACACGGGCGTGGCCGGGATGAGTTCACGGCTACCGTCACGGTGAATCCCGGCGTAGGATGTCCGGACACCATGCCAGCCTCGCAGTCGGCGCGCGAGGAGGCGGCTCATCTGCGCTCGGGCCCCCCTGAGGACGCCGGATCCGAGGCTGGCAGGTTCCGACGCCGAGACGGCTCCTACGGAGGGAGCAAAGATCCCATGGTGCCTTCGCTCTCCCTGACTTGCCCGCCCGCACGTCCGGCACGAGCGTGGGGCCCATGGGAGAATGGCCACCCGAGGACGAGCGATGCTTCGCGCGGCTGGACCCCTGTTCGTGACTTCATCGCGCGGACGCTCTGTAGAAGAACGTCTAGTCCGCGGTTCCGCAGGAGCAGATCCCCTGGCCGCTGCCGTCCTTGGCAAGGACGGAGCACTGGTTCTCCAGCGAATCGTGTTCCTTTGAACTGAGCGGTGCCTTGTGCATCTCGTACCCTTTGTGGCCCGCAGACGACAGGTTATCTCCATTGTGTTGGTGCTTCGCAGGTATTTCTCTGTCCCCTCGAAGAGTCGGCGTTTGATGGACAAGCCGAGGATCGCATTTGCCAAAGTTGATGGATATCGATTGCGACGGAAACGCTGAAATGACCTTGATCACTCCCTCGGTAGGGCGGATACCGGTCAGCGGATTGCTCGTCAGATCGTCGTTGATCGACAGTGTCACTAGCCCATTCTGCGGCACCAGGCAGCCACAGCAACTGACCATCTCGCCATTCCTATCAAATACATAAGTGTCCGCGCAGAGATCGCCGCCCGAGGTACCCGGATTGACAATGAACACGGTTCCGTCCGCTACACCAGGCGTATTGGCATTTACATAGGAACCGACCAGGAGGGTATCGGTCGTGGGTGCTTGTACTTGCCCACGCGCGTAACCCACAGGAAGCACACCGATCACACCAAGTGCTGCTAACAGCGTCAGTGACGAGTATCGTCTCATAACCTGTCCTCCTTTTTCGACAGAAGCCCTTTCTACTGCGCGGAGTAGCTTTGCGTGTGGCGGAAGGTGGAGCGGGGATGCGGACGGGCGAATCCACCAGCACTTTCCCCGAGTATCGCCACGTGAAGCCGCGCCGACAGAGTTGCGATCTCGGCGGGCCGCGCGAGAAGGGCCGGCGCCTCGAGGAACTCAGCCGTCGAAACGACAGCCGCAACGACGTCATCGCTGTCCGCCCCGTCATCGATGCCGGGGCCCCGCATCGGATCCAGCGAACTGGTGAAGGGAATCGAGAACGAGGCAGGGCAATCATGAACACTGGCGACAACACCAGTCGCTACCGAGCATCGAAGGACTCTCGAGCACTCGGCCTGGGACCATCCCAACTCCTGAGCGGGTGGGTGGTTGGCTTCGACGAGATGCGAGGAGACGCTAGCAGAACCTAGGCGCCAGTCAAGGCGAATTTCAATCCTGGCGAGAGCACGTCTGTCCGCTCCGCTGCGCCCCTCGCAACGGCGCCGCTCACCTTCCCTTCATTGCGGAAGACTGAGCGAGCCACGCCCGTCCACGGCGATGACACCCTCCCCACGCGCGATCACCGGATTCAGCTCGAGCTCGAGCAGCTCGGGGCAGTCGACGGCCAGCTGCGCCAGGCGGCAGATCGATTCTGAAAGCCCGCACATGTCCACGGGCTCGCCTCCGCGGAACCCCTCGAGGAGCGGCGCCATCCGCAACTCGCCGAGCATCTCCCGGGCCGTCGAGACGTCGAGTGGACACAGACGTATCGCCGTGTCCTTGAGCACCTCGACGTAGATGCCGCCGAAACCCACCATGACCGTCGGCCCGAACTGAGCATCTCGCACGACGCCGAGCAGCAGCTCCTGGCCTGCCTTGACCATCCGCTGGACGAGGACGCCTTCGATCACCGCATCCGGCCGCGCGGCCTTCACCTGCTCGAGCATCTGGGCGGTGGCCGCGGCAACCTCGTCTGTCGAGCGGAGCCCTAACCTCACGCCGCCAACATCGCTCTTGTGGCTGATGTCGGCGGAATGCACCTTGAGCGCGACGGGGAATCCCATTGCGCGGGCCACCTCGGCCGCCTCGTCGCTGCCCGCAGCCAGACGGGACGCCACGTTCGGGATTCCGTAAGCGTCGAGCAGCGGCGCCAAGTCCAGCATGCCGAGCCGCGAACGCCCGGCCGCTTGCAGGCTAGCGAGATGCGCCAGCGCGTCGGCCGGGCGCCCGGCGAGGCTCGGCGCCGAGGGGGATCGTCGGCGGCGTTCGGCCACGAGCGCCATGCCACCGAGCGTCTTCACGGCAGGTTCGGGGAACGCGTAGGTCGGAATCCCCGCTTCTTCGAGCGTCCTCGCGCCGGGGACCACGCGAGCGCCGCCCACGAAGGCTGCGACGACTGGGATGGGCCAGCCGCGTGTCGTTCCGATGACCGCGCGCGCGACACCCACCGAATCGGTCGCTGCCTGAGCGGTCAGGATCAACAGCGCGGCATCGGCCGCCTGCGCGCCGACGGCATGCAACGCATTGCTGTAGCGCGCGGCATCGGCGTCCCCGAGCAGATCCACCGGGTTGACCACGCTGGACGAGGACGGCAGCACGGCACTGAGACGCGCGCGGACCGCGTCATCGAGCGGCGCAACGTCGAGCCCTGACTCCCGGGCCGCGTCCGCAGAGACGACGCCCAGCCCACCGCCATTGGTCACCACGAGCAACCGCCGGCCGCGGGGCAGACGCTGGCTCGAGAGTCCGCGGGCCAGATCGAACAACTCCTCAACGGTGGCGGCCCTCACCGCCCCGGCCTGCTTGACAGCCGCGTCGAAGACGCGGTCAGAGCCGGCCAGCGCTCCCGTGTGCGAGGACACTGCGCGTGCTCCCTCGGCCGACCGTCCCGCCTTGAGCAGCACCACCGGCTTCATCGACGCGGCTTCGCGCAGCGCCCCGAAGAATCGCCGCCCATCGGCGACGCCTTCGAGGTAGCAGGCGATGACTCGCGTCTCTTCGTCGTGCGTCACCGCGTCGAGCACGTCAGACTCGGTGATGTCCGCCTGGTTCCCGAGGCTCGCGAACAGCGAGAAGCCCATGCGGCGGTCTCGAGCCCAGTCGAGGATGGCGACGGCAAGGGCGCCGGAGTGAGAGACGAATCCGATGTTGCCCACCGCCGGCATCCCAGGGGCGAACGTCACGTTGAGACGTCGCGACGGGCGGATCCACCCGAGGCAGTTGGGCCCGAGCACGCGGATGGGCGCGTGGCGGAGCCAGGCCCGAAGCTCCCCTTCCAGTTGCCGCCCTTGTTCTCCGGCCTCGCGGAATCCCGCCGAGATCACCACCGCCGCCGGCACACCCTTCGCCACACACTCCTCGAGCGCGGGCAGCACGGCAGGCGCTGGCACGCTGATC
>Ga0335077_10009287_pt1 | contig 12201 bp, 9 predicted proteins | sample Lox_Sample_31_FD_207151 | JGI IMG/M metagenome (GOLD analysis project Ga0335077, IMG submission 207151) | Soil microbial communities from Loxahatchee National Wildlife Refuge, Florida, United States - Lox_Sample_3.1 | ecosystem: Environmental > Terrestrial > Soil > Wetlands | place: USA: Florida...
CACGGCGAACATCGTGTCGATCTCAGGCACTCCCTTGGCGATGTCCTCGACAGCATGCATATAGCTGTCCGTGTACTGCATCGAAGAGCCTTCAGGCGCGATCACAAACGCCAGGAACAAGCTGCGGTCCTCCTCCGGAGACAACTCCGCCTTGAGCTGCGTGAACAGCCAGGACATGACGCCGAGCACCGCGATGAACACGACGCCGATCACCCACCGATGCCGCAGCGTAGCGGACAGCAAGGCGCGGTAGCCATTGGTCATGCTCTGGAAGAACGGCTCGGTCTTGCTGTACACCCAGCTGTGCTCGTGCTTGAGCAGCTTCGAACACATCATCGGCACCAGCGACAGGGCAACGAAGCCCGACACGATGACCGAGGTGGCGACGGTGAGCGCGAACTCCGTCATGAGCTTGCCGGTGTTGCCCTGTGCGAAAGACAGCGGGGTGAACACGGCAGCCAGAGTGATCGTCATGGCGATCACCGCGAAGCCGATCTCCTTGCTGCCTATCAGGGCCGCTTTGAAGGGCTTCATGCCCTCCTCGATGTGGCGGTGCACGTTCTCCAGGACCACGATGGCGTCGTCCACCACCAGACCGATGGACAGCACCACGCCGAGCAGCGTCAGCGTGTTGATGGAGAAGCCCATCGCCTTGAGGAAGGTGAAGTGGCCGATGATCGATATCGGTATCGTCACCGCTGGAATGAGAGTGGCCCTGACCTCGCGCAGGAAGAAGAAGATCACCAGGACCACCAGAACCAACGCTACGAAGATCGTCTCAAAGACGGAGTGGATGGAGGCCTCGATGAATTTGGACGTGTCCACCGCAACCCACATCTTCATGCCCGGCTCGAGCGAGGCCTGCAGGCGCGGCAGCAACGCCTTGGCGGCCTGCGCGACTTCCAGCGTGTTCGCGGTGGACTGCTTCACGACGCCCAGCCCGAGCGCTTCCTCGCCGCGCACGCGGACGATCTTGCGGTTCTCGTAGGGGCCGGGTGCGGCGCGGCCGACATCGCGGAGGCGGACCGGGTAGTCGTTCACCTCCTTGATGATCATGTTGTTGAACTCCTCCGGCGAGCGCAGATCGGTGCGCGCCTGCACGGTGAACTCGCGCTCCGTGCTCTCGATGCGCCCGCTCGGAGAGTCGAGGTTTTCACGGTTCAGCGCATCCTCCACGTCCTGGGCCGTGAGGCCCTGGGCCGCGAGGCGCTCGCGGTCGAGCCATACGCGCATGGCGTATTTGCGCTCGCCGCCGATGATCACCGAAGCCACGCCCGGCAGCGCCTTGAGTGGGTCGGTCAGATAGCGGTCCGCGAAGTCGCTCATGTCCATCGGGGAATGGCGGTCGCTCGAGAGCGCGATCCACAGGATGGGCTGGGCGTCCGCCTCGATCTTGGACACCACCGAATTGTCCGACGCGGCCGGCAGGTTCTTGCGAATGCGCGCGACGCGGTCGCGCACGTCGTTGGCCGCGCCGTCGATCTCGCGAGCAGCGACGAACGTGATGGTGATCTGGCTGACCTCTTCACGGCTCTGCGACTTGATGGTCTTGATGCCCTCGATGCCCGAGAGCGAATCCTCCAGCGGCTGCGTGATGGCGCTTTCCATCACCTGCGCGGTGGCCCCCTTGTAGACCGTACGGACCGAGACCACCGGCGGATCGATGTTCGGGTACTCGCGTACCGCCATGCGGGTAAACGACAAGTAGCCGACCAGCACGATGACCAGGCTCATCACCGTGGCCAGCACCGGCCGCCGAATGGAGATATCCGATAAGACCATAAGACGATCCTCTCTCGCTGCCGGGACGCTAGCCGACCACCTCGTGCGCGCCGGATTCTTTGAATGCCGCCTTGGGGGGAGCGGGCTGGGCCGGCAGCACCGTGACCGGCGCGCCGTCTTTGAGCTTCATCTGCCCGTCGGTCACCACCACGTCGTTGGCGGCCAGACCCTTGAGAACCTCGACCTCGCCCGGACGCCGCACGCCGAGCTCGACCTTGGTCAGCACCGCTTTGCCGTCCACCACCCGAAACACAAAGGAATCGCGTCCCTGCGGCCAGATGGCCTGCTCCGGTATCACGATGGAGTTGGGCCGCGTTTCGAGCAGCACGCTCACGCGCGCGAACATCCCGGGCCGCAGCTTATGGTGCGGGTTGGGGATCTGGGCACGCACCACGACGGTCCGCGTCTTCTCATCCACTGCGGGTTCGAAAGCGTAGATCTTGCCGTGAAAGGTCTCGCTGGGATAAGCGTCGACCGCAATGGTGACTTCCTGTCCGGTCTTGAGCTGCGACAGATACATCTCGGGCGCGCGGAAGTCGAGCTTCACGAAGCTGAGGTTCTCCAGGCGCACGATGTCGTCGCCGGCTTTCACGTAAGCCCCGGGGCTGATCTGGCGCAGCCCTAGGACACCGGTGAAGGGCGCGGAGATGGTGGTCTTGGACAGCAGCACCTCGTCCTGCTGTTGCTTGGCCACGGCCTTGTCCATATTCCCCTTGGCCACGTCGAGCGCTTCCTTGCTGATGAAATTCTTCTCCAGCAGCTCCTTGGCGCGCTCGTAGCGCTGGGTCTCGGTCTTGGCATCCGCCGTCGTAGCCGCCAGCTGCGCGCGATATTCCGACGGGTCCAGCGTCACGAGCTTGGCACCTTTCTGGACCAGCTGACCCTCCTGAAAGGGCAAGCCGATCACCCGCCCGGCGATCTCCGGGCGAATCACCACGGAGTCTGCCGCGATGAGGCTGCCCACCGCGCTCACGTCCGACTGCATGGTGGCGATCTTCACCGGTTGCGCCTTGACCGGCAGGCCCATCGGCTTGGCCGGGCTGGCCGCGGCAGCAGGCGCTTTGTCGGCCGGCGCTCCGCCGCCGGGCTTGCTCTGATCGGCGGGCTTGTTCTGGGAGCCCGCCACCCCGTCGTCCTTCCTGGCGCATCCGACGAGCGCACCCACAATGACCAAGCTGGCGAGAAGCGCTACAGTACGGCCTATCGATGTGTGCAACGGATTACCTCGAGCGTCTAGTGGCGTGCGAAGAACCGGCCTCCGTCCGGGACGTGGTGGCAGCCGGCCCGAAGGAGGTATAAGGTTGTAAATTTTACCGCAGTTTTCCGGTCATTAGCGCAACAAATCTAGACGCCGCGTTCCGAAAAGACAACCGCCTATGCCCGCCACCAAGCTCTCCCTGGACGCCCTGCTGGTTCTGGACGCGATCGCCCGCAAGGGCAGTTTCGCGGGAGCGGCCGAGGAACTGCACCGGGTCCCGTCGGCCATCACGTACACCGTACAGAAGCTGGAGCAAGACCTCGACGTGCAGCTGTTCGACCGCAGCGGCCACCGCGCCAGGCTGACGCGCGCGGGCGAGGAATTGCTGCGCGAAGGCCGCCACCTGCTGCGCGCGGCTTCGGACATCGAATGCCGCGTCCAACGCATCGCCAAGGGCTGGGAGACCGAACTGCGCATCGCCTACAACGACATCATTCCCGGCGAGCGGTTGTGCCCGCTGATCGCCGAGTTCTACCGCGAGGGCGCCGGGACTCGCCTGCGGCTGTCCGCTGAAATCCTGGAGGGTTGCTGGGATGCGCTGTTCTCCGGGCGCGCGGATCTGGTGATCGGTGCGCCCAGCGAGGCGCCGCCCGAACACGGCGCCGCCGTGCGCCCCTTGGGCGAGGTGCAGTTCGTGTTCGCGATCGCCCCGGACCACCCGTTGGTCCACGCCTCGGAGCCGGTGCCCGTCTCCGAAGTCTTGCAGCACCGCATCGTGGTCGCGGCCGACACCTCTCGCAGCCTGCCGCCGCGCAGCGTGGGCTTGAGCAACGGGCAGGATACGTTGACGGTGCCGAGCATGCAGGCCAAGCTCGAAGCACAGGCCTTCGGCCTGGGCGTGGGTTTCCTGCCCCTGAACATCGCCGCGCCGGCCATCGCCTCCGGCCGCCTCGTCCGCAAGGAGGTCGAAGAGGAGTCTCCCAAAGCGACGCGCATGTCTCTCGCCTGGCGGCCGCGCGACGCCGGCAAGGCGCTCAAGTGGTGGCTGGAGAAGCTCGAGGAGCCGGCCGTGAAGCAGGCGCTGCTGGCATAACCCGCGAGAGTCCGAGCGTGCGCAGTGCGAGCCGGCGCCGCGCTAAAGCTTGATGCGTCCCACCAGGATATCGCGGAACATCACCCAGTCGCCTGCGAAACTGTACAGCGGGTGCCGGAAAGTCGCCGGCCGGTTCTTTTCGAAGAAGAAGTGACCGACCCAGGCCAGCGCATAGCCGAGGACCAAGCCGAGCAAGACGAACCAAGCGTTGGCCGTGGCGACCGCCGTGACCACACACGCCAGGCCCAGCGAGGTGCCGACGAAGTGCAGCCGCCGGCATGTACGATCGCGGTGCTCGGACAGGTAGAAGGGATAAAACTCCCGAAAACTCGCGTAGGTCTGACTCATGCGCCGGCGTCGGTTCCTTTCGCTTCCTGTGCTTCCTGCTCGGCAAGCTCGCGGCGCACCCGCTCCATGTCCAGCGCCTTCGCCTGCTCGATGAGCGCATGCAGCTGCGCCTGCGGGAGCGCTCCCGCCTCCGAATAAAGAATCACCTTCTCGCGCAAGATCATCAAGGTCGGGATCGACCGGATACCAAAGGCGCCCGCCAGCTCAGGATGCTCCTCGGTATTCACCTTGCCGAACACCACGTCGGGATGCTTATCCGACGCGTGCTCGAACGTGGGCGCAAACGACCGGCAGGGTCCACACCAAGGGGCCCAGAAGTCCACGATGAGCATCGGGTTTTCGTCCACGGTCTGGTCGAAGTTGTCCTGGGTCAGACTGACCGTCGTCATCGGTGCGCCCTTGGATCAAGCCCTCGCGTGTCGAGCGCACAGTCTAGCAGTCCGGTCGCTACGGGTCAGTCGGACCGGCGGCCCAAACCTGACAGCCATCGATCCTGTAAGCTGATCGGAAATCGCCGCGGGTGCGATCGGGAAATTCAATCGATGCTGGCTTGAATTTCCACGCCGCGTCCGCACGATGGCGATGTGGCGCCTGGAACGGCCGGGCGCCGCGAGGGATCCAACAACTCTCATCCAGCCAGGAGATCATCGTGGAAATCAATATCGGACTCAAGGAAAGCCAGCGCAAGCCTGTGATAGACATCCTCAACGCTCTGTTGGCCGACGAGGTGCTGCTCTACATCAAGACCCGCAACTACCACTGGAACGTGGAGGGTCCGGACTTCAGCGAGACGCACAAGTTCTTCGAGGCGCAATACGAGGAGCTCGACGAGATCATGGACGAGGTGGCGGAACGCGCGCGGGCTCTGGGGGGGCGTGCAGCCGCCTCGATGGGCGAGTACCTCAAGCTCACCCGCCTGAGCGAGGACGCTGGCAAGACTTCCGGCGAGAAAGCCATGATCTCGGACCTGCTCAGGGATCACGAGTCCATCATCCGCCAGCTGCGCACGGACTTGGAGGCGGTGGGCGGCAAGCACGGCGACATGGGCAGCAACGACTTTCTCACCGGCCTCATGGAGCAGCATGAGAAGATGGCGTGGATGCTGCGGTCGTACCTCAGGTAGGCCGCAAGCGCCGTTGCAGTAACCGCCTGTAACGACATGCCCCCCACCCGCATCGAACGCGACACCTTCGGCGAGATCGAGGTCCCGGCCGACCGCCTGTGGGGGGCGCAGACCCAGCGCTCGCTCGAGCACTTCCGCATTTCCAGCGAGCGTTTCCCGGAAAACTTCATTCGCGCCCTGGCCGAAGTGAAGCGCGCGGCGGCCATGGTCAATGCCGAGCTCAATCTGCTGGATACGGCCAAGGCGCGGGCCATCGTGGCCGCTGCAGACGAGGTCATCGCAGGGCAGCACGCCGAGGACTTTCCGCTTGTGGTGTGGCAGACCGGTTCGGGAACGCAGACCAACATGAACATGAACGAGGTGCTCGCCAACCGTGCCAGCGAGCTTCTCGGCGGCGTGCGCGGCGTGCAACGGCTGGTGCACGCGAACGACGAAGTGAACCGCAGCCAATCGTCCAACGACGTCATCCCCACCGCAATGCACCTCGCGGCAGCGCGTGCCCTGGTGCACGACCTGCTGCCGCGCCTGCACGCGTTGCGCGATGCGATGAACGAAAAAGCGCGCGCGTTCGGCGGCATCGTCAAGATCGGGCGCACCCATTTGCAGGACGCAACGCCGCTCACGCTGGGCCAGGAGTTCTCCGGCTACACTGCGCAGACCGACCGGGGGGTGTCGCGCGTGCGGGCTGCATTGCCGGGCCTATACGAGCTGGCCATCGGCGGCACCGCGGTGGGTACCGGTCTCAACGCGCCGCCCGATTTCGCGCGCAAGGTGGTCGATGCGCTGGCGCACCTGAGCGGGCTGCCGTTCGTGAGCGCGGCGAACAAGTTCGAAGCGCTCGCGGCGCACGACGCTCTCGTGTTCGCGCACGGGGCGCTCAAGAGCGTCGCCGCCGCGCTGATGAAAATCGCAAACGACGTGCGCTGGCTCGCGTCCGGACCGCGCTCCGGACTCGGTGAGCTGCGCTTGCCGGAAAACGAACCGGGGAGCTCGATCATGCCCGGGAAGGTGAATCCGACCCAGTGCGAAGCCTTGACCATGGTCTGCTGCCAGGTGATGGGCAACGACGTCGCCGTCAACTTCGGCGGGGCCTCGGGAAACTTCGAGCTGAACGTTTTCAAGCCGCTCATCATCCACGACTTCCTGCAAAGCACGCGGCTGCTCGCGGACGCGGTCCAGAGCTTCACCCGCTATTGCGTGGACGGAATCGAGGCCGACACCGCACGCATCGCCGAGCTGGTGAAGAACTCGCTGATGCTGGTGACCGCCCTCGCCCCGCACATCGGCTACGACCGGGCCGCAGAGATCGCCAAGAAGGCCCACCGGGAGGGCACCAGCCTGCGCGAAGCTGCACTGGCGCTCGGCCACGTCGACGCCGAGCAGTTCGACCAGTGGGTGCGGGCCGAGCGGATGATTGGGCCGACGGGTTAGCCCAAAAGTTGAGCATGAGGCCAACACACGACCCGAGAGCCTCGGCTGGCGCCAAGACGGTAAGCCTCACCCCGTCGCAACTGCTGATGCTTGCCCAGCGCGAGCACGAGGAGTGGCTGCTGGACGAGGCGCTGCGCGAAACCTTCCCGGCGAGCGACCCGATCGCTGTGACGGTGATCACCGCAGGTCGCACGCTAGAACGTTTTCCTGCGCGTAGGGGCTGATACGAACCTGCTCGCGATGCGCAGCATCGTCGGGCGTCAACGCCAAGTCACTCAGCTCGTGGTCGGCGAGCTGGTTGACCTTACGCCCTTCCTCGGCCAGTTCGCGGCTCGCTCGCGCAAACTTCGTTAACCAGACAACGCGGAAAGCTGTGACGCGCGTCACATCTTTTCTGCGTACTGGATCATCTCTCCGACCGGGTCGTCGATGGGATGCTGTAGTCGGGCGATCGGTCGATGGACATGGCTCGAAGTCCTTCCGCTGCGACGCCCGCCACGGCAACCCAAACCAAGCACACCCATAAAGGAGGGTCCGAAACATGAACGCGTTCACAACCTGTACCCGGCACGTTCTTATCGCAGTCCTGGTGCTGAGCGCCGCAGGAGTAGCTGAACAAGCTAGCGCAAGCGAAAAGAAGAAGCTGCAGGGCACCGGCATCTTCGTCAGCATGGCCGGCCGGCAAGCAGGGTACGAGGCAGACAACCCGAAGCGGGAAATGGCGCAGTGGACTGCCGTCTGGACATTCACCAGCAATGATCCGGACTTCGACGGGATCATCGAGACCGCGCCCACGCAGGTGATCTGTGTTCCGACCGGTTGCCGTCACGAGGGGCTTCTGGTGTTCCGCCACAAGAACGGCGACGAGAGCTGGGGCTACTTCAACGGAACCCACGAGATCACCCCAAAGGGCGATGGGACCTGGGTGCTGTCCTCCGATGGGCAGAAGGTGCTGATGGGTGGCACCGGCAAGTTCGCAAACGTCAAGGGGGTCCTCAAGTACTCGGCCAAGAACGTCCCCTTTGGCGCCACGTTCAATTGGACCGGAGAGATCGAGTATTAGTCTGCGGTTGATCCAAGCCAGGTCACGGCCATGGCCCTCCCCCAAGCGGCGGAGGGCCGTAGGTCCGACCGCAGGAGCGCGAAATGAACACACGGATAAACTGCCAGTGGCGCATCGCGCGCCGTCCAGTGGGTCTGGCCAAGGAATCCGACTTCGAATGGCGCGAGGAGCAAGTGCAAGCGCCGGGACCCGGGCAGCTGCTGGTGAGAAACCACTATTTATCTCTCGACCCGACCAGCCGAGCATGGATGTGGGAAGAGGGTACCTATCTGCCCGCACAGCGTCTGGGCGCAGTCATGCGCGGCATCACCGTAGGCAGCGTGGAGAAGTCGAACAACCCCGCGTTCCCGGAAGGCATCGCAGTCACGGGCGCGCTAGGCTGGCAGGACTACGCCGTGACGGATGGGGCATCAGAGTTTCTCATGCCCGTGCCCAGTGCTCCGAGCATCCCACCGGCCATGCATCTAGGCCTGTTGGGGCACATCGGCATGACGGCGTACTTCGGCCTGCTCGATATCGGCAGACCGAAAGGCGGCGAGACGCTCGTCGTCTCTAGCGCCGCCGGCGCGGTTGGATCGCTGGTCGGACAGATTGGCAAGCTATACGGGTGCCGCGTCGTCGGCATCACGGGCACGGACGAGAAGTGTCGCTGGATCCAAGATGAGCTCGGCTTCGACGCCGCCATCAACTACAAGTCGGAATCAGTCTTCAAGCGCCTTCGCGCGCATTGCCCCAGAGGAATCGACATCTACTTCGACAACGTCGGCGGCGCAATCCTCGAGGACGCCCTCAATCTGCTCAATCTGCGGGCACGCATCGTCGTTTGCGGAATGGTGTCGCTGTACAACGATGTCGGTGGGTCGCTCAACTTCCCGGCTGGACCAAACAATCTGCTTAGCCTGATGGTGAAGCGCGCGCGCATGGAAGGGTTCGTCTGCCTGGACTACCTCGACCGCGCACCCGAGGCCGTAGAGGCGCTGTTAGGTTGGCACCGAGCAGGGAAGATTCAGTATCAGCTCAAGGTCATCGAAGGATTGCGCAACGCCCCGCGAGCCATGAACAGGATGTTTGACGGTTCGAATCGGGGTAAGCTCGTGGTGAAAGTGTCATAGTCCTGCGCCACGCAGGGGGAGGGGGCCATGCAAACCATCCGCCAATGGCTCGACGCGCTCGGGCTCGCGCGGTATGCCGCAGCCTTCGAAGCCGATGATGTGGAACTGGATGTCCTCCCCGCCCTCACCGAAGAGGATTTGCTTCGCCTGGGGGTGTCGCTCGGCCACCGCAAGCGCATCCTTCGCGCGCTGCAGGAGGTAGGCGCGGCTGCCCTTGCTCCGGAGACCCCTCAGCTCAACGCCGCCGCGACGAGCGTCCCGCCTTCCATCGAATCTCTCACCGCGCAAGGCGAGCGCCGTCAGGTGACTGTGCTGTTCTGCGACCTCGTGGGCTCGACCGCGCTGTCCAACACTCACGACCCCGAGGAGTACCGGGCGATCCTGGCGCGCTACCACGAGACCTGCATCGGCGCCATCCAGCGCTTCGACGGGTTCGTGGCACAGATCCAGGGTGACGGCATCGTGGCCTACTTCGGCTATCCGCTGGCGCACGAGGGCGAAGCCGAGCGCGCGGTGCGCGCAGGCTTGAGCGTCGTGGAGACGCTCGCCAAGCTCGATATGGAGTCAGAACAGCCGCTGCGCGTGCGGATCGGCATCGCCTCGGGTCTAGTTGTGGTCTCGCACATCCTCGCCCCCGACAAGAGCGCGGTGGGCGAGACGCCCAATCTGGCGGCTCGGCTGCAGACGGTGGCGCAGCCCGGCGAGGTGATGGTGGGCGAGCGCACTCGCACGCTGGCCGGCGGGAGCTTCGAGTACGAAGATCGCGGCATGCATGCGCTGAAGGGAATCGCCGAGCCTACCCGTGCTTGGAAGGTGGTGGGGCCAAGTGGGGCGGCAAGCCGCTTCGAAGCCGCCACTCGCGGGAAGTTGACCCCGATGGTGGGCCGCGAGCAGGAAATTGCGTTGCTGCTCGATCGCTGGGAGCTATCGCGTGTGGGCGAGGGTCAGGTGGTGCTGCTGCAGGGGGAACCTGGGATCGGCAAGTCGCGCATGCTGCGGGCGTTTCGCGAGCGTCTTGGCGCCCGCATCGAAATGGCCTTGCAGTACCAGTGCTCGCCCTACTATGTCAACAGCGCCTTCTACCCCATCGCCGATCACTTGGAGCGAGCACTGAAGTTCCAGCGCGAGGACTCTCCAGAGCAGAAGCTCGACAAGCTCGAGGCCCGCCTGATCGGAGAACTCAAACGCAGCCGCACCGATTGCAGCCTGCTGGCCCGCGCTCTATCGATCCCCTGTGAGCAGCGCTACGGCCCACTTGAGATGAGCCCGCAGCGGCAGAAGGACGATACCATCCGACTGCTGGTGGACATCGTGGCCGCCATCGCCCGCGACCAAGCGACGGTGGTGCTGTTCGAAGACGTTCACTGGGCCGACCCCACCACTATCGAGGTGCTCGGCGCGCTGATCGACCGCGCCGAGAAATTGCCACTGCTGACGCTGATCACTTACCGGCCGGAGTTCTCCCCAGCGTGGCTCTCGCGCTCGCATGTCACGCCAATTGCGCTCACGCGGCTGAGCCGCGCCCAGGGGGCGAGCATCGTGTTGCGGGTGGCCGGAGACAAACCGCTGCCCGTCGATTTGGTCGCGCAGATCGTAGACAAGACTGACGGGGTGCCGCTGTTCCTGGAGGAGTTGACCAAGGCGGTGCTGGAGTCGGACATGCTCGCCGACCTGGGCGACCGCTACGACTATTCGGGCAAGGTGAACAAGCTCGCCATCCCAGCCACGCTGCGCGACTCGCTGATGGCGCGTCTGGACCGGCTGATCCCGGTCAAGGAGATCGCCCAGATCGGCGCTTGCCTGGGGCGAGAGTTCAGCCACGAGTTGGTACAGGCGGTTTCGCCCATGGGCCAGGCGCAGCTCGATGAAGCGCTGGACAAGCTCACCGCGAGCGAACTGGTATTCAGGCGCGGCAGCCCACCCGAAGCGGTGTACATCTTCAAGCATGCGCTAGTGCAGGACGCGGCCTACGACTCGCTGCTCAAGAGCAAACGGCAGGCGCTGCATGCGCAGATCGCTGATGCGATCCTCGAGCGCTTCCCTTCCAAAGCCGACACCGAACCCGAACTGCTCGCTCATCACTATACCGAGGCGGGCTTAACCACCGCTGCGATACCCTACTGGCAGAAGGCAGGCGAGCTGGCGCAGAAACGTGTCGCTCTGCAGGAGGCCATCGGGCACTTCGAGCGCGGGTTGGGCCTCGTCCACCAATTGCCTCCGTCGAGGGACCGCGACACCTACGAGTTGCAACTACGGGCGCTGCTGAGCATGGCCTGGCTTGCGCTGCAGGGATGGGCATATCCGGCGGTGGCTGAGCACTTGGAGCCTGCTTATGCTCTCGAGGAAGTTTTGACACCCGGACAACACTCCCTGCGGGTGCTGTGGGGACTTTGGGTCCATCGGCTTGCGTCAGGTCAGACGAGACAGTCGTTACCCATGGCAGAGGAATTGCTGCAGCAGGCACACCTCAGGGGCGACGAAGAGATGCGGCAGGCGGGCCTGTGGGGCCTGGTCACCACGCACTATTGGCTCGGACAGTTCGAGAAGTCCATCGAATACGCTGACGTCATCATCGACCAATACGATCTTGCCGGTCACCGCCCTCTCGCAGATGCACTAAATCACGATCCGAAGACTGTTGCGTTGCAGTACAAAGCAGCCTCGTTGGGCCAACTTGGGTTTGCCGACACGGCCGCAAGATTGATGCATGAGACGCTAGAGCACGCGCGTGCCCGGGGTCATGCATTCGATCATGCGTGGGCGCTCTACTTTGCCATGGCCGAGTTCTACGCGTTTCAGCGCGACGCTGCCGCCATAGAAACGCTGCTCGCCGAATTCGATCCTTTCGTACGAGAACAACGCCTGCTGGTTTTCGAGCAAATGCTCGGCCCCTATTGCGGAGCGATTCGAGACCTACTGCGTGAGAAGCCTGAAAATGCTGATCAGGCGCTGCGGGAGCTTACTCCAGGGTGCGAAGCGGCAAGGCTTGGCCAGGTCCTGTGTGCGATGAAGACCTTGCGAGCTCTGGCTGCGTTGCTCACGCGCCAGCCC
>Ga0335077_10009288_pt1 | contig 12199 bp, 10 predicted proteins | sample Lox_Sample_31_FD_207151 | JGI IMG/M metagenome (GOLD analysis project Ga0335077, IMG submission 207151) | Soil microbial communities from Loxahatchee National Wildlife Refuge, Florida, United States - Lox_Sample_3.1 | ecosystem: Environmental > Terrestrial > Soil > Wetlands | place: USA...
CCGCCGACGAGCGTTTCTTCGCCGCTTTCGAGCACCGGCATCATTTGTAAGTTCGTGAAAAGACGGAAGAAGGTACGTGCCGACACAAATCCTCGCAGTTTCCTAATCATCTTATTATACGCCAGTTAGCGCGCGGCAAAGGCGTTAAACGGGTACCCCAAAACGCCATAGAACGTACCCGATGGCTTGCCGGACGTAGTTCCACTGCTCGCGGAGCGGTTCGGGATTCTGCTCCTTCCGCGGCGACCCGTAGACTTTCAAGCCGTGCGACTGCAGCATCTCCTTGGCGCGATAGATGTGGTACCCATCGCTGACCACGATCACCGAATTCAAGCTCATGCGGCGAAGGATCTCGGCGGCCAGAGCAATCGAATGGACCGTGCTCTCGCCTTCGGTCTCCACAATGATGGCCTCGGACGGCACGCCGTGGCTCATCAGATAGGCGCGTCCAACGGCCGCTTCGGTGAAGACAGGATCGCCGCCGGCGCCACCGGTCGTCAGGATGCGCGGCGCCAATTGGCGCTCGTAAAGCGCCAGAGCGTGATCCAGCCGCGCGCGCAGCACCGGAGAGGGACGGCCGCGGTACTCGGCCGCGCCCAGCACCAGGATCACGTCCGCGGGTTGCGCTTCGTCCTGAGCTGCCTGCCGCCGGATTCGCACCGAAAGGTATGCGAGATAGATGACGAGCGCCGAAACGACGACCGCGATCGCGATCCATACCGTCCGTTTCATGTGCGGTAACTTTAATTGTAAGATGGCGAAGCCGGAAACGATTACGAGCGCGGCCAATCCGCTGCTCAAGGATGTGCGGCGCGCCATCGTGCGCGGAGGCCTCACACTCGAGGGATGGTGCGTAGCCGAAACCTTCCATCTGCTCGAAGAAGCGCTGCGCAGCGACTGTGAAGTGAAGACGGTACTCGCCGCGGAATCGGTTCGTTCCGCCGCCGTAGGCCACGTGCGCGGATTGGGACGAATCCGGATTGTGGTAGTGCCCGATTCGGTGCTGAACGCGTTGTCGGGCACCGAAACCAGCCAGGGTGTGATTGCCCTGGTGAAGCCGCCCGAGTGGAAGCTCGAACAACTGTTCCGCGGCTGCCCTCTGGTGGCAGTGCTCGACGGGCTGCAAGATCCCGGCAACTGCGGCGCCATCGTGCGCGCAGCCGAGGCGTTCGGAGCGACCGGCGTGCTGTTCATCAAAGGTACGGCGAACCCGTATAACCCCAAAACTCTGCGGGCTTCAGCCGGCTCTCTGTTCCGCGTGCCGTTTCTTCACGGCGTGGACCCGGCGCTGGCGCGTGCGGCGTTGCAACAGAATCGCGTTGAGATATATGCGGGCGTTCCGGCGCGCTCGGGAGTCCGTTCACTGGCCGACGTCGATCTGGGCGGCCGTTGCGGATTGATCATCGGAAACGAGGCCCGTGGCGTCGGCGGCGAGCTGCGCGCAGCCGCTTTGGATGTGGCCATTCCCACAGTTGGTGTCGAATCGTTGAACGCCGCGGTCGCGGCGGGAATCATGCTGTACGAAGCGCGGCGGCAGAGGGCGCTGGTGTGAGGGGCCTTACGGCTGGGTGTTGGCCGGCAAGTACACCACGAAATTGCAGTTCGGATTGGTGTATTGGGAACAGGACAGAATTCCCCGGCGGGCGATTCGTTCGGGGCCGTCATCCGGAAACGAAACCTTGTAAGTCAATTTGGATAGCACGTCTCCCGCGCCTTTGAGCTTTTCATCGCCTTTGACGAACCGCGTTTCCACAATGCCCTTCGGAGTGAACAGCAGAAAGAACTCGGCATTGGCCGCATGCTGCAGTAGGCCCGGTACGGGTGTCGACCGTATTTGAGAGAGTTCATCCGCGGCCGGCACCGTGGGCGGGGTATTCGGGCGCCCTCGCCGCAGGGTTGGCCTGTCATCCACAGTCCCGCCGAGCTTTTCCAGCCGCGCCTGTGTGTCCGGCTGGTTCCGGTTGGCCGCGAGTGACAGGCGATAGAAGTGAATGGCTTCCGATTTCTTACCCTGTCGCTCGTAAAGCTGTCCTAAATGGTCCGCCGCCACGGGATGTTGCAGCAGCACCCATGCAGCTTGCAGAAATCGTTCTGCTTTTGCCAAGTCCCCGGTCCGGAAGTATGCCCAACCCAGCGTATCCCAAGTCGCCCCGAGAGGAATGATCCGGCGGAGAGTTTCGCTCGTGACTTTCGAAAGGGTCAATTGTTTCGATTCTTCTTCCAACTCGGTCACGGCCTTCCCGGCTAAGTCTTGCGCGGCCGCCGGATCGACATTGGTATCGACAAGCACCCACGCCACGCTGTTTTTCGTTTCTGAGTCTAGCTTCTGTTCCCGCAACTTAGCCAGAACACTCTCACTTTCAGCTATTTTGCCGCTTCGCAAGAGCGTTTCTAGAAGCCCCGTCTCCAGCTTCACATCATCCGGGTTGCTCTTGAGTGCCGCTTGGAGAGGCTCGATGGCTTCCGCGTACCTCTTCTCTCGCGTGAGGACAGCGGACAGCCCCAGCACGGCGTCGACGTTTTCCAGTGCGTTTTCCACCCACTGACGACGCGTTCGGATTTCGTCCTCTTTGCGGCCGGCCTGCTGCTCGGCTGCCGCCAACATCGGATAGATGGCTATCTCGCCCGGGTGCAATTCGACTTCTTTTTCGAGCGCTTCGATGGCTTTGTCGACTTGGTTCTCGACTCCGTACAGAAATCCATAGGCCGCCCACAAACCGGTCTGTTCCGCGTTCAGCCGCTCGGCTTGCGCGAGTGCGTCGCGGGCGGCATTAAAATCTCTGCTCTGGATGGAAAGCACCGCTTTTCGCACTAGATCGCCGGCTTCGGCATTGTCGCGCGTCACCTTGGTGCCGCCGCCGGAGCGGGCTAACTGAATGAAGTTGTTTTCGTCCGTGATCACGGCCTTAGCAAACTTCTGGTATTCCTCCCACTCGCCCACCGCCACCTTCGCCTTCTTGCGGACGAAGGTCCGTTCCGCCACGAGCACGCCCTTGTCGACGGAATAGGATGCCCTGTAGTCGGCAAATGCCGCGTGCTGTTCGGCGTTGCCGGGGATCGCGACCGAGTAGCCCTCGGGTATCTCGATTGAGGCACGATAGGTGAGCGTTCCGGGAGCGCCCAAATCAATGGACTCGGCCGGCTGTTCCTCAGTATCTTCAAAGCTCACCGGCAGTAACGGGGGCGTAAACCGGCGATTCTCCCAATCGGAATAGTTCTTGCGTTCGTAGTCATACGAATAATGGAAAGGCTTCTCCGTATCCGTCGGATTATCCACAGCCACGCGGCTAACCGTTCCTGCAAAGCCCATCGCACCAGCCATGTTCTGTGCCAATTGGGTCCACTGCGCGGGAGCCGTCGCATGGTAGACCCCTTTCAGAATGACTTCCGTGTCGCCGCGGGCGGTGATGTCGAAATGTCCGGTCAACGTTCCCTCGCCGCTCAATTTCGCCTTCACGTCCCAAGACTCGTCGGCGGGGAATGGCAGGCCTTCGGGGGTTGTCATGACGCTGGGAGTTCCGTTATTCGGAATCACCAGTGCTTTCTTATCCCGCAGAACAGACTGCAACATTCCGAAGGGGGCGACCTCGGGTGTGGTGTCCAACCAGGTAGCGGAGGGGTTCCCGGGCACATAAGCAATCACATGGTTGAATTGCGCCGGCGAGGGAACATCCGGATCCAGCTCGCTGCCCGCGCCAATCAGAACGGGCCACGCTTCGATGCCAGCCGCCGCCAGCAAGGCCTGCAACAATGTGTCTTTGTCCTTGCAGTCTCCGTACTGATTCGATAGCACCTCGTCCGCCGAGTGAGGCTGATAGCGGCCTTCGCCAAAGGAAACCGAAATATAGCGGAACTTCGTACTGACAAATCGATAAATCGCCCGAAGCTTGTCACTCGTAGTGCTAAGGTTGCGAGTCAGTTCCGCCGCTTTGGATTGGACGGCGGGAGTTACGGCCGCTTTTGGCCTTTGCAAACCACCGTACCAGCGACCTACTTCTTCCCAACTCCGGAAGGTGCTGAGCTGAACATCGGGGTGCGCCGGCTCTGTGGATTTTTTCTTTTTTTCGTCTGGCTTAGGACGCTCTCGCTGCGAACTCTTCCAGGTATAGATTTTCTGCCCGTCCTTTTGGCTGATATTAGGGTCTAGGCTCGGACTGCTGGTCTTGACGTACTTGCCGGCAGGCACGGTTACGCGCAGCGTTTCATCAAGGACAATGCTCTCTTTGACGAAGTCGTGCGCATACCAGAATTGGCCTGGGATGTCCGCGGACGTGCGAGTGGTTCGAACACGCCATTCGAGGACATCGCCGACTCCCAACCCCTTCACAGGCACCTGTTTTTCCCGCGAATCGCTGTAGGTTGGAGCCTGGCGCGTCACTTCCGTCGGTCCATCCTGTACATCCGATTCGGGAGTGGTGACGACACTCCCATCGGGTTTCTCCACTTGAAGCTGAATAATCTCCAATCGTTCGAAGGCATTGCGGTATCCAAACGACAGTACCCCGAACGCCTGGATGCCTGCATCCGATTGAATGCGAATTCGCGCGGACCGTTCTTCCTGTCCCGTCCCATCCGATGCGAAGACTACGTCATTGGTAAGCTGCTCGATTACGAAGCCTTCCGAAGAAAAATCTTCGGTTTTGGTTTGGTCACTATTGCTTCCAGCGCGGGGCGGCGCACTCTGCTGAAAGCCACTGCTCTGTCGAGAGAGGCTGAAACCGAAGACCAGTATGAGAAGAACGATACCGCGAAGAGCTTTCAACATGGGACTCAGGAAGAACCTGTGAGTAATTATACTGTTCGGCTGCTGCGGGATTGTTGGACAGTCGTTAACTAGTTCCCTTCGCCCTTAGATAACAATAGCCAGGCGTGCGGTATTCTGGCGGTACGTGAGCCTGTTCGACACTACGGCGCCCCACGAAGACGGCAAGCGCCCACTTGCGGAGCGCATGCGGCCGGAACGGCTGGAGGATTTCGTCGGCCAGGAGCACATCCTCGGTCCGGGCAAGCCTCTACGCCGCCAGATCGAGCGAGACGAGCTCACCTCCATCATTCTTTGGGGACCGCCGGGAGTGGGCAAGACCACGCTGGCCCGCCTGATCGCTCGCATCACCAAGTGCGAGTTCATTCCCTTCAGCGCCGTTCTCAGCGGCATCAAGGAGATCAAAGCCGTGATGGCGGATGCCGAGCGTTTGCGCCGCATGGGCCGCCGCACCATCCTGTTCATCGACGAAATCCATCGCTTCAACAAGGCGCAGCAGGATGCGTTCTTGCCGTACGTGGAACGCGGCGACATCATTCTGATCGGCGCGACTACGGAGAACCCGTCATTCGAAGTGATCTCGGCACTCCTGTCGCGTTCGCGAGTGTACGCGCTGCGAGGTTTGACCGTGCCGGAAATCGTCACTTTATTGCGGCGCGCGCTGCCGGCAGTCGGGCTGGAAGCATCCGACGAGCTTCTGGAGCAGATCGCGATTTACGTGAACGGTGACGCGCGCCAGGCATACAACACCTTGGAGGCGGCGGGTGCGGCTTCGGCCTGCGGTGTGCTCTCCGAGCAGGCGGTGCAGGACGCGATGCAGCGCAAGGTGCTGCTCTATGACAAGGGCGGGGAAGAGCACTACAACCTCATTTCGGCGCTGCATAAGTCGGTGCGATCGAGCGATGTGGACGCTTCTCTGTACTGGCTTACCCGCATGCTGGAGGCGGGCGAAGATCGTCTGTACATCGCACGCCGCTTGATTCGCATGGCGATTGAAGACATCAGCCTGGCCGATCCTCGGGCTTTGGAGCAGGCTGTTGCCGCGATGCAGGCGGTGCATTTTCTCGGCATCCCGGAGGGCGACCTGGCGCTGGCCCAGGCGGCGATCTACCTGTGCGTTGCGCCGAAATCGGATGCAGCGTATCGGGCTATGGGCGCCATCCACGAGGATGTGGAGAAGACGATTGCCGAGCCCGTACCCATGCATTTGCGGAACGCGCCGACGCGCGACATGAAGGCGTGGGGTTATGGCGAGGGTTACCAGCACGCGCACAAGTTCGAGAACGCCATTCCGGATATGGAGTGTCTGCCGCCTTCGCTCGCCGGGCGGCAATACTACTTCCCCACCGACCGCGGGCTGGAGAAGCGGATCGCGGAACGGTTGGAAGAGATCCGGAAGCTGAAGACGAAAAGCTAATTGCCAACCTGTGGGACAGACGATCGTTTTATGTCGTCTGTCGGGCTCGCAGACCGCTTAAAGGCGACGGTCTGCGCCACTTATCGCTCTCGAATAGATCATCTTCGGAACAATTTTGCTAACAAAATCTTATCCATGGCGTATATGAAGGTATCGACCGGTAGAACATCTATGGGAGTATACTGAACCACATGCCCAAGCGCGAATCTCCCCTGCAGACCGAAATGCTCCAGGGAACATTGGATATGTTGATCTTGCAGACACTGGTTCTTGGTCCGGCGCACGGCCACACCATCGCCCATGCCATCGAACGAGGCTCGGAGGACGTCCTGCAGATTGAACACGGGTCTCTGTACCCTGCTCTGCATCGCTTGGAGGATCGCGGCTGGATCGCCTCCTTCTGGGGCACGTCGGAGAACAATCGTAAGGCCAGGTACTACCGGTTGACGCCAGCGGGACGGAAGCAGTTGACGGCACAGACCACGCGGTGGGAACAGATGGTCCGGGCCATCGGCCGCATACTGAAGCCGGCCGCGGAGTAGCGCGATGGGATGGGGACGTTTTTTTCGACGGGCGCACTGGGATCGGGAACGGCTCCAAGAGATCGAGTCGTACGTTCAGATCGAAACCGACGAAAACGTTGCCCGCGGAATGCCCGTTGCGGAGGCGCAAGCGGCGGCTCGGCGGAAGCTTGGGAATAGAACCCTGGTGCGCGAGGAGATTTACCAGATGAATACCATCACCCTGCTCGATGAATTGGCCCGCGACGCCCGCCAGGCGCTGCGGACTTTGCGCCACAATCCTACCTTCACGATCGTCGCGCTCCTGACGCTGGCCATCGGAATCGGCGCGAACACAGCGGTGTTCAGCGTGGTGGATAACGTGCTTCTGAAACCGCTGCGCTATCCCAAGGCGGAGGAGTTGGTGGCGTTGCGGCAGGTAGCCCCCGGCGCCGCGGGATTGGCGAGTTTCGTTGACGGGCTCCGCTTGTCTCCGTCGATGTATTTCACCTATGCGGAGCAAAATCGGTCGTTCCAATCCCTGGGCGTTTGGTTTCCGGCTGCGGCAAATGTCACCGGGCTGGCCGAGCCGGAAGAGGTGCGGACCGTCCTGATCAGTGACGGGGTGCTTCAGACGCTCGGTGTTCCACCGGCGGCCGGGCGCTGGCTGATGGCAGCCGATCAGGTCCCGCAAGGCCGGGAAGGCGACGGATTCCTGGGGACCTCCAGCACCGTGATGCTCAGTTACGGATATTGGCGGCGGCGGTTCGGCGGAAATCGATTGGCGATCGGGCGCTATATCAACGTGCAGTCACACCCGCGCCAAATCGTCGGCGTGATGCCCCGCGGATTCAAATTGGTCAATACGGATTTCGACCTGCTCGTGCCGCTCGCCTTCGATCGCGGCAGAGTGATCCTCGCCGGTTTCGGCTTTCACGGGATAGCGCGCTTGAAACCGGGAGTCACGATTCCGAAAGCGAATGCCGACATCGCGCGCATGCTCCCGATCTGGATGAACTCTTGGACCAACGGACCCGGCTCAAACGGCAAGATTTATGAGACCTGGCGAATCACCGCCGTGATTCGTCCGCTCAAACAAGAGGTGGTCGGCAATGTCAGCGACGTCCTTTGGGTGGTGATGGGGACCATCGGGCTGGTGATGCTGATCGCCTGCGCGAACGTGACGAATCTGTTGCTGGTGCGGGCCGAGGTGCGGCAACAGGAGTTGGCTCTCAGAGCCGCGCTCGGCGCGGGGAGGGGACGCATCATGGGGAGCCTCCTTGTCGAAAGTGTGATGATGGGCGTGATCGGAGGCGTGCTGGGAGTTGGCGTGGCTTACGGGGCTCTGCGCCTGCTACTAGCAATTGGCCCCGCCAATCTGCCGCGCTTAACCGAAATCTCCATCGATCCTATAACGCTGGTGTTCGCTCTGATGGTTTCGCTGCTCTCAGGATTCCTTCTTGGCTTGATCCCAGCACTAAAATACGCGGGGTCGCGGATTATTTTCGCGCTCCGTAGCGCTGGGCGTACGGCGAGCGTGAGCCGCGAACACCATCGCGCCCGCAATGTGCTGGTGGTAGCTCAGGTGGCCATGGCCCTGGTGCTGTTGGTCAGTGCCGGGCTGATGATCCGTACGTTCCAGGCATTGCGAACCGTCAGCCCGGGATTCACGCATGCGGAGAGTCTCCAGACCATGCGAATCGCCATTCCAGATTTGCTGATCACGGAGCCCGAGCGAGTCACCCGCATCCAGAACGCGATCGTCGAAAAATTGGCGGCCATTCCAGGTGTGACTGCCGTTTCGTTCGCGAGCGAGATGCCGATGGAAGGTGCAGAACCCGACTGGGACGGGATCTATGCGAAGGATAGAACTTATCCGGACCGTGAAATCCCGCCGTTGCGATTTTTCAAGAGCGTTTCTCCCGGTTTCTTCCACACGGCCGGCACACGCTTGATCGCGGGGCGCGAGCTCACCTGGACCGATGTCTATGGCTTACGACCGAGTGCGATGGTTTCGGAGAATCTTGCGCGCGAACTGTGGGGCTCTCCATCCGCCGCGATTGGCAAGCAGATCAGCCAATTTGGCCCGCCGTGGAGCGAAGTGATCGCCGTCATCGAGGACGTTCATGAAACTGGAGTCCAGGAAAAACCTCCCGCTATCGTTTATTGGCCAACGATGAGGAAGTCCCCCTTTGGAGCCCGTTCGCTGGGCGTTGAACGCGCCGTGACCTTCGCGATCCGCAGCGATCGCGCGGGCACCGAGAGCTTCCTCAACCAAGTGCGGCAAGCCGTCTGGTCGGTGAATGCCAGCCTTCCCGTCGCTGCCGTGCGAACCATGCAAGAGATCTATGATCAATCCCTGGCGCGAACGTCCTTCACGCTGGTGATGCTGGGAATCGCGGGCGGGATGGCGCTACTGCTCGGGATCATCGGCATCTACGGCGTGATCGCTTACGCCGTTTCGCAGCGGCGCCGTGAAATCGGAATTCGTGTCGCCCTGGGAGCACAGCAGGGCGAGCTGAAGCGCATGTTCGTGCAGTATGCGCTGGGACTGGCGGGAATTGGCGTGGCGATCGGGCTTATGGGAGCGGTCGGGTTGACACAGCTCATGAAGTCGCTGCTGTACGGAATTACTCCGCTCGACCCGCTTACCTACATCGCAGTACCGATGGTTTTGTTGGCCGCGGCCGGGCTTGCCAGTTACCTGCCCGCGCGCCGCGCGGCGGTTGTGGACCCCGCGGAAACCCTCCGCGCCGAGTAAGGCCGCGAGTTTTCGCTTGGTACATTCGATGTATGACACCCACTTCCGACGTTCGCTATCCAGTCGGCCGCTTCAGCTTCGGTGATCCCTGTCGATCGGAAGACCGTCCGTTGTTTCTCGCACAACTGGCCGAGGCGCCCGCGAAGCTGCGGGCTGCCGTAGCCGGGCTGTCCGATAGCCAGCTCGATACGCCATACCGGCCAAGCGGCTGGACCGTGCGCCAGGTGGTTCATCACCTCGCCGACGCGCAGGTCAATTGGTACATTCGCCCGAAGCTGGCTGTGACGGAAGATTTACCTATCACCAAAACCTACGCGGAACAGCTCTGGGCAGAGCTTGCCGATGCCCGCACCTGTCCGGTCGAGCCTTCGCTTCAGATGTTCGAAGGCGTCACGGTCCGCTGGTGCCGATTCTTCGATTCGCTTACGCCCGAGCAATGGTTGCGGACATTTAACAATGCGGAGTGGGGCCCGCTGACTGTGGAAGACACGCTGCGAGGCATGGCCTGGCACACGCGCCACCACACCGCTCACATCACCGAGCTGCGCAAGCGGATGGGCTGGTGAACGGAATCAGGAGCCGCGGGCCGTTTATCTCGACGTACAGTCCGTTGGATTCCACTTCGCCGCGTCAGCCTGCTTCTTGAAATGCGTGCTGGTGACGAAGGGCTGCTGCAGGTATTGAGGATCGTCGACGATGGTGGTAACGATCAGCCACGAATCGCCGTTGTCTTCATTGGTGCGGGTGTAATACTCGGTGAGCACCGTGTTGCCGCTGTACGGCACGCCGTTCTTACGCAGGTAGCCCGGCCTGAGGTGGGTGGTCAGTACTTTCAGCGAACCGGCTTTGGGCGCGGGTGCGCCACGGCCTCTACCCCCGGCCATCTGCCACTCGGCTGCGGAATAGCCTTGCCATCCCTGTTCTCCCGCCGGAGCCGGGGCGCCACCGAAGTGGAACAGACGCGTCTGCTTGCCCGCGTCGGTTTCGATCTTGAGAGTGTTATCGTCCTGCCAGGTGATGTGCAATCGGCCCGGCACTCGCATCAAACCGGCCGCGCCGTAGGATTTGCACTGCAGCCCGGCGGCTTCGTCTTTGGCCGGGTCCCAGGTATCGGCCATCTTTCGGCCTTCCGGATTGAGGGGCACGCTGGCGTAGTCGCCCTTCCGGGGAGTGATCATGCGGAAGCGCCAGTCTTCCGTCACGATCGAGACCCAGTAGCCGGTGAGGTCCTCCGGAGCAGCCTCCTTGGCTGCAGCGGGAGGCGCAGGGCCGCGGCCAGGTTGGGCGGAAATAGGCGCAGCCACGGCGAGCGCAATTGCCGCCGTGGCCACGGCTAGAAATCGGTTGTACATGGGTCTCCCTTCGGCGCGCGACGGCGCCTCAAACGGAGTATTCTATTCGAACGAGCCGCCCCACTTCCACCCATCGGATGGGCGTGTGATGTTCACCATGCGCAGCCGGTGGTCGGCAGGGTTGCGGCCGGGATTCCCGACCACGATCACATCATCGCCCGGCTTCAGCGTTTCGCGCGTCACGCCCTGGCGGCCCAACTGGCCACCGGCGCCCCACTCGACGGCCCAGGTCTGCATTTCTCCCTTATCGTCTGGGGCTTCCACGTGCACGAACGAGTGCGGGTTGCGATACAGGAACTGCACCAGTTTCCCGTGGATGGTGATCTTCTGGTCTTCGAAGTACGTGGCTGCGAAGGAGTGATGGGCGAACGCCCGTACGCCGAGGATGGATACCGCGGCGGCCAGTAGCACGAACAACTTGGTCTTCATAGTGATCTCTCCTGAGAGTATACCCGACTGTCTGGACGGAGGCGCATCGCCACTGCAGTAGCCGGCATCGCTGTGCGGCTGGCAGGCTGGGCTCGACGGAGGCTCGCCATAGTGTGGAGCATATCGGCAGACCCAAACCCACCGATATGCGGTCAAACAGAAACGGTCGTTTTAGTTTAACAAAGGTGTCAACCCGCGATCACCAGCCCTTTCGGGGCATTAGTCAGACCCGTTCCGGGGCGCCAAGGCGGCCCATGGCGACGCCCCGCTCGGTGTATGTTTGTAGCTTGGAAACGAACATTTGGTACTGTCCGGATACCGGTGAGACGCTGGAAGTCGCACATAGAAGACCCTTCCTCCCCTACTCGTATTCCGCGGATGGCCATCGCCTGATTCGGCTGGGCGAGCCGACTTTGTCCAGCGACATGGCTTTCTTGTTTGGAGCCTTCGTGGGCATCTTCGCCACCGCGGCTTTGTTGTACGCGGCCGGCTACCTCCTGATTCACGGCAAGAACCTGTTCCTTTTTGCGGTTGGATCTTTGTTGTTTGTGATCGGCCTCCTGGGGCCCCTCTATTACGGATTGGCGGAGATCCTTCTCGGCAGGAAATGCACTAAGCGGAATCAGGAGAGAGTGCCGGGGGCATTGCCGCCCCTGCCGTATCGGCTGGGGTGGGTAATGGCGGCTGAGGGCACGGGAATTCTCACCGGGGCACTGGTGGTGATCGCCGTAGTGGTGTTTCTGCTCTCCTCAGGAACGGCGTCGTATCTGTACTGAAGCCCGAGGTCCCCCAAAAAGAGAATGGTTCCAAGTGACCTGATTCCCAGCCTCGCTCTCCGCCGGCATGCACGGCACTGAGCTCTGTGTTCTGGAGTGCTGTGCGCTTTTGCCTCTCTGCTCCACTCGTGGCGTTTTCTTTCCCCGCCACTAGCTTCAATGCTTCCTGGCGCGCCGCTTGCTCTCTCCAAAACAGGACCGG
>Ga0335077_10009289_pt1 | contig 12198 bp, 5 predicted proteins | sample Lox_Sample_31_FD_207151 | JGI IMG/M metagenome (GOLD analysis project Ga0335077, IMG submission 207151) | Soil microbial communities from Loxahatchee National Wildlife Refuge, Florida, United States - Lox_Sample_3.1 | ecosystem: Environmental > Terrestrial > Soil > Wetlands | place: USA: Florida...
GGTCGAAGTCGAGATAGTTGGCGACGAACAGATCGAGATTGCCGTCGCGGTCATAATCCAGGAAGGCGCAGCCGGTGTTGTTGCGCTTGAGGCCGTTGGAAGTCCGGGTGGTCACGCCAGCTTTCGCGGCGACATCGATGAACTTGCCGTTGCCGAGATTTTTCCAGAGCGAGCAATCGCCCCAGTAGGTGACGAAGAGGTCGTCGTAGCCGTCGTTATTGAAGTCGCCGGCGCAGCATCCCGCGCCCCAACCGCTGCGCGCGATGCCGGCTTCTTTGGTCACATCTGTAAATGTGCCGTCGCGGTTGTTCTTGTAGAGCCTGCTCACCGGCGCGTTAGCGGAAGTCCATCCACCCTCGAAGCGCGATCCGTTGACCAGGAAGATGTCGAGCCATCCGTCCTGGTCGTAGTCGAAGAAGGCCGCCCCGCAGCCGGTGGTTTCGATGAGGTAACGATTGCGTTTCTCGCTGCCGTAGATGGTTTTGGTGCGCAGGCCGGCTTCGCGTGCGACGTTTACAAACTGGACATCGGCGCCGCTGCCCCAGAGCAGTTGATCGAGGCTGAAGACCGCCGCGGTGCGGCACAACGATTGGACGAATGTGCGGCGATCTGCCCGCGCCATACTGCCTATTAGAGCAGATCGGGAAAGGGACCTCGGCTCCGTTCTGGAAGAGACAAAGCACCGCTTCGGCTGTAGGTAATGTCTTGTTTTCTCTTTGGAATTCAAGTAGAATTCCCTCCAGCATTTCCGATTAACCCTGTGTGCCATCGGTTTGAGGGAGGGGGTACTATGAGGGGTCTTTGCCGCGTAGCACTGGCTTGCCTGGTGCTGTATTCACTGCCCACGGACTGCCTTGCGCAGGCCGTTTACGGAAGCATCGTGGGCACCGTCACGGACACGTCGAACGCCGCCGTGCCCCGCGCCAAGGTCACGGTTCGCGACATTGGCAAAGGCGTGTCCTACTCGAGCACGACCAACGAAACCGGGAACTACAGCCAGACTCACCTGATCATAGGAGTGTACGAAGTGCGGGTCGAGGCTGCCGGGTTTGAAACTTTCGTTCAGCAGAACGTCAATGTCTCGGTGGACCAGACCGTGCAGGTGAACGCGCAACTGCGTCCCGGCACGGTGGGCGAGGTGGTGAACGTCACCGCCGAAGCGCCGCTGCTGAAGACAGAGAAGAGCGACGTTTCCGACACCATGACCCAGAAGGCGGTGATGGAGCTTCCGGTCTTCTCGCGCGACATGAGCCGCCTGTATTTTCTGGTCCCCGGGGTCCAAGCCACCGGCACCACCGCAGCCAGCGAACAGCCGCAGGATATCTACCGGCCGAGCATCGGCGGACAGTACTGGGGCGGAATCAACTTTCAATTGGATGGCACGGACAACCGGGAGTCGGTGCTGGGCGAACCGGTCATCACGCCGAATCTCGACGCCGTCTCAGAATTGAAAATCACCACCACGGCCTATGACGCCGAGTTTGGGCAAGCCAGCCAAGGGGTGATCTCCGCTCAGACAAAGTCCGGCACCAACGCGCTCCATGGCACGGGATTCTGGTACCGGCGCGACCAACACGGCGCCGCGCGCGACCCGTTCGCCCAATCCCAGCCCATCGTGGGCAGCGGCGGCCAGTTCATCCCGCCGTCGGTGTGGAATCAGTACGGCGGCTCGATCGGCGGGCCGATTCAAAAGGACAAGACCTTCTTCTTCGGCGATTATCAGGGCGTTGCGCAGAAAAATGGCGGCTCCCTCCTCACGCGCGTTCCAACCGCGGCCGAGCGGACCGGCGATCTCAGCGATCTCGGCGCGGCGATCTTCAATCCGTGCAACGGCGCGAATTGCAATGTCGATCCGTCCGTTCGTCAGCAGTACCCCAATGGCGTGATCCCAACGTCCCAGTTGTCGCCGCAGTCCCTGGCTTTGCTCAACTATATCCCGCTGCCGAATCTCGTCGGAGCAACCGGCGCAGCTCCTAATTACGCGGCTTCCGGGGCCGGCATCGTGAACTGGAACAGTTTTGACACGCGCGTGGACCGGTATCAGACGGAAAAGCTGCACATGTTCGGACGTTACAGCTTCCTGCAAGTCGCGCAAACCAATCCTGGAGCTTTTGGACTCGAGGCCGGCGGTCCCACTTACGCGACCACCGCCTTTTCGGGCGCGGCATCCCTTCGCGACCAGAGCCTGGCGTACGGGCTGGATTACGTGCTCCGTCCGAACTGGCTGACCGATTTCCGGTTTGGGTTCTTCCGGTATCGCGTGTTCGTGAACCCCAACGGAGTGGGGACCTCACCCGCCAAGGACGCGGGCATCCCCGGATTGAATATCGACAACTTGTACTCTTCCGGCATGCCCGCGTTTTATCTTCAGGGCACGGGCGGCTTCAATTTCGGATACGCGCTCAACGTGAACTCCTGTAATTGCCCCCTCAACGAGCAGGAGAACGAGTTCCAGTGGGTCAGCAACACAACTCACAACGTCGGTAACCACGCCATCAAGTTCGGCGTGGATGTCCGTTATCAGCAGAACCTGCGCGTGCCGAGCGATTCGCACCGTTCCGGCGAGATCACATTCAGCCCGACGACCACCGAGGGTCCGAATGGCGGCGGGCTCGGCCTGGCCACGTTCCTCCTTGGCGACGTCTCATCGTTCGCCCGCTACGTGAGCAATTCGACCAACGCCGCCGAACGCCAGAAGCGGCTGTTTACGTACATTCAGGACACCTGGCGCATCACCCCCAAGCTGACGTTGAATTACGGTCTGCGTTGGGAGATCTACTTCCCGCAGTACGTGAACGGCCCAAACAACGGAGGGTTCCAGAACCTGGCGACGGGCGAGGTCATGATCACGGGCCAGAACGGCGTTGGAATGAATGGAAACATCGCCACGGGGCTGACGCACTTTGCACCCCGCTTGGGACTGGCGTACCAGTTGGACTCTAAGACGGTGATCCGCGCCGGATACGGGCGATCCTACGATGTGGGCGTGTTCGGGGTGTCGTTCGGGCACAATGTGACCCAGAACGTGCCCGTGCTGGCCAACCAGTCGCTGAACCCCGCCAATCCGTGGCTGCCGGTCTTCACTCTGAACCAGGGCCCGACGCCTCTCGACCCGACCACCATTCTGTCAACGCAACCCAAAGGCCCCAACGGCAATCCGATTCTGCCCAACGGCATCGCGCCCAATGTCCTGCCCGTGAGCAGCAACAACACCATGCGTCTGCCGGTAGTCGACGCGTGGAATTTTACCCTGGAGCGCCAGTTCACTCCCAGCGTGGTTTTTTCGCTGGCCTACGTCGGCAATCATGGCTATCACGTCACTGCCGGTGGGACGAACTATAACATCAATCAGCCGACGATCGTCGGTTTCGGGACGCTGAACACGAATCAGCGCCGCTTGTTCTATAACCAGTTCGGCTGGACGCAGTCGATCAAATACTTCGCCGACGACGCCAGCGTCAAATACAATTCGTTTCAGGTTCGCGGCGAGAAGCGCTTTTCCCACGGCCTACAGGTCCAGGCGAACTTCACGTGGGCGAGCGCGTTCGACTTTGCCAACGACTATTTCTTGTGGAGCCACGACCTCGATTATGGCCGTGAGAACGGCATTCGGAGGTTTTACTTCAATCTCAACAGTGTCTACGAGCTGCCTTTCGGCAAGAACAGAAAGTTCCTCAGCGGTGCGTCCCGCGGCTTGGACGCAGTGGTCGGCGGTTGGCAACTCTCCGGTATCTGGATTTGGGGTTCGGGCTTTCCGTTCACGCCATCCTATCTGGATTGCGGGAAGGACAACGACACCGGCCCATGCCGGGCGAACCTGGTCGGCAACGCAAGCGTGCCGAATCCCGGCCCGGCGGCGTGGTTTGCCGTTGCTACGCCCGGGACGAGCGGCACCGGTTGCATCAACACGGCGACACCAACAGCGGAGTTGAACGCCAACGGGTGCACGCGTGGTCCCTGGAGCCGCCCGGCGGCAGGCACGTTCGGGTACGTGGCGCGGAACTCGTTCTTTGGGCCGCACATCTTCAACATCGATATGTCGCTCACCAAGAACTTCCACGTTACCGAAAAGATAAACGCCCAATTCCGTGTCGAATCGTTCAACACGTTTAATCACGTCAATCTCGGGCAGCCTAACGCTACCGTGGACTCCCCGACCGCAGGACAAATTACCAGCATCCTGGGCTTGACGCAGATGCGTAAATGGCAGTTCGCGCTGCGTTTCAATTTCTAACCACTGCACATGTGGGACAGGCTTTGGCCTGTCCCCTGCTGCTCGCCGCGACCATCGTCTTCGCCGCGCCTCCGCCTCCGAACTTTCACCGCGATATCGCGCCGATTCTGTTCGCCCAATGCGCTTCGTGCCATCGTCCCGGGGAAGCCGGGCCGTTCTCTCTGCTGACTTACGAAGACGCTCGGAAGCGCGCGTCCCTGATCGCCGCAGTCACCGCCAAACGCTACATGCCTCCCTGGCTCCCGGAGCCGGGCTATGGCGACTTCGCGGGAGAGCACCGGCTCACCGGCGCGCAGATCGAAACCATCCAGCAGTGGGCCCGCGGCGGCGCGCCCGAGGGCCCGGCCACCGGCTCACCGCCTCCTCCGGTCTTCACTCCGGGCTGGCAGCTTGGACAGCCCGACCTGGTCGTCACAGCCGGCAAACCATTCGCCGTCCCGGCCGACGGTCCCGATGTGTTCTGGAATTTCATCCTGTCCCCGGAGGTGCGTGAAACGCGCCAGGTGAGAGCCATTGAGATCCGGCCGGGCAATGTCCGCACTGTCCATCACGCGAACCTGCTGATCGACCGCTCGCGCTCTCTGCGCGATCGCGAGAAGGTCCGCGGCGAGGGATTTCCGGGCATGGACCTCACGATCGCCTCCGACACCTTCGACCCCGACAGCCACTTCCTGTTCTGGAAGCCCGGCGCGGCGCCATCGGAAGAGCCCGCCGGCATGTCATGGCGTCTCGATCCCGGCAACGATCTCATCCTGAATCTTCACCTGCGGCCGAGCGGGAAGGCGGAGACGGTACAGCCCTCCGTCGGTTTGTACTTCACGCGCGAGCCGCAGACGAAGTATCCCATGCTCATCCAACTCGAGCACGACGGCGCGCTCGACATTCCGCCCGGTGACTCCGATTTCCTGGTCTCCGACGATTTCCGCCTGCCGCTCGACGCCGACGTGCTCGCGGTGTACCCACACGCGCACTACCTGGGCCACGTGCTGGAAGGCTTCGTTACCCTGCCCGACGGCACGCGCCGATGGCTAATCCGGATTCCACAATGGGACCTCAACTGGCAGGCTGTGTATCGCTACCGCGCGCCGGTGTTCCTGCCCAAGGGTACGGTGGTCTCCATGCGGTTCCACTACGACAACTCCGCCGCCAACCCACGCAATCCGCATTCCCCGCCGCAGCGCGTGAAAGGCGGCAACCAGTCCACCGATGAGATGGCCCATCTGTGGCTGCAACTGCTGCCTCGCGGCTCGGGGGATCAGCGTGCCATCTTGCAGGGGGCCATCATGAAGCGGCGCCTGCAGAAGTATCCGGCCGACTTTTCCGCCAACTTCAATCTCGGCGCGCTTGCGCTTAACCACAAGGATGTGCCGTCCGCGGTCGCGCATCTCCGCGCGGCGCTCGCCGTGGAGCCCGAGCAGCCGGCGGCGTTGAACACCTATGGCGTCGCGCTGGAGACCGGCGGCAGCATCGACGAGGCCATGGAGCAGTTCCGGCACGTCCTCCGCGTGCGTCCGGACGATGCCAGCGCCCGCTACAACCTGGCCGTGGCTCTGGCCGGGCAGGGCCGGTACGAAGAGGCTGCCTTGGGATTTCGCGAACTGCTCGCCGGTCACCCCGAAGATCGCGCCGCGCGCGAGCACCTGGCGCAGGCGCTCCGCGAGCTGGGCGACGCAGCCGCGTCGGCGGGGCGGCTGGCACAGGCGATCGAATGCTACCGCGAGATGGTCGGCCTGGAGCCGCGCGATCCGGACTTGCGCAACAACTTCGGCATTTTGCTGGTCCGCTCCGGCGACAACGCGTCCGCCATCGAGCAGTTCGAAGCCGCGCTCAAGCTGGACCCCACGCACGCGGCGGCGCGGCGCAACCTGGAGATCGCGCGAAAGAGACAATAGAGACATGCACCCTCGCCGGTTGCCGATCTGGTGTTTGTTGGCCGCGATTTCGCTCCCACTTGCCGCGCAGGAATCACTGTTGCAGATCGAGAATCGCGCCCAGGAGCTGAAAGCGCGCGGGGATGCCGCCGGTTCCCTGGCGGCGTGGGAAAAGGCCGCCGAGCTCGATCCCCAATCCGCTCGCATCCAGGATGAGATCGGATTCCTGCTGGTGGTGTTGAACCGGCGTCCGGAAGCGATCCAGCATTTCCTGAGCGCGATCGAGCTGGCCCCACGTTTTGCACCTCCCCGATACCATCTGGGAGTGCTTTACTGGCTCATGGAGGATCCGAGCGACGCCATTCCGCAGCTTCAGGCGGCGGTCGAGCTGGAGCCCCGGAATTTCGACTACCGCTTTCATCTGGGCCATGCGCTGAACTCGACGTCGCACTTCGCCGATGCTTTGGAGCACCTGCGGACCGCCACAGCACTCAATGCCGGACATTCCGAGGCATGGAACCAGCTCGGGCTGGCGCGCCAGAACACGGGCGACGCCAGCGGCGCGGTCGAGGCCTACCAGCGGGCCGTGAACCTGGATCCAAAGAACCTGGATGCCCGCAACAACCTCGGTTTCACGCTGGTCAACACCGGGCACGCGGACGAGGGCGCCGCGCAATTCCGCAAGATCCTGGAACTTCAGCCGAACAATATCCAGGCGCGGGTCAACATCGGATTTGCTCACTTGCAAAAGGGCGAGCTCGACCAGGCCGAGGCCGATTTCCGCGACGTGATCCGGCGCGATCCCAACTCGGCCATCGCTCACTACGACCTGGCAGTAGCCTTGAAGCAGAGCGACCGGTTGGACGCGGCCAAGACCGAGCTGGCCACTGCCTTACGGCTCGATGCCAACCTGGCGGACGCGCATTACACGTTGGGAATCATCGAGTGGCAGGAGGGAGATTTCGCCGGGGCTGCCCAAGAAATGCAGGCTGCGATCGCGGCCAATCCGTCCTACGGCGAGGCGTATTTCATGTTGGGAACGGCGCTAAAACAGAAGGGCGATCTCGACGCGGCGGAGTCGGCGCTGCGCTCGGCCATTCGCCTCGAGCCCGACAATCCCGGCCCCTACAACACGCTGGCGCAGTTGCTGCGGCAGAAAGGCGACGTCGAGGGCAGCCGCGCGGTGTTCGAGGAGGGCGCGAAGGCGAAGCAAAAGAAGGAAGCCGAGCTCGGCAGGATGCTGCAGAAGAAGTGAGTGGTAGGGACGGGCAGATTCGAACTGCCGACCTGTCGCTTAGGAGGCGACCGCTCTATCCATCTGAGCTACGTCCCCACTGGTTTTCATTGTACAGTGGGGCCCAAGCAGCGCGCTGCGCGCGCCGGCAGACCGGCTGAATCCGGTCCCGGTGCAAATGGCCAATCTCCAGAGGCGGGCCAGGAGGCCTGTCCCGCTACCTCGCCAGCCCCTTGCGTCCGATATCGCGCCGGCAGTGCATGCCCTCGAATTCGATCTTCGCAACGCCGGCGTAGGCGGCATCGATCGCACCCACCAGGCTCGCGCCGGACGCCGTCACTCCGAGCACGCGCCCTCCGGCGGTTTCGAGCCTGCCGTGCAGCAGGCGCGTGCCGGCCTGGAAGACCGTTGCGCCGGCGGCCTCGGCCTCGTGGACGCCTCGAATCTCTTTGCCGGTCTCGTAGGCGCCCGGATACCCGCCGCTGGCCAGCACCACGCAGACACTCGGGCCGGAACGCCACTCCAGCTTCCGGCCCGCAAGACGCCCCTCGGCAGCGGCCATGAGCACCGGCGCAAATTCGCTGCGCATGCGATGCATCAGCGGCTGCGTCTCGGGGTCGCCCAGGCGGACGTTGAACTCGAGCACCTTGGGGCCGGCGGCCGTCATCATGAGGCCCGCGTAGAGGAAGCCGGTGAAGCCCGTTGCCGCGACGGTGGGCAGCATCACGCGCTCAAGGATCTCGCGCGACTGAGCCTGACTCAGGATCGCGCTATCCGAGTACGCGCCCATGCCGCCGGTATTCGGACCCTGGTCGGCGTCGAAGACGGCCTTGTGGTCCTGGGTGGGTTCGAGCGGCAGGATATCGCGGCCGTCGCAGAGCGCGATGTAGCTGACTTCTTCGCCCTGGAGAAACTCTTCGATCACGAGCCGTCCCTGCAAGGTTGACAGCGCGGCGTCGGCCTCGGCCTGGTTGTGGGCGATGACGACGCCCTTACCCGCTGCGAGACCATCGGCTTTGAGGACTACCGGGAATCCGAATCGCCCGAGCACCATCCGGGCGTGATCCGCGTTTTCGCAGACTTCATAGTCAGCGGTGGGAATGCCGTGCTGGCGGAAGAACTCCTTGGCGTAGACCTTGCTGCCTTCGAGGCGCGCAGCTTCGGCCGTGGGGCCGATCACGCGCAATCCGCGCGCCCGCAGCCGGTCAACGATTCCGGCGACCAGCGGCGCTTCCGGCCCGATAACCGTCAGGTCGGCATCGACGGCCACCGCGGCATCGAACGGGTCGCCCGGAACGCACGTTCCCACGCGCGCCATCCCCGGATTTCCCGGAGAAGCGAACAACTCCACACCGCTGGACTGCGCCAGCTTCCAGCACAGCGCGTGCTCCCGCCCGGCGCTTCCAACCACCAGGATTTTCATGTGCCATATAGTAACAACCCTGTTGGGGGGCTTCGCCGGTGGCGAGGGATTACTCGTATCTCAGCGCCGAGATCGGGTTCACCCTGGTGGCGCGATCGGCAGGGATGTAGCCCGCAAGAAGCGCCACGCAAATCAGCGCGATGGCGGCGAGCGCAATACTCAGCGGGTCGGCTGGGGCGACGCCAAAAAGCTGCGCGCTCACCAGGCGTGTGAGCGCAATCGCGGCGGGAATGGCGATCGCCACACCGGCGGCAGTGAGCACGACGACCTCGCGCATGACCAGGCTGAGGAGGCTGCCGCGCCCCGCCCCGAGCGCGACCCGGATGCCGATCTCGCGCGTCCGCCGTGAGACCGTGTACGCCATCACGCCGTACAGCCCGATGGCCGCCAGCAGGGTTGCCAGAACGGCGAAGAAGGAAGAAAGGCCGGCCATCAGGCGTTGCGTGGCAAGCGAGGCATCGAGCTGGTCTTCCATGGTTCGCATGGCGGTGAGGGGAAGCGCGGGGTCAAGCGCGGCGGCTTCGCGCCGCAGCGTGGAGAAAAGCGCCTTGGGATCGCCGGCGGCGCGGACGTAGAGGACCAGCGAACCCGGAATGGGATCCTGCAAATAGGCCAGGTACGCCACTCTGTGCGGCTTTTCGTTCACCGTAGAGTACTTGGATCCGCGCACCACGCCGACGATCTCGATTTCACCGCGCTTGGCGTCCCCGGCGCGAAGGAAGCGCCGGCCGAGAGGATTGTCGTTTCCGAAATAGTAGTGCGCGAAAGTGTCGTTCACGACCGCGACCAGAGGCGCGCCCGCGCGGTCGCGCGTGGTGAACTCGCGGCCGGCCAGGAGCGGAATCCCCATGGTGCGGAAGTACCCCGGCCCGACAGCATCCATCCACGGATTCATGTCATCGGCGTCCTGCGTCTGGCGCGTGGGGATGACAATGGTGGCACGATCCTCGTCGCCGGTGATCACGCTGACCGTGCCCACGGCGGCGGAGCGGACGCCGCGCGCGTCGCCCACGCGCTGCTGGAGCTCCTCGGCGAAGCGCCGGATGCGGTCGGCTTTATAGCCGCCGAGCGACGGGTCCACGGAAAAACTGAGCAGGTGATCGCGTTGGAATCCGAGGTCCACGTTCTTCAGGTTGTTTAGGGAGCGCGTGAATAACGCCGCGCCGATCAGCAGCAGCAGGGAGAGCGCCACCTGCGATACGACGAGAACCTTGCGCATGCGGACGTGGCCGCCACCTCCGCGGACGTGGTCCGCCTGGTCCTTCAGGGTGGCGGCGAGCCCGGGAGAAGTCACCTGCCAGGCGGGAACGAATCCGAACAGGATGCCGGTGAGGGCGGAGAGCGCGAACGTGAAGGCCAGGATGCGTCCGTCGGGAGACGCGGTGAGCGGGGTAGTGCCGGAGTTGACCCAATCGGCGAAGACGCTGAGCAGGGCGGCGCTGGTCCACCAGGCGAACAAGATGCCGATCGCGCCACCGGCGATCGAAAGCAGCAGGCTTTCGGTGAGCAGCTGGCGTACGAGCGCCCATCGGCTGGCGCCGACGGCGAGGCGCACAGCGATTTCCTTGCGGCGATTCACCGCGCGCGCCAGCAGCAGGTTGGCCACGTTGGCGCACGCGATCAGAAGCAGCAGGCCAACGATTGCGAGCAGAATCTCCAGCGGTTGCGTGGCTTCGTCGCGAAGTTCCGAGACACCCTTGCTGGCGGGCGTGAAGAGGAGCGGCTTGGAGGCGAATTCGGCGCGGCTCCGCTGCGTGCGGAACTTCATGGTCTGCATTTCCATGATCAGCAGCCCGTGATAGTAGGGCTCGAGGCTCGCGCGGGCACGCGCGGCGGAGACTCCTGGGTTCAGGCAGCCGACCAGCTGCAGCCAGATCACGCGCCGCTCATCCAGGCCGTTCCACGTGGGCGTCATCTGCGCCTTCATCATGGTGGGAACGAGCACGTCGATGCGGTTGCCCACATCGAAACCGTGATAGCCCGGGGCTGTGACACCGATTACCGTCATCGGCTGGCCATTCAGCAGGATCTTCTGATTGAGTATTCCTGGATTGCCGGAGAAGCGCGTCCGCCAGAAGCCGTAGGTCAGTACGGCGACCGGATGACCGCCGGGAACGCGGTCGTCTTCGGGCGTGATACCGCGGCCGATGGCCGTGGCGAGCCCGAGCGTTTCGAACCAGGTGCCGGTCACCAGCTCTCCCTGGACGCGCTCGCTGCGGTTGTTGTACGTCAGGTTGAGCGCAGTTTCGAAGTGCGCGGCGACGGACCGAAGCTGGGAGTTGTGTTCGCGGAAATCGCGAAACATCGGGTAGGAGAAGCGGTCCGTGCCCAAGACCGTGCCGCTCTGCGGGCCAGTGGTGCTGATGTACACCAGGTCGCGCGCATGGCTGACCGGGATTTCGCGCAGGAGGACCTGGTCGGCGATGGTGAAGACGGCGGTATTGGCGCCGATGCCCAGCGCCAACGAGAAGATGGCTACGGTGGTGAACAGCGGATTCCGGCGCAGGTTCCGGAACGCGTAGCGGAGGTCGGACAGCATTTGGCTGGTTACATCGTACCGCGGCGGATGCGCTTACTCGTATCTCAGCGCAATCAGCGGATCGACCTTGGCCGCCCGGCGGGCCGGTACATAGCAGGCCAGCAGCGTCACCAGAATCAGCGTCGCGGCCATCGCAAGAAACGTCAGCGGATCCACCGAGCTCACGCCGAACAGCAGCGTGCTCAGGAAGCGCGTCAGACCGAAAGCGCCGGCCGCGCCGAGCACGGTGCCCGCGAGCGCCAGCCTGACCCCGGATGTCCCGATCAGGCGGAGCACGTCGCCGTGCTGCGCTCCCAGCGCCATGCGGATACCGATCTCGCTGGTGCGCTGCACCACGGCGTAAGAGATTACGCCGTAGATGCCCAGCGCTGCGAGAATCAGGCTGAGCGAGGAAAACATGGAGAGGAGCAGGGTCAGGAAACGCGGGCGGGAGCGTGCGGTGGACATCACGTCCTCCATGGTGCCGACATTCGACACCGGCAGCGCGCGGTCCAGGTTCCGGATTTCGTTGCGTACCGCGCCGGCCAGGGACATCGGGTCGCCCTGCGTGCGCACCACGATCCAGCTCAGGGCGCGCCCGCCGGGACCCTGATCGAACGGGAAGAACAGCTCGGTTCCGGCCGGCCGGTCGAGCGCGGCGTTCTTGATATCCGCTACCACGCCCACCACGGTCCGCCACGGCGTGTTGTTCGACGTGCGCACGCGGTGCCCGAGCGCACTTTCGCGAGGCCAGTAGGTTCTGGCCAGCGTCTGGTTGACCACCACCACGTAGGGAGCATTGGCCCCGTCGTTCTCGTTGAGGAACCGGCCTTCGATCAACCGCGCGCCGACCGTCTTGAAATAGTTCGGACTCACCGAATTCCAGTAGTCGATGTTGTTGAGCGGCCCGCCGGGCAC
>Ga0335077_10009291_pt1 | contig 12198 bp, 10 predicted proteins | sample Lox_Sample_31_FD_207151 | JGI IMG/M metagenome (GOLD analysis project Ga0335077, IMG submission 207151) | Soil microbial communities from Loxahatchee National Wildlife Refuge, Florida, United States - Lox_Sample_3.1 | ecosystem: Environmental > Terrestrial > Soil > Wetlands | place: USA...
GCGGCCAGGCTGCTGCCGTCCGTCGGCCGGGCGGCGCCGATCGTCGCGGCCCGGCGTCTGTCGGACAACCCGAAGGCCGCGTTCCGATCGGTCACCGGGCTGGTGCTCGCGGTCTTCCTCGGCACCGTCGTGGCCGGGCTGCTCCCCGCGGTCAACGCCACGACGGCTACCCCGAGCGCGAAGGCGCTGAGCAACGTGCTGCTCGACGGCTTCATGGCCAGCCCGACCTGCGGCAACTCGGTGAACTGCACCGGCAGCGCGCCGGGCCAGAACGGCCCTGGCGGCGGCAACGGCCCCGGTGTCGTGCCGGGGCCGCCGAAGACCAAGCTGCAGCGAGAGTCGCTGCTCGGGCTGCCGCCCGCCGCCGGCGCCAAGCTGGTCACCGAGCTGCGGGCGTTCCGCGGGGCCCTGGTCGTGCCGATCTACTCCCCGGCGTCGGCGGCCACCGCCGGACCAGGGGCGGGCAACGGCGTGGTGAGCTGCGCCGCCATCGACGGGCTCGGCGCGCTCGGGACATGCGCGCCGGGGCGGAAGGCCGTCCAGGCCACCTCGATGAGCCTGTTCGGCGATAACCCGCTGTACACCAGCCAGGCGATCGTCGGCCCGAACAGCCCGTCCGCCCCGGCCGACTTCTCTGGCCTGTATCTCCAGGCGGTCCTGATCAAGGTCCATGGCCCGGCGATGCTGGAACGGGTCCGTACCTTCCTGATCACGCATACCGCGGAGTCCGTGTCGGGAAGCGCGCCCCGCACGTTCGGCGAGGCGGTCCAGGCCAGACTGGGCGTCGGAGCTACGGTGCAGCGGCTGGTGGACATCGCGGTCGCGCTGACGCTGATCGTGGCCGGATGCAGCCTGGCGGTCGCGGTGGGCGGCGGGCTGGTGGAGCGCAAGCGGCCGTTCACGATGCTGCGCCTCTCCGGCACTCCGCCGGGCACGCTCTACCGGATCGTGCTGCTTGAGGCCGTGCTGCCGCTCGCGGCCGCGACGCTGGTGGCTGCGGGCGCCGCCTACGGCATCTCGGTCCTGACCGTGCAGAAGCTGGCCCGGCCTGGCACTCCGCTGCCGGTTCTCGGCCACGTCTACTACCTCACGATGGGGGCGGGCCTGGCCGTCTCGCTGCTTGTCATCCTCGCGACGCTGCCGCTGCTCGGGCGCATCACGGGCCTGGAGAACGTCAGGTTCGAATAGCCGGCCAGCCCGGGCCTGCCTCCCCGGGCCCGGGCTGGCCCCGTCCGCTCAGAACCGCACGTAGTCGTACTCGACCGGCAGGTCGTTGATCCCGGTCGGCGGCGGTGCCAGCCAGCCGGCGAAGTCGCCAGCCTCGTAGTGCGGCGTCATCAGCGCGGCCACCTGGGCCCGGTCGTCGGCGGTCGGCAGCCAGCCTGCCGCCTGGCCGGCCCAGTCATCGGCGCCGATCAGCTCGCCCGCCGGGCTGATGCAGTGCCCCGCGAACGCCCCCACCTGGCGGTTGAACCCGACGTGCGGCAGCGTGAGCCGCCAGTCTAGGCCGGCCTTGGCCAGGTCGCCGTTCCACTTGCGCAGGCCGCGCTCGCAGTCGGCCACGTATTCGTCGCGCAGGTCCAGGTTGAGCGCGGTGAGCGCAGGCACGGTGCGCGTCGAGATCTGCCCGTCGTCGACGACGGGGATCCGCGCGGTAGCGTCGGTCAGCAGGTGATCGTCGTGCCGCCTGGTCTCCATCCAGCGGCCCTTCAGCCCGGCGGTGAAATAGGCGGCCGCGTTCGACGAGGTCTCCGAGCCGAACAGGTCGAGCGAGAGCGAGTAGTGCTGGTTCAGGTACTTCTGGATCACCGGCAGCGGGATCGCGCCGTGGCGCCAGATGTCGTCGGTGCCGTGCTCGGCGGTCACGGCGGCGCTGCGCTGCACCACCCGCTGCACGCCCGTGGTGCCCACGAACATGTGGTGCGCCTCCTCGCGCAGCATGAACTCGCAGGTGCGCGACAGCGGGTCGAAGCCGGACTCCTTGAGCGTGCCGAGCTGGTACTTGCCGTCACGGTCGGTGAAGTAGGTGAACATGAAGAACGACAGCCAGTCGGTGGTCTCCTCGTTGAACGCGCCGAGGATGCGCGGGCTGTCCGGGTGCCCGGAGTGCCGGTGCAGCAGCTGCTCGGCCTCCTCCCTGCCGTCCCGTCCGAAGTAGGCGTGCAGCAGGTACACCATCGCCCACAGGTGCCTGCCCTCCTCGACGTTGACCTGGAACAGGTTCCGCAGGTCGTACAGGCTCGGCGCGGTGGCGCCGAGGTGGCGCTGCTGCTCGACCGAGGCCGGCTCGGTATCGCCCTGCACCACGATCAGCCTGCGCAGCTCGCTGCGGTACTCGCCGGGCACCTGCGCCCAGGCGGGCTCGCCCTTGTGCTTGCCGAACGCGATCTGCCGCGGCTCGTCCCGCTCGGACAGGAAGATGCCCCACCGGTACTGTTCCATCGGCACCCGCGACCAGCTCGCCCAGCCGTCCCTGCCGATCGCGACCGCGGTGCGCAGGTACACGTCCCTGGTCGGCAGCGACGGGCCGAGCGCGCCCCACCAGTCGAGGAACCTGGGCTGCCAGGCCTCGAGCGCGCGCTGCAGCCTGCGGTCGGCGGCCAGGCCCACGTTGTTCGGTATCCGCTCGCTGTAGTCCACCACGCTGACCGGGCCGTCCGGCGCAGGCGCGGGTCCGGTGAGGTCGGGGCCGGACAGGTCGGTGTCGCCGTCGGTCATGCTCAGACTCGCTTCCTGTCGAAGTCGGCGCGCTGGCCGGTGCCGTACCTGCGCAGGGCCCCCTGCGGGCCCGACGCGTTGGGCCGCAGGAAGATCCAGTTCTGCCAGGCGGAGAGCCGGCCGAAGATCTTGGTGCTCAGCGACTCGGCGCCGGCGAACCGCAGGCTGGCCTCGAGGCCGGTGAGCGCGTCGGGGGAGAAGCCGGCCCGCTCGTCCACGACCAGCCGGATCTCCTCGTCCCAGTCAAGCTCGTCCGGCGCGGCGGTGACCAGCCCGAGGTCGGCGGCCTGCGCGGCGGTCAGCTCCTTGCCGGCCGCCGCGAGCACGGCGTCGAGCTGGTCGGCCGCCAGGCCGAACCTGGTGGCCAGCCTGGTCGCGCCGCTCGCACCCGGCAGCGGCCCGGAGTTCATCGCCCCCACCACGACCACGGCCGGCTGCTGGCCAGCCGGCGCGCCGTCGGGCACGCCGTCCAGCATGTACTGACGGTCGGCGGCCAGCGCCAGCTCGAGCAGCGTCCCGGCGAAGCAGCTGCCAGGCTCGATCAGCGCGATCAGCGACCGGCTGGTGGCGTCGAGCCGCTGCAGCATGCGCTTCCACAGCCCGGTGATCTCCGCGGCCAGCCAGCCGCCGTCGGCGAGCAGCAGGTCATCGGTGGCCAGCACGGCGCCGGGGTCGCCGGACGTGCGCAGCAGCCAGGTGCCGAGATCGGGCTCGGCGAACCGCAGCCTGCAGATGGCGTCATCGAGTTCGCGGGCCGCGGCGAGCGGCCAGGCGGCCGCTCCGGCCTCGTGCAGGTCGGCCATGCTGGTCGGCGCCGCACCGGGCCCGGCGATGGTCAGCGTGGCAGTGGCCGCGCCCCGGTCGAGCTCGACGGCAAGGTGCCGGTACCGCAGGCTGTCTTCCGCCGCATAACAGGACAGCGCCGGCAGCTCGATCCCCGCGCCGCCGCTCCCGGCGCCGGCCGGCCGCCCGATCGGGTCAGGCTGGCCGGCCGCGCACTCGGCCAGGTGCTCCACCGCCGCCCCGAACTGGCTCGGCCTGGCGATCTGGTCCACCAGGCGCCAGTCCACCGCGCGCTGGCCCCTGACGCCCTCGGCCGTGGTGGCGAACACGTCGGCGAGGTCGCGGCGCACGCCGCGCTTGTCGGTGAGCCTGGTCAGCCCGCCGGTGCCGGGAAGCACGCCGAGCAGCGGCACCTCGGGCAGGGCCACGGTGGACGAGCCGTCGTCGGCGAGCAGGATGGTCTGGCAGGCCAGGGCGAGCTCGTAGCCGCCGCCGGCCGCCGTGCCGTTCAGGGCCGCGATGTAGGCCTGGCCGGACTCGCTGGCGTCCTCGATCGCGGCGAGCGTTTCGTTACAGAATTTGCAGAAGTTGACCTTGAAGGCATGAGCCGCCTGGGCGAGCATCCCGATGTTGGCGCCGGCGCAGAACATCCGGTCCTGGGCGCTGGTCAGCACGACGGCGCGCACCTGCGGGTAACTGAACCGCAGCCGCTGCACGGCGTCGGCAAGCTCGATGTAGACGCCGAGGTCGTAGCTGTTCTTCTTGAGCTCGTAGCCGGGTGCGAAGCCGCCGGCCGGGTCCACGTCCAGGGTCAGCGTCGCCACCGTCCCGTCCACGGCGAGCCGCCAGTGCCGGTAGGAGGCCGGCTCGGTGCTGAAGCTGACCTGGGTCGCTGCGCTGCTCTCTGGCACCTCACCATCCTGACGTGCTACAGCAGTATGTTCAAGACGTACATAGCTGTAGAAAGTGCCGGTGCGCTCCGGGTTGCCACCGGTCATGCCTGGCGCGGAACAGCGCGGCCGCCTGCGTGCCGAGCCAGCCGGGCGGCAGCAGGTCGTGGGGCAGCTGCGGGTCGATGAAGGGAAAACTCCGCCACTCGTGCACCAGCAGCGTCTGAGCCACCAGCGTCTCGCCGTGGGTGGCCGGCTCCAGGGCGGCGAAGGAGTCGATGAACTCCTTGTAGCGGGCCTCGACCGCGGGCAGGTCCCAGGCCAGGCCGATGATGTCGGACTGGCTGCCGATGGCGCCGAAGCTGGCCAGGAACGACATCGAGGTGCTGGCCAGCCCGAGTTCGGCCAGGATCGCGGCGGCCTCGGGCTCCCGCCGCGCGTCGGGGCAGACCCACGCGCCGGACAACAGCTCGCCGAACCCTGCCCAGGTGAGCCTGGTGCCGAGCTGGCGGCGCAGCTCGCGGCCGCCGTGCGGACCGGAGACCAGCAGGACGACCCAGCGCCCGTCCCAGTCCCTGCGCTCCCGACCGAAGGAGTAGATCCGGCTGGCACCGTCGGCGAGCAGCCGCCGGCCCGAGTCGGTGAGCCGCCACCGCGCGTGGCGGCCGTCCCGGCGCGAGACGATCCAGCCTTCCGCCGCGGTGCGGCCGAGTGCCTGGCGGGCAGCCTTCTCGCCGACCCCGAGCTCGGCCATGACGGCGATCAGCCCGGCGGTCCACACCGGCTCGCCGCTTGGCAGCACGTACTCGCCGAGCACGGTCAGCAGCAGCGACCTCGCGCTGTGCGCCCCGAGCGAGCGGCGGCGGGCCTGCGGCGGCGCCGGGGGAGGGAGGGAGAGCCTCCGGCCCGGTACAGGGGGGTCGCCCGGGCCGGAGGGGAGCACCGGGCGGGGGGGAGACCCGGGCTCCGAGCCGGACGCCATCGCGTCGACCATGGCGATTCCGGCTCCTCTCGCGCTGCGCCGTGACCTCGGTCAGAATCTACCTTTCGGTCGCGGCCGGTCACTAGCGGCTAGCGTCGGCGGCGCCAGCCGGTGCCATATCCGGCCTCGTGCAGCGCCAGGCAGGCGAGCCCGGCGAGCAGCAGGCTGAACGCGGTGAAGACCGGGCTGGCCCCGGCTCCGGCGGCGTTCAGCACGAACGCGATCGCGAAGAGCGCAGCCGCGATGATGGCAAGCACAGTGGTTTCTCCCCTTCGCCCTGGCCGCGGCGACCCATTCGCCGGGCAGATGAGCGGCGCTGCAGCTACCCGCATTCCGGTCCGCTACACATCCGGCCCAGCCGCGATGCGCCGGTGCATGAAGAACGGCGGGCGGGGCAGCAGGAACTGCCAGCAGTGACCGATGACCGAAAGGCGGCCAGGCAGGATGCGAACGATCACCTCTCCGTCGGCCCGCAGGTCGGCCAGGGCCAGGTCCAGGGCAAGGATCGCCTCGGCGAGCCCTGCGGCGAGGGTGCTGGCCAGGGCGGGGCTGGCCGCGCGCGGCATCATCTACATCCTCATCGGCTGGGTGGCGATCCTGGTCGCGTTCGGTCACAGCTCGCAGCAGCCCAACCAGCAGGGTGCGCTCGAGCTCCTGGCGCGCCAGCCCTACGGGGTCGTCCCGCTGTGGCTGCTCGGGCTCGGATTCGTCGGCTACGCGCTGTGGCGGCTGAGCGAGGCCGCCTTCGGCGTGGTCGGCGAGGGCAGGCGCGCCGGTCCCCGGCTGCGGTCGCTCGGCCGGGCCGTGGTCTACGCCTTCCTTGCCTACCTGACGTTCAAGGTGATCGTCGGCGCGAGCAGCAACCAGACCCGCCAGCAGCAGGACCTGACCGCGCAGCTCATGCACAATCCGGCCGGCCGCTGGCTGGTCGGCCTGGCTGGCCTGGCCATCGTGATCGGCGGCTTGACGATGGTGGCGGAGGGGCTGCGCCGGCGGTTCATGCGCTACCTGCAGACCGGCAGGATGAGCCCGCGCACCAGGGATGTGGTCGAGCGGCTCGGAGTGGTGGGCACCGTCGCAAGGGGCCTGGTCTTCGCGCTCGTCGGCGCCCTCATCGTGGACGCCGCGATCACGTTCAGCCCGGCCAAGTCCGGCGGGCTCGACAAGGCCCTGCTGACCCTGCGGCACCAGCCCCTCGGCCCGTTCCTGCTCGGCGTGGTGGCGCTTGGCCTCGTCGTGTTCGGCGTCTACGGGCTGTGCGAGGCCCGCTGGCGCCGGGTCTGATCCCCGGCCGTCTGATCCCCGGCGGTACCAGGCACCCGCACAAGCAGCCGTTCGGCGTGCACCTCGACCGACAGCACCCTGGCCGGCCCGATCACCTCGCCGTCGAGTTCCCACAGGTGCTCGCGGTCAGCGGCGACGCGCTGGCCGACCTGGGCAGCCGGCGGGAGGCGCTGGCGGAGTGGCTGGCCAGCTCCAGGATCGACGTGCCGGGCACGGACCGGCTCGGCGATCTTGCGACCAGGCTGCGCGCCTGCGACCAGGTCGAAGCCGGACCGGGCAGGGCCACCGTCGCGGCCCGCGTGCCTGCCGCCGAGGCCGAGCTGCTGAGGCTTAGGGACGAGGCGTTCGCCGTGCTCGGCGAGTTCCTGGCCACCGTGCAGGGGTCGGGCCCGGCCGGAGCGGAGCGTCAGGCACGGGAGCCCCGAGGCTTCTGGAAGCGCTCGCCGAAAGGGCGCTAGCGGCCGTCAATCGAACGCAGCCGCCCGCGTGGACACCTTAGACTTTGGTCTTCCGCTGCCGCCCACTCCCACAGACTGAAGGCACCGACCCATGCGCTGGTCACAGCTGCACGTCCCGACGCTTCGCGAAGACCCAGCCGACGCCGACGCGGCCAGCCACCGGCTGCTGCTGCGCGCCGGCTTCATCCGCCAGCTGATGGCGGGCCACTACTGCCTGCTGCCGCTCGGCATCGCCGTCCGCGCGAAGATCATTCAGATCATCAGGGAGGAGATGAACGGGATCAGCGCCCAGGAGTTCCTGCTGCCGTGCATGCAGCCCGTCCAGATCTGGGAGAAGAGCGGCAGGCTCGCGGTGATGGGTGAGGAGATGTTCCGCCTCAAGGACCGTAAGGGCGCCGAGGTGGTGCTCGGCATGACCCACGAGGAGATCTTCGCCTTCCTCGCCCAGGAACTCGCGTCGTACCGGGAGCTGCCGCAGTCCTGGTACCAGTTCCAGACCAAGTTCAGGGACGAGCCCAGGCCCAAGTCCGGCCTGATGCGGGTCAGGGAGTTCACGATGAAGGACTCCTACAGCTTCGACGTGGACGAGGCCGGGCTTGACGTGTCCTTCGACGCGCACAAGGGCGCCTACGAGCGGATCTTCGCGCGGCTCGGGATACCCGCGTTCGCCGTCGAGGCGTCCAACGGCGCCATGGGCGGCAAGGACTCGATCGAGTTCATGTGCCCGTCGCCGGCCGGGGAGGACCGGGTCGCCAGGTGCCCCGACTGCGGGTACGCGGCGAACCTGGAGAAGGCCACGTCGGCGCTCGCGGCGGTCGATGACCCTGCGGCCGATGCGGCCCCGGCTGCGCCCGATCGGCTGGACACGCCCGGCGTTCGGACCATCGAGGACCTGGTGAAGGGGTACGGGCTGGCCGCCGACCGGCAGATCAAGACGCTCGTGCAGGTCGTCGACGGCGAGCTGACGCTCGTCCTGCTCCGCGGCGACCACCCGCTATCGGACCAGAAGCTCATCGATGCGACCGGCGCGACCGTGATCCGGCCGGCCCAGCCCGAGGAGATCAGCGACGCGCTCGGCGCTCTGCCCGGCAGCCTCGGAGCCGTCGGCGTCACGGCGTTCCCGATCATCGCCGACCTGGCCCTGCGCGGCAGGCGCGGGATGGCGACCGGCGCCAACACCGACGACGTGCACCTGACCGGCGTCGACGTGGAACGCGACATCCCCGTGACCATGTGGGCGGACCTGCGGGAGGTCACCGAGGGCGAGCCGTGCCCGAGGTGCGCGTCCGGCCTGGAGTTCGTGCAGGCGATCGAGGTCGGCCATATCTTCAAGCTCGGCCGCAAGTTCACCACGGCGCTCGACGTCTCGGTCAGCATGCCGGATGGCGGCACGGTCATCCCGATCATGGGCAGCTACGGCATCGGCGTGGAGCGCGCGATGGCGGCGATCGCCGAGGTGCACCACGACGATGCCGGCCTGGCGTGGCCGGTCGCGGTCGCGCCCGCCGGTGTCACTGTCCTGCTGCTCTCGGTCAGGGACGAGCAGGCACGGACGGCGGCCGAGATGCTCTACACGGGCCTGCTTGAGGCCGGCCTCGAGGCGCTGATCGACGACCGCGACGTGCGTCCCGGCGTGAAGTACGCCGATGCCGAGCTCACCGGCATTCCGTACCGTGTCAGTGTCGGCAGCCGTGACCTCGCCGATGGGATGGTCGAGGTGACCAGCCGCGCGACCGGTGCGAAGGAGCGCGTGCCGGTGGCCGAGGCGGTGCGCCACGTCGGGAGCCTGCTCGCAGCGGGATGAGCCAGGTCCCCGGTCAGGCAGCTAGCGGCAGGGCCGTCAGCTCGCGGCGGGCAGCTCGTCGGCGAGGTCGGCGGGCTGGCGCCTGAGCTCAGCGAGCAGCGGGTGCGAGGCATCGACAAGCCGCTCGTTCTGCTTGTCGAGAGCGGCCCAGCGCTGGTTGCCCGCCGCGCCGCTCGTGGTCGACTTGGTGGTGCCTGACATGGTGCCTCCCGCAACGACGTACCGCGTCAGGGCTTGCCCCGGCACGCGCTCCGTGCCGTCCAACGCCCTCACCTATACAGACGCTCCGGAGGTGGCTCAGGACCTAAATCGCATGTAACGAGATGGCAACTCTTCGCAATGAGTCCGGGCAAGCCGTGCATCGGCCGGAGCGGTGGCGCCGAGCGCGGCGGTGGCGAACTGCCTGAGTTCGCCTCCCTCGGCTCACAGCTGCTGCCAGGCCTGCGACAGCACGCTGCGCAGGATCTGCTCCATCTCGTCGAAGTGCTCCTGGCCGCAGGTCAGCGGCGGGGAAAGCTGGATCACCGGGTCGCCGCGGTCGTCGGCGCGGCAGATCAGGCCGGCGTCGTAGAGCGCGGGCGACAGGAAGCCACGGAGCAGCCGCTCGGATTCGTCGTCATCGAACGTCTCACGGGTGGCCTTGTCCCTGACCATTTCGATGCCGTAGAAGTAGCCGTCGCCCCTGATGTCGCCGACGATCGGCAGGTCGTGCAGCTTCTCCAAAGTCGCCCGGAACGCGCCCTCGTTGGCCCTGACGTGGGCGAGCAGGTCCTCCTTCTCGAACACGTCCAGGTTGGCCAGTGCCACGGCGCAGGAGACCGGGTGGCCTGCGAACGTCACCCCGTGCAGGAACGACGTCTCGTCCCTCAGATAGGGCTCCATCAGCCGGTCGCTCACGATCATGCCGCCGAGCGGCGCGTACCCCGACGTGACGCCCTTGGCGAAGGTGATCACGTCTGGCTGGTAGCCGTAGCGGTCGCTACCGAACATGTAGCCGAGCCGGCCGAACGCGCAGATCACCTCGTCGGAGACGAGCAGCACGCCGTACCTGTCGCAGATCTCGCGCACGCGCCCGAAGTAGCCCGGCGGCGGCGGGAAGCAGCCGCCGGAGTTCTGCACTGGCTCGACGAAGACGGCGGCGACCGTCTCAGGACCCTCGCGCAGGATCGCCCGCTCGATCTCGTCGGCGGCCCAGGCGCCGAACCTGGTGAGATCATCGGCGACGAACGATGGCGCACGGTAGAAGTTCGTGTTGGGCACGCGCACCCCGCCCGCCGGCAGCGGCTCGAAGGGCGGCTTGATATCCGGCAGGCCGGTGATCGCCAGCGCGCCGTGCGTGGTGCCGTGGTAGGCGATATACCGGCTCAGCACCTTGTACCTGCTCGGCTCGCCGGTCAGCTTGAAGTACTGCTTGGCCATCTTCCACGCCGACTCGACGGCTTCTGAGCCGCTCGTGGTGAAGAACACCCGGTTCAGGTCGCCCGGCGCGTAGCCGGCCAGCCGCTCGGCGAGCTCGACGGCACGCGGGTGCGCGTAGGACCACAGCGGATAGTAGGCAAGCTCGGCGGCCTGCCTGGCGGCAGCCTCGGCCACATCGGTCCTGCCGTGGCCGATCTGGCTGACGAACAGGCCGGACAGGCCGTCCAGGTACCGCTTGCCGTGCTGATCGAACACGTACTGCCCGACGCCGCGCACGATCGTCGGAACGTCCGCGTCGTCGAACGTCGAGTGCCTGGTGAAGTGCAGCCACAGGTGCCGCTTCGCCGCCTCCTGCAGTTGGGCGTGGTCGTAGGCCGGTGTGCCGTTCATCTGGTCCCCCAGTGATAGGTCTGCTTGCGCAGCTTCAGGTACACGAAGGTCTCGGTGGCCGTCACGCCCGGCAGCGACCGCACCTGGCCGAGTATCTCGAGCAGCTGGTCATCGTCGGCGCAGACGACCTCGATCAGGAGGTCGAACGAGCCCGCCGTGATCACCACGTAGTCGATGTCGTCCATGCCCGCTAGCACGTCGGCCAGTCGTTCGAGATCGCCGGTGCACCGGATCCCGATCATCGTCTGACGCCGGAAGCCCAGCGACATCGGGTCGGTGACCGCGACGATCTGCATCGCGCCGAGGTCGATCAGCCGCTGGACCCGCTGTCGGACGGCTGCCTCGCTCAGGCCGACCGCCTTGCCGATGGCCGCATAGGAGCGCCGCCCGTCCTGCTGCAGCTGCTCGATGATGTGGCGGGAGACCGCGTCGAGCGCGACCGGCGGCTGGTGCCGCTCTCGCCCGCCGGTCCGATCGGGCGCCGGCTCGCTAGCAAGCCCGGCGGCCTGCAGGTGTGCCATCGATGTGCCTCCTCGCCAGTCCATGCTGTCATGCGACCACCGTATGTTGTCAACTGATTCCGTTGCGAATGTGCCTCGTGGGTGCTGAATCACTTGTGAGGCGACTGATTAAATGTCAAAGTCGTAGCCGCAGCCCGATGAGGGCCCAGAGGAGGGCACCGTGACAGTCCTGCGTAACTTCGTCAACGGCCAGTTCACCGACGCCGCCAGCGATGCCGTCAGCGACGTGATCGACCCGAGCACGGGCGAGGCGTACGCGCAGGCGCCGGTGTCGAGCGAGGCCGACGTGGACGCCGCGCTGCGTGCCGCGGCGACGGCCTTTCAGACCTGGCGAGACAGCACCCCCGCCGAACGGAGCCTGGCGCTGCTGAAGTTCGCCGACGCGATCGAGGCGCGGGCCGAGGATCTGGTGGCGGCCGAGAGCAGGAACACCGGCAAGCCGGTGGCGATGACGCGCACCGACGAGGTGCCGCCGCTCGCGGATGAGCTCAGGTTCTTCGCGGGCGCCGCCCGCGTGCTCGAGGGCAGGTCGGCGGGGGAGTACCTGGCCGGGCACACGTCGATGATCCGGCGCGAGCCGGTGGGCGTCTGTGCACAGGTGACACCGTGGAACTACCCCATGATGATGGCGGTCTGGAAGTTCGCGCCCGCCCTTGCCGCAGGCAACACCGTGGTGCTCAAGCCCTCGGACACTACGCCGGTCTCCACCCTGCTGCTCGCCGACATCGCCGCCGGCATCTTCCCGCCCGGGGTGTTCAACGTGATCTGCGGCGACCGCGACACGGGCCGGGCCCTGGTCGCTCATGACATTCCGCAGATGGTCTCGATCACCGGATCGGTACGGGCCGGGATCGAGGTGGCGCAGGCGGCGGCGGCCGGCCTGAAGCGGGTCCACCTCGAGCTCGGCGGCAAGGCGCCCGTGGTGGTGTTCGACGACGCCGACACCGAC
>Ga0335077_10009292_pt1 | contig 12197 bp, 13 predicted proteins | sample Lox_Sample_31_FD_207151 | JGI IMG/M metagenome (GOLD analysis project Ga0335077, IMG submission 207151) | Soil microbial communities from Loxahatchee National Wildlife Refuge, Florida, United States - Lox_Sample_3.1 | ecosystem: Environmental > Terrestrial > Soil > Wetlands | place: USA...
CGGAAGATCCCGCGCAAGTCGGCGAACACGCTCCTCCTGGCGACCTGGAACATCGCGAACCTCGGCGTCCAGGACCGGCTCGACACCGACTACGCGCTGATCGCCGAGATGATCGGCTGGTTCGATCTGGCCGCCATCCAGGAGGTCAACGACGATCTGCGCGGCATCGAGGCGATCCACTCGAAGCTGCCGGCGCGCTACGACCTCCTCTTCTCGGACGCCTCCGGCAACCAGGAGCGACAGGCGTTCCTCTACGACACGAGGAAGGTCACGCGGCTCAAGGAAGTCGGGCGGCTTTCGCTGCCGCCGAGCGAGCTGGCGAGCATCAAGATCCCAGGCACGACGACCCCGTTTCCCGGCTTCGATCGTGGCCCGTACATCGGCAGCTTCGAATGCGGCTCGTTCAGGTTTGCGCTCCTGAACGTCCATCTCTACTACGGGTCGCCGGACCCCACCGACGTCGACCGACGCACGCTCGAGACGTTTGCGGTCGCCTGGTGGGCCGACCGCAAGCACCGTGACAAACGCTCGTACGTTCCGGAGATCTTGCCGCTCGGCGACTTCAACCTCCCCAAGGCCGAGCCCGGCGATGCGATCTACAAGGCGCTCGTCTCACGCGGCTTGCAAGTCCCGCCGCACAGCTCACAGATCGGGTCGGCGATCGCCTCCGACTCGTACTACGACCAGATCGCGTTCTTCCCCGGTACGACCAAGGATCGCTTCACGGGGGCGAGCAACGTCTTCGACTTCGACGGCGCCCTCTTTGCGGACCTGTGGAAGCAGCGTCCCGGCTCACCGTTCCTGAGCTACCTCCGCTACCACATCTCCGATCACCGCCCGTTGTGGGCGGAGTTCCAGACCACGTAGTGCAGGAGGGCATCTCGATCCGCCCTCCGCGCGCAGACGAGGGCGAGCGGTTGCGCGCGATTGCCCGCGCGGCGAAGGCGTACTGGGGCTACGACGAGGACTGGGTCCACGGCTGGGCGGCGCAGGGCGACTTCTCGCCGGAGGCGCTCGCCGCCAGGCCGGTGCTGGTCGCGGAGCTCGGCGGCCACGCGATCGGCTTCGCGTCGCTGATTCTGGAGGGTGAGACGTGCGTCCTCGACGACCTCTGGATCGACCCGAACTGGATCGGCCGTGGCATCGGCACGCGGCTCTTCGAGGCCTGCGCCGAGCGAGTCCGCGACCTCGGCGCAACACGAATGGAATGGGAAGCAGAACCGAACGCGGTCGGCTTCTACGAGAAGCTCGGCGGTCGCTATCTCCGAGAGAGCGAGCCAACGGAGCTCGGCCGCGTGATCCCAGTGATGGGCCTGGACCTGTAACGCCGCCGCGACCGACATGGCGGGCGCGGGTCACTCTGGGTGCTGGAGAACAAGAAGCCGTTGAAAGTCGTCATGCCGCGAAGCGGCGGACTTTCAATGGCGAATGGGCGATCGTGGATTCGAACCACGGACCTCCGCCTTATCAGAGCGGCGCTCTAACCAACTGAGCTAATCGCCCGGGGCGGCCAGTCTAGCGCCACGATCAAGGGATGTGGACCTGCGAAACGGCGCCGATGAGCGTCATGAGCACTGCGGCTATGAACATCGGCGACCTCGTCCTCTACCAGGGTCGGCTGCACTACCTGCGCGGCCTCGACCCCATGAGCGTGCCCGACCGGCGCGCCATTCTCGAGGACGCCGAAACCGGCGAGGAGGTCACCGCGCCGGTGGCCGAGCTGGAATCGCTCCCGCCGAACGGCAATCCGAGTCCAGCCGGAGTTTGAGCCGCTACCCTCTGGTCATGAAAAGGGCCGGGGACGCCTGATGCACGAGATGGTCATCTACGGCGTGAGCTTCGACCTCGTCGGCAAGCAGCCGATCGTCCTCCTGAAGACCGCAGACGGGAACAAGTTCCTCCCGATCTGGATCGGCCATCCCGAGGCGGCGGCGATCCTGATGAAGCTCCAGGGTGCCTCCACGCCGCGGCCGATGACCCACGACCTCGTCACCGACATGCTCGGGGAGCTCGGGGCGGAGGTCGTCCGCATCACGGTCACCGAGCTGAAGGAGAACACCTTCTACGCGTCGATCACCGTGCAGCAGAACGGCTCGGAGATCGAGATCGACTCGCGCCCGTCCGACGCGATCGCCCTCGCCGTCCGGGCCGAGGCTCCGATCTTCGCGGCCGAAGAGGTGATCGAGGAGTCAGCGATCGAGTTCGAGGGCGAGGACGTTAACGAGGAGGAGATCGTCAGCGAGTTCAAGCAGTTCCTCGACAACGTCACCCCGGACGAGTTCGCCGAGGCGAACGGCGAAGAGGACTAGCTCCCGCGCTCGACCTCGCGCTTGGTGAGCGCGAGGATCTCCTCGAACAATTCCTTCAGCCCGTCCGACGACAGCGGCCCGCGGTTGGCGCGGGAGAGGTACTGCAGCATCCACTCCTCGCGCTCGGGGTCGACGAACGAGAGGCCGCGCGACTCCTTGTAGCCCTTCAGCCGCGCGACCAGTTTCAGGCGCGCGTTGATCGCCTCGACGATCGCGCGGTCGTTGTCGGAGATCTGCTCGCGCAGCTGCCGGATCAGCGGGTCGGGCTCGCTCATCGTCCCTCTAGCTTGACGTAGACGGGCTTGTGGCTGCGGCGGATCGCGATCACGCGGTACGGGTACGTGACCTCGGCCGTGACCGGATCGCCGAGCGACGGCGTCCGCTCGCGCGCGTAGACGTCGATGCTGCGCCGGTGCTCGACCACGCGCCGCACCTCGACTGAGTAGCCGGTGCCCGAGCGCGGGCCGACGGCGATCATGACGGCCTCCTGCCGGTTCCAGTCGAGCGGCGGCGGCGCGGGGGCACGGCCGGGCATCGCTGCGCGGACGACCTTCACGAAGGTCCGGCGAGAGTGGATCACGACGACCTCGCGGTGGACGAACTGCAGGCCGCGGGCCTTCGCGGTGACGTCCGTCCAGGCGAGCGGGTGCGTGCCGCCTGTCCCCCAGACCTGCGTGTAGGCGAGCCAGCCGGCCGCCGCGACCGCGACGACGGCCACAATGGCGGCCTTAGTAGACGTAGACCGCGGTGCCGTAGGGGATCAGCGAGTAGACGCGGGTCGCGACCCAGATCGGGATCCGGACGCAGCCGTGGCTCGCGGGGTAGTAAGGCACGTCGTGGTAGCCGTGGATCGCGAAACCGCCGATGAAGAACGACGAGTAGTACATCTCCTTTGCGTTGTATCCGGGCACCTTGCTGTAGACGTGCCAGAGCCCGACGGGCGTGTTGCCGGTCGCGCCGGTCGAGACCGGGACGACGAGCGTCACCTGCCCGTCGCGGACCATCAGGAGAACCTGCAGCTCCTTGCTGACCTCCACGTGGGTCCCCGGGTAGCGCGGGACCGGGACGTGCGCGACCTCGAGCTCGCGCCAGAAGCGCGCGTCGGTCGTGCCCGTGCGAGGGAGGCCGTGCAGCTTCTGGAAGGCGACGACCGCGTCGGAGGTGTCGGTGCCGTAGTAGGCGTTTACGGCGGCGAGGGCGTAGTGGAGCTCGTGCAGCCGCTGCTCGAGCGCGAGCACGCTCGGGCCGCCGCTGCCCACCCGGAGATTCGGCTCGAAGACGACCTCCTCGAGCACGCGTTTGTTGGCGGCGTAGCCGGCGGCCGGCGCGACCGAGACGACGATCCGGTAGGTGGTGGAGCGCGCGGTGCCGAGCCTGATCCGGAGCCGGCCGTTGCCGGTGTGGGTTCCGACGAGATGGCGGTTGCGCCACACCTGGACGGTGATCGGTCCGGCTCCGGCCGGCCGCTCCCGCGCGACGAGGGCCAACGGCCGCCCGACCTGGCCGGTGCCGTGGAAAGCGGTGTCGAGACCGGGCTGCACCGCGGGCACGACCGCGTTCGAGACAGCTCCCGCGTAGCGCAGCGTGTACTGGGAGCCGGGGCCGCCGACCCGCCCGCGGATCGAGATCCGCCCCTTCCTGTCTGCCTTGGCCGAGGCGATCCGCTGCTCGCCGCGGTAGAGGCCCACGCGAACGCCCTTGAGCGCCGGGATCACCCGTCCGTGGAAGCGGAGCAGCTGCTGGTAGCTCCCGACCTTGGGCGCACCGAGGGCCAGCCCGACCGAGGTGACCGTCACCTGCGCCTGCGAGGTTCCGCCCGCGCCGGTCGCCGTCACCGTGGCAGTGAAGCGGCCGGCCGGGTAGACGTGCTGGACAACCGCGCCGTCGGCGGTGGTGCCGTCGCCGAGATCCCAGTGGTAGCTCGCCGGGTCGCCGCTCGCGGTCAGCGTGACGCTGAGCGGGGCCGGCCCGCTCGTCACGGACGCCTGGATCGAGACCGCAGGCCCGGAGGCGTGAGCCGCAGGCACGAAGGCGAGAGCCAGGCAAACGACCGCAATTCGCCGCACGCGGCGCAGAATAGTCAGGTCATCGCAGGAAGGAAACACCGAGCGCGAACGCGTTGAACGTTGCGTGGAAGAGCATCCCCGGGTAGACGCTTCCGGTCCGCAGGCGCAGGAAGGCGATCGCGATTCCGAAGAGGAGCAGGGCGGGGAAGCCCTCGACCAGCCCGTGCGCGGCGGCGAAGGCGATCGCCGTCCCGACGACGGCGACGACCGAGCCATAGATCGACAGCACCGCCATGCCCAGCCCGCGGTAGGTCAGCTCCTCGACGAACGGAGCGACGAGCACGACCACGACTGCGTTGACCGCGAACGCCCCGGCGTGCGAGGGCTCCCAGCGGGTCGGCTCGAGGCCCTGCTCGCGGGCAGCGTGCAGGACGGCTTCGAGCAGCTGCTCGACGATCAGGAGGGCGACCAGGAGCCCGGCGGCGAGACGGGCCGCGTGCCACCAGGAGTCGGGCGGCCGCAGCCCGAGGGCCTCACGGCTGACCCCGCGGGCGATCAGGAGCACCGCGGACAGGACGAGGAGCTCGAGCACGAGCGTGCTCGCCGCAAGGTTGTATTGGTAGAGGGCGTTCTTGGGTGGAGGGCCCGACGAGAGCCTGCCGCCGTACCCGAGCGCTGCGAGCAGCGTGGCGAGGACGAGCCACCCCGCGAGCTTGCCGCGCGTTACGCCGCTGTCAGTGGAAGGCATCCGGGTGCAGGATTCGAGCGATCTGCACGAGCGCGGCGCCGAGCTGCGGGCCGGGGACGACCAGGCGGCTCTTGACGACGCCGAACCGGCCCGTGCGGACCGCGCGGATCCGCCTCGTCTTCGCACCTGCGCGCAGGCGTGCGAGCGTGGTCGTACCGCTGCCGACCGCGACGTACGCCTCGGGGTCGAGCTGGACGAGGCGTCTGATCGGGAACGGCCCCTGTTCCGGCGCCGGCCCTGCGATGCTCGTGCCCCCGGCCTTGGCGATCAGGTCTCCGATGAGGCTCCGCGACGAGATCGTCATGAAGCCGCCGAGGTCAGCGAAGGTCGAGACGGCCGGGAAGCTCGCGAGCCGCGCGGCGACACGGCGGCGCGCCTGCTCCAGGGAGCCGCTCAACCGGCGCGCCGCAACCGGACGCCCGGTGAGCAGGCCGATGTCGTCGATCGCCGCGGCGACATCGTCGAGCGAGCTGTCGGGCTCGACGTACACCGCCGCGTGCGTTGCGGCCCGCGCCCGCGCCAGGTCGAGCGGGTCGGCCTCGCCGGAGGCGACGATCAGGTCGGGACGCGCGCGGCGGATGCGGTCGACGAGCGGCAGGCCGACGAGGCTGTCGTCGACGGGGATCATGCGCTTGCCGAGCCCGAGCGCGCGCAGGATGCTCCGCGGTCCCGCGCCGAGCGGGACGATCCTCTGCGGCGCCGCCCGCTCGACCGCCGGCCGCTCGCTTGCGCCCTGGACCGTGACCGGGTAGATGCGGAGGTGGGCGCCCGTCGGCTCGCTCCGCTCTCCGCAGGCGGTGCCGACGAGCAGGAGCCCGGCTGCGACGGTGAGGACGGCGGCCTTCACCTCAGGCCACCCACTGCCAGAGGGCCCACTGGACGATCGCGACCCCGAGCAGGACGGAGCTGACGCAGACGATCGCCGTGTGGGCGCGCGGCCGGCCGCCGACGACCGCCAGCGCCAGGAAGAGCGGAAAGATCGTCAGGCCGAAGCGCGGGATCGAGAGCAGCGGCCAGCGGTCGCTCGGGACGCTGAGCGGGATCGCGAGGCTCAGCGCCGCGAACAGCCCGTACGGTGCGCCGAACCGCCGCCACGCGATCACGGTCAGCGCGATGAAGAGGGCGAGGAAGGCGAGGTTCTCGAGGTTCAGCGTCGCAACGCGAATCGGGTCGGAGTTCTGCACCGCCGCCCAGTAGCGGTGCGTGTGCGAGCCGGACGCCAGTTGCTCGACGCCGGCCCAGCCGGCGCGCAGGCCGTCCCAGATCCCGCCGAACGGCCCGGCCGGCGAGAGGTGCCGGTTCCAGATCCGCTGCGCGTGGAGGAAGGCCCAGGGGTCGCCCTCCGCCTGCCAGAGGTAGAGCGGGTAGGCGGCGAACATCACCAGGGAAACCGCGAGTGAGGCGAGGGCGCGCAGCCGGTCGCGCTCCCGCCAGGCGAGCAGCGCCAGGGCCGGGAGCAGCGCGACGCCTGTGGGCCGGGTCAGCAGCGCGAGCCCGGCGACGACGCCGGCTCCCGGGTAGCGCCGCCGCTCGGCCAGCGTGAAGGCGGCCAGCGTCAGCAGCAGGTAGAGCGACTCGCTGTACACGGCCTGCAGGAAGAGCGCGAACGGGAAGACGGCAAGGTAGAGCACCGCACGGCGTGCGCCCTCGGCGCCCAGGCGTTCCTCGGCGAGCCGGTACAGGAGCTGGAACGAGGCGAGCGCCGCGGCCAGCGAGATCAGGATCCCCGCGAGCACGTAGTGACCGAAGAAGGCGCGCCCGAGCAGCGCCACCGCCGCAGGGTAGAGCGGGTAGAAGGCCGACGCCGCGCCGCTCGCCGCGTCGTAGCCGTGCACCGCGATTCGCAGGAACCAGACGCTGTCCCAGCGCGCCCAGACGTCGGTGAACGCGCCGAGATCGTGGGTCAGCGACGGGTCGTCCCAGCGGCCTGCGAGCGGGTGGCGGTTGGGCACGAAGGTGAAGAAGGCGAACAGCGCGGCGGCCCAGATCGCGGTCCGCGTCCAGAGGAAGATCCCCGGCGCCGGGCTCCGCGCCCAGACCGGCGGCGGTGCCCGGCGGGCGGCCGGCCGCTCGCGGACGCGTTGACCCGCTGTCACGGCGCGCGATGATACTCGCATGGCCACGCGGCACTTCACCCCGGACGAGGCGAACGCCCTGCTGGCGGAGGTCAGGCCGGTGGCCGAGGAGCTGGTCGAGCACCGCCGCGCCATGACCGAGGCGGCGGCGCGCAGGGCAACGTTCGTTCAACGGATCGCCGGCAACGGCGGCGACTTCGATCCCGGCGAGGCGAAGGCCGACGCCGAGCTGTTCGAGCGCGAGGCCGAGGGCGCGGCCCGCTGCGTCGAGCGGCTCGAGGCTCTCGGCGTGCTCGTCAAGGACCTCGACACCGGCCTCGTCGACTTCCCGGCGCTGTACGAGGGCGAGGAGGTGTTGCTCTGCTGGCAGGCCGGCGAGGACGAGGTCGCCTTCTGGCACGGGGTCGACGAGGGCTTCGCGGGCAGGAAACCTCTGCCCTTTACCTAACGAGTGTGCACGATGCCGTTCTGGCACCGGCTTGTCGTGCTGGGCGCGGTCCTGCTGGTGACCGTCGTCGTCGCGCGTCTCGTCGACCGGCGCATGGCCCGCCGCGACCTGCCTGCGGCCGCGGTGACGCGCTACCGCGTCCTGCGCCGCGCCGTGGTCGCCCTGATCTTCTTCGTCGGCATCCTCTCCGCGCTGCTCGTGATTCCGCAGGTGCGCGCGGTCGCGATGGGGATCCTCGCCTCCTCGGCGGTGATCGGGATCGTCGTCGGCTTCGCGGCGCAGCGGACGATCGGGAACTTCATCGCAGGCCTGCTGATCGCTTTCACGCAGCCGATCCGAATCGGCGACCACGTCGAGGTGGACGGCACCGAGGGCGTGGTCGAGGAGATCGGTCTCACCTACACGTTCATCCGGGCGACCGACAACGATCGCCTCGTGATCCCGAACGACCGGATCGCCTCGGATACCATCCTGAACTCCACGATTCGTGGACGAAAGAAGCTCGCACACGTGACCGTCCAGGTGCCCCTCGATCGCGATCTCGCCGCCGTGTCGCAGCTTCTGCGCGAAGCGGCGGATGACGAGCGCGCGGAGGTCGCCGTGATCTCGCTCGAGGACGCCGCGCGGCTCGAGCTGAGCGTCTGGGCCGACGACGAGCCCTCGGCGCGGCGGCTCGAGAGCGAGCTCCGCCTGCGGGCGCACGAGCGCCTGCGCGAGGCCGGGGTCTTCGTCTGAAATGATCGGTCAACGCGCCCGTCCTGTCGGAGCTCAGGCGTGACTCCGCCTCCGCCGAGAGGTCCGGGGCGGCGGCGCAGCGACGACGACTTCGACGACGTCCTTCGCCGCACGCGCCGCCGCCGGGAGCGCACCCGAGGCAACCGCAAGCGGCGCGTGAAGGTTTTCCTCGTGGTGCTGCTGATCATCGTGCTGGCGATGATCGGCTCCGGCGTCGGCGCGGTCGCCAAGTTCCGCGCGAGCTGCGACCTGAACAAGCTGAAGCCGGTCGAGAACGGCCAGAACTCGTTTGTCTACGCCTCGGACGGCTCGCTGCTCGGCTCGATTCCCGCGGACAAGAACCGCACGCGGGTGGCGCTACGCGGGGTGAGCTTCTGGACGCGGAGGGCGACCGTCGCGATCGAGGACCACCGCTTCTACGAGCACGGCGGCGTCGACTACCAGGGCATCCTGCGTGCGGCCTGGAGCGACCTCCGCGCCGGCCACGTCGTGCAGGGCGGCTCGACGATCACGCAGCAGCTCGTCCGCAACCTCTACATCTCGAAGGAGCGGACCTTCAAGCGGAAGTTGAAGGAGGCCTGTCTCGCGATCAAGCTCAGCCGGCGCTGGTCGAAGGACCGGATCCTTGCCGAATACATGAACCAGGTCTACTACGGCAACCACGCCTACGGGATCGAGGCGGCGGCGGAGACGTACTTCTCGGAGCGCGCGCGGCAGCTGGGGCTCGACCAGGCGGCGCTGCTCGCCGGCCTGCCGCAGGCACCGTCGCTCTACGACCCGTTCTACCGGCCGGCGACCGCGCTGGCGCGGCGCGACGAGGTGTTACGCGCGATGCTCCGGTACGGCTACATCAACGCGGCGCAGTACCAGCACGCAGTCTCGCAGCGGAGCCTGCACCTGCGGCCCGGCAAGCTCTACACGCGGATCAAGGAGCCGTACTTCTTCAGCTACGTGCGCGACCAGCTGATCGCCGAGTACGGCACGAACACCGTCCGCTCGGGTGGGCTCCGCGTCTACACGACGATCAACCCGCGGCTCCAGCGGGCGGCGGCGAAGGCGATCCGCGACACGCTCTACCTGCGCAGCGATCCCGCCTCCGCCGTCGTCTCGATCAACCCGGCGAACGGCGCGATCCGTGCGATGGCCGCCGTCACGCCGGGTCGCGTGGGCAACGAGTTCAACCTGGTCGCGCAGGCGCGGCGCCAGCCGGGCTCGACGTTCAAGATGTTCGTCCTCGCCGCGGCGATCGAGATGGGGATGAACCCCGACTCGACCTATTACGTCTCTGCACCGTTCCACTACCAGCCGGACCCGTACACGCCGGCCTGGGATGTTTCGACCTTCGACCACACCTACGCGGGCTCGATCTCGGTCACGCAGGCGACGCTCCGCTCGGACAACACGGTCTACGCCCAGCTCACGCTCGACGTGGGTCCGCAGCGCGTCGCCGACATGGCGCACCGCCTCGGGATCCGCTCGCACCTCGATGTCGTGCCCGCCATGGGCCTCGGCGCCGACGCGATCTCGCCGCTGGAGGAGGCGTCCGCCTATGCGACTATCGACGCCGGCGGGATCTACTCGAAACCGATGGCGATCACCGAGGTCAAGCTCGCCAACGGCAAGGTCGACAGCGACGCAGGCTGGGGCAAGCCGCAACGCAAGCGCGTGATCTCGGACGGCGTCGCGTACGAGGTAACGCGAATCCTGCAGCAGAACGTTCTCGGAGGCACCGGTGTCGGCGCCTACTTCGGCCGGCCTGCCGCGGGCAAGACCGGCACGACTGGCAACTTCGCGGACGGCTGGTTCTCCGGCTACGTGCCGCAGCTCGAGTCCACCGTCTGGGTCGGCTACCCGCAGGGCGAGATCCCGATGCTGGATGTGCACGGGATCGCGGTCCAAGGCGGGAGCTTCCCGGCGACGATCTGGCGCCTGTTCATGGAGGCCGCTGTCGGCAACCTGCCCGCGCTGACCTGGCCGGCGCCGCAGAATCCGGTCGTCTTCCGGCCGTTTACGCAGGGCCAGTACGGCTCCAGCCTCGCCCCGACGACGTCGACCACGACGACCACGGCGAAGACGCACACGACGACGACGACGACGACGCAGTCGACGACCACCGGGAGAACGGTCACCACCGTCGCGCCACCGCCCGTGCCACCCCCGCCTCCACCCCCGCCTGCACCTCCGCCACCTCCGCCTCCCTCGCCTCCGCCTCCTCCGTAGTGCCCCGTCTAGTAATGCACGCCGGCCTCTCGCCCGCGATCACACGGCTCTGGCTTGATGCTCGCGACCGAGAAACTCGGCAGCGTCACTAGACGGGGCACGAGCCTGAGCGGCCCGGCCACCCGTCGCGCCGCGCTCGCCGCGGGACTCTGCGCGCTCGTCCTCACGGCCGCCGCCGCCGGGCTCGCCTGGGCGTCCGGCTCACCGCTCGTGCCGCGGCACGGCGGCCACCCCGGCGGGAGCCGGGCCTGGTCGGTCGCCTTCCTCGTCCTGCTGTCGCTGGCCTTTGTCGCCTACGTCGTTGGGGCCTGGCTCGTCCGGCGGGTGCCTCCCCGCACGAGGGCCGTGGCTGCGATTGCCTGTGCGATCCAGCTCGCGCCGCTCGCCGCGCCGCTGCTGCTCTCGACCGACGCCTGGACGTACTGGGACTACGGCCGTATCGCCGCCGTCCACCACGCGAACCCGTACAGACAGCCGCCGAGCCACTTCCCCGACGATCCGGCGTACCCGTACGTCGGCATCGCCTGGCGCGGCACGACCTCGGTCTACGGCCCCGCCTTCACGCTCGCTTCCGAGCCGCTCGCCCTCGTCGCCGGGACGTCCGCGGACGCGGCGGCCTGGATCTACAAGTCGCTTGCCGCGGTGGCGATGGTGGCGATCGCCTTCCTGGCGGCACGTCTCTCGCGGCGGCCGGCTCTGGCCTGGGCCGTCGTCGGGTGGAGCCCGGCGCTGGCGATCGACTTCGCGGGCGGCGGCCACAACGATGCCTGGCCATTCGCCCTCGTTCTCGCCGCGCTCGTGGTTGCTCTCTCGGGCCGGCGTGAGCTCGGCGGGGCTGGCTGGGCGCTAGCCGCGCTCATCAAATGGATACCCCTCGCGCTGCTGCCCTTGCGCCTGGTCGAGGCGCGGGCGCGGCGCGTCGGCTTCGGGTACATCGGGCTGGCAGCGGCGGCCGTCGTGCTCGCGGCGCTCGGAACCTGGCGCTACGGGCTCGCCTGGACCGACACGCTTCGGCCGCTGACCGAGCATGCCGAGCGCGGGACGGCGTTCGCGCTCCCGCACAGGCTGACCCAGCTCGGCGTCCCGCACGACGTCTCGATCGCCCTCCTCGCCGCAGCATTTGCCGTCGCGTACCTCTGGCTCCTGCACGGTGCCTGGCGCGGGCGCGCGCGGCTGGGTCTCGCTGCGGGTCTGCTGCTGCTCGCCATTCCGTACCTGGCTGCCTGGTACGTGGTCTGGACGCTGCCGCTTGCGGCGGCAGAAGACGACGAGCCTGCAATCCTGCTTGGCCTCGTGCTCAGCGCCTACCTGCTCTCGCAGGCGATTCGGGTCTGAGGCGTCTCATGGCGGAGAGACGCGCTTGAAGACGAGCACGCCGTCCTGCTGGAAGACGAGGCGCCAGGCCGGGTTCTGCCGCAGCCAGACGAGCTCGACCGCGACCGGCAGCGGCGCGATCCGGTCGGTGTAGCCGGGCTTCGTCTCGTCGGCCGCGATCCAGGTCGCGTCCTGGACGATCGGGAAGCTGAGCACCCGGCGGCGGGCCGAGAGGTGAGCGCCGAGCGAGTTGGTTGCGCTGACGACGGCGTGCGGCGGGATCAGGGCCAGGGCCCTCGCGGCGATCCGGTCGTGCTCGGTGATCTTCGTGGCGTACGCCTG
>Ga0335077_10009293_pt1 | contig 12197 bp, 10 predicted proteins | sample Lox_Sample_31_FD_207151 | JGI IMG/M metagenome (GOLD analysis project Ga0335077, IMG submission 207151) | Soil microbial communities from Loxahatchee National Wildlife Refuge, Florida, United States - Lox_Sample_3.1 | ecosystem: Environmental > Terrestrial > Soil > Wetlands | place: USA...
AAACTGTGAAGATCTACCTCTGCAGGCTCGATTGGCCGCTCTCGCGGAGACAGCAGACGGACGCCACCCTCCGCGGCGGCGAGCGCTAGCAGCATCGATTCAACCAACCGGTGGCGCGAGTAGTCCCTCACCCGCAAGACTGTAGCCGCGCGCGCCACCGGGCAAGCCACGCAAATGAGAGTCGCAATCGTTTCTGACATCCACGGCAACCGGCATGCCTTCGAGGCGGTGCTGGACGCGATCGACGCCTCCGACTGTCAGGAGATGTGGTGCCTCGGCGACCTCGTCGGCTACGGCGCCGAACCGGACGCGTGCGTCGAACTGGCCCGGCAGTACGCCACGATCTCCCTGGCCGGAAACCACGACCTCGGGGTCCGAGGTGCGCTCCCGCTCGAGGAGTTCTCACGCGGCGCGGCGCTCGCCGCCCGGTGGACGCAGGGGGTGATCACACCCGAGACCCGCGAATATCTCGACAAGCTCGAACCCGTCTATCTCGACGAGCGCGTCGGCCTGTTCCACGCCAGCCCCAGAGATCCGATCTGGGAGTACGTGCTGTCGCCCTTGCAGGCCGAGCTGTGTCTCGACGCCCAGTCGCACCGGGTATGCCTCATCGGCCACTCCCACGTCGCGCTGTCGTTCTCACGCAACGCGGGCGACTCGGCCACGGGCCAGACCCGAGGACCGGGCGAGCAGCTCGACATCACCGAGGGCGAGTGGCTGATCAACCCCGGCAGCGTGGGCCAGCCGCGCGACGGCGACCCCCGCGCCGCCTGGCTCGAGCTGGATCTCGACGCATGGGAGGCCGTCTACCAGCGCACCGAATACGACATCGCCGGAGCCGCCGGGGCGATCCGCGCCGCCCGGCTTCCCGACTCGCTGGCCGAACGCCTCGCGTACGGACAGTGAGAGACCTCTCACCGGGGACTCTCAGGCGCCGCCGTCAGGCGCCGCCGACCATCCTCTAAGGCGCCGCCGTCAGGCGCCGCCGTCAGGCGCCGCCGACCATCCTCTAAGGCGCCGCCGTCAGGCGCCGCCGACCATCCTCTAAGGCGCCGCCGTCAGGCGCCGCCGACCATCCTCGAAGGCGCCGCCGTCAGGCGCCGCCGACCATCCTCTAACGGAATGCCAACGGGGTCACCGTCTAAAGTGACGCTGCGCATGCGCCACGCGTCTCGCGCCATCCTCGCCGGCGGGCTCGGCTTCGCCGTCTCGTGCGTCGCCGCCTGCGGCGGCGGTGCGGGCCTGCTCTCGGGAGACCAGTCGATCGCCCTGAGCGGTCAGGGCAACGAGATCACCTCGGCCGTCCAGTCCGGGGACTGCGGCGCCGCGATCAACGCCGGCGCAGCCCTGAGCCGCGACGTCCAGAACCTGCCGGTCACGATCAATCCCACGCTGCGCGCCAACCTCAGTCAAGGCGCGTTGACGATCGCCCAGCTTGCGGCCCGGGATTGCCGCCAGAACACGACCACCACGACGTCCACGCCGACCACGACGTCCTCGACCAGCACTCCGACGTCGACGACGACGAGCACGACGCCCACCACCACCACCACCTCGAGCACCTCGACGACCACGACGTCGACCACGACCACCACCCCCACCACCGCAACCACTGCGACGAACCCGGGTACTTCTTCTACAACGACGACATCCGGCGGGGTGGGACTGGGCGCAGGAACCACCACCACGACCGGAACTGGCAATAGCGGCGGAACGGGCGCGGGGAGCGGCAACGGTGGCGGAAACGGCGGTGGTGGTGGGTGACTAACGGAACAGCGATCGTCGGGCGGTACCGCATCGAGGGCCGCCTCGGTGTCGGCGGGATGTCCACGGTGCAACTGGCGTTCGACCAGCGTCTGGAGCGCTACGTCGCGATCAAGCTGCTCGCCGAGCATCTCGCTGACGATCCGACGTTCGTGTCCCGCTTCCGCCGGGAGGCGCTATCGGCGGCCCGGCTGGTGCACCCGAACATCGTCCAGGTGTTCGACTTCGGCTTCGACGAGCACGCTCGCCAGCACTTCATCGTGATGGAGCACGTCCCCGGCCACTCGTGCGCCGAGCTGCTCCGCGACCACGGCCCGATGGCGGTCGATCAGGCCATCGACGTGATCATTCAGGCCTGCCGGGGGCTCGACTACGCGCACCGCAACGGCGTCGTGCACCGGGACGTCAAGCCGGGCAACCTGCTCGTGTCCGATTCCGACGTGGTCAAGCTGGCCGACTTCGGCATTGCGCGGGCCACTGACCAATCCAGCATCACCCAGGTCGGCTCGGTGCTCGGGACCGCCGCCTATCTCGCGCCTGAGCAGGCGCGCGGCGAGGAGGCCGGGCCGCGAGCCGATCTGTACTCGCTCGGGGTCGTGGCCTACCAGCTGCTGACCGGGCGCCTGCCCTATGAGGCCAGCTCGCTGTCCGAACTCGCGCTCAAGCAGCAGCGCGAGCCGCCGGCCTCGGTCGACGAGCTCAATCAGCGCGTGCCGCCGGAGCTGGCCGATGCGGTTTCGATGGCGCTCGCGCTCGACCAGGACGACCGGCCGGAGAACGCGATGCTGCTTGCGGAGGCGATCACCCGGGGTGCTCGAGGCGTCGAGCCGGCTCGGACCGGAGCGCGGAGTGCCGGCAGCATGGAAGGCACCGCGGCGACGCGTGTGCTGTCGGGGCGCGGCATGCCCACGGCCGAGACCCGCGTCGCGCCGCGGACCTCGTCCACGAACTCCAGGACCAACGCGGCGCCGCGGCCTCGGCAGCTCGAGCCGCGCCGGCCGGCCTATCCCCCACGGATCCCCGCCTACGGCCCCGACGAAGGCCGTCGAGCGGCGCCCAAGCGGTCGCGCGCCGCGCGCCGCTTCTTCGCGCTCCTCGCGGTCGTGGTGCTGTTCGTGGCCGCGGTGGCGGTGGCGATCACGATCGCCGCGAGTACGTCGAACAACGTCGTGCACTTCCGCAGAGTCGTCGCGCACGACACCAGCGACGCGGTCAACCAGCTCCAGAAGATCATCAACCAGTACACGAAGTAAGGCTCCGGTACGCGTCCGCACCGGGTGCCGGTGCGCCGCCACGGTGTGTCCCTTGCCGCTGGGTCGGGCGCGAGGCACCCGGGTAGGACACGACCTGTACAGCCTTTCACAAGCGGGATGGTTTAGCGGGACCGCCTTCGGCGGCGTCCGTCGGATGTGGCGCGGCAGGCCCCGTCTGCGAGGCATGGATGCCGAGCGGGGCCGTCAGCTGCAACCGCCCGTTTCGCCGGTTCAGACTAACGTGCCCGCGCCGCGCTACCACGTTCGAGGTGCGGAGGGCGCCAGAGCCCTCCAATCCGCGCCAGCCGCGTGCACATAAGCGCCACGGGGGCGCTTATCTGCACCGCGCCGAGTGCGGGGTGCAGCCGTGGCGAGTTTCTGGCCCCGAGAGCGCGGCCGCCGCCTCGTAGCCGCCCTGCTTAACGCGTCAAACCACCCAGCCCCCGGTCGGCAGGGACCACATAAGCATGGACACCATGCTTATGTGGCGCCGGTGGCGTCGAGCGGGATAGTTTGTCGCGTTTTACCGGTGGCCCCGGGGCGGGGTCTGACGACCCGTCCAACGACCGGACCCCCACCCCAGCGGAGCGGACCCCACCCCAGCGGAGCGGCCCCCACCCCGGCGCTAGCCGGCCCGCGCCACCGCGTCCACCGTCCCCGGGGCCGCGCCACCTCGCAGCGCCGCCGCCACCGCCGCCAGCCGGCCGGCGTCGATCGCATCCCGCAGGTCGGCCATCAGCCGGGCGATGAACGCGAGATTGTGGAGGGTCACGAGGCGCAGCGCGGTGAGCTCGCCGGCGCGCAGCAGGTAGTGGAGATATGCGCGCGAGAAGCCACTCGAGCAAGCCGGACACGGACAGCCGTCGAGGATCGGCTCCGGGCGGTCGCGCCACCGTCCCTTGACCAGGTCCACGCGCCACCGGGCCGCCGGGTCGGGCACGAGCGCGACCCCGTGGCGCCCGAGCCTGGTCGGCAGCGCGCAGTCGAACGTGTCGATCCCCATCTCGACGCCGGCGATCAGGTCGTCAACGTCGCCGATCCCGAGCAGGTGCCGGGGCCGGTCGGGCACGAGGCGCTCGAGCTCGGCCGTGGTCCACGACACCACCGAGTGCATCTGCCCCTTGTCCTGCCCGAGCGACCCTCCGATCGCCACGCCGTCGCACGCGCTGGCCGCCACCGCCCCGACGGACACGATCCGCAGGTCCTGCTCGACGCCTCCCTGGACGATCCCGTACACGGCCTGCCCGGGCGGCCCGTGCTCGGCGTGCCACCGCAGGCAGCGCTCGAGCCACCGGTGGGTCCGCTCCATCGAGCGCTCGGTGTACTCGCGGGTGACGTGGAACGGCGTGCACTCGTCGAACACCAGCGCGATGTCCGAGCCGAGCGCGGCCTGGACCGACATCGAGGTCTCCGGCGACAGGAAGCGCTCGCGCCCGTCCACGTACGAGCGGAACCGAACCCCTTCTTCGTCGATGGAGAGGATCGCCCCGGTCGCCCCGGACCCCTCGGACCCGGAGACACCGGCGCCACCGCCCCGCCCCCGGCCCTTGATCTCGTCGGCCACGCCACCGTGGCCCATCGAGAACACCTGAAAGCCCCCCGAGTCGGTGACGATCGCACCGTCCCAGCGCATGAACGAGTGGAGGCCGCCGAGCTCACGGACGAGCTCCGGCCCGGGCGCCAGCAGCAGATGGAACGTATTGCCGAGGATCAGCTCGTATCCGAGCGCGGCGACGTCGCGCGGCTCGAGCGCCTTCACCGCCCCTTTCGTCGCGAGCGGCACGAACGCAGGCGTGGCGACGTCGCCATGGCCCAGATGGAGCGTGCCGGTACGCGCGAGTGTGTCGGCGACTCGGGTCCGGACCGTGAACACGGCCCGGACCCTACTGGGACCCGCTTAGGCGGCGGCCGGAGCGGACTCCGTGTCCTCGCCGCCCTCGATCGTCTTGGCCTCGCGGCCGACCGAGATCGCGACCTTCTGGGGCTTGTGCTGCTCGGGCTTCTGGATGTGGACCTCGAGCACGCCGTTGTCGAAGTTCGCCTGGATGCCCTCGGCGCTGACGCCCTCGGGAAGGCGCAGCGACCGCGAGAAGCGCCCGAATGCGCGCTCGACACGGTGGTAGCCGTTCTTGCGCTCCTCGTGCTCGGACTTCCGCTCACCGGAGATCCGCAGGACGTTGTCGTCGAGCTCGACGTTGACATCGCCCTCGTTCAGACCCGGCAAGTCGGCCTTCAGGACGTACTCGTTGTCGCTCTCGCTCACGTCCATGGCCGGCATCCAGCTGCGCAGCGAGGCGCGATGCCTGTTGCCCGGGGTCGTGGAGTCAAAGAACGTGCCGAACAAGCGGTTCATCTCGTTCTGCATCGTCTGGAGCTCGCGAGCGGGCTCCCATCGAATCAATGCCATGTCAAACCTCTCCTTATCAGGATGAGAATCGGTGTGTGCGACCATTATGAAATCTAAGTCGCTTGATGTCAAGTATAGTCCGCGTTGAGCACGTAGATCGACCGCGGGCAGAGCCACCGCTCCCAGCAAGCGGCGACCAGGCGCCGGCGCGGGCAGGCCGCCCGCGCCGGATGGAAACGGCGTCAGCGAGCCGCTTCGACGATCGCCGCGAACCCCTCTGCGTCAAGGCTCGCGCCGCCGACCAGCGCGCCGTCGATGTCGGGAAGACACAGCAACTCGCCGCAGTTCTCGCCCTTGACGCTGCCGCCGTACAGCACCCGCGTGCGTGCGGCCTGATCGCGCGAGCGGTCGGCCACCAGCGCCCGGATGAACGCACACGCCTCCTGGGCCTGGTCCGGCGTCGCCACCCTCCCGGTCCCGATCGCCCAGATCGGCTCATAGGCGATCACCACATCCCCCAACTGCGAGACGTCCACGCGGGCCAGGTCCTCCTGGACCTGGTGGCGGAGCTTGCGCTCGGTGTCGCCGGCCTCGCGCTCATCCTCGGTCTCGCCCACGCACAGGATCGGCTTCAGCCCCGCCGCCAGCGCTGCCGGCACCTTCAGCTGGAGCGCGCGGTCTGTCTCGCCGAACATCTCTCGCCGCTCGGAGTGACCGACGATCACGCCGTGCACCCCCAGTTCGAGCAGCATCGGCGCCGACACCTCGCCGGTGAAAGCGCCGCTGTCGGCCTGGTGCATGTTCTGGGCGTAGACCTCGACCCGCGAGCCGCGAGCCGAATCGACCATCGCCTGGAGCGCGGTGAACGGCGGACACACGGCGACGTCGACGCCCTGAACCGAAGACACGCGCGGCAACAGCGCCTGGATGAACTCCTCGGCCTCCGCGACGGTCTTGTTCATCTTCCAGTTGCCGGCGATCAGCGGCACGCGGCCGCTCCCGGACGAACCCGTCGCGCTCATGCCAACGCCTCCACACCGGGCAACTGCTTGCCCTCGATCAGCTCGAGCGTGGCTCCGCCCCCGGTCGAGAGATGGGTCACAGAATCAGCCAGTCCAAACCGTTCGAGCGCCGCGGCGGAGTCGCCGCCGCCGACGACCGTGGTTCCGGGCGCCGCCGCCACCGCCTCTGCGACCGCGCGCGTCCCGGCGGCGAACGGGGCGAGCTCGAACGCCCCCATCGGACCGTTCCAGAACACCGTGCCCGCGCCGGCGATCACGTCGCCGTACAGAGCGGCGGTCCGCGGTCCGATGTCGAGCCCCATCCATCCGTCCGGCACGTCGAGCCCGTCGAGCTCCCGCGTCGAGGCGTCCGCATGGAATCGGTCCGCGATCACCAGGTCGACCGGCAGCTCCAACCGGGCCCGCGACGCCGAGCCGGACGAAAGCGTCCGCCTCGCCAGCTCCACGTCGTCGGAAGCGCACAGCGAGTCCCCGACCGGATGACCCTGCGCGGCCAGGAACGGAAAGCACATGGCGCCCCCGATCAGGATCGTGTCGGCGCTTTCCCGGAACCGATCGATCACGCCGATCTTGTCGCTCACCTTGGCGCCGCCGAGCACCGACACGAGCGGCCGGGCGGGATCCTCGAGCACGCCCATCAGCGTGCTGACCTCGCGCTCGAGCAGGAGGCCGCCGGCATGATCGGGCACGAGCCGCGCGACCCCCTCGGTCGAGGCGTGGGCACGGTGGGCGGCCCCGAACGCGTCGTCCACGTATACGTCGGCGAGCGAGGCCAATTCGCCCGCCAGCTCGGGGTCGTTCTTGGTCTCGCCCGGCTCGTAGCGGACGTTCTCGAGCAGCAGCACGTCGCCGTCGCCCAACCCGTCGACCGCCGCCCGCACGTCCCCGCCGACGACACCCGGCGCGACGCTGACCGGAGCGCCGAGCAGCTCGCCGAGCCGCGCCCCCACCGGGGCCAGGGACAACGACGGCTCTCGATCCTTCGGCCGCCCGAGGTGCGAGACCAGCACGATCCTCGCCCCCCGCCGGCGCAGCTCCTCGATCGTCGGAAGCGCCGCGCGGATGCGCATGTCGTCGGCCACCGTTCCGTTCTCGAGCGGTACGTTGAAGTCGACCCGGACCAGCACCCGCTTGCCGTCGAGGTCTCCCAGGTCCCGAAGCGTCTTCACAGCAGTCTCTGCGCGACGTCGACGACGCGATTGGAGTAGCCCCACTCGTTGTCGTACCAGGCGACGAGCTTGACCATCGTCTTGTCCATCACCGCCGTCAGCAACGAGTCGAAGATCGACGACGCCGGGTTCTTGACGATGTCCGAGGACACGATCGGATCCTCGGTGTAGGCGAGTACGCCCGCCATCGGGCCTTCGGCGGCGGCCCTGACGGCGGCGTTGAGCTCCTCGACGCTCGTCTCGCGGTTCGCCTCGACCGTCAGGTCGACGACGCTCCCGGTCGGGACCGGCGCTCTGACCGCGAATCCGTGCAGCTTCCCGTTCAGGTCCGGGATCACGAGTCCGATCGCCTTGGCCGCCCCGGTCGAGGCCGGGATCAGGTTGACCGCGGCGGCCCGCGCCCGGCGCAGATCACGGTGCGGCATGTCCTGGAGGCGCTGGTCGGCAGTGTACGCGTGGATCGTGGTCATCAGCCCGTGCTTGATCCCGACCGTGTCGTTCAGCACCTTGGCGACCGGCGCCAGGCAGTTGGTGGTGCACGAGGCATTCGAGATCACGTCATGCTTGGCGGGGTCGTACACGTCCTCGAAGTTCACCCCGAGCGCGACGGTGACGTCCGGCTCGGTGGCCGGCGCCGAGATCAGCACCTTCTTGGCGCCGGCCGAGAGGTGCTTGGCGGCGTTCTCTCGGTCGGTGAACAGGCCGGTCGACTCGATCACGACGTCGGCGCCCAGCTCTCCCCACGGCAGCGCGGCGGGATCCTTCTCGGAGATGAAGCGGATCTCGTTGCCATCGATCCGGAAACCCGTGTCGGTCGCCTCGACCTCGCCCGGGAAGGGTCCATAGCTCGAGTCATACTTGAGCAGGTGGGCGAACGTACTGGGGTTGCCGATGTCGTTGACGCCGACCCATTCAATGTCAGCGCCCGCCTCATAGGCGGCGCGGAACACGTTTCGACCGATCCGTCCGAAGCCGTTGATACCGACGCGTACGGGCATGCTCGACCCTCCTTTTGTTTCATGTTGGTGGCGGCAAGAGAAAGGCCGACCGTTGGTGCGGGTCAGTCGGCAGGCGGAAGGCTACCGAGTCATCTCCGCGATACGACTTCCACCCGCAGGCCGTCGGGGTCCTTGAGATAGGCCGCGTAGTAGCGCCGTCCGTACTGAGGGCGCATTCCCGGAGCCCCGTCGTCGCTGCCGCCGTTGGCGAGGCCGCCGGCGTAGGCGGCGTCGACGGCCGCCTTGCCGCTCGCCCGGAGCGCCACATGCCCGTAGCCCGAGCCCGGTGCCCGGCCTCTGACAACGATCCACAGCTGGGGCCCGTTGACCCCGTACGCGATCACGTGCTCGGACTGAACCATCCGCCGGGCTCCGAGCGCATACAGGACGGCGTCGTAGAACCGGCTCGAGCGCTCCAGATCGCTGACTTCGAACCCGATGTGGTCGATCACGCCGGCCGGCTGACGTCTCTGTGGACGACGTTGACGAGGTACTCGGGCTCGGGGCCGTAGCGGCTCGCGAGGTGCGAAGCGATCGACACCGATCGATGGCGCCCCCCGGTGCAGCCGATCGCCACCACGAGATGCGCCTTGCCCTCGGTCAGGTACTGCGGGAGCAGATAGTCGAGCAGCGGGTGAAGCCTGTCGTAGAACGCGTCGAGCTCCCCGTCGCGGTTGATGAACTCGACGATCGGCGGGTCCTCGCCGGTCAGCGGCCGAAGGTGAGGCTCGTAGTGCGGATTCGGGAGGAAGCGGACGTCGAGCAGCAGATCGGGATCGCGGGCGGGGCCGTACTTGAAGCCGAAGCTCTGGAACGTCACCGCCAGGCGCCCCGGGGTTCGCGTCGGAAGCAGCTCGTCCGCGAGCTTGCGGCGCAGCATCGCCGCCGTCAGCCCGGACGTGTCGATCACGACGTCCGAGCGCCCGCGCAGCGGGCGCAGGAGCTCGCGCTCGCGGGCGATGCCATCGACGACGCTGCCCTCCGGGGCGAGCGGGTGGCGCCGGCGCGTCTCCTTGTAGCGCGTCAGCAGCGTCTGCTCGTCGGCGTCGAGGAACAGCACGCGGTGGGTGACGCCCGCCGCCCGGAGGTCATCGAGCATCGTGCTCAGGCCGTCGAAGTACTCGCCACCGCGGACGTCGGAGACGACCGCCGCCCGCTGCACCTTCGAGCCCGGGTGCATGAACAGGTCGACGAGCGACCGGATCATCTCCGACGGCAGGTTGTCGACGCAGAAGTACCCTTCGTCTTCGAAAGCGGCCATCGCCGTCGACTTGCCGGCGCCCGAGAACCCGGTGATGATCACGAGGTCGGTCAGGGCCGAGCCCTCGTCCGGTGACGCCTGCGTTGGCTGCTCGAGCTGGTCCACTCCTGAGACTTCCATGGTAGGAAGCTTGAACGGTCACGCGGACGCGCGCGATCAGTACGTGCTACCCCGGGCGGTGTGGCAGGATCGCACGCGCGGTGGCGCCGCGCACACACGATCATCCTGGCGGCATTGACGGTGTTGATCCTCGGCGCCCGTGGGTGGTGGGGGCGGCCACCAGATACGACGACTCGCCCCTCGCGGCCCCGGCGCGGGCCGCCGAGCGACCCGCGCGGCCGGCGCTCGAGGCGGTCGTCGGCACGGCCGGCCGTCCGCTGCCCGACGGGTTCCTCGGGTGTCGTCTGAGTACGGAGCGCTCGAGGCCTACGCGGGCGGCGACCCGACCGCGCTTAGGCGCTGCCGACCATCCCACGAAAAGTAAAACCCCCGCGGCGAGGCGCGCGCGGCTGCGCGGCATCGGATCGCGGCACGTGGCCGCGCCCGAGCTCGGCAACGAGCCCGACGTCTATGGCGTGTTCCCGTGGTGCACGGGTGGCCGGGGCCCGGTGTTTGCCCGCGGTGCCTGTGCGGCCTCACTACCGATCAGACCCCCGTCTTGTGCAGCTCGCGGTACACCTCGCGCGCGAGCTTGCCCGGCATCCCGGGTACGGCCTCGAGCTCCTCCCGCGAGGCCGCCAGGATCGCGTCGGGCGAACCGAAGTGCTTGAGCAGCGCGCGCTTGCGCGCCGGCCCGACGCCCGGCAGCTCGTCGAGGATCGACGCGGTCATCGCTCGGTCGCGCCGGATCCGGTGGTGGGTGATCGCGAACCGGTGCGCCTCGTCCCGGACCCGCTGCAGCAGCTGGAGCTCGACCCGGTCGTGCGGCAGGCGCAACGGCTCCTTCGCGCCGGCGGTGAACACCTCCTCGATCCGCTTGGCCAGCGAGATCACGACGACGCCGCGATCGCGGAACCCTTGGAGCGCGCGCAGCCCGGCCGACAGCTGGCCCTTGCCGCCGTCGATCACGATCACGTTCGGGAGCGCGGCGAAGCTCGGGTCGTAGTCCTTGTCGTGCGGAGACAGATCGTGCTGATGCTCCCACCGCGCGAGCCGGCGCGACAGCACCTCCTCCATCGCCGCGAAGTCGTCGGGCTCGCCGATCGCAGGTCCGCCGTTGTCCGCGAAGTCGCCGCGGATCTTGAACCGCCGGTAATCGGATTTCTTCGGCGCGCCGCCTTCGAACACCACCATCGACGCCACCGTGTTCGTGCCCATCAGCGTCGAGATGTCGAAGCACTCGATTCGCAGCGGGATCGTGGCGAGCCCGAGCGCCTGCTGGAGGCCGTCGAGCGCCTCGACCCGCTGCTGGCGCCGGCGCTCTGAGCGCAGCCGCTCCTGGTCGAGCGCCAGCCTGGCGTTGCGCTCGGCGAGCTCGAGGATCCGGCGCTTGTCCCCGCGCTCGGCGGCGCGGATCTCGACCGATCCGTCGCGCCGGACGCTCAGCGCCTCCGCCAGGACCGGCGCCGAGGGTGCGACCTCGCGCTGCACGACCAGCAGCGGCGGCACCATCATCGCGCTCGTGTAGTACTGGAGGATGAACGCCTCGGCGACCTCGGCGATCCCGCCGTGGGCCTCGTTGTCGAGATAGAAGCTCTGCCGGTCCGAGAGCACGCCGTCGCGCACCTGGAACACCTGGGCGTTGGCCTCGCCCTCGTGCACCGCCACCGCGATCGCATCGAGCGTCCCGACCGCCTGGTTGGCGACGCGCTGGCGCTCGAGCAGCGAATGGACCGCCCGCAGCCGGTTCCGCTCGCGGGCGGCGTCCTCGAACCGCTGCTCGGCAGCCGCCTCGCGCATCGACCTCTCGAGCGAGCGCTCGATGTCCCGGTAACGGCCCGACAGGAAATCGATCACGCCGTCGATCCCGTTCCGGTAGTCCTCGCGACTGACGTAGCCGACGCACGGCGCCTCACACCGCTTGATGTAGTAATCGAGGCACGGCGAACCGCTGCGGCGGCCGGGCTCGGGGCCCTCGCACGAGCGGAACATGAACACCTTGCCGAGCACCTCGAGCGTCGCGCGGACCCGCTTGGCGTTGCTGTACGGACCGAAGTAGACGCGGTCGCGGCGGTGGCGCTCGCGCGTGAAATACACCCGCGGGAAATCCTCGTCCAGCGAGATCGCGATGTACGGATACGACTTGTCGTCACGCAGCCGGATGTTGAACCGGGGCTTGTACTGCTTGATGAAGTTCTGCTCGGCGAGCAGCGCCTCGGTCTCGGTGTGGACGACCAGCGCCTCGATCTGGTCGACCATGTCGACCAGATCCCGGACTCCTCGC
>Ga0335077_10009296_pt1 | contig 12195 bp, 10 predicted proteins | sample Lox_Sample_31_FD_207151 | JGI IMG/M metagenome (GOLD analysis project Ga0335077, IMG submission 207151) | Soil microbial communities from Loxahatchee National Wildlife Refuge, Florida, United States - Lox_Sample_3.1 | ecosystem: Environmental > Terrestrial > Soil > Wetlands | place: USA...
GTTCACCCCCGGGTACTGACCGTTGAGCCACTCGATCATCTGCATGTGTAGACGATAGTCGCGGAGCGCCACGCGATCGTCCTCCGGCGCGACCAGGCTGAGGCCCACGACCCGCGGGTCTTTCTGGGCCAGCTCGAAGGCGTAGGTGAGCTGCGCGAACACGACGGCCGGTTCCGCGGTGCGCGTGGTCTGCTGCAGATAGCGTCGGGTGACGCGGCAGGGGGCGGGCGGCTCGTTCCCGACGCAGCCGAGCAGGACGGCGACGCGGCGCTCGATCGTGTCGAGGTCGCGCATCCCCTCGGGCACCAGCGCAGGCAATCCCGCGTCGATGAGCCGCTGGTGGCTTCCGGCCAGGTCCTTCTTGTCGAAGGCGACCCTGCTCCCGAGCTGGCGTACCTGGCTGCCGCGGAGCGTCTCCATGATCTCGAGGTACATCACGTGCTCGTCGGCGGCGCGCGTCGTCAGCTCCGCCACCATCTCTGGGCCTCGCGTGGTCGTCGCCGCGTTGAAGCGCCCGAAGACCTCGAAGAAGTGATTGTGACCGGATTGGGGACGCTCGGAAAGATTGCGCATGGACAGGCCGTCGACGAGGGTGCGGTAGAAGACCCCATCCTTGAGGGCGTCAGCGACCGGTCGAGTGGGACATGTCGGAGCGCAGCAGGTGGTGATGGTGCTGGTGCCCGGGTCGGCGCAGAGGCCCTCCTCGGCCGCCCAGGCGATGTAGCTCTCCGCATAGACAGCGCCGGTCAAGTGGGTATGAAGGTCGCCCCCCTTCGGCATCTCCTGCAGGAACATCCGTAGCATCGGCGGACGCTCGCGATGCTCTTCGAGCCACGTCGCGGTGCGCTCCTCGTTGGACGGCGGCCGCGTGGGCGGGGTAGCGCAGGCCGGTAGCATGAGAACGAGGCCGGTCAGAATTGCGAGTCCGGTCCCCGACCTGATCCGACGCCTCGTCAGCATCTCGCAAGTTGCGCCGGCCCGCCGGTGCCTGGGGCGGCCTCGACTCTTCGCGCGCTCTGACCGGGGCGGGGATCGCTGGCGGAGATTGCGCCCGACGTGGTCTCGATCACTTCACCGAGGCACCAGCCGACAGGTAGACGCGGCTGACGCGCGGCCCGACGGTGGTCGCGACTTGATGGAGCCCGAGGCCATGCCGCTCGGCCACCTCGGCGGCAGTGATCTCGGCCTCACCCTGGCGGCCGATGATCACGACCTCGTCACCGACGCGCGCGTCCGGCACGTCGGTGAGATCGATTCGTGTGTGCTCCAGGTTTGGACCCGTCAGGATGGGAGCCGATCGTCCTCGCACGAGGACCCGCCCGGCGTGGAGCCACAGGAGCCCGTCGGCGGCACCCATGGGAATCACCCCGAGCCGCATGGGGCGCCCCGCCGGGATCGGAAACGGGGCCAGCTCGGCGAAGCGCTCGCGCGGCCACAGCTCCTTGAGCGCGATCACGCGCGTGGTGAGGGCGCGGAGGGTGGGCCTCAGCTCCACCGGGGACAACTCGTCATGGTACGTGATCCCGTAGAGCATCCGTCCGGGATCGACGGCGTTGAGGTACGTCTGGGGAAATTTCAGCACGAAGGGCGTCGAGGCGAGCAGTCGGATGGGCACCCGTACGCCCCGCGCTTCCAGCTCGTCGATCACCGCCGTGAAGCGCCCCAGCTGCCATTCGGCGTACGCCGGGTCGCTGCCGACCGCATGAGGGTGGGCGCAGAGTCCGGCCAGCCGCAGGCGCGGCAGCTCCAGCATGGCCATGACCACCTTCACTGCCTGTTCAGCGAGGACGCCGAGCCGTTCAAGTCCGACGTCGACCTTGACGAACACGTCGCACGGGCCCGTGGCCGCCTCCGCATAGGCGCGAGCCCCCTCGATGTCGACGAGAGTCGGCGTGAGGGAGTGCGCGAGGGCGTTCCACGCGGCTTCCGGCAGCGCGTTCGGATACACGAGGATGGGCGCGGTGATTCCGCGAGCGCGCAGGCGGATGCCCTCGCCGAGATCCGCGACGGCCAGCGCGTCGGCGCCGTGGGCGAGAAAGACGGTTCCGAGCTCGGCGGCGCCATGACCGTACCCGTCGGCCTTGACGACGGCGTAGATCTTCCGCTCGGCTCCCACCATCTGCCGGACAGCTCTTACATTCGTTGCCGCGGCGTCGAGGTCGACCTCGAGTGTGGTCGGCCGCGCTGAGCCCTGGGCGACGTTTGAGGCATGCGCCGTCGTGTTCAAATTTCGCTCCTCACGAGGTCCTCGACACGAGGATCTCCTGGCCGTGATCGGTCCGCTTGACTGAGCGCCATCCTAGCCAAGCCGCAGGAACACCGTCAAGCGGAAGGCCGAGCGCGCCCCTCGGATGAGGCGCGAGCGCCCCGTGTCGATGCGCCGCTCCCAGGGCAAGCGGTTGAATTCGTGTCCGTCGACCGTGGCACCTGCGTTGCACCGCAATGACGTGGTGGGTTGCGCGCATCGTGCCCAGGCCACCATGACACACATCGGGGAGAGAGCCATGCGAGTCAGGGATCTGATGAGCCGGCACATCGTGACGATCGCACCATCGGACTCGTGCCTCGAAGCGGTGGCGCGAATGCATCAGGACAGAGTTCGGCACCTGCCGGTCGTGAACGCGGACCGCACGCTGGTGGGCGTCGTGACGGACCGCGATCTTCGGCACCACCTCTTCTCCCCGGAGCTCTTCAAGGACTTCGGATTGGTCCCCGTCGACGTGCTCCTGAAAGGGGTACCGGTGGCTGCGATCATGTCGACCGACGTGATCACGATTGCCCAGAACGACGACATGGTCGACGCTGCCCGGCGCATGCGTGAGGAAAAGGTTGGGTCGCTGCCTGTCGTCGAGGGCGGGCGCGTGGTGGGCATCATCACCGAGACGGATCTCCTGCGCCACATCTGCCGCGCGGACGCGGCGGCCTCGCCGGCGTGCGCCGAGATCATCGTCTCCTATCCTTGAGGCGGGGATGGGAGCCGGCGTGGCGCGCCGAGGAAATCGATGACGCCGGCCTCGAGCTTGCGCTCGATGACGTCCACGAAGCGCACGAGCAGGTCGATCATGCGCCAGTTGTCCGCCAGCACGTAGGCACGGAAACGCCGGATGCCCCGAGCCTCGGCGGCCGCGAGGAGGTCGGCGATGAGCGTGGTGCCGAGGCCGCGGTTCTGCCAGGCGTCCACGACGACGAAGGCGATCTCGGCGGTATCCTCTCGGTCCGTCGCCTCGTAACGCGCGACGGCAATCAGCTCGTCCGACGGCGGATGTTCCACGACCAGCGCAAGACGTCGACGGTAGTCCACGTTGGCCAGGAAGTGGGCCCAGTCGGGAGGCAGGCGCTTCATCGCGGTGAAGAAGCGCTGATAGGCGGTGTAGCGGCTCAGCCGATCGTAGAGAGCGACGAGCCGTGGCTCGTCTTCCGGACGTATCGGGCGTAGCCTGAGACGTGCGCCGTCCTGGAGGACGACGTCGCGCTCGAGTTCTGCAGGATAAGTGCCGAGTGCGCGCCCACCGGGTTCGACCATGGGCGCCGTCATTCTACCCGATCGCGAGCGCTCGCGCCGGTCCGCCGGTAAGATGCCAGGCAGTCGAGGGCATTGCTGATCGTCTCGGGAGGGAGATGAGCCATATGGCCGGATTGAAGGATGGGAGCCGCAGTGCCGTGGCGATGCCTGCCGGCCCCCGCGCAGCGTCCGGCTGGGGCCGGGGCGGGGCGGCGCCCGACATCGTGAGCTTTCTCCAGGGGCCCCAGACGCGTGGGTTCGAGCTGGCCCGGGGCCTCCGCATTTTCTGCGAGTTGCTGCGCGGGTTCCGGGCGCTGCACTTCGTGGGGCCCTGCGTGACGGTCTTCGGCTCGGCGCGGTTCGGGGAGCATCATCGCTACTATGAGCTTGCGCGGGAAGTCGGCGGCCGCCTGGCCCGAGCTGGCTTCACGGTGATGACCGGGGGAGGTCCCGGGATCATGGAGGCGGCCAACCGAGGAGCGCGAGAGGTCGGGGGACGCTCGGTCGGCTGCAACATCGAGCTGCCCGTGGAGCAGAAGCCCAATCCGTATCTCGATCGTTGGATCACGTTCCGCCACTTCTACGTGCGAAAGCTGATGCTGGTGAAGTACTCCTACGCCTTCATCGCGCTGCCCGGTGGCTTCGGCACGCTGGACGAGATCTTCGAGACGGCGGTGCTGATCCAGACCGGGAAGATCCAGGAGTTTCCCCTGGTCCTGCTGGGACGGGAGTTCTGGCAGCCGCTGCTGGGCTTCTTCCGCGAACGGCTGGTGGCGGAGGACACGATCGTGCCGGGTGACCTCGACCGCATCACGGTGACCGACTCGGCCACCGACGCTGTCCAAGCCATCACCGAGGTCGGCATGCGCCGTTTTGGACTCACCTATGGCCCGCGGATCAAGCGGCGCTGGTTCCTCGGAGAATAGAGCGTGAGCCTCGAACCGGTGACCCGGACATGAAGAACGTCGAGATCGCACGGCTCTTCGACCTCGCGGCCGATCTCCTCGAGATCCGGGGCGACAATCCGTTCCGCATCCGCGCGTACCGTCGCGCCGCGCAGAGCATCGAGACTTTCAGCGAGGACATCGAGGTGGTGGCTCGCGAGGGACGCCTCGACCAGATTTCTGGAATCGGCAAGGATCTGGCCGACAAGATCGGCGAGTACCTCGGGACGGGCCGGATGAAGGACGTGGACGCGCTCCTGCAGGAAATCCCACCGGGCGTGGTCGAGCTGATGAGCGTGCCGGGCCTGGGACCCAAGACGGCGAAGCTCCTCTACGACAAGGCCGGCATTCGCGACGTCGTCACGCTGGAGACGCTGGCGAGAGCGGGCCAGCTCCAGAGCTTGCCGGGCATCAAGGCCAAGGCCGAGGCCAACATCCTCAAGGGCATCGCGCTGATCAGGCGCGGGCAGGAGCGCATGCCGCTCGGCCGTGCGCTCGCGCTGGTGGAGGAGGTCGTCGCGGCGCTGCGAGCGCTCCCGGAGGTTGCGCAGCTCGAGCTGGCCGGGTCGATCCGCCGCCGAAAGGATACGGTAGGCGATATCGACATCCTCGTCACCTCGTCGAAGCCCGAGAGGGTCATGGGCGCGTTCACGGGCCATTCACAGATCCTCGACGTGCTGGCGGCGGGCCCGACGAAGGCATCGGTGCGTCATCGCGAGGACATCCAGATCGATCTGCGCGTGGTCGAGCCCGACGCCTTCGGCGCTGCGCTCGTCTATTTCACCGGCTCCAAGCAGCACAATATCCGCATCCGGGAGATGGCGGTGAGGAAGGGACTCAAGATCTCCGAGTACGGCGTCTTCGACGAGCACGGGACACGTGTGGCGGGCGCGACCGAGGAAGACGTGTACCGGGCCATCGGGTCGCCGTGGATTCCTCCCGAGCTCAGGGAGGACACGGGAGAGATCGAGGCGGCCCTCCGAGGCGCGCTTCCCCGGCTGGTCGAGCCGGCTGACATCCGCGGGGACCTCCATGAGCAGGCGGACGCCCCGGACGGCGTCGAGCCCGTCGAGGCGCTCGCCGACGCGGCGCGCGCGCGGGGCTACCAGTACATCGCGGTGTCCGATCATCGTCGGGGCGCCACCGCTGCGAGCGTGCGCTCGGCCGATGCGTGGAGGGCTCACGTCGAGAGGATTCGTCAGGTCCAGCGAGCCCGTCCGGACATTACGATCCTGGCCAGCATCGAATGCGATATCCTCCCGGACGGGTCCATGGACCATCCGGACGAGGTGCTGGCCGATGTCGACATTGTCGTCGCCGCCGTCCGTTCGGAGCGCGCGCAGCCGAGATCGGAGATGACGCAACGGATCTGTCGCGCGCTCGCCCATCCGCGCGTGCACATCCTCTCGCACCCGACCGGACGGCGCGTCGGCTCACGGGAGCCGTACGACGTGGACCTCGACGAGGTCCTCCAGACAGCGAGACATCAAGGCAAGGCCGTCGCGATCGACGCCTCTCCCGAAGGAACGGACCTGGACGACGTGCAGACCCGGCGCGCCGCCGATCTTGGCGCGCTCGTCGCCATCAGCACCGACGCGCAGGGGCTTGGCGTCTCGACCGCCAGGCGAGCCTGGATCGGGCCCGCGCAGGTCGTCAACACGTGGCCCGTGCAGAAGCTCCTGGGTTGGGCTGGTCGGATGCTGGCCGTGCGGTCAGGGAAGGCGAGCACCGGGAGACGTGACCCGTGAACAGAGCGAGCAGAGTCACACGCGCCGCGAGGCTGGCGTTGACCTGCCTGATCCCCTGGCTCGCTGGCGCGTGCGTTCACGTCTGGTCCTCGGACTCCCGCACGGACACCGCATCGACGGGCTCCCGGCAAGCCGCGGATGCCAGGACGGAGGCCGATCTCCGCCGTGCGGTCGCAGATGCCGAACGGTTCGGGCCCGACGATCCGCGGGTGGCGACGAGTCTGAATGCGCTCGGTGGGTTCTATGCGAGCCATGGGCACCCCGCGCAGGCGGAGCCCCTCTATCGGCGCGCGCTCGAGATCCGCGAGCGGGCGCTCGGCCCGAATCACCCCGACGTGGTGGCGAGTCTCAACAACCTGGCGGGACTCTACGTGCTCGAGCAGCGCTTCGGCGAGGCCGAGCCGCTCTATCAGCGCGCGCTTCAGATGAATGAGCGACTCGAGGGCGTGGATGCGGCGTCCACCGGCATCATCCTGAAGAATCTCGCGAGCCTCTACATCAGTCAGGGGAGCTACGGCAACGCAGAGCAAGCCTACCAGAGGCTCGTCCGCATCCGGGAAAAGACGCTGGGCTCGAGCCATCCCGATCTCGCGGCCGAGCTGAACAATCTCGGCGAGCTGTACCGCCTCCAGGGCAAGAACGTCGAGGCCGAGCGAGTCTACCGCCGGGCGGCGGCGCTCAGAGACACGGGGCCGACGAGCGCGGACCCGCAGCTCGCGATCATCTTGCGGAACCTCGCGTCGCTCTATGCCGCCGAGGGACGGTACGCGGAGGCCGAGCCGCTCTTCGAACGCGTCGTCGTCATCCGGCAGGGCGGGCTCGGACCGGGGAACCCCGACCTGGCGGTGAGCCTGACCGACCTCGCGGGGATCTACGTGCTCCAGGGCAAACCCGCGCAGGCCGAGTCGCGCTACCGGCGAGCCCTCGAGATCCGCGAGCGCGCGCTGGGCTCGTCCGACCTGCGCGTGGCGAGCAGCCTGCATTCCCTCGCGTACTTCTATGCGACGCATGGAAGACCGGCCGACGCCGAGCCGCTCTATCAGCGCGCGCTCAGAATCCGGGAGCGCGCGGCTGGCCCGAAGAGTCCCGCGCTGGCGCCGACCCTGAAGGACTACGCCGCGCTGCTCCATGCCTCCGGTCGGGAGAAGGAGGCCCAGGCCCTGGAGGCCAGGATGGCAGCGCTCCAATCGGAGCCGGCGCCGACCGGCAGCGCTCCCGGAGCCAGCCGATGATCGTCGGTGTGCCGCGCGAGATCAAGACCGGTGAGGAGCGCATCGCGTTGACTCCGGCCGGCGCTCGCGCGCTCGTCGAGCGTGGGCACCGCGTGCTGGTCGAGCAGTCGGCCGGACTCGGGAGCGGGATTCGCGACGAGGAGTACGCCGCCGCTGGCGCCGCGCTCACGACGAGAGAGGCGGTGTGGGGCGAGACGGAGATGATCATGAAGGTGAAGGAGCCAGTGCCGGCCGAGTACCCGAGACTTCGCGCCGGCCAGCTCATCTTCACATACCTGCACCTGGCGGCCGTGCCCGAACTGGCGCGGCGACTGGCGGCCGCGGACGTCGTCGCGATCGGCTACGAGACCGTTCAGCGCTCCGACGGAAGCCTGCCGCTGTTGACACCGATGAGCGAGGTGGCCGGGCGGCTGGCCGTGCAAGAGGGCGCGTACTACCTCGGCCGCGCGCATGGGGGTCGCGGGATCCTCCTGTCCGGCGTGCCGGGTGTGCCAAGGGGCAACGTGGTCATCCTGGGGGCCGGGACCGTGGGGCTCAACGCTGCGAAGGCGGCCGTGGGGTTCGGCGCAGACGTCTCGATCCTCGATCTGAATCTGGATCGGCTGCGTCATCTGGACGATCTCTTCGAGAGCCGTGTGGTGACGCTCGCCTCCAACAGCTTCAACATCGACCAGGTGGTACAGCGCGCCGACCTGCTCATCGGGGCGGTCCTGATCGCGGGCGCTCGGGCTCCCGTCCTGGTCACCCAGGCCATGGTCGAGCGCATGAAGCCCGGCGCCGTGATCGTGGACGTGGCCGTGGATCAGGGAGGCTCGATCGCCACGATCCATCCCACCACGCTCGACGATCCGATCTACCAGGTGTCGGGCGTGATCCACTACGGCGTCGCGAACATGCCCGCGCTGGTGCCTCGGACCTCCACCTTCGCGCTCGCCAACGCCACGCTCCGTTATGCGATCGAGCTGGCCGATCGTGGTCCCACCGCGGCCGTTCGTACCAACTCCGAGCTGGCGCGAGGGGTCAACGTGTGGCGCGGACGGATCGTGCATCCCGGTGTTGCCGAGGCGCTCGGTGAGTCCCCGGTGCCGCTCGAGGCCTGCCTGAGCACCGGAGGCCGATGACTCTCGGCCTGTCGTGGTACCGCGTGCCGTCTTGAGGCCTTTCCGATGGGCCGGGGTGGCTCGCCCCGGAGGGTCTCCACCTCCCGAGTGATCGGGGGGAGGGCGCCAGACGAAACGTGCGTTCGTGAAGGGAGTCGGCTAGAGTGGACGGGACCTGGATTGGTGTCAGGGTCGGGTGGAGTAAGCGAGGAAGATCAACGAGGTTTGGGGCAGGTCAGGGGGAGGCCCCCGCTCCCTTATCGACCGACGGAGGGACGTTGATGATCGTGCCGAACGAGTCTGAGTCATGACGAGAGCCGATCTGGTCGACGAGCTGGCCAAAGCGGCCAATCTGACGAAACAGGACAGCGAAGCTGTCGTCGACACGGTCTTTGCCGCCGTGACGGATGCCTTGGCCCGTGGCGACAAGGTCGAGATCCGCGGCTTTGGAAGCTTCAAGATTCGCCAGCGACGCTCTCGGGTCGGTCGCAACCCGAAAACCGGGGCCAGCGTGAGCGTCCCAGGCAAGAAAGTCCCCTTCTTCAAGGTCGGCAAGGGCCTACGGGAGCTGGTGAACACCGGCCAGGCGTCGTCTGCTGCCGGGTCGATGACTGCTCGATAAGCGACGGTCCCTTGGGCCGATTCGCCTTCACGGCGGCGCTCACGTCGCCGTCATCGGTGGTCGGGCCGGCGTAGGAGTCTCGAGCGGCCGACCGAGCCCAGCCCCTCGTCGAGGCCGTTGCCGGACGGGTAAAGATGTGGGATCGTTACTTTATGGCCACCCGGCTCGTGAACGCCCGGCTGGATGGTCTATCGCCTGAGACGTTCGCCGTCCACGATCCCGCCCTGTCACAAGCGCGCTTCCATCTTCCCCACCACTATCCGCGCCTCCGGCGGTGTCGCCTGTTCGGGAAGCTGAGCGCATCGCTCTTGACAGCGCGCGGCGAGCTCACCGCAAGGAGGCGCCGGTGAAGGCCTCAGAGGATTTCTTCAATCTCTACAACCACGACTTCCTCCGGGTGGCCGTGGCGGTCCCGAGCGTGCAGGTCGCCGATCCGACCTACAACGCGCGCGAAGTGGTCGATCTGATGGCGCGGGCCGCCAGCCAAAGGGTTGCCGTGGTTCTCTTCCCCGAGCTGTGTCTGTCGGCATACTCGTGCGAGGACCTCTTTCATCAGGGCGCGCTGATCGAGACGTGCCGGACGGCGCTCGGCGACATCCTCGAGCGATCTCGGGCCTGGCCGGTGGTCGCCGTGGTCGGCGCGCCATTGCTCGTGGATCAACGCCTTTTCAACTGCGGCGTCGTGCTTTGCCGGGGGCGCATCCTGGGCGTGGTGCCGAAGACGTATCTGCCGAACTACCGGGAATTCTACGAGATGCGTCAGTTCAGCCCCGCGGATGTGGCCCTGCGGGACTCCATCGACCTGTGTGGCCAGAAGGACGTGCCCTTCGGCACGCAATTCCTGTTTCGGCTCGACGAGCAGCCGCTGGCCGCGCTTCACGTCGAGATTTGCGAGGACCTCTGGGTGCCGCTGCCTCCGTCCTCCTTCGCGGCGCTGGCGGGCGCCACCGTGCTCCTCAACCTGTCCGCCTCGAACATCACGGTCGGCAAGGCCGACTATCGCCACGATCTAGTCGCCGGCCAGTCGGCGCGCTGCCTGGCCGCCTACCTGTACTCCGCCGCGGGGCCGGGCGAATCGACCACCGATCTGGCCTGGGACGGCCACGCGGTGATCTACGAGAACGGCAACCTGCTGGGGGAGTCCCGGCGGTTCAGGCGCGGGTCCCAGCTGGTCTCTGCCGACATCGACCTGGAGCGGCTCACGCAGGATCGGATGCGGCAGACCACCTTCGGCCAGACGATCGAGCGCCACTCGGACGTCCTGCGGGAGTTCCGCACGGTCCCGGTGTCACTCGAGGTGCCGCGGAGGGGTCGTCTCCTGCCCGAGCGACGGTACGAGCGCTTCCCCTACGTGCCCGCCGACTCCGGAGCGCGGGACGAGCGGTGCGAGGAGGTGTACCAGATCCAGGTCCAGGGCCTCGTCAAGCGTCTCGAGTTCAGCAAGATCCAGCGCGTCGTCATCGGCGTGTCAGGAGGGCTCGATTCCACGCATGCCCTGCTCGTGTGCGCCCAGGCCATGGATCTGCTCGGATATCCGCGCAAGCACATCCTCGCCTATACGATGCCCGGCTTCGCCACCAGCGAGCGCACGCTCGAGCAGGCCCAGCGGCTGATGGCCGCGGTCGGCTGCGAGGCCCATCATCTCGACATCCAGCCGAGCTCGCTGCAGATGCTGAAGGACATCGGGCATCCCTACGCCGATGGTGAGAAGACGTACGACGTGACGTTCGAGAACGTGCAGGCCGGAGAGCGCACCAGTCACCTGTTCCGTCTCGCCAATTTCCACGAGGCGCTCGTCGTCGGGACAGGCGATCTCAGCGAGCTGGCGCTCGGCTGGTCCACCTACGGCGTGGGCGACCACATGTCGCACTACAACGTCAACGCCAGCGTTCCCAAGACGCTGATCCAGTACGTGATTCGCTGGGTGGCGGAGACAGGCCGGCTGGGCAGCGACGCGAGCGAGGTCTTGTTCCGGATCCTCGAGACGGAGATCAGCCCGGAGCTGGTGCCCGGGGATCCAAGCGGGGCGCAGCCGTCCCAGGGCACCGAGGCGGTGGTCGGACCCTACGAGCTCCAGGACTTCAATCTCTACTACACGCTTCGGTTCGGGTATCCGCCGACCAAGGTCGCGTTCCTCGCCTACTGCGCCTGGCATGACCGGAACAGGGGTCCGTGGCCCGATACGCGGATCGCGGAACGCCACCAGTATGGCATCGGGGAGATCAAGACGCATCTCCGGACATTCCTCGACCGATTCTTCCGTTTGAGTCAGTTCAAGCGAAGTTGCATCCCGAACGCTCCCAAGGTGGGATCGGGAGGTTCCCTGTCCCCTCGCGGCGACTACCGAGCTCCGAGCGATGCCGAGGCGACGGTCTGGCTCCGTCAGCTCGACCTGGTCCCGGACGAGGAGTGAAGAGCTCGTCTGAGCGAGTTCTCCTGATCCGAGCGAGCTTGCCCGGCCGGCGGTACACTGATCCGGAAGGCTGGGAAAGGGGGACGATCCGAAATGAAGATCATCGGCAAGATGCTCTCCGGCTCGCTCGTTCTGTTCTCGGTTCTCCTGCTGGGGGCCTCGAGTCGAACCGAGGCCGCGGTCGTCGATCACGCTGGACTCGTCGTGGCCGTCGACAGGAACGGCGGCACGGTTGCCGTGGGGGACATGGGTCCGCTGCTGAGCAATGGCACGAGTGAGATCACGCGGTACACGATGCGGGTGACGCCCTCTACCGAGTTCGTCCGGGTCCAGCGCGCATCCGGCGTCGCCCCGAGCGGATGGGTGGGCGACTATGTCGAAACGAAGCTCCGGGCGTGGGATGTCAAACCGGGCGATTTCGTGGCCGTCGTGACCGAAGGTCAGGGACAACAGCTGAGGGCGGTCAAGATCATCGTCGTGGAGCCGAGCGAGCCCTGAAGAGGGCCCGCCGCTCCCCGGAACGCCCGACGCTCAATCGTTCAACATTTCCCGGATGGCGTCCATCACAGGATTGTCGCCCGGCGGCTTCGCCGTGTTCGAGCGGTCGCGCCTCCCGAGGGCTCTGGTGACGCAG
>Ga0335077_10009297_pt1 | contig 12193 bp, 11 predicted proteins | sample Lox_Sample_31_FD_207151 | JGI IMG/M metagenome (GOLD analysis project Ga0335077, IMG submission 207151) | Soil microbial communities from Loxahatchee National Wildlife Refuge, Florida, United States - Lox_Sample_3.1 | ecosystem: Environmental > Terrestrial > Soil > Wetlands | place: USA...
GCCCGATCTTCTGCAGACTCATGGCTCGGAGGCTTAAGAAAATATCACCAACCCGGCCTCACGGACAGGGCTGCCGCATTTTCTGAGTAGTAACCAAGGTCACCTCGGGCCCGAGGTGGAACCTATTCACGCTATAGTCGCGGAACGCCACCGGAGCAATCTGTGTCATAAGCTGGTAATATCCGCGAATCCGGGGGAAATGTTGCAGGAACGATTCATGCGCCGGGCCATCGCGCTCTCACTGGAGAATGTAAGATCGGGCCGCGGGGGTCCGTTCGCCGCCCTGGTGGTGCGGAGCGAGGAGGTCATCGCCGAAGGCGCCAACCAGGTTACGTCCACAAACGACCCCAGCGCTCACGCCGAAATGCTGGCCGTGCGGGCCGCCTGCCGCGCGCTCAAGCATTTCCAATTGACCGGATGCGATATCTACACCAGTTGTGAACCTTGTCCCATGTGCATGGGGCTGATCTACTGGGCGCGTCCGGACAAGGTCTATTACGCCAACACCGCAGAGGACGCGGCCGCCATCGGTTTCGACGACTCGCGCATCTATCATGAACTCGCCTCCGCGCCCGCCGCGCGCAGCATCGCCATGGTGCAGATGCTGCGCAATGAGGCTCTGGCCGCTTTCCGCGCCTGGCAGGCCAAATCCGACAAGATTCCTTATTGATGGCGATGCAATCCGACTCCATGGCCGAGCGCTTCATTGGCAAGTCCATCCCGCGAAAAGAAGGGCGCCAGAAGGTAACGGGCTGCGCCACGTACGTCGACGACATCACCATGCCGGACATGCTTTACGGCGTGACCGTACGGAGCCCGGTGGCACGCGGATGCCTTCGCGGCATTCGCTTCGCCGCAGGCATTCCATGGGATAAGTTCACCATCGTCACCGCCCAGGACATCCCCGGCAAGAACCGCATAACGCTTATCCTCGAGGACCAGCCGTGCCTTGCCGACAAGGTAATTAACCACGCCGAGGAGGCGGTGGTTCTATTGGCGCACGCCGACCAATACCTGCTGGAAGAGGCGCGCCGCGCGGTGGAGCTCGATATCGAGCCCCTGCCGCCCGTGTTCACCATCGACGAGTCCCTCGCCAAACAGCAAGTGATCTGGGGCGAGGACAACATTTTCAAGTCCTTCCTGGTGGAGTCGGGTGATGTGGAGAGCGCATGGAGCCGCGCCCACCTCATCGTCGAAGGCGAGTATGAGACGGGCGCTCAGGAGCAGCTCTACATCGAGCCGCAGGGAATGATCGCAACCTTCGATGCGGAGGAGGGCTTGACCGTGCGGGGCTCGATGCAGTGTCCGTACTACGTCCACCGCGCCCTGATGACGCTGCTGAGCCTGCCCGTGAGCAGCGTGCGGGTGATCCAGACAGAAACCGGCGGCGGCTTCGGCGGCAAGGAAGAATACCCGTCGATGATCGCCGGCCACGCGGCGCTGCTGGCATGGAAGTCGGGCAAGCCGGTGAAGATCGTCTACGACCGCATGGAGGACATGGCGGCTACCACCAAGCGGCACCCTTCACGCTGCCGGCACCGCACTGCCGTGACCCGCGAGGGTAGGCTGTTGGCCATGGACATCGAGTTCCTCGTGGATGGGGGCGCTTACGCCACGCTCTCACCGGTAGTGCTTTCGCGCGGGACCATTCACGCCGCCGGGCCGTATTTCTGCCCTAACATACGCATTCACAGCCGAGCCCTGGCCACCAGCTTCCCGCCGCACGGAGCGTTTCGCGGCTTCGGCGCGCCACAAAGCATTTTCGCGGTGGAGCGCCAGATGGACCAGGTCGCAAAGGCGCTCGGCCTCGCACCGGAGGAATTTCGCCGCCGCAACTTCGTCAAGGAAGGCGAGACCCTGGCGGTCGGGCAGGTGATCCGGGAGAAGATTGACATGGCCGCGCTGATGGACCGCGCGCTGGAGTTGAGCGATTACCACGCCAAGCGAGAGCGCTTTGCCGAGGAGAATCCGCGCCGCCAGGTGAAAAGAGGTATCGGCCTGGCATCGTTTCTGCACGGCGGAGGATTCACCGGCTCGGGGGAGCGCTATATGGCATCGGTGGTCGGAGCCGAAGCCACAGCGGAGGGCCAGGTGCGCGTGCTGGCCGCCAGCACCGAGATGGGACAGGGCACGAACACGGTGTTCACGCAGATTGCGGCCGAGGCCCTGGAGGTGGATTACGATCTGATCGAGATCGTGCAGCCGGACACGGCCGTCGTCCCGAACAGTGGTCCCACGGTAGCTTCGCGAACCTGCATGGTAGTCGGCAAGCTGGTAGAAGCGGCGGTGCTGGGAATCCGCCAGCAACTGGTCACCACCGGTCTGCTGCCGCCTCAAGGCTACACTTCTGATCAATTTCGCAAAGCTTGTCGCCAGTACATCAGGCTGCACGGCGCGCTCAAATCCACCAGTGAATACAGTGCTCCTCCCGGTGTTTACTGGGACGATGAGAAGTACAAGGGCGATGCTTACGGCGCCTACGCGTGGGCGGCGTATGTAGCCGAAGTTTCTGTGGATATGACCACCTTCGAAATTCGCGTGGACGATTTCGTTGCCGTGCAGGAGGTCGGTCGTGTGATCAACCCCGTTCTTGCCACCGGCCAGATCGAGGGCGGCGTGGCGCAGGGCGTAGGTTTTGCGCTCTACGAGAACGTCGTCTGGCAGCAAGGGCGCATGGTCAATAGCCAGATGACCAACTACATCATGCCGACTTCTGCCGATCTGCCGCGCATCCGCGTGTTCTTCGAGGAAGTGCCTTACGCGCACGGTCCGGGCGGCGCCAAGGGAATTGGCGAGTTGCCCATCGATGGGCCGGCACCCGCGATCGTGAATGCCATTGAGAATGCCGTCGGGGTGAGCATCAAGCGCATTCCGGTCACGCCGGAAGTGCTGATGGAAGCGCTGGAGGGCGGGCGTGCCTGAGGTGTCGAAGGTCGCGGTCAGCTTCGCGGTCAACGGCGAGCCGCGCACGGTGGAGGCTTATCCCATGGCGCGGCTGCTGGATGTGCTCCGCCGGGATCTCAGCCTTACCGGTACCAAGGAAGGCTGCGGCGAAGGCGAGTGCGGCGCCTGCTCGGTGCTCATCGACGGCGAGCTGGTGAACAGTTGCCTGGTTCCGCTGGCGCAGGTGGACGGCTGCAAGATCACCACCATCGAAGGCATCTCCGGCGAAACGCTGCACGCGGTGCAGGAGGCGTTCGTCGAGTGCGGCGCAGCGCAGTGCGGAATCTGCACGCCGGGGATGGTGCTGGCCGCGGTCACGCTCGTCGAGCGCCAGTCGGCCCAGCCCACCGAGGAAGACATTCGCAACGGCTTGGCGGGTAACCTATGTCGGTGTACGGGATACATGCGAATCTTTGAAGCTGTGCTGCAAGCTTGCGAGAAGCGCGTCGGGGCCGGAACATGAGATCGTACCTGCCGGCCTATGACATGCGAGTCCCGCTGGAACTCGATGAAGCGCTAGAAACCATGGCCCGCGAGCCCGGCGAATGGAAACCCTTCGCCGGCGGCACGGACATCATGGTGCTGCTCGAGCAAGGCAAGCTTGCGGACAGAAAGTTCCTGAGCGTGGCGCGGCTGAAGGGACTTCGTGGCTTCGCCCTCACGGACGCCCATGTCGCCCTTGGGGCCATGATCACCTACCGGCAGGTGCAGACGACGGCCATCCTGCAACAGGAATTTCCTCTGCTCTGCCGCGCCGCCTACGAGACCGGAGGCATCGCCACTCAGAACCGGGGTACCCTCGGCGGCAACATCGCCAATGCCTCGCCCGCGGCCGATTCGCCACCGGCGTTATTGGTTTACGATGCGGAACTGGAGCTGGTATCGGCGAACGGGTGTCGCTGGGTGCCCTACGCCGGCTTTCATCTCGGTTATAAAAAGATGGACATGCGGCCAGAAGAAGTGATCCGGAACATCCGCCTGCCGCGGACAAAGAAAAACTGGCGGCAGTACTATCGCAAGGTCGGCACCCGCAGGGCGCAGGCCATTTCCAAGGTCTGCTTCGCGGGCGCGGCGCTGGTTGGGCACGGCGAAATCGATGACGTACGCATCGCGCTGGGCAGCGTTGCGCCGACCGCGCTGCGCTGTCGCAAGACGGAAGCGCAATTGCGAGGGCGTCTTAGTGCGGAAATGATCCGCGCAGCCAGCGACGAGCTCGCGAGAGAGATCCAGCCGATCGATGATTTCCGCTCTACCGCCCGCTATCGCACGCGTGTGGCGCAAAGACTTCTGGAGGAGTTCCTCCAGGGTCTGATGACGCCGCCGCCAGGCGAACCAGCATGAGCGCGCTCGTCATCCGCAGCCAGCGTGTACTGGTCGATGGCGAGCTTCGCCCGGCTTCGATCGTAGTGCAGGATGGCGTCATTACCGCCATCGGCGGGTTCGAAGAGTTCGGCTTGGGCGCTGACCACCACGATTTTGACGAGGCCGTCGTCATGCCCGGCCTGGTGGACACTCACGTCCACATCAACGAACCCGGGCGCGCAGAGTGGGAAGGCTTCGTGACGGCGACCCGCGCGGCGGCTGCCGGCGGCGTAACCACGCTGATCGAGATGCCTCTCAACAGCATTCCCGCGACCACAAGCCGCGACGCTTTTGGCGCCAAAGTGGCGGCCACCGAGGGCCGGCTCACCGTTGACGTTGGTTTCTGGGGAGGTTTGGTTCCGGGAAACGCGCCGGAGCTGCGCTCCCTCTATGATGCAGGCGTTTTTGGATTCAAGTGCTTCCTCGTGCCCTCGGGCGTGCCGGAGTTCGCCGCAGTAAATGAGGCGGACTTGCGGGAGGCGCTGCCGGTACTGTCGTCGCTCGGCGCTGTGCTGCTGGTTCACAGCGAGCTGCCGGGTCCGATCGAGGAAGCGCTGGCCGAGGTTCGCGGCGACGATCCCCGCCGTTATACCACCTGGCTCAAGTCGCACCCGCGCGCTGCTGAGAACGAAGCCATTGCCCTGCTCATTCGCCTGAGCCGCGAGTTCGATGTCCACGTGCATCTGGTCCATCTTTCCTCGTCGGATGCGCTTGGCTGCCTGCACCAGGCCCGGGCCGAGGGCGCCAAGATCACGGTCGAGACCTGCCCGCATTACCTCACGTTTACGGCGGAGGAAATTCGTGATGGAGCCACTGAATTCAAGTGTGCGCCGCCCATCCGTCGCCGCACCAACCGCGAGCAGCTCTGGCGCGCGCTGGCGGATGGATCGATCGACCTGATCGCCACCGATCACTCTCCCTGCCCTTCGGCAATGAAGTGCCGCGAGACAGGCGACTTCATGCGCGCCTGGGGCGGGGTTTCTTCTCTCGAACTTAGTCTCCCTGTCATCTGGACCGAGGCCCGGCAGCGCGGTGCGAGCATCCCGCAAATTGCGCGCTGGCTTTCGCAGGGTCCATCCCGGCTGGCGGGGTTGAGCCGCAAGGGCGCGATCTCTGTGGGCTACGATGCCGATCTGGTAGTTTGGGATCCCGACGCGGAATTCCGCGTCGATGCCGGGGCGCTCCATCAGCGTCACAAGCTCACTCCCTATGCCGGCCGCAAGCTGCGCGGTGTGGTCCAGACCACCTTTCTGCGCGGCCAGAAGATATTCGATCACGGCAACTTCCCTGCCCCGGCTGCCGGGCGCGTGCTCAAGCGAGGCCGGGCATGAGCGACTTCACACAATGGATCGACCTCGCGTCCGAGCGTGTTGGCGGGCGCGTGCTCGCCGTGAACGACGAGTTTTTCGCGCCCAAAGAAAACCTGCTTAAGGTGTCCAAGCCGATCTGGATCGAAGACAAGTACACCGATCGCGGCAAGTGGGTGGATGGCTGGGAGACGCGGCGGCGGCGCACACCGGGCTTCGACTGGTGCCTCGTGCAACTCGGGATTCCCGGCGTTTTGCGCGGTGTGGTTGTTGATACCAGCTACTTCACAGGCAATTATCCAGAATACTGTTCCATCGAGGCGTGCGCGCTCGAGGACGACGCGCGCACGGAAGAACTGACTTCCGGCTCGCTCCGCTGGGCTGAAGTTCTTCCTAAGTCGGTCCTCAAGGGCGACACGCAGAACTGCTTCAAGATCAGCGACCCTCACCGCTACACGCACCTGCGCTTTAACATTTTTCCCGATGGCGGGGTGGCGCGGTTACGCGTGCATGGCGAGGTTCTTCCCGATTGGAAGCGGGTGCTAGCCGAGGGCGCGTGCATCGATCTCGCTGCCGTCGCTAATGGAGGCCGGGTGCTGGACGCGAGCGACATGTTTTTCAGCGCGCCACAGAACCTGCTCATGCCGGATGAGTCCGCACACATGGGCGATGGCTGGGAAACCAGGCGCCGCCGCGGTCCCGGGCACGATTGGGTGACCATACGGCTGGGGCTGGCCGGCGTTTTGCGGCAGGTCGAGGTGGATACAACCCACTTCAAAGGAAACTTTCCTGAAAGCTGCTCGCTGGAGGTGAGCGACAGCGCCGCCTCGCCCCGCACCTGGAAGGAAGTTCTTCGTCGGATGCCGTTGCAGTCGGACTCGACACACCGGTTCGAAATCGCGGAAAGCGTTTCTGCATCCGAGGTGCGCTTCAATATCTTTCCTGATGGCGGTGTGGCGCGGCTGCGCGTCTATGGAGTGCCCACGCGGGAAGGCCGCATTGCCGAGGGCCTGCGCTGGCTCAATGCCATGCCGGATGAGGCCGCCTGCGCGGCGCTGCTGAATTGCTGCGGATCGAGCGCATGGGCCGAACGGGTTCTGGTGCGGCGTCCGTTCCATGACGCAGCCCGTCTTCTCGACGCCGCGCGGGAAGTTTGGGAGAAACTCGGGAAGAATGACTGGCTGGAGGCCTTCAGCCATCATCCTAAGATCGGCGAGCGCAAAGCCGAGGGCGCGCCGTCGGAGCAGGCACGGCGATGGTCGGAGCAGGAGCAGCGCTCGGTCGCGAACTCAGCACCGCGCCGGCTGGACGAACTGGCCAGCGCAAACCAGCGCTACCAGGCGCGTTTCGGCTACATTTTCATCGTGTGCGCCAGCGGCAAGAGCACGGAAGAGATGCTGGCCATACTCGGCGAACGAATGAGCAACGATCACGAAACCGAGTTGCGCGTGGCCGCTGGCGAGCAGCAGAAGATCACGCGGCTGCGGCTGGAGAAGATGCTGGAACTATGAGCCCCATCACAACCCACGTACTGGACACGAGCACCGGCCGTCCGGCCACGGGCCTACCGGTTACCCTCGAGAAGCAGGCAGGTGGCGGCTGGCAGAGCACCGGGCAGGGCATTACCAACCAAGACGGGCGAATCACCGATCTGCTCGCCGGTGCCAAACTCGCGCCCGGAACCTACCGGCTGATCTTCGACACCGCCGCCTACTTCAGCAGGCGGAAGCAGCCGTCGTTTTATCCGCAAGTGCAGGTGACGTTCACGGTCGGCGATGCCGGGCAGCACTACCATGTCCCGCTGTTGCTGAGCCCGTTCGGATACTCTACTTATAGGGGTAGTTGAGCCATGGGAATCAAGCTCTCAACCAGCAATTACGGCAAATCGCGGGTCAGGCTGGTGCGGATCACCCGCGGCGACGAACAGCATCACCTGAAAGACATCTCAGTCGACATTCAGTTTGAAGGTGATTTCGAAGACGTCCACGTCCACGGCGATAACCGCAACGTATTGCCTACCGATACCATGAAGAATACGGTCTACGCGCTGGCCAGCCAGCGGCCGGTGGCCGAAATCGAGGAGTTCGGACTGCGCCTCACCGGTCACTTCCTGGATAACAATCCGCAGGCTAGAAACGTGCGCGTCAACCTGACCGAGAGGCAGTGGGCGCGCATCCTGGTCGAAGGCCGGCCGCATCCCTGGGCGTTCGTCGCCGGGCGCCCGGACAAGCGCACGGCGATGGTCTCGGGAACGCACGCCGGCCGTTCTGTCCAGGCTGGCATCGAGGACCTTTTGGTGCTCAAGAGCAACGAATCGGCGTTCGAAGGCTATATTCAGGACCGCTACACCACGCTTCCGGAGACCCGCGACCGCATCTTCGCCACCGTGGTAAAGGCGAACTGGAGTTACGGGCGGCAGGATGTCGCCTTCAGTCGCTGCTGGGAGGGTGTGCGCAGCGTGTTACTTCAGACTTTCGCCGAGCACCGCAGCGAATCGGTCCAGCACACGCTGTACGCCATGGCTGGAGCGGTGCTGGACTCCTTCGGTGAGATCGATGCCATCCGGATCTCCATGCCCAACAAGCACCATCTGCCGGTGGACCTGACGCCGTTCGGGATGGAAAACAACAACGAAGTCTTCGTCGCGACCGATGAGCCTCATGGCCTGATCGAAGCCGTGGTGCGAAGAGACTCCGGCTTGTTCTAAAACCCGGCCACGGCGGTCACGTATAATCGAAATTCCCATGAGCTACCAGGTACTGGCGCGCAAGTACCGGCCGCAGCGCTTCTCCGACGTGATCGGGCAGGAGCACGTGACGCGCACGCTGCAGAACGCCATCGCCCAGCAGCGCGTGGCCCACGGATACATCTTCAGCGGCCATCGCGGCATCGGCAAAACCACCATCGCGCGCATCCTGGCCATGGCGCTGAATTGCCGCTCCGCGTCGCATCCTGTCGCCGAGCCCTGCGGCGTGTGCGACTCCTGCGTGGAGATCCGCGAGGGCCGCGCGGTGGACGTGATCGAGATCGATGCTGCCACTAACCGCGGCATCGACGAAATTCGCGAGCTGCGCGAATCCGCCCGCTACCAGCCGGCCCGCGACCGCTACAAGATCTGGATTCTGGACGAAGCCCATCAGATCACCGACGCCGCCTTCAATGCCCTGCTCAAAACTTTGGAAGAACCGCCCGGGCACGTCATCTTCATGATGGCCACCACCCAGCCCGAGGACATTCCGCAGACCATCCGTTCGCGCTGCCAGCACTTCAGCTTTCACGCCGTGCGCTTCGACGACATCGTCGGGCAATTGCGCGGAATCGCCAAGCAGGAAAGCATCAAGGCAGACGATGGCGCCCTGGCCATGCTGGCCGAGGTTGGCGACGGATCCATGCGTGACGCGCTCTCCATCATGGACCAGGCCATCGCCTGCTGCGGCGCCGCGCTCACGGCCGAGGTGGTGCGCGGCCTGGTGGGCGCCGTTCCTTCGGAGACCCTCGAAGAGGTGCTCGACGCCGTAGCCGAAAACTCCAGCGAACGCGTGCTGCGGCTGCTCGATAAACTGGTCACCGAAGGACAGAACCCGGCGCACTTCGCGCGGCAACTCGTCCGTTTCTTGCGGAACGCCGTGGTCGCCAAGGTCGGCCGCGCCGATTCTCCGCTGCTGCAGATCTCGGCCGACGAGCGAGCCCGCGTTGCCCGCGTGGCAGAAAAGTTCAGCGAGGAAGACCTCACTCGATTCCTGCAGATCCTGCTGCGCACGCACAGCGAACTTAGCTACAAGCAGGAGCAGCGTTTCCACCTGGAACTCGGCCTGCTGAAACTGGTGCACGCGCAACGGCTGCTCCCTATCGAGGAGTTGCTCAGTCAGGCGCAAGCAACCGCTAGTCGTCCAGCAGTTCCCATCGCGGCGCCGTCACGAGCGCCCGCTGTCTCACCACGCCCGGCAGCGAGCGCTCCGGCGCGCGTCGCGGAGCCCTCGCGTCCCTCGCCGTTCGAGCAAGACCGCGCCCGCAAGAGCAGCGGCCCGAAGGCGGAGATGTCGGCCAGTGTCGCCGTGGCAGAGAGTCCGCAGAGACCACCCGGCGATAATCTCGCTGGCAGGGTCCTCCAGGAACTGGAAGGCAAACACGGAATGCTGGCGCACCATCTGGAGCAGGGCGAGTGGAAGGTGGAGGAAGCCGAAGTCGTGGTCCGCACCGCGGCCTCGGCGAAAATGCTGGAGATGTTGCTGGTGCCCGACGCGCGGAAGATTATCAACACAGCCGCCAGAGCAGCCCTGGGCCGTCCGGTCAAGGTGCAAGTTGTTGGTGGCGCGGCCAACGGCAACAGCGCTCCCGCGCCTGCCCCTGCGCGTCCGGGACGCTCGCGCGCGTCAGAAGACCCCGTAGTCCGGCGCATGCAGGAAAAGTTCGGCGCTGAGATCCGCACCGTCATCGACCACAAGGAAAAACAGCGCTAGCCGAGAAGCCATCTAGCGACCTCATGAATGGCCCGGGCCGTGGCATCTATTGAAATAGCTGGTGACAAAGCTGTTGTCAACAATTGACCTGCGGCCCGGCTTAGCGGAGGGCCTGTCACACTGGGCAGTGCGCTTGGTCACTGCATGTTCATACAACCACGATTGATAGTTTGACGGGGCCCGCCATTCAATCTCCAAGTAAGGAGACAAGTGCCGTGAAGCCATGGGCAGCTTTTGCGTCTGTGATGATGTTATCGGTTCTGACGACAGCCCAAGCGGTAAGCACCAAGCCCGTGGTCCTGATTGCTGGCGACGGTAATATCACCGTCACCTCGAATGGCACCGTTGTCGGCGGCAGGCAATGGGCAACTGGTATCGGCCAAACCAGCGTGAGCAAACATAACCAGACGATGGAAATGGCGCAGGACCTACTTCAATCGTGTCCCGGTGTAGAGGTCACGCTGGATCAGAACATCGCGCCCGATTACTACCTCGTGCTTAATCGCGAAGGCGGAGCATATAACATCGGACAGTCTCAGATCATGGCGGTGAACCGCCGCAAGACGGTCCTCTTCGTTGGCAAGAAGGGAACCGTCAAGAACGCAGTTAGAAGTGCCTGTAACGCGATTGTGGCGGATTGGCAGGCTAACGGACGCATTGCGGTTGCAAGTCCCAATTCCCCCCCACCTCAGCAGGGAGTCAATAATCTTGCGGCGCAGGATACCACCGTGACTCCCAAGGTTGCTGCTCTGGATGCGGCTGCAACACCTACGGTCACGCAGGATGCTCCTCCGAAACCTGCAGTCGCACTGGAACTACAAACAACTGCGCGCGCGCAGAAGTATTGCAAGCCGCAGACCATCACCGATGTCATGAGTGACACGACGGCATATCTCACAGCCAAGGGAGTGGCTATGGGTACGATAGCGGTATCCAGTTACAAGCTCACTCTCGTCGTTGACCGACCGCTTTCGAAGTGGATCAAGATTACAGTTCAAATGCGGGATCACTCAGACAATCTGCTGTGGAGCGAGACCGTTGAAGATGGTGGTTGGGGCCACGCGGGAGGTACAGGCACCTTGAATGTCTTGGACAAGATACATCAGATTATGGACGCGAAACTAGGTGCGCAAAACGGTTTGCCCGTTGTCGTCCAAGGCAATTAATGGTGAAGTATGAATCTCGATTCCGAGATTGAATGGATGTTCCCCACCAAAGTGGCTGGCGTTTCGCATCACAATAGAGACAGAACGAACCGCCAGCAGATCATCCGCGACACTTGCAGGGAAGGACAGCGGGTGCGCCTGATTCCCGAGCCTAATAACCGTTACGACGAAAATGCCATCGGCGTCTGGACGGAGTACGGCGAACAGATCGGATACCTGAATGCTGATGTTGCCCGCATCGCTCACGACAAGCATCAAGTCGATTCGCTGGTTGGAGAAATCATCGGCGTCAGGGGCGGGGATGACGGGCACTCTTATGGAGTCGTGTTGCGGTTGGGGCTGAGGAAACAAAAGGAACCAGTTGCGGGCGCAGCCTGAGCAGAAAGTGGGGGGGAGACACCCTGATTGACCTGTAACTGGGAACCTTTCCCATCGCACTTTCGTACTAATCATCATTGCCCAAGCTCGAGGTGTCTCGATGCGACCCAGAGTCTTCCTCGCCGCCATGCTCTTTGCCTGCCTGGCTGTTCCCTGCTCTGCCGCCGACTGGCAGAAGGCGTTCACGGTCACCGGTAAGCCCACGGTCCGCGTTGAGACCAACGACGCCTCCGTACACATCACCGGTTCCGACACGCGTGAAGTCCAGGTGCGCGTGACGGCCACCGGCTACCGCATCGGGGACGAAGTGCGCGTCTCCGAGCGCCAGACCGGCAACCGCGTGGAGGTGGAAGTACGCGTGCCGCACCAGGTGGTGATCGGCTTCTCCAATCGCTCGGTGGAGATCGACGTCGCGCTCCCGCATGAGAGCGATCTTGACATTCACACCGGTGACGGCAGGATCGAAGTGATGGACATGAAGGGCGATGCTCGTCTGGCCACCAACGACGGGAGAATCCGCGTCTATCGCGCCGACGGGTCGCTGAACGCCTCCACTGGCGACGGGTCCATCGAGGCC
>Ga0335077_10009298_pt1 | contig 12192 bp, 8 predicted proteins | sample Lox_Sample_31_FD_207151 | JGI IMG/M metagenome (GOLD analysis project Ga0335077, IMG submission 207151) | Soil microbial communities from Loxahatchee National Wildlife Refuge, Florida, United States - Lox_Sample_3.1 | ecosystem: Environmental > Terrestrial > Soil > Wetlands | place: USA: Florida...
GTAAAATGTGGCGCCGTAGAGATTGCCGTCCGGATCAAGAACTACGCCGGCGTAGGGGAGTGCTCCGTCGTTTGGGCCCTGAAAGGCGTAGAGGACCTTTTCCGTCCAACCGGAGCCGGAGGGCGTTAGCTGGTAAACCGTGCCAGCGCCAGCCGGGCCACCCTCGACGGTCGTGCCGTATAGATTACCGTTGTCATCAAAGGTCACAGCGCTCACGGGGCCATCCCCGTCAGGCGAACCGGTGAAGCTGTAAAGCACGCTCTCGGTCCAGCCGGACCCTGAAGGAGTCAGTTTGAAAACGACTCCGTTATTACCTGTGCCGCCGGTGGCGGCAGTCCCGTACAGATTGCCGGCGCTGTCAAAGATGGGTGCAGCGTTGGGTGTGCCGCCATCAGCACCGCCGGTAAATTGATACAACAGAGTTTCGGTCCACGGGCAAAGGAATGCCTTGCAAACCGACGCCGGAGGCGAAAGCTTGTAAACCGTTCCCGCACCATGCGGTCCCCCGCGGCTGGTGGCGCCATAAAGGTTGCCATCGCTGCCGATGGTTACACCTCCAATCGGTGCCTGGCCATCATGGCCGCCCTGGAAGCTGTACAGCGGACTGAGCACCCAGCCGGAGCCCCTGTGAGCGAGCTTATACACGAGGCCCAAGCCATTCGTGCCTCCGTAATAAGTTGTGCCATAAAGACTGCCTGCCGCACCCATGGTGACGCCCGCGACCGGCTCCATTCCGTCCGGCTCGCCGCTGAAAGTGTGCAGAACGGTCAAGGTTTGCGCGTGTGCGGTTGAAATTGTGAGAACTGTCGCGATAGCGGCCAACAGCGCGACCGCCGCCTTTCTCGCAAGTAAGTTGACGCCGAAAATTGGAGCTGCGATCTGCTGCTTGACCATGGTGATTCCCTCTTACGGCCCGTTGGCGCGTAAGAGTATAACGCGCTATCAGCAGCGCAACTTAATTTTGTATTTACGGCGTAAGAAGCTGGGGAGAAGAGACTTAACTCACTTGCTTCAGGATGATGAATGAAAATCAGGCGTTATCGCCATAATCGGCTGTTCAGAGCTGGCTGAAGATGTCCTTGAAATCGTAGAAGCCCTTCTGGCCCACAATCCACTCCGCCGCCAGCACCGCGCCCTCGGCAAAGGTACGGCGCGACTTGACGTCGTGGGTCAGCACAATGCGGTCGCCTGCCGACTCCAGCTCCAGAATGTGTATGCCCGGCACCTCGCCCTCGCGCTCAGAAGTAATTTCCAACCGCTTGCCGGAAGCCTCTTCGATAATCCGTTGCAGCCCGATCGCTGTCCCCGACGGCGCGTCTTTCTTGTGCACGTGATGAATCTCGTTGATGAATCCTGAGTAGCCGTGCGTCAAAGCCGGAGTCGCGGCTCGCACGATCTGGAAGAATAGATTCACGCCGTACGAAAAATTTGGTGCGAAGACGAACCCTGTCCCCGCCTGCTGGACGGCGCTGCGGACGCGCGCCATCTCGCCGTACCAGCCGGTGGTTCCCACTACCATCGCCTTGCCCGCGCGCACACAACGATTGATATTCGTCAGCACCGCGTGCGGCGTGGTGAAGTCGATGACGACATCGCGATCGCTCAGGTGCTCGGGCGTGAGCCACGCGCCATCGCGATTCACGTCGGCGTCGATGATCTCCACCTGGTGCCCGCGTTCCAGCGCAACCTGGGCCACCAGCGATCCGGTCTTGCCCGGGCCCAACACCAGCACATTCAGCTTGCTCAATCGAACACCTCGGGATCCACGTCGGTGAAGAAGCGCGCATGCAAGCGCCGCACCGCCTCGGGCACGTGCTCTTCGTCGATGACGAACGTCAGGTTGATCTCCGACGCCCCCTGCGAAATCATGCGCACGTTGATGTCGCGAATGGCGTCGAAGATTTGCGCGGCCACGCCCGGCGTGTCGCGCAGGTTCTCGCCCACCAGGCACACGATAGCCTTGCGCCCGGAATACTTCACGAAGGCCAGCTGCTCCAGCTCGGCGGCAATCTGCGGGATCGCCTCGTTGGAATCCACGGTCAGCGAGATGCTCACCTCCGACGTCGAGACCACGTCAACGGCGCAGCGATGGCGCGCGAAGACATCGAACACTTTGGCGAGAAAGCCATGCGCCATCAGCATACGCGCGGCGACGATATCGATCACGGTGATGCGGCTCTTCGCGGCGATGGCCTTGAACAGCGAGTGCGAACGCGGCGTGCGCGCCAGGATACGTGTGCCTTCGTTCGCGGGATTGCGCGAATTCAGCACCAGCACCGGAATGTTCTTCTCAACGGCCGGCAGCACCGTGGCCGGATGCAGGACCTTGGCGCCGAAGTAGGCAAGCTCGGCAGCCTCCTCGAAGCTGATGAGCTTGATGCGGTGCGCGTCGGGACAGAGGCGCGGGTCGGTGGTCTTCATGCCGTCCACGTCAGTCCAGATTTCGATACGCTCGGCGTTCAGTCCAGCGCCGACCAGGGCTGCGGAGAAATCGGAGCCGCCGCGGCCGATGGTTGTCGTCACGCCTTCGCGCGTCGCACCAACAAAGCCGCCCATGATGGGCACACGCTGCTGATTGAGCAGCGGTTGTATGTCGTCGCGCAGGTGGTCGGCAATCTCTTCCACCTGCGGCACGGCACGGCTGTGCTGCGCGTCGGTGACAATCACTTTGCGCGGATCGACGAAGACGGCGGGCAAGCCGCGCGCGGTAAATGCTGCGGTAGCGATCATGCTCGATAGGCGCTCGCCATAGGAGACGACGTAGTCGCAGGTGCGCGGCGTGAGCTCGCCAACAGCGGAGATGCCGCGCAACAGTTCGTCGAGCGAATCGAACTCTGCGCCCAGTTCGCTGTGCAGCCCGGTATGCAGGCCCGTGTCCAGCAGCTCGCCAGCGGTGAGGTAATGGCGTTCGCGCAGTCGGCGGCAGATGTCGAGCGCCCCATCGCGATCGCCGCGTCCGGCTGCCGCGGCCATGGCCAGCAGCTGGTCCGTGACCTTCGCCATGGCGCTGATGACGACGAACGGCTGCTCCGCCAGGCGCGACTTCACGATGCCGGCGACGCGCTCGATGGCGCCGGCGTCCTCGACCGAGGTGCCGCCGAATTTCATCACGATCACGGCAGCAAGCCTTGGACTTTCAGCAGCTCGGCGTTGAGCATCGCTGCGCCGGCGGCGCCGCGAATGGTGTTGTGCGAGAGCACGGTGAACTTGTAGTCGAGCACGCCACACGGGCGTAGACGGCCCACGCTGACGGTCATGCCGTTGCCGCGGTCCACGTCGAAGCGTGGCTGCGGCCGGTCAGGCGTGGCATCGTACATCAGCGGCCGCTCAGGCGCCGACGGCAGCTTCATCTCCTGCGGTGTCGAGCGGAAGCCCTCAATCGCGGCAATAATTTCTTGTGCTGACGTTTTGCGTTTCAGCTTCACCGAAACCGATTCGGTGTGACCATCCTCGACTGCCACGCGATTGCAGTGCGCGGTCATGGTGAAGCCGCCAGGCTCGACGTGATCGCCTCGCATTGCACCCAGCAGCTTGCGCGTCTCCTCCTCCATCTTTTCCTCTTCCTTGGCGATGTAGGGGATTACGTTGCCGAGAATATCGAGCGAGGCCACGCCAGGATAGCCCGCGCCGCTGACGGCCTGCATCGTCGTCACGAAGAGGGATTCGACTCCGAACTGCCGATGCAGCGGCGCCAGGGCGACCACCAGTCCAATGGCCGAGCAGTTGGGATTGGTAACAATGTAGCCGCCCGATTGCTTTCGCCAGCATTGTTGTTCGATTAGCGCGATGTGGTCAGCGTTGACCTCGGGGATCACCAGCGGCACGTTCTCCTGCATGCGAAAGGCGCTGGAGTTGCTGACCACGGCGCATCCCGCCGCCGCAAACTGCGGCTCGAGTTCGCGTGCAATGCCGGCGTCGAGAGCGGCGAAGATGACGCGCGGCGCGCCATCAGGAGCGGCATTCGAGACGCTCATCTTGCGCACGGGTTCGGGGATAGGTGTCTTCAGTCGCCAGCGTACCGCATTGCCATAGAGCTGGCCTGCCGACCGGTCCGAAGCCGCCAGCCAGGCGACCTCGAACCAGGGATGTGCCTCCAGCATCTGGATAAATCGCTGGCCGACAACTCCGGTTGCGCCGAGAATTCCAACAGGGATTTTCTGGGACATTGCTATGGAAAAATCCAGTGTATATCACAGGGTGCGCAGCTCAGAGACCAGCACTCTCGCCCACGCCCAACCCGAAGGACTTCGTAATCTCGCGGGCAATCTCCTCCGGCGTCTTGCCTTCAGCGTTCACCACCAGATCGGCCTCACGATAAAGCGGCAGGCGCTGCACATACAGCGAGCGGAACGCTTCCTGATCTGCCGCCAGAGGGCGCGGATTCTTCCCAGAGTGCTGACCCATCGCGCGGCACCGCTGCAAAAGTTCTTCGAGCGGCAGCTCCAGAAAGACCACGCGAACGGCCGCGGCGCGCAGGCACCCGGCGGTCTGCGGCTGAACGAAGGTGCCGCCGCCCAAGGCGACCACGGTTGGGGAGTCCGCCCCGTGCAATATCCGTCGCAACGCGTCGCCCTCAAGCTCGCGAAACACAGCTTCCCCCCGTTTTGCAAAGATCTCGCGAACGCTCTGTCTTGCCGTGCGCTCGATCTCGCAATCCAGGTCGACGAATCGCCACTCCAGCATGCATGCGAGGGCGCGTCCCACCGTACTCTTGCCCGCCGCCATGAAGCCGGTGAGTGCGACGATTGTTGTCCGGCCGAATTCGTCCGAAGAAGGCATGCGGAAATGCGCGGTACGTTAGGCCAGCCCATCCTAGCACCTTGATGCCGTGGAACCAGAGTAGTCCAGAGGTTGTAGGCCTGCTGCCACCCACAGGGGATGTTCGCGTCTTGTCGGGCTAATTAGAATTCCGGCCATGCAACTCATACAGATTGGCGAAGTCAAACAGAAGACCGTGCTGGAGCTGGTGCAAGAGATGGCTGAGCGCCAGTTCGCGGAAATCGAACAACTGAAGCGGGCGCGGCTGAATGCGGCGCGCATAGGACGCCAGGTACGACGGCGGCGCTGTGGCTCGCCCAAGCGGTCGGCCTGACGGCGGTCTATTTCAGCTTCAGGTGCGTTGTGGCTTCCCGCGCGCGGCGTGAGGATAGCTCATCGGATGACGCTCTCTCTACCGCCGGCTTCTCAGGAAGATCAGCAGCCCTCGCAAGCCGTGTCGCGGTCGGCGTTGCACCTTAGGTAAGAAACGGTTTCCTTCCGGGAAAACTAAGTAGAAAAACCAAAAGCAGGTCAGGCGTTGACGGGGGACGCCCTAATCCTTCCGGCTTCTATACTCGCCCCGTTACCTCCCCAGGTTTTGTGCAGGGCCCAATTCCCGCATGGGACGACTCAACCCATGCGTGCCGGAGTGCTCTGATGTTCAAGAATTACCGGTTCTTCTGCTTGGCATTATTGCTGAGCCTGGCAATTCCTGTCTTCGCCAAACCGCCTTTTCACCGTTCTTTGCACAACAACTACCAATCCATCATTCCGAACACTACGTTAAGCGCCGAAACCAGCAATAACACGGCTGCGGCCAACTCATTTCCGGGGTGCGAAATCACCACCGTCACCAACGGCCAGTGCGTTGACAACGGCGATCTCGAGGCCAGCAACGTCAGCAAGGTGAACGTCCACACGCTGCTGTCGCCGTCGCAACAGGGCGCGAAAATCTACACGACCTATATTCCTTACTGGGTACACGGCACTCATCCCAACATCGGCTACAGCTCGCAGGACCCAAATCAGGTCGCCAAGGAGATCCAGGACCTCACCAGCCGCGGCTTCGACGGCGTGCTGGTTGACTGGTATGGGCCGGGCAGCTACGAGGAGGGCGCAACCGAAGTCCTGAAACCCCAGTTGGAACAGCAGAACACCTTGAGGTTCGCGCTGATGATCGACCAGGGCGCGATCGAGTGGTTCTCCTGCTATCCCACCTGCTCGGCGACGCAGGCGGTGCTCAACCTCATCAGTTTCGCGCGCCAGCAAGGCTACTTCAGCTCGCCGGCCGCGATTCACAACAGCGATGGCAAAACCATCGTCACCCAATTCGGCATGGAAGCTTACAACGTCAACTGGACCACGATTGAGAGCCAGAATACCGATCTCGATTGGGTATTCGAAAACGCCGGCGCCTTTACTAACAGCTACACCGTTGGCGCTTACGGATGGCTCTCGCCGAAGGACCCGCTGCAACAGGGCTACGAAGGCCTCGATTACACCCAGTACTTCCTGCAAATCGCCGGCCAGCATCCCGGGAAGTTAAATTGGGCCTCGACCTGGAAGGGCTTCAACGACATCGTGGCAAACTGGGCGCCTCCTGGCGGGCGTCACATCCAGCAACTCTGCGGCAAGACATGGGTCGATTCCTGGGGCGCTGTCCGCGCTTACACCGGGCGTTTGGACGCGGTGCAGGTGGTCACATGGCATGACTACGAAGAGGGCACGGAAATCCAGAGCGGCATCGATAACTGTCTCACCATCAGCGCTGCCGTGAATGGCCACATTCTGAACTGGAGCGTCCCGGACGAGTCCACGTTGGACCACTACACCGTCTACATCTCAATCGATGGTCAAAACCTCATGTCACTCGGCGATTTCTACACCGACACCAATTCACTCGATCTGACGCCCTACAACTTCCCGCGGGGCACCTACCAGCTGTTTGTGAAGGCGGTGGGCAAGCCAAGCATCAAGAACAATATGTCGGCTCCGGCAGTGTACTATCGCGGGGTTTTCAATTCTCCAATGCCGCCAACGTTGAATCCATAAGGCGTGTAGCCACAACTGCAAATCAGAAAGGCCTCCAATAACGGAGGCCTTTGGTTTTGCGAACGTCTTCAGAAACTTACTGAGGCGCACCCACGCTGACTGTCCCCGTTCCTTGCGCCGTCGTAGCCGGCGCCTTCACCGCGAAGAAGTTGTGGTCATACAGATTGCGGTACAGGACTCCCGCGAGCTCCGCCGCCTTAGGTCCGAAGGTCGGCCGTCCGCCTTCCAGGAAGATCACGGTGACGATCCGCCCATACTGTGTGTTGGCGAACGACCCGAACCAGCCGAAGCGCGTGCCGTCCTTCGAGCAGGTTCCCGTCTTCCCGAGTATCGGCTCTTCGATGAAGTTGGTGCGCAGCATTCGCGCCGTGCCCCATTCTACCGCGCCCGACATCCCTTCGGAGATCTCAGGCACCAGCGGCCCGATATCCAGCTGCCGCTTCACCTTCGGCGTGAAGTTCGCGACTTCTTCCGGCGTGGTCGGATGCTGCAGGTAGTAGAGCGTCCCGCCGTTGGCAATGGCGCCCATCAGCGCAGCGAGTTGCAGCGGCGTCAGCGAGATGCTCTCGCCGAACGAGCACATCTTGCCCACACCACCCAGCTTCTGATCGAGCTCGGTGTCGGGAAACACGCCAAGGTGTTCGTTGGGAATGTTCCATCCGGCCAGTTCGCCAAGCCCAAACTGGTGCGCGTAATAGCTGACCTTTTCGAAGCCCAGCTTGCGTCCCACCGCTTCGAAATATGCGTTGTTCGACTTCGCCAGCGCGGTGGTCAGGTCGACCTTCCAATACTTGGTGAGAGGAACCAGCGTGTCTTTGGTGATGACGTTTTCGCTCAAGGCCGCCAGCGCCACCGCGACCTTGATGGTCGAGCAAGGCTGCGCACCCGCCGAGAGCGCCAGCTTCTGGTTCACCATTGCCAGGATGCGGCCGCTGTCGGGATCCATGGCGACGATGGTTCCGTTCATGTTGCCCAGCGCCTCAACCGCCGCCGCCCGCACGATCGGATCTTCGCCAGCAGTGACGTCGCCGAGCGTCTGATCTTCCGCGAACGAGCTGGCGTGGAAGCGCTCGTAGTAATGATGTCTCTTGGTAGCAACCACGTGCGTGGAGCGGTTGCGCCGCGCCACCGTCGCGCTGCTGTGCCGCATGCGCGTCATCGTCTTCTGCGCCGACGCCGATTCGGTAACGTGATGCGTCGACTTCTTCTTGTGGCTGGACGTGGTGGTGTGCGTGGAGATCGTTGCGGCGGAACAGTGAACGCACGCAAATGCGACCGACAGTATGACGGCCACGAAGGGGGAGCATCTTGACATGGCTAATCCTGGAATCCTTTTGACTTCAACTTAACCCGGAGAAACGATGCTCCTCCGATGACGCTTGCGGCGATCTCCGAGCTGTCGCCGCGTCCGTCTTCATAGTAGAAAGTTGCCATCCCGAATTCAACCGGAAAGTGCCCTTCCGACCCCAAAAGTAACTACAACTTTCAGCAAAGATGATGCTCGGGTTGCCTTCCGAGTTGCGGCCCGGCAACCCCACTGGCCTGCCAGGATGCTCCAAAGCAAGCTCCACACTTCTTACTTATCACACCCGGGCAGCAAAGTGGCCGTAGCAAGAGAGGTTCGCCCTGCGCAAAATCCTGACTTGGGCGAGCCAGCCAACAGCTCTCGTTATGGAACAGAGCGGAACGCTCACGCAGCATTGGTGCCCACGGAAGGAGCAGTGGAACTGTTCGACCAAAGCCACTTTTTTGGGGAGTAAAATTGTTCCAGCAGTCGGCGCAGGAGGTTGTTCGATGAGATCGTCATGGCAAACGGAGACGGGGCAGCTTGCATGGCGCTGGCAGCCGCAAGGCATCGAATATCGGACCGGCTGGCTGAATACAACGTCTGAAATGAACGGCAGCCACTTGCCGCCTCCGCCGGATTTTGCGAGCCACAGTCCGTTCGGCGGACCATCCTGGTTCGAACTGCATGTCGGACATCGCTCTCACAAATAGGTCAACCAGCCGCCAGCGACATCAGTTAGCCAGTCGCGCCATGTCAATTTTCGGGACTTCATTTTTGGCTGCGCAAAACTTCTGCGGGCCAGGCGGGTTTTCGACACTACAACCCTGAGAATGGTCGCGAAAGCGACTGTCCCCTCCGACGCGCAATTCGCCCCTGTTCGCCGGAGGGGTTTTTGTTGCCTCGCGCTTTGTTTGACCCCATCCTCTCACTCATTTACCTTGACGCTTAGACCCTTACCGATCTTCATGAACAGAAAACGCCTGTTGATCTTTGGCATTGTGCTGGCTGTGCTGTGCCTGCTCATCTACTTGCAGGTGCGCGCCTGGAAGACCTTCGACTGGAAGCTTTTCTGGAAAAGCACCGAGGACGTCAACTGGCTCTACATTTTTTACGGCCTCGCCCTCACTTACGTCGCGTATGCGCTGCGCGCGGTACGCTGGCGCATCTTCCTCAAGCCGGTACACAAGACGACCACCATGCGGCTGTTGGCGCCGCAGTACGTCGGCTTTGCCGCGCTGGCGCTGCTGGGCCGCGCCGGCGAGATGATCCGCCCCTACATCATCGCCAGGAAAGAACGCCTGACCTTCACCTCGCAGATGGCCGTGTGGGGCGTGGAGCGCATCTTCGACATGGGCGCCTTTGCCATCATGCTAGTGGTGAGCTTCCTCTCGCCCGAATTGCGCGGCTTGGCGTTTTATCGCCAGTTGCGCGAGGCCGCGTTTGCGTTAATGGGGCTTATCGTCGCGCTGGTTGTGTTCTGCGTGATCGTGCGCCGCTCCGGCGCGCGCGTGGCGCAATTCCTGCACGACCGTTTTGCCCGCATAGCCCCAAGGTTTGCCCATCACGTACGCGACAAAGTGCTGTCCTTCAGCGAGGGACTGGAGACGATTGAGGGCCTCGCGTCCGCGCTGCAACTGACCGCCGTCTCCCTGCTCATGTGGGTGCTGATCATGTTCGCCTATTATGCCGTCACCCACGCCTATCCTGAGCTGGGAGGCATGACCCTTGCTCGCGAGGTAGTGTTGATGGGATCGAGCATGGTCGGTTCGATGCTACAGTTGCCCGCTGTCGGCGGCGGTTCGCAGTTGGCCACCATCGGAATGCTGAGCGCCGGCTTTCACATCGAGCACGAGCTCGCCGTAAGCTGCGGCATGATGCTTTGGGCCATTACGTTTATGTCCGTCATCCCCACAGGCCTCGCCATCGCACGCCATGAACACGTCTCCATACGCGCCGTCGCCGAAGCCGAGGAGAAGGCCGTCGCCCTGGCGGACTGAATCGCGGTTTTCAAACGCCGCCAAATTGCACGGCAAGCTCGATTACGACAACCAAAAGCCCGCGAGCGTCGACAGGCGGCACGTTCGCATAGGTGCGTGTCTAACCAAATCCTGAGTAACGGGACGCAGCCTGCGCCCAAAAACTTGATCAGGCATTGTCAATCAGGTGCAGTTTTCTTTTATTCTGGAGACGCAGCTCACCGTAGTATGAGTTCCATCTCTGCCTCAGCGAACAACCCCGGCACAACGCGGCGAACCAGATTCGCACAGACCTGCCGCCTCATCATTTTGACGGCGGCATGGCTGGCCTGCTGCCTGTTGACGTCCGACGCGCTCGCTTCCGGTCCCGCCCCTGAGCAGGCGTGTCCGCGTGCGGCGGCCGGAGCGACCCTGCAAGACCCTCCCGAGTTGCGCAGCCACAACGGCGTCCTGGAGCTCACGCTTCATTTCAAGTACCAACCCACCTTGATCGGCCAGGGGCCTTCGCGGTATTGCTATGTCACCGACGACGGAATGGAGTCTCCCACCCTGCGCGTCCGTCAGGGCGACCAACTGATTATTCATTTCCATAACGACCTGCCAAGGCCGCCACAATCCAATACTCAGCTTAGCGCCGCACGAGATCAAGAGCAGGATTGCAACGGAGGCGCGATGAACGCATCCGTAACTAATCTTCATTTTCACGGTACGACCGTCTCCCCCACCTGCCATCAGGATGAAGTAATCCGGACCATTATTCCCGCGGGCACGGAGTTCGACTATCGCGTGACGATTCCGCGCGACGAGCCGCCGGGTCTGTACTGGTACCATCCCCATCCCCACGGATACAGCGAGCGGCAGGTCCAGGGAGGAGCCTCGGGAGCGCTCATCGTCGAGGGACTGGAGAATGTAGATCCCTGGCTCGCGAGGCTTCCCCAACGCGTGATCGTGCTAAGGGATCAGTCGCTGAGTAATCTCAGAGTTCCGGGAGCTGCAACCCCTGCCTGGGACATTTCCGTCAATTATGTGCCGGTGCTCTATCCGCAATACGAACCAGCCATGATCGAGGCCGAAGCTTCGCAAGAAGAGCTATGGCGTGTCCTCAACGCAGGTGCGGACACCATCTTCAATCTGCAGGTTGTGGCGGGAGGCGTGGCGCAAGCGATGAAGATGGTCGCAATCGATGGTGTGCCCACGCCTGCCGATGCCGAGCCACAAACCAGCATTCTGTTGCCGCCGGGAGCACGCGCGGAGTTCGTCGTGAAAACGCCGAAGCCTGGTGAGCAGGCGCAGCTGGTCACGACGGATTGGGATACCGGCCCTGAGGGCGACAGAGACCCGACTCGGCCCATTGCCAACATCGTTGTCGCTCCCAACCACTCAAACGGAGTGGCCGCGCCCGGGGCGCATTTGGATTCGGCGGTAAACTCATGGCGCTCGCTCATGGACCAGGCCCCTATCGTGCGGCGGAAGCTCTATTTCTCCCAACTCACTCCCAATCCCGCCGAGGGCGATACTTCCGTCTTTTATTTCATAACCGTGTCGGGACAAGCGCCGGCAGCCTATCGAATGGGCCAGCCGCCCAACATTGTGGTCCATGACGGTGATGTTGAGGACTGGACCGTGGAGAACCGTTCGCCGGAAGACCACGTCTTCCACATTCACCAGATCCATTTCCGCGTGTTGGAAGTGGATGGCAAGCCGGTGCACGACAACGCACTGCGAGACACCATCGATCTGCCCTACTGGAGTGGCTCGGGTCCGTATCCCAGCGTTAAGCTGCGCATGGACTTTCGCGATCCCAATATCGTCGGGACCTTCCTCTATCACTGCCACATTCTCAAGCACGAAGACATGGGCATGATGGGCGTGATCCAGGTGCTGCCGCCGGGAGTACCGACTCTCACGCGCCTGCACGGGCCGCCGCGCATTGGAATTGCAACCCTCGCGACGATTGTCGCTACCGTCGCTTCGAAGGCGCCCAATCCGGCCTCGCCCGGCGGCACCGTTCAGTTCACCATGGACGGCATCCAGACTGGCCAGCCGGTGCCCGTTGTTGACGGCAAGGCGACTCTCACCAGATCGTTTGAAAACCCTGGCGAACACGTCATCACCGCC
>Ga0335077_10009299_pt1 | contig 12190 bp, 13 predicted proteins | sample Lox_Sample_31_FD_207151 | JGI IMG/M metagenome (GOLD analysis project Ga0335077, IMG submission 207151) | Soil microbial communities from Loxahatchee National Wildlife Refuge, Florida, United States - Lox_Sample_3.1 | ecosystem: Environmental > Terrestrial > Soil > Wetlands | place: USA...
AATTCAGATTTTGTAAATTGTAGTTCGCCGTTTGGAGTCCGCCAGCCACACCCAGCACCAGTCCCGATCCGCTGTTCACCGTGAAATTTCCGTAGGTGCCGGGTGGCAGCGATATCAAGCCCACATTTCCGTTGAGGGTGAGATCCCGCAACGTGGCGGGGTCACCGTAGGACTGTCCGGTACTGTTAATGGTCACAGTACGCGTGCCCATGGGGGGCGGCGGAGCCGATACTGTTGGCAACGATGCCAAGGTGGTACGCGTGCGCAGGTAATTCAGCGAGCAACCACTGTTGAGCGTAACTTGATAACCCGAAGGCGTCGTGCTGCCGTTGCCCGGAACGACGCCGGCATAGGTGGGGTGGCCATTTAAAATGACTGTCGGCGTGCCTGGCACCAGTAAATCGCCCGTCATCGTAAACCCTCCATTGAGTGTAACGTTTTCGCCATTGAGTTCCTGCAGCGAGCCTTGGAGTCGGCCGTTATTCAGGGTTGGCGCATGACGCACGATCACAGCCAGGTTGGTTTCTTGCGCACAGGCAGCAGTCACCGCCAATAGAAGCATTCCGATGGTAGTAGGGATGATTTTCATGATTGTATTACTTTCCATGTTCAAGGCGCACGTCAGTCAACTGCGGTACGCCACCGCCGATCAAATGCAGTCCAGCGGCATCAGCGAAGGTTTTTATTAGAACGGAACGGCCAATTACCCGGCGAGAAATCAGTCTGCAGTAACTACACAAAAACCGTGCCCCAAAACGAGCGGGCTGCATGGGACGCCATGTTTTTACCCTGCTCATGCAGCTTCGTTGTCTCTCATAGTATCAACCAATCAAACAAGCAATACTTATTTATCAAAACTTATTCACCGTCGGTGGCAGGACGGTTAAGCGGCTTTGTCTCGGGCGGTGACGGCCAATTTTTCCTTTGGCCTGAGGAAATTCGCTTTGCGTTCCGTCGTCAGAGAGTTAAATCGCGGTGACAGGTTAAAGCCCCTTGGTCGGCCATTGCGGCAGGCTTTAAGTTGATAAACCCATCTTGAATCGCCGGTTCAGCGGCTAAAAATAAACGAGAGGCCAGACCTCTAAAAAGGACAGTTGCATTAGCCAGGTGTCTTATTCAACATCTTAACGACTCTTCCTGTCCAACAAACATAGCGATATGAACGCAACCATCCATTCGTATTGAATAGCACTGAGTCCATGCCCGCTCTGCAACGATTTGCCCGCCGGAAGTCGGTGACAATCATGTCATCGCTGGTGTTGACCGTCCTGTTGGGAGTGTTGGATTACGCCACGGGGCGTGACGTGGCAATGTCAGCATTCTATTTGATTCCGATTTGCTGGGCCAGTTGGGTGGCGGGCCGGAACGCGGGAGTATTTCTGGCGGCGGCCTGCACGACCACCTGGTTGCTTGCGGATTTGAAGACAGGTTACGTCTATTCCCATTTCCTGATACCGTATTGGAACGCGCTGATGTTGCTGGCGCTTTTTCTGGTGGTGGTCTATCTGCTCTCGGCTTTTCAGGCCGCCCACTATCATCTGGAGGAAACCATTCAACAACGAACGGCGGCGTTGCAGGCGGAAATCGCCGAACGCAAACGCCTGGAAATCGCCAAGGTCCAGGCTGAACGGCTCGCGGTGGTGGGAACGATGGCCGCCGAAGTCGCCCATGAAGTCCGCAACCCGCTCGGCTCCATCACCTTGAATCTTGACCTCATCCAGAAGGAGATTAACAAGCTGGCTGAAGACACCGGAAACCTGCCCGACGAAGGCCGTGCGCTCGTGCACGACATGCGCGAGGAGGTTCGCCGCATCCAGCGGGTGATTGAAGATTACTTGCAGTTCGCCCGTCTGCCCAAATTGCAACGACGGCCCGTGGCCTTGAACGAGTTGCTTGACCAAAAGCTGGCGTTCATGAACGGCGAATTTGACCGGGCCAAAACCAAATTGCGCACGCATTTCGATCCGGCGTTGACAACCATCAGCGTTGACCCGGAACAATTGTGGCAGGCCACATTGAATCTGATTCGCAACAGCTTGGACGCCATGCCGGACGGAGGCGAATTGACCGTCGGCACCTGGCGGGAAGGTGGACAGGCACAACTGCGGGTGACGGACAGTGGCAAAGGCATGACCGCGGAACAGCTCAAGCAGGTGTTCGCGCCGTTCTTCACCACCAAGCCGAAGGGCACCGGCCTGGGACTCGCCCTGGTTCAGCAGACCGTCATCGAACATGGCGGCCATGTCGAATGCGAAAGCAGCCCAGGCAGGGGCAGCACGTTCACGATCTTCATTCCGCTCGCAGAGAAAACCTGACATGGCGAACCGACCGCACATCCTGTTGGTGGACGACGACGAACGGTTGTGCAACGCCGCCGGTAAAGTGCTTACCGCCGAAGGGTACCATGTCGCGAGCGCCAGTTCCGGCCAGGAGGCGCTGGACATGATGAGGGAAGAAAACCTGGCGCTGTTGATCAGCGACCTGCGTCTGCCGGATCTCGACGGCATCGCGTTGCTGAAACAGGTTCGCGAACTCCGGCCCGAGGTCGAAGTGGTGATGATCACCGGCCACGGCAGCGTCGAGAAGGCGGTCGAAGCCATGAAGCTCGGTGCCTACGATTTCATCCAGAAACCGCTGGACAGCACCGCGCTGCTGAAGACGGTAGCCAAAGCTCTCGAGAAACAACGTCTCAGCAGTGAGAACCGACAACTCCGCCGCCAGCTTCAGCAGCAGCGGGGCGTGGAAGCGCTCATCGGCGACAGTCCGGCCATGCGGGCAGTCAAACAACTCATCCGGGAAATTGCCCCCACGGATGTCAACGTGCTCATTCAAGGTGAAAGCGGCACCGGCAAGGAGATTGTCGCCGACGCCCTGCATCACCTGAGTGACCGCCGCGACAAACCGCTCCTGAAAATCAGTTGTGCCGCGATTCCCGAAACCCTGTTGGAAAGTGAACTGTTCGGTTACGAACGCGGCGCGTTCACCGGTGCTGCCGCCGCCCGGCCCGGCAAATTCGAGTTGGCCGATGGGGGCACGCTGTTGCTGGACGAGATTGCCGAAATGAGTCCGCAGTTGCAGGCCAAGCTGCTTCGCGTGTTGCAGGACGGAAGATTTCAGCGGCTCGGTGGTACGAAGGAACTCCAGGTGAACGTGCGCCTGCTCTGCGCCACCCATGCCGACATCCCGAAGGCCGTTGAAGCGGAAAAGTTCCGGCACGACCTCTATTACCGGATCAACACGGTTCAGATTTTGCTGCCACCCCTGCGCGAGCGGCGGAAGGACATTCCGTTGCTCGCCGGGCATTTCCTTGGGAGATTTGCCGCTGAACTGGGCAAGCAGGTTCGTTCCATTGCCCCGGCGGCGCTGGAGCAATTGCTTGCGCACACGTGGCCCGGCAACGTGCGCGAACTGGAACACGTCATCCAACGCGCCGTGGCTTTGGCCAGCCGGGATACCATCACCAGCTTTGCCTTCGCACCCGCAGTGGCCGGCACGGCGGCTGCGGCGGCACAAAATGGTTCAAACCTTTCCATCCCTATCGGCACAACCGTGGACGAGGCGACCAGGCGACTGGTGCAGGCCACAATTGAACAATGCGCGGGTAACAAACTCAAAGCGGCCCGGATGCTTGGCATTCCCCCGCGCACGATGTATCGGCATTTCTCAAATCCGGACCAATAGCAGGCGTCAGCCAAAATGGCAGCGAGAAAGCTGCCGCTTTGGCATAAATAATGGGTCTCGCATACTGGGACAAATGGCCCTTTCTCGTTGGAACTGTTTCTGAATCAAGCACCTTCCGACAGACTTTATTTCTTGGCATCGCCTCTGCGTAGCAGATTTTTACGATGATGAAATACATTTGCAATAAGTCCGTTTTGATTGTTGACGATGACGCCCGGATGCTCCGCGCGCTCGACAAGGTATTGACCAACGAGGGCGCGGTCGTCACCTGCGCGGAATGGGCGGGAGATGCGATTGACATCCTGACCGAGCGGCGAAAACGGATTGATCTGGTCATCACCGATTTGCGGATGCCATTCGTGTCGGGCATAACGGCGGTGTACGCTATTCATAAGGTTTTTCCCGAATTGCCAATCATCGTGCTGACGGCCTTTGGCAGTCCCGAGGTCAAAGCCGAATGCCTCCGCCAGGGCGCAGCCGCCTTATTGGAGAAGCCGCTGGACACGGTACAACTGCTGGGCGTGGTCGAAAAGGTTTTTGCTTCGCAAAAGTCCAGACCCGAACCAACCAAGGCGGGCATAGACAGAAAAAAGGAGATTGTTAGTGAAAACATTGAGCCAGAAAAAACAAGCTAAACGCACAACACAAAGTGTCGGACCGTCAACTTTGTTGCCGGTCGCGATGGCGGTCCTGATCGCCTTTTCAGCATCAGCGAATGCAGCATCAGCAAAACAATTATTCACTGACAGCGCCATCAGCTCGGCAGTCGAGTCGGACCTGCATTTTGAAATGACTGTTTTTCCGAACTATCTTGACGTGAGCACCAGTCAGGGAATCGTCACCCTGTCCGGCTCGGTCAATGATATCCTGGCCAAACGGCGTGCGGTAAAAATCGCCGAAAGTGTGCGCGGCGTCTTGGGCGTAATTGATCGGATCATCGTCAAGCCGGAGTCCCGCCCCGACGAAGACATCCGCAAGGACATCCTGACGGCGTTGCTGAACGACCCCGCAACGGAATCCTACAAGGTGTCGGTATCCGTCAATGACGCGGTGGTCACACTCGCCGGAACTGTCGGGTCAATGGCAGAAAATCAACTGGCCCAGCGGGTCGTCGAAGGCGTCAAGGGGGTTAAAGACGTCCACAACGTCCTGGTGGTTAACTATGCCGGGAAGCGGACCGATGGGGAAATCGCCGCTGATATTCAAGCGGTTTTGCATTGGGACATCTGGGTGACCGGATACCCGATTCAAGTCGGGGTGAAGGACGGGCACGTCACGTTGACGGGCACGGTGGGGAGTGTCGTCGAAGCGTCGCGGGTGACCTCGGATGCTTGGGTCAACGGCGTGCTGACTGTGGACGACAGCGGGTTGAAGGTGGAACCAACCGCCCGTGAACGGATGCGGCGAAAGAATGAAAACGCGGTCCAGCCTGATGATGAAATCAAAACAGCCCTGCAGATGTCCCTCCGCGCCGATCCGCGCGTTTCACACTTCGCCGATATGATCAATGTCACCGTGGAGGATGGGGTGGCCATTCTCGAGGGAGCGGTCGGCGACGCGAAGGCGAAAAGCGCCGCTGGAGGGGACGCTAGAGACATTGTTGGCGTTTCATGGGTGGACAACGAATTGTCAGTGCGGCCCATGGGGAACCTGCCGGACGACACCGACACCCAGAAGGGTGTGAACGCGGCGTTGCATTGGGACCCGCTCCTCGAAGGCGCCCAGATTGAAGCCGCCGTTTTCAGTCATGTTGCCTACCTGAATGGGTCGGTGGATTCCACCGAACAAAAGGTGGAAGCGCAGGATGACGCCTCGCGAACCAAGGGCGTGGTCGAGGTCCTAAATCATCTGAAGATTGTGCCTGAACCCGGCATCTTTTTCTACAACCAGCCGTACTACGATTTCGAGGTGTTTGGGCCGCCTTATGATTTGAAGACACTCAGTCCCCTACCGCCCAAGAGCGATGCGCAGATAAAGAAGGACATCGAGCATGAGTTTTTCTGGAGCCCGTTTGTCCACCGGGACGACATCACCGTACAGGTCCGCAATGGTGTGGTCAAACTGACGGGCACGGTGGGCACCTGGATCGGGTATGGTGAAGCAGATCAAGACGCCCACAAAGGCGGCGCCCGGGAGGTGATCAACCGGCTGAAGGTGCGTTAAGGCTGAAAAATGAAGGCGGTGCGACACGACACCTTCGGCCGGTGTGAATAATGAAGACGACCAACATGAAATGGCAAATGGAAACACAGGATGAAAAATTCGCTGGGCAACCAATGCCGGGAGACAATGCGCCAGCACAAAAGTTGTTGTTCAACAGCCGGGCCTCGGCCAGCACAGGTTGTGCCGGACAGTATCAAACCGGCAAGGGGAGGTTGTCCATGGCAAGAGCAAATGTTTCAACAAAACTTGACATCGCTTTCGCGGGAGATTCCCACGGGGCGCGGCAAATACCTGTGCTGGTCAAGCCAGCAAAGCATGTTGAATCGAGCACAAGGCAGGGCGGGCCTCCCGCTTCGGGTTGGCACCTCCCGCCTGCACAAATTGGAAACAAAAAAGTCCCATCCGACTCAAAGCTGCCACAGTGGGTAGAGGAGTTCGCGGGGTCTATAAGAGAAAGGAAAACAACCAGAACCACCAAAAAATCCACAACCGCAATCGTCGGGGTGATCACCCTGGCGATTGGCATATTGATCGGACTGGCGGTAACAAAATCGAAGGCAGGAAACTCTGCCACCACCGTGGCGACGGCTCAAATCCAGACCAACCAGATGTCATCCGCGGCGTCTCCCGGCCTGAATCCTGCCGGCCAGGCGGAATGGAATCCCTTCCAGGAAATCCGCGACATGCAGGCGCAGATGAACCAGATGTTTAACCAGATGTCCGCACAGTTCCGCATGGAACCCCGGCTTAATTTCTTCCTAGAAAATCCGGGCTACTCGCTCTCACTCAATGTGCAGGACCTGAAAGACCGCTTTGAAGTGCGCGCCTTTCTGCCTGACGCCAAGGCCTCGGACGTCAACGTCAGTTTGCAGAACAACCAGACGTTAAAAGTCCAGGTCAGCAACAAAAGCACCGAAGCTTCCGGCCAGAAGAATACGCACACCAGCGTCACCGAATGGGGCCAGTATGAACAAACCATCCAGCTTCCCGCGCCGGTGAAAACCGACCAGATGAAGATCGAGCACCAAGGCCACGAATTGATCATCACCCTGCCAAAGGCAACTGGGGGTTGAGGCCGCCTTGGGAGCTTGTTCGGTCTGAAATGAGCATAAAACGAAAGTCTGATCTGGCTAAAAACCGCGAACGCATCTTCATCGTGGACGGCCACCCCCTGATGCGCATCGCGGTCACGGATTGGATAAACCGCACAGACGATTTGGAACTGTGTGGCGAGGCGGACAGTGCAGAGCACGCCTTGAAGGCTCTTGCAAAGGTGAAACCCAGTCTGGTTCTCACGGAAATCATGCAACCGCATGACCTCAGTTTCATCCAATCCCTCCATCGGCGTCATCACCGGCTGCCGATTCTGGTGTTTTCGTTCCGGGACGAGACGTGGTACGCGCCCAGGGCGCTGGCCGCTGGTGCATGTGGCTACCTCATGAAAAACGTGGGGGGTGCCCAGCTCCTGGCGGGCATCCACGACGCCTTGAGCGGGCACTTCGTATTCAGTCCGGAAATAAAAGGGCGCCTGGGCTGGAAATTCCCGGGTGGCGGGCCGAGGAGGCGATGCCGTCAAACCGGCAAACGGAGGGAAAAAAGCCGCCTGGCTGACCGCTGTAAAAACAGGACCGGCAGGCAATGGGCTGAGGTTCTCTCAGCCCCGTGCTGAACGCGCTTCAGCCGGCAGCCGATTGCCGGGCGCGAAGGAAAGAACAAGATAGAAGAATGAACAGTACGCATTCAAAGACAAATGAAGGGGATCTGAGGGTGGCGACTATGACCGCCGTGGTTTGGTATGATGACTTCACATTGGCCGCGAAGGCCAAGGTGACGTTGGAGCATGCGGCATTGAGCGGAGGTGCTGAGGCGCAGTGGAACGTGAGGCCGTGGCAGTTGGATATGTTGAATCGTGGGGCTGTAGCGGACGAGGCCTTGGCCGAGGCGGTCGGCGCGGAGTTGGTTCTGGTGGTTACCGCCACCACTCACACCGTGCCAAGTTGTCTGAAGGATTGGCTGGAAAGCTGGGTTGCGTGCCGGCGTGTTTCGCATGCCGCGTTGGGTGCCCTGTTCGCGTCGCCGGACGATGAAACTGCGCCTCCGCTCGTAACCCAACTCAAGCAGTTTGCACAACACCACGGACTAAACTTCCTGTTCAACCAGGACGTGCTGGCCCGTGTCCACTTAAACCATTCCGCCAGGAAAGGAACGAGTCATGAATCTATTGCGTAAAGGAAGACCAGAAGAATATTGGAAACCGTTCCGTGAGTTGGCAGAAAGTCGGCGCCGGATGCAGGCGCTATCGAGCCCGCCTGCGCATCAGCACGACAAAGATGACCTGGGCTTCGCCACCGGTGAACGGCCGCCATCAGTGGACATCGCCGAGGACGACAAGGAGTATCTCATCAAGGCCGAATTGCCGGAGATGAGGGAGGAGGACATCAAGGTGACGGTGGACGACGGCGTGCTGACCATTAGCGGGGATCGCAAGTTCGAGCAGGAGGAAAAAAACGAGAAATATTACCGCCTTGAGCGCGCTTACGGCAGATTTGTGTGGAACTACATCCTGCCCGACGCCACAAATGCCGCGAAAATGAGCGTCGAGTTCAAGGACAGTGTGCTGAAGTTGCATCTGCCGAAGGATCCTGCGGCCAAACCAACGTCCATCGAGGTGAAGGTGGGGTAAACGGTCGCCTGCGGCGGCGGGCGGCAAGGGAGCCGCCGCAGGTGAAGTCAGGCATGGCATATAAGATGTGAACAAGTGGTGAACAACACGAAGAAAGAACATGACACAGGAGAGCGTTTGAAATTGGAGGTTTATGAAACCACACCGGACTCTGAAATCGTTCGGCGAACTATCCATCGAAAAACTGCTGCTGGCAAATCCGGACCCGCTTTCCACAACCACCGCGAAAAATTCAAGCCGGGCTGCCGCTTCATTCCGCCGTGCGCCGGCAGTGACGGGGAACAGCGTGGAAAAGTCCGGACTCGTCCACCGACTGGAGGCGGACCGCAATCCCGGACTTTGGATTAATGAGAATTTGAATAATTAACCATGCCCGGCGCGTTTGCGAACCGGCGCAAGCCATTCTCGCGCGCAAAAAACGATGAACCAACACAAGTAGAAAGGAAAAAGTTATGGCAAAGAAAATGAATTCAAAAAACAGCAGCAATGGCCGGAGACAAACCTTCGCCTTCACCGCCCCTGGGGCGACGAGCGTGCTGCTCGCCGGGGACTTTACGGAGTGGCGGGAGAAGGCCATCCCCATGAAGCGGGGAACCGATGAGGTCTGGAAGGCCACCGTGGCCCTGCCGCCCGGCACCCACCACTACCGGTTCATCGTGGACGGCCAGTGGCGGGACGACCCGGAGTGCGTGTTGCGCGAGCCCAATCCTTACGGCGGTCACGACGCCGTCCGGCAGGTCAATTGAAATGGCCGGAGCATACTTCCGGACGAATCCATTGAAAGATATGACACGTTGAAAACAGAGACAAAACGGCAAAGAAAGTTCCAGAAAGGAGTTCATGTATGAATGCAGCCGGCAAAATCAAATCCATTGGCGTGGCCTCGGGCCTCGCCGTGTTCGTGGCCGCCAGCCTGATCGTGCTGGTGGCGGCGGAGCAAAATCCGCCGGAGGTTTCGCTCAAGGCCGGTCCCATTGACCCCGCCGTGATTGCGCCGGCCGAACAGTTAAGCAAGGCTTTCACCATGGTGGCGGACCATGTCAAGCCGGCAGTGGTCAGCGTATACTCGGAAAAGAACATCACCGTCACCCAGCCGGAGTTTCCATTTGGCGATGACTTCCTGCGCCAGTTTTTTGGCGGACAGTTTCAGCAGGCGCCCCAGCCGCGCGAATTCCACGGCCACCAGCGCGGCATGGGCTCCGGCATGATTCTCGATAAAGAGGGCCATATCCTGACCAACTACCACGTCGTGCGCGACGTGGACGACGTCAAGGTGCGCCTGGCCGATAAGCGGACGTTCGAGGCCGAGGTCGTCGGCACCGATCCGAAGACCGACGTGGCCGTGATCCGCATCAAGGGTCACGTGCCCAGCGACCTGCCCACCGTCACGCTCGGCGACTCGGATGCATTGCACGTGGGGGACCTGGTTCTGGCAATCGGCGCGCCCTTCGGCTTTTTGCAGACCGTCACAAGCGGCATTATCAGCGCCACCGGCCGTTCGGACGTGGGCATCGCCGATTACGAGGATTACCTACAAACCGACGCCGCGATCAACCCCGGCAATTCGGGCGGCCCGCTCGTTGACATGCGCGGCGAGGTCGTCGGCATGAACAGCGCCATCGCTACCAGCGACGGCCAGTTTGGTGGCGTGGGTTTCGCCATTCCCAGCAACATGATTAAAACCATGCTGCCGAGATTGATCAAAGGCGAGAAAATCATCCGCGGCCAGTTGGGCGTGATGATCCAAGAAATGACCGGGGACCTCGCCAAACAATTCGGCTTGTCCGAAGCCAAAGGCGTCCTCATCAGCCAAGTGAACAAGGACTCGCCCGCCGAAAAGGCTGGCATCAAGGTTGGCGATGTCATCGTCCATTATGACGGCAGCGATGTCACCGGTGTCCGGCAGTTGCGCAATCTGGTGGCCAACACCTTGCCGGGGACCAAGGTCAAAATCGAGGTGCTGCGCAACGGCAAGGAGGCAACGCTGACCGCCACGATTGGCAACCAATCGGGGGAAACCGCCAGAGCGCCCTCTGAAGCCGGCGCCAGCCTGTTGTCTAAACTCGGCCTCACCGTTCAGACTCTCACCCCGGACCTCGCGAAACAACTGGGCGTGGAGGTGGAAAAGGGAGTGGCGATCACCGACATGAACGAAAGCGGCCTGGCTTCGCTGGCGGGTTTGCAAAAGGGCGATGTGATTGTCGAGGCCGACCGCCAGCCGGTCGCCAGCGTTGACGACCTCGAGCAGGCGCTGGCCAGGGCGAAGAACAAGGACCAAGTGCTGCTGCGGGTCACGCGGCCGGGCGGCAGCCTGTTCGTTGTGTTGCAGATGAAATGAAAAATTTTGAGACGACCGGGTTGCTGCCGGCCGGCAACCGGATGGACCTGTCAGCTCCGGCAACTACGGCCCGCTCGGATTGCCCGGACAAATTGGAGGTTTTATGATCAATGCACTACTATTCTGGCTGATTCTGCTGGCTGTGTTTTATTTCGCCTACGCCCTCGGCGCACGCAACGCGGCTGCGCGGGCCGGGGCGGAACGCGCGGCGCCGCCGGTCATTCCGTCGGAAAAGCTGGTTGCCATTGAATCCAAGCTGGCGCCGTTGATGTTAATCACGGGCCGCAAAGCGGTTGGCAATGTGTTCCAGTTTGAAGGGCACTTGCAGGGTGAGACTGCCGAAACGTTCCGCCGGATTCGCGAGACGTTCGCGGGCGAACCAGTCACACCGTTGCTGCTGGAAGGTGAAGAAAATGATGTGCGTGTGCTGGTCTTGCCAAGACAAATATCCGCGCCGCCGGTTGAGCGGCCAAACTGGGGACTGCACTGGTTGTTGTTCATTGCCACAATGGCCACAACTACTTGGGCGGGCGCGCTGCACGCGGGGGTGAATCTGCTCCAGCAGCCGGAGCGTTTCGCCATCGGCCTGCCCTACAGCCTTGGCCTGTTGCTCATTTTGGGCGCGCACGAACTGGGGCACTATTTCACCGCCAAAGCGCACGGCATCCGGGTGACCCCGCCGTATTTCATCCCGGTGCCGTTCGCATTGGGGACGTTTGGCGCATTTATAAAAATTAAGTCGCTCACGCCTAATCGCCGCGCGCTGTTCGACGTGGCAGTGGCCGGGCCGCTGGCGGGATTAGTGTTTGCGGTGCCCGCGCTGTTGATCGGTCTGCGATGGTCGGTGGTTCTGCCGGGGAACGCGCCGATGGTGTTGAGCGGCGGTGGCGTCAACATCGGATCGTCCGTCCTGCTGGCGGTGCTGGCCAAGATGTCGTTGGGCGTTTCGGTTCTGGAAGGCCATCGCCTGCTGCTGCATCCTTTGGCCTTCGCCGGCTGGCTGGGATTGATCGTCACGGCGTTGAACCTGTTACCTATTGGCCAGCTTGACGGCGGCCATATTTCGCACGCGTTGTTCGGCTCGCGCCATGCGCATGGCGTCAGCATGGTAGCGCTGGCCTCATTGTTCCTGCTGGCGTTGTTTGTGTGGCCGGGCCTGATGTTTTGGGCGTTGATCGTCTTTTTCATCGCCGGCACGCATGACGCGCCAGCCGCGAACGACGTGACGCCCGTCGGTTTTCCTCGCAAGGCGCTGGGTTACTTTACTTTCCTGCTGTTGCTGCTCATCATCGTGCCGGTGCCGCATTCATTGTACGAAGCCATCG
>Ga0335077_10009300_pt1 | contig 12190 bp, 9 predicted proteins | sample Lox_Sample_31_FD_207151 | JGI IMG/M metagenome (GOLD analysis project Ga0335077, IMG submission 207151) | Soil microbial communities from Loxahatchee National Wildlife Refuge, Florida, United States - Lox_Sample_3.1 | ecosystem: Environmental > Terrestrial > Soil > Wetlands | place: USA: Florida...
CGGCGCAACGTCATGCGCCGACGGCTCCTGTTACGTGAGCGGCTTCGCCATCGTAAACGCCGACCTCACCGAACCCGACGCCACCGGCGGACAGGCGCTAGCCATCCTCCGGCACCAACTAGGCCATGCCCTCGGTCTCGGCCACTCGACGCGCCGCGGCCTGCTCATGCACTACCAGATCGCCACCGACACCACCCAATACGGACGCGGAGACCGGTACGGCCTTACGCTGCTAGGCCAGGTCCCGCCGTCCGGCATAACCCTATCGAGCGACTACCCCCGCATTAGGACGCTGCCGTGCGCCGTATGATGTCCCGGCTGATCACAAGCGCAACGATCGCTATCACGGCCATCTTCGCCGCCGGGTGCGGCGGCTTGGACCCGACGGCTAGTAGTAGCCCTGGCCCGCAGTCGGCATCCATGCCACAGATATGCACAAAGAATGGTCCAGTTGTCTTCGTCGTGTCCGGTCGCCAGAACAGCCCGGCTCCGGTGCTAACCGGCAGCATGCAGTCCGCCGCCAGCACCGCCGTTCGTGAGGGATCGGCAATCGGACTGGTCAACCTGGACGGCCACCCGCGCCTGACCCTGGCGGGAGCCTTCAGCGATCCAGGAGCCAACCCCCTCGCCCTGCAGTCCGCCCAGCAGCACTACCTCAGTTCCCTCACGAGTGCTGTTGAGCGCACCCGGGCGGCGTACCCGCACGCGGACGTGCTCGACGCCCTCAACGTGGCGGGACATGCGATCCGCGCGGCATGCCCCTACGGGGGAACCATCTACCTGGAGGACTCCGGCCTGCAGGAAACCGGGCCGGTGAACTTCCGCCAGGTAGGCATGCTCGGCGCCGCGCCGACCGACATCGCCTCCTTCCTGGCCCATAAGCGCGACCTTCCGTCCCTGGCTGGCATGACCGTGGTACTGGTCGGCGGCGGCGACACCGCACTGCCCCAGCCCCCGCTCAGCATCAGCCAGCAGAACAACGTGGCAGCCATCTGGTCAGCCATCGCCAAGGCCGGCGGGGCCACCTCGGTGCGGATGGACCCAGCGCCGCTCAGCGGGCCCGCGCCCGCACACGTCCCGCCCGTCTTTCTGGTACCGGTACCCCAGATCCCCCTCCCCGAAATCCCTGGCGCGCAGGTCGTTCCAGACAAGGGAGGTGCGAGCTACACGCTCTCCGATTCACTCCGTGACTTCGCTGTCGGCAGTGCCGACCTCACACCAGTCGCCGAGGCCGCTCTCGTCCGGATAGCGGCCGACATCCAGACCCGCGCGCCCGGCCAGATCATTACGTGCACGGGCAGTACCGACGGCACCGGAACTACCGCATTCGACCTTGCTCTCTCTATGAAGCGGGCAATCACGGTCTGCAACTACCTCGCCCGCCAGGGCATCAACCCGCGCCTGCTCCGCACGGTCGGCGCGGGCAAGGCCACCTCCACCGCCGACAACCCAGGCCTGCGGCGAGTCATCATCACAACAGCTCGGACCGCACATACACGGGTTTAACTTCCAGACATGGTCCTCTGCTCCTGGGTCGGCGTCTCCCGGGCCATTGACCGGGTGATACCCCGCTATTAGGGCTCTCGGCACCATCCGGCGCAAAAACAACGATTAGGATCACGGCTAGGTAACGGGCCGCAGGCTGGGACTGGCGGTCACTCGTCCCGGGGGAGATTGCCGGGCCGAGTTCGGCTGCCCTCGGCGCTGCGCTCGGGCCTGGCGATGGTGTCTTCGTGCATTGTCAGGGCTCCCTGGTCTCGGTTCCTTGCGCGCGGGTCAGGAGCTGGTCGTACTTGACGATATCGGGCTCAGGCCGGGTGTCGACGGGGAGTGGCGGAAGCGCGGCAGTCCGCTCCAGGGACCGATAGACGGTCGGCCTGCTGATGCTGAACAGGGCGGCGATCCCGGCGACGTTGTAGTCGCCGCTGTCGTGCATGCGGCGGATCTCCCGGTCCTGGGCGGGCTTGAGGACGGGCTGCTTGCCGCGGAGTTTGCCGTTCTGGCGGGCGATATTCATGCCCTCGCGGGTGCGCTGGCGGATCAGGTTGGCCTCGAACTCGGCGATGACCGCGAGGATCTGCAGGAACATCCGGGCGAACGGGTCGTTCCAGTCGTAGACCGAGCCGCCGAGCGCGAACCGGACGCCGCGGGCGGACAGCTGGCCGAGGATGTCCAGCGCGTCGGGCACGGAGCGGGCGAGCCGGTCCAGCTTGGTGACGGTCAGCGTGTCGCCCTCGCGGACGGCGGCCAGGGCCTGGCCGAGGCCGGGCCGGGCGCGGCTGGTGCCGGTGAGCCCCTTGTCCAGGTAAACCCGGTCGGCGGGGACGCCGAGCGTGGCCAGCGCCTGGCGCTGGGCGGTGAGGTCCTGGGCCAGGGTGGAGCACCTGGCGTAGCCGATGTTCGCCACCTGCCGCCTCCGTCCGTTTAAGGTACCTGTCCGTTACACATTCACCGTACACCCTAACTGAGACACCGTGAGCTGCCCCGGCAGCGTTCCCGTAGGTGGCTGCCGAGGTGTCCGGTGGGCGGTCCCCTAACGGACACCCTGCTACGGCCAGGTCCAGCAGATACGTTGGGTGAACGCGCCGCCGACAAGCCGAACGGATGCTCTTGTGGCTCAGATGATCAGTCGGAATTACCCCTCGATTCGCGCCCGTTCGAGGTTGTTCCGCGAGGTGAGCGTGTCCGGGTGGTCGGCGCCCAGCACCCGCTCACGGTCGGCCAGGGTCCGCTCGTACAGCGGGATCGCCTGGTCCAGCCGGCCCGCCGCCTGGTAGGCGTACGCGAGGTTGTTCCGCGATCCGAGCGTGTCCGGGCGGTCGGCGCCCAGCACCCGCTCGGCGTCGGCCAGGGTCCGCTCGTACAGCGGGATCGCCTGGTCCAGCCGGCCCGCCGCAAAGCCCGGCAGCACGATCAGGTGCCGGTCATCCAGCAACTGGACAGCCGCTGGGCGGACGTATCGGCCGTCAGCGGGGGTGCTTTATGGCCATCACCGGGCAGTCTGTGCTCGCCGGCGACACAACACAAAACGCGGTGTCCCTGCGCACCGCGCTCGGCGCTGTCCTGGTCGAGCCTAGGGTCGCAGCGCCCGGGAGCAGCACCAATCAGTCGGTCCGGCGAGGAGGTGGGAGCCAGCGATGGGCGAACCGGTTAGCGCTCGGTTAGCGCCGGTCGGGGAACGTTGCGTTCATCGTCCGAAACGACAAGGGGGAAGTCATGTCCGACATCGAGATCAAGAACAGCGCCCTGGTGTACGAGCACTTCAGCTACTTCCGAGTGAAGGCCGAGGACATTACCGTCGGCAGCGTCGGCCGCAAGCGTGGCACGCTCAATCAGACCTACGTCGAGGAGTGGAACCGCATCCCGAACAGCTACCTCACCGACTATGTCAAATTTGACGTGCAGGTCGCAGTCACCTGGTCGGAACAAAAGGCCTCCGACGTCGATGCGAACGGCAAGTTCACCTACTACTCGGCGTCCGTCGCCGGCGGGGTGAAGGCTGGCTATGCCGAGGCCAAGAGCCTGAACCTCAAGCTGATCAAGTTCAGCATCGAGCCCGCTCGCATGCAGGCGATCCTCAACAACGACGCCAACAGCATCCGCCGCCACCTGCGCGAGGAGGGCAACGACGGCCGGGTGGTGCTGGAGACCTGGTACGGCATCGACCAGGAAGGCGCGGACCTGTTCGAAAGCACCCGTAGCGGAAAGGCGAGCTTCGCCGCCACGATCGGGGGCGGCGACTTGAGCGTCACCGCTTCCTCAACGACGGGCACCCGCCGCTCGGTCACTGTCAACATCAGCGCCAGCACGTTCGCCTACGAGCCGTTCTCGGTCCGGTCCTGGACCAACGACGACAAGGTCGACGGCCTCACCGGCGACGAGCACGGCATCTGACCCACTCCGGCCGCGGTCGCCGCCCACGAACTCGATCTCGGTACTGCCTGGCGGCTCTCGTCCACGCCAGGCAGGCAGGCGGCCGCTACGTGACAAAGCGCATGCGGAGTTGCATGCAACCCAGGGGCCGGCAAAGTCATTCTTGATGGCGGCCTCGGAGGCGACACGGCAGGCGATGGGCGGGTAGCGGTGCGGACATGGCCCTTGTGGTGATCACGGCGGTTCCTGCGCCAGCCAGGTTCACTGCAGAGGGGCCATGCCCGCGCCGCCATCATCACGGATCGACCCTGCTATCGGCCACCTGGTTTGCGGCGCGGGATCCCCCGGTCATCCGGGTCCGCGGCGGCGGCACCGGGCGCGTCTCGGTGGCCGGGCTGGCCTGCTACCGGCCCGGCGACCGGAGCCGGCTGATTTACCGGCTGCACTCCTACCGCGGGCGCAAGGGCGAGACGAAGGCCTTCACCTGGACCGAGCACCGGCAGCTGCCCGGCGGGAACGTCCTGCTGGTGTGGGACAACCTCAACGTGCATCTGGGCGCTGAGCTGCGCGCCTTCACTGGCGCCCAGGCCTGGCTGCGGGTGTTCCGGCTGCCCGCTTATGCGCCTGACCTTAATCCGGTGGAGGGGATCTGGCCGGTGCTCAAGGGCGGCGTGCTGGCCAACCTCGCCGTCGCCAGCTTCGCCCACTTGGTCCAGGTCATCCGGCACGGCCTGAAGAAGATCCAGTACCAGCCCGGCCTCATCGAAGGCCGTCTCGCCGGAACAGGGCTGACCCTGGACCGGGCCGAACAACCAAACGGACATCATGAATTAAGGACCTTCTATTTAACCTGTCTGGCTCGGCACGGTCTTGGCCGTCTTCTTCTTGGCCGTGGTCTTGCCCACGTCGTGGTGGGCCGGTTCTTTGAGCCGGGCGGGCGGCCGGGACCGGGTTTGCCAGGTTTCGGTGCGGCTGTGAGAGCGGGCAGTGTGCGGTGGATGTTCCGGAACCCGCGCCGGACCTGGGCGGGGGTCAGCCGGCCGTCGCGGGCCGGTGGCTGCCGGGGCAGGCGCAGATCTTCAGCCAGGCTGCGGGCGAGCCACAGCTGGGTATGGGCGGCGATGATGAGCCAGGTCCGGCGGTCGGCGGCGGCCGGGTCGCGCAGTTTCGGGCGGGTCCAGCCGAGGACCTGTTTCAGGAACCGGATGGGTGTGCTCGATGTCAAACCGGCGCAGGAATGCCTGCCAGTACAGGTTCGCCTCGGCGGGATCCGTGGCGGGATCGGAGGTCCATAGCCACACCGGCTTGGGGTCGTGCTCGTGTGGCAGGTGATCAACGGTGAGCTTGATCAGGGTGCCCTCGATGACCGGGAGCTTGCCTTCGTGCCCGGTCCAGGCGCGGCGATGCGTGAGCCTGGGGTGCGCCCGGTTCCAGGCGCGGGCCTCGGCGGTACCGTATTGGCTGGTCTCGGTGCTGGTCGTCACGTCCGGGTCAGGGTGAGCAGCCTTACCGGAGAGCTTGAGCTCGGCCCCGTGCAGCACCGGCGGGCCCATCTGGCCCGGCTGGCCTGGCGGGGCGGAGCAAACGCATGGTCAAGTCAAAAAGTAGCAGATGCGCTGGACCCCGCGCGGTGCCCACCTCCTGCTCCAGGTCCGCACCCGCGTCCTAAACGACCAGCTCGCCGCCGAGTTCCGCCGCTGGTACCCCGGCCTCAGCCGGGCGCCGGACCCCGCGGCGCTCGCGGCGTAGCCTCCCCCGCTTTGTCCCGCTCTCCTACCTGCGCGGCGTGTCCGGGCGGTTTAATGAGGTATGCCGTCGACTGGGGTAGCGAGGCGTGTCAGGGTCGGCTATGGGCTGGGTTCTTTCTGCACCGGTACCTTCTCCACCGTGCCCGGCCTGCTGCTTCTCTATTACCTCACCAACGTGCTCGGCGTCCGTGCGGTGATCGCGGGGCCCGCCGTGTTTGTTCCCAAGGCCTGGGATCTGATCATCAATCCCGTGGTGGGCAGGTTGTCCGACCGGACCCGGTCCCGCCACGGCCCGCGCAGGCCGTGGCTGCTGGCCAGTGCGGTGACGCTGCCGCTGTGTTTCGCGCTCACCTTCTCGGGCCCGCCGCTGGACGGTGCGGCGGCGGGACTTTTCGCCGGCGTGGCGTTCTTGCTCGCCTCGACGGCGTTCGCGCTGTTCGAGGTGCCGTACAAGGCGATGCCGGCCGAGATGACCACTGATTACCACGAGCAGTCAACGCTGCTGACGTGGCGGATGATCTTTCTGGGTATGGCGATCCTGGTCTCCGGCGCGATGGCCCCGGCTATCGCGCACGCCGTGGGCGGCGCGGCCGGTTACCGGGCGATGGGGATCGCCATGGCGGGTGTGCTGGCGGTGGCGATGTTCACGACCTTCGCCGAGACCGCGCGTGCGCCCATGGTCGCACACCAGCGGGCGGAGCCGTCGCTGCGGGCGCAGCTCGCCGTGATCCGCTCGAATGTGGCGTTTCGCCGGCTGCTCGTCTTTAGCTGCGCGCAGATGCTGGCGGTTGGCCTGATGCTGGCTGGTGCACCGTACTTCGCGACCTACACGCTCGGCGACCCGGGTGCGGTGACTCCGCTGTTCGTCTTCCTGGTTGGGCCGATCATTTTCACGATGCCGGTGTGGATACGCGTTTCCTGGCGGATGGGCAAGCGCGGTGCCATGATCGCCGCAACTCTCGTGTTCCTTGCGGGCTGCGTCGGCCTCGTCGCCACCCCGGCGTTCGGCTCGGCGTGGGCGTATGCCTGCGCCGTTGTCATCGGTGTTGGTTACGCCGGGCTGCAGCTGCTGCAGTATTCGATGCTCGCGGACACGATCGTGGCCGACGCGGTGGTCTCGGCCACGCGCCGCGCCGGGGTGCTCACCGGGCTCTGGACCGGCGCCGAGGCCGTGGTCTTCGCGCTGGGTGCGCTCGTGCTCGCCGGGGTCCTCGCGGCCGCCGGATACGTGTCGTCCGACCTGAATCATCCGGTGGCCCAGCCGCATGCTGCGCTGCAGATGATCCAGTGGGGCGCGCCGCTGATCGCGGCCGCGTTTATCGCGGCAAGTACCGCGGGAATTTCCCGCTACGACCTGACTGCGGAGGCCCTGGCTGCCGCCCGCCCGCTGCAGGCACGCAGCGCCAGCGTGCGCGAGGGCGGCTAGTTTCGGACGCTTCCGGGCTCCTGGCCGGGAATGCCTGACCTGTTCCTCATCGACACTCGCCGCCTGGGGTTGATCATGACATTGCCCGGACAGTGGGCGGAGGAACGCGCGGCTGCCGGCGGCTGGCGATGGCGGCTACCGCGTCGACGGCGCGGTCGACGTCGTCGAGCGTGATGGGCGAGCGGCGCGCAGTGGCAGCCCGCGCGCGATTCCACCCCGGCCCTGTTCAGGGCCTCCGCGAGGCCGGCCGGATCGTGACCCGCGAGGTTGAACGAGACGAGCGAGGTGCGGCGGGATGGGTCCGGCGGACCGTACATGGTGATGCCGGGGATGGTGCGCAGGCCCTCGAGCGCCCCGGCGGTCAGGCAGCGGTTCCACGCCGACACGCGATCCATGGCCGCGCGGACGGCGCCGCGTTCGATGGGTTTGGCCGTCTGGAAGTAGGCGGGTTTTCTCGGTGTCATCGCCAGGTCGAGCAGGATGCGCACGGCCTGCGCCGAGGTGATCGCACCGAGGATGTTAGGCGTTCCGGCGGAATACTTCCATGGCAGGGCGTTGTACTCGACCCGGTCGGGGAACACGCGTCCTTCGGCGATCATGTCGCCGCCGTAGAGGAATGGCAGCGAGGACGCCAGCAGATGCTGCTTGGCGTACAGCACGCCGACCCCGAACGGTGCCAGCATCTTGTGAAACGAAAACGACAGGTAGTCCACGTCAAGGTCCTGGACGTCGACGAACGCCCCCGGCACAAGCTGCGCGCCATCGATAAGCAGGTGGGAACGCCGCTCGCCGCTGGGCTGCGGGTAGCCGCTGGCGCTGGCGAGCGCGCGGATGGTCCGCAGCGGGTTCTTTGTGCCGAGGAAGTTCGAGGCGCCGGTGCAGCACACGAGCTTGGTACGCGCGTCGATCAACGACGCCAGGTGGTCCAGGTCCAGCTCACCGGTGACCGGATCGAACCGTGCCAGCCGGTAGTGCACCCGCCGTCCGAACCGTGGCAGGATCTCGCGGCACATCGCATACCAGGGGACGTAGTTCGAATTGTGCTCCATCATCGTGGTCACCACGTTGTCACCGTTGCGGAACTCGGTGAGCAGCGCGTACATGACCGCGTTATGGGCCTCGGTGGTATTCCGGTACAGCGCGATGCTGGCCCGGCCGGGCGCGCCGATGAACCGCGCGATCGTGTCGTAGGACTCCTCGAACAGCGCGGTCATCGCCTGTGAGGCGGTTGACTGCCCGCGGTGCACGTTTTCATATCCGGGCGCCAGGGACTGGTAAAGCGCGAGCAGTTCGTCGGGCGGCTGGGTGCTCGCTGCGTTGTTCGTGACGATCCGGCCCAGCCGGGGGAACGCGAAGTGCTCGCGTATGGCGTGCACATCCACCGGCGCAGAGGCCACCCTGCTCACCGGCACCTCGGCTGGAATGCCGCGCCGCGCGGCGCGATCATTACCAGGCCACCGTCGTTTAAAGGTCATCACTTTGGATCCGTCCTTTCGGGAACGCCGCGCGGATCGTTGATCTGGCTCTCGGCGCCGGGCCTGGCTCCAAGGCTCTTGACCGGGCGTTGCCCGGACGTTAACCGGGCCACAGCGCGGCGGGCCGCGCATTCCCCAATGCCAGCCACCGTGATCCGCCAGCGACCGCTGCTGCAGATGGCGGTCTCCTGTACAGATGCCTCAGGCTTTGCGAGTATCTGCGCATGGGGGGCTCTGCTCCGTAAGTCATGAACGCGATGAACGCTCCGGGTCCCGCTGACGAGCTCATGGCGCCCGGCCGCTCGACCGCCGCAGAGCCGTCGCCCGCCGTGGCGCTGCTGACCCGCCCGGCCGGGCTGCCGCGTGCCCTGGACGTCGAGCTACCGCGCCTGCGGCTGGTCCGGCTGCTCGAGGGCCGCTGGGACCGGCCCGTGACGTTGCTCGTTGCGGGGCCGGGCTTCGGCAAGACAACCGTTCTGGCTCAGGCGGTACGGGCGCACCAGGTCGCGCCGCGCGGGATTGACGTGTGGGTGAGCTGTGAGGCGGCCTACGAAGATCCCGTCCACTTCGCCATGGCGCTTCTGGACGCCATGTCCGACGGCGGACGTGCCCGCGGGCCCGGCCGACGGACTGCTCCGGGACCGCGCGACGTCGTCGACGCCTTGATCCGGCGGGCGCCGCTGGAGGTGTGCCTGCTGCTTGATGACGTGCACGAGATCCCGCCGGGCTCGCCGGGGGCGGCGCTTCTCCGCGAGGTCGCGAGAACGCTGCCGGCGACGGCCCACCTCGTTCTGTCCGGGCGCGAGGCACCTGACGTTCCCCTCGCGCGGCGTGAGGCCACCGGCGAGGTGATCAGGATCGGCGGCGAGGATCTCGCCTTCACCGACGTCGAGGTGCGGGCGCTGGCCCGCCGGCTCGGACGGGACACGCGGATCGCGGAACCGCTTCATGGCTGGCCCGCCATGGTCCGGCTGTCCCTCGCGGCCGGGCCCGCCGCGCCGTGGCAGTATGCCCGCGAGGAGGTGCTCTGCCGGGTAAGCGATTCGCAGCGTCAGGCGCTGGCCGCGCTGGCCGCGCTCGGCACGGGCACCGCCCGCGAGGTCGCCGAGGTCACGGGCGGGCCCGTCACTCTCGATGACCTGGCCCGGCAGGTTCCGCTGGTCGGGGTGCTGGACGACGGCCGGTACCGCGCGCACGACCTGTGGGCGGATGCGGTGCGGCGGATCATGACGGTGCAGGACGAGCACGCCCTGCGGGAACGCGCCGTTGTGGTCCTCGCCGCCCGCGGCGACCTGGCCCGCGCCGGCCGGCTGGCCTGTCAGGCAGGGGACTGGCGGCTGCTCGGCGATCTTGCCGTCGGCCTCGTCCAGACGACGCTCTCGGCGCTGCCGCGCACCATCGCGGAGAGCTGGCTCGGCGCGGTCCCGCCACCGGTCGCGGACGACCCGGCGTTCGTGCTGCTGCGGGCGGCCGCCTTGCACGCCGGCGACTTCAAGGATCCGCGCATCGACCCGCTGCTCGACCGGTCCTGGCAAGGGATGCTCGACCGTCGTGACCATCGCGGCGCAGCGGCCGTGCTGGGACAGGCGATGATCACCGCGCGGTCCCGCGCCGACCTCGCCCGGCTGGCCGTGGTGGCTGAGTGGGGGGACCGGCTCGACGGCCCGGTTTCTCTCGTGGTGACGATGCTGTGCCGCACCGTCGCCGCCATGCGCGCCGAGATCGGCGGCGACCCGGAGGCTGCGCTGGCCGAGTTGGCCCAGGCGCCGGTACACGAGGTGCCCCGGGCCCTCGCGCTGTCCGTGTGGAGATTTCATTACCACTGCCTGAGCATGTGCGGCCGTGGCCGGGAGGCGGCCGAGCTGGCCGACCGGACATTGGCCGAGGCCGGAGACGAGCTTGTCCGGCTCTTCGGTGCCGTGGCGCGCTGGTTCGACGGTGACCCGTCCGACCTGAACCAGCTGCGTCGCCACGGACTTGGGGTGGTCGTGGCCCATGTCTCGGCCGGCTCCGGGACCGGTGCGCAGGCCCGGGTCCGGCTGCCCGAGGCGGTCACGAACGTGACGACGGCGCGGGACCGGTTCGTGACGACGGCGCTGGCGGCGGTGATGGCGGCCTCGTGCGGAGAAGATGCCCCGTTCCCGTCGGTTCCCTGCGGAGACCCCGCTGACTACGGCAACGCTCGCGACGCCGTCCTGGCCTGCGCGGCCCGGGCGGCGGTGGCGGTAGCGCGCGGCGCGGAGCCGGCGGCGCGGCAGGCCTATGCTCGCCACGTGGCCAGGTGGCTGGTTGAGGACCGGTTCACCGAACGGCACCTGCGCCGGTTCCTGGCCCTTGGCTACGTCTTGAGCGAGAGGCTGCGCGCGCACTGGGACCGCGTCGCCCTCGGCCCCTCGCACCTCGCGGCGCGGGCAACCGCACGCGCCCTGGTTCAGGCGCGGGCGGGCGACCTGACCGCTGCCGGGGAGCTGACCCCGGCGTACGCCCTGTGCTTCCTGCCGCTGCCGTGGTCGGTCGAGCTGGCCGCTCGTCTTGCGGCCGCGGGTCACCCCCACGGGCACGAGCTCGGCCGCTGGCTGGCCGACACGCTCGGGCCGGCGGTCCACCGGCAGCTCCGCGAGACGGCACGGTCGGCCCTGCGGCCCGTCGCGGCGGGATCCGCGCAGCTCCTCGCTGCACTGCCCGCGCCGCCCACGCATCGGACCCGGATCGATGTCATCGGGCGGATGCGGCTGACGCGGGACGGTGTGCCGGTCGACGCGCCGGAGCTGCGGCGTGCACGCGTGCGCCAGCTGCTCAGCGCACTGGCCGTGCGCCCCGTCCTGACTCGCGATCAGGCGATCGAGCTGCTGTGGCCGGGACTGGACCCGGCGAAGGCGGCCAGGAACATGCGTGTGACGCTGACCCACCTTCGCCGGCTGCTGGAACCCGATCGATCCGGCGGTGACGCGAGCTACCACCTGCGCACCGACGGTGACACGATCCGGCTCCTCCCGTCCGAGTTTCTCTCCGTGGACCTGTGGACCCTTGACGTCCTGGACAAGCGTGCCGTCCAGGCGCGGGCCGACGGTGACATCGACCGCGCGGCCGCCCTGCTGGCCGACGCGGTCGCGCTGTGGCGCGGCGATCCGCTGCCGGACCTGCACCACTTGCGCAGCCCGGACGTCGCGGCCGAGGCCGGCCAGGTCCGCCCCCGCCATGTCGGCCACCTGCTGACGCTCGGCGAACTGCGCCTGGTGGCCGGCGACGCGGCGGCGTCCTTCGCGCTGGCCGAGCGTGCGCTGTCGCTGGAACCGTTCGACGCCCGCGGCCACTGCGTCGCCCTCGCCGCTGCCCTCAGGGGCCGCCGTCCCGCCCAGATCGCGACGGCGCACCGGCGGGTTTGCTCGGCACTGAGGCAGCTTGGCGTCCCACCGGACCCGCCGACGGCGATCCTCCTGCGGCAGGCGGCACGCTGGGCCGGCGCCGGGGCAACCCGAGCCCAGTACGGGTAGCGACCGGATACGCCGGAATCAGGACACGCCCGCATTGGCATCGATTTAGCGTTGCTCCGGTGGGCCAGTGTGGTAGGGATTCAGCCCACATAAGCCCAAAAACCCTGATGGGATGATCTTGGTCGGGCGCAGGCGAGCCGCTGCGGTGTGCGGGCTGCGGCCGGACCGCCGACC
>Ga0335077_10009301_pt1 | contig 12189 bp, 8 predicted proteins | sample Lox_Sample_31_FD_207151 | JGI IMG/M metagenome (GOLD analysis project Ga0335077, IMG submission 207151) | Soil microbial communities from Loxahatchee National Wildlife Refuge, Florida, United States - Lox_Sample_3.1 | ecosystem: Environmental > Terrestrial > Soil > Wetlands | place: USA: Florida...
CGGCAGACAGAGGACAACAGCGAGAAGACTCAGAAGCGTGGAGCGGTGGCTGGACATCACTTCCCTTACCTGTTCCCGAAGGTTGACAACTATCTGAACGTGCATGCGGCCTGCCACAGGGATGGCAGATTCGGCCCGCCGCCTGCAACGCTACGATAAGTTGAGATCATACGAGGTTCTTGCACTCGCCGACAATAGCAAAAAAGTGCCGGTATCCAAATCGGGAAAGAGGGGCTAAAACATTACACTACAAAGACTTGGCCGCCCCATGACCGCGCCGGGGGTGGACTTCCGTAACGATTTGGGACCGCCGCGCCTGGTTACCCGCCGCTGTGCATAAGCCTGGGACAACATGAGAATCCATTTAGGAAGGGCTCCGGCGCCAGCGATCTGGCCCTCGATTCCACACCGTGCCGCCAATCTGGAGCCACCCGGAACTGGGCCCGCCGGCTTACTTTTCCACTTGCTCGCGCTGGCTGTTGTAGGTTCCAAACTTCTGCGCTACTGGTTTAAGCGTGGGATAAAACTGCACGAACGTGTGCTCCACGGCGGCGTGGTTCTCATGGCACTCCCAGCAGCCCTGCTTCGGATTGGCGCCGGCGGTTTTATTCTCTCCGAAGCTGAAGTACGCCCACTTTTCCGGAAACCGGGCCTCGTCTTTCACTTCCACTCCAATCCCTTCCAGATCAGTCTGGAAATGGCCTTCCTTGACGATGGAACCTTTGCTGGTTGAGTTGCGCTCTTCGACCACGAACATCACTTTATCCGGCCACTTGCCGCTGGCCAGAAAGGCGCGGTAAGCCCACCGCGGCACGAACACGTTGGTAAACAACGGCTCGTGGTTCATATTCATGGGGCTGTAGCTCATGCCCAGTCCGGCCGAGAGGAATATCCACTCCCGGTAATTCTCCGGGCGGACAAGCTGATTGTCTTTGGTGAACTGCGGCATGTCAGCGGAATCCGGCGCCGCCGCAGGCAGGGCCCCGGCAGTCAAGACCATCGCCACACACCACCACAACGCCAGTTTCATACTCGTTCCTCCGCGCAAGATTCGAAGCCCAGCCCCGTGCAGGGATCGGCCGGTTTGACGGTTCCCGGCAGGAAACGACACTCGGCGGTTCTCGGACAACGCCCATCTGCTCCGGGGGCGTCTTCCCGCGGCCTGAGCCTGTCCTTCGCCAGGCCCCGCATTTTGATTTTCATCTTATTTTCACACAAGCCTCGCCTCGTACCGGCGCCAACCGCCATCCAAGCCCTAGCTTTTCTTCCTCAAAAATCACCCAGTGCGCTGTATCGAAGGAGCATAACCATGCGATTTGCGGCAATTGTCATCTTGAGTGGTCTGACGCTGGGCAGCCTGGTACGGCATCCGAATTCCGTTCATTGTGATTTCGCCATTCGCTAAGCCGCATTACGTGGCCCACTCCAACAGCGATCACACAGCCATCCTGGCTTTCATCGAGCAGCGATTTCTGAAGCCTGCGGGGGGGCCGCACCTCCATCTGACCGCCAGAGACCAGCATGCGCAGTTTTTCTCCAGCATGTTTGACTTCACCCACTCGCCATCGCTGAATACGACGTTGATCCAGGCCTCGGCGCCCGCTACCGACTGCACTCCGAGCGGCTCAGGAACAGGGTTGCCTTAACCGCGGGGCGGCAAGAATTGGTTCCCAAGAAAAAACCCGGGCCTTCGCGGCCCGGGTGAATTTTTTTGCCGACTGAGGATCGATTAGTTGATATCGAACTGCTCCTGGTGCAGGGCCGGATCGCTTTTCACGATCACGGTCTTTTTGGTCAGCTCTTCGAGTTCGTTCAAGGCTTTGCCGTTGTTAGTCTTGAGCGCTTTGGCCACCTCGGGATTCACCCGCAGCATCACGTCGGCGTGCTCCAGATGCTTGGCGATTTTGCGCATCTCCAGGTAAATCTCGTTGCACACCGTCTGCACCGATTTCACAAAGCCGGTGGCCTGGCAATAGGGGCAGGGCGCGCCGATGGTGCGCTCGAGCGATTGTTTCACCCGCTTGCGGGTAATGGCGACCAGGCCGAAATCGTTGAACTGCAGCGCTTTTGAGGGCGCGCGGTCACTGCGCAGCGCCTCTTCCAACGCCTGCATCACCTTCTGCCGGTTGCGGCGTTCATCCATGTCAATGAAATCAATCACGATGATACCGCCCAAATCGCGCAGCCGAACCTGCCGCACGATTTCTTTGATCGCATCCACGTTGGTCTTGACGATCGTGTCTTCCAGGCGGGCCGTTTTGCCCACGTACTTGCCGGTGTTGACGTCAATCGCCACCAGCGCCTCGGTCTGGTTGATGACGATATAGCCGCCGCTTTTGAGCCAGACCTTCGACTTCAGCGCCTTGTTGATCTCTTCGGTCAGGCCGAATTGGTCGTACAGCGGGGTCTCCTTGGTGTAGAGCTTGACCCGCTTGACCAGCGCCGGCTGAAAGCGGTTGGCGAAGCGCAGAATGCGCTCGTATTCTTCGTCGCTATCCACCCAGATGGCGGTGAAATCGGAAGTCACCTGGTCGCGCAGCACCCGCTCCACCACGTTCAGGTCGTGATAGATGAGCGCCGGCGACTTGCCGTTTTCCGCGCGGTTCTTGATCTCGGCCCACAGGCCCTTGAGAAAGCGGATATCGGCGCGCAGCTCGTCTTCCGAAGCGCCCTGCGCCGCGGTGCGCACAATGAAGCCGCCGTGGCCGTTCTCGCGCTCGCTCAGAATGATGCGCTTCAGCCGTGACCGCTCTTCCTCGGAAGAAATCTTGCGCGAGACCCCGGTGTGGTTCACCGTCGGCATGTACACCAGAAAGCGGCCCGGCAGGGCGATGTGACTGGTGATGCGGGCGCCCTTCTTGCCGATGGGCTCCTTGGCAATCTGCACCAGAATTTCCTGGCCTTCTTTGAGCAGGTCGCCGATCTGCGGCACCTGCTGGTTCTCCCGGCGGCGGAAGCGGCGCCCGCCGCGGCGTCCACGGAAGCCTCCGCGCCGGTCGTAGCCCGGGCGCTGCGCGCGCTGGGTGTAGCCCGCGGTTTCCGCCGGAACCCGAACTTCAGCGCGTGCCTCCACCGAGCCGTTGCCGCGAGCTTCGGCGTCGAGCAAAGCTTCCGCCTCGGCCTGCGCTTCTTCCAGCGCAGCTTCCTCTTCCTCGGCCTCTTCTTCCTCGGCCTCGGCCACCGCGGCCACGGCATCGTTCAACTCCGCACCCTCGGCGGCGTCATCGGCGACCGCGGAGCTCAAGGGTTCACTCGCAGCCGCAATTTCACGCGCCGCGGTTTCCCCATGGCCCTCCGCGGCGTGGGTTTCTTCTTCCAGTTCGTCGAAGGCGTCGTCTTCTTCCAGTTCTTCCACGTAAGAATCCAGGTCCGCTTCCTCTTCCTCGATTTCTTCTTCTTCCATCGTCCGCGCGGCAAGGTGGGGCGCAACCTCCTGCGGAGTTTCCTCTGCCCCGCTCCGCGCCGGTTCACGCGGCTCATCCTCCCCAATCTCTTCTTCGGCGCGCTCTTCTTCCGCCTTCTCTGCGCTGAAGGCAGCGGCTTCAGGCTCGGGTTCATGCTGCTCCTCCGCCCGCCCCCTTCCGAATGCCGGCAATTCCGGCTCGTCCCCGGCCGATTCGGTAAACAGAGGCTCATCCTCGGGGAAAGCCCGCGCCACGGGAATTTCAGAATCCCGCGACTCCGGTCCTGCCGAAGCCCGCTCCGCCGGCGCCTGGCTCTGCGCTTTACGGTACTTGGAAATGGACTCGCCCGGCAGAAGGATGGGCTGGTAGCCCGGCGGCGGGCCGTAGTCAGCGCGCTCCTGCCGCTCCGGGCGCGAGGGCTCACGCGCGGTCTCCTGGCCAGGGCGGGCAAAACGAGAGTCCGGCGTGCGCTCGCCACGGCCTCCCCGGCCACGGCGCCGGCGCCCGCGCCAGCCGCGCCCTTCCCTGCCCTCGCCCCCGCCTTCGCGGCTGCGAGGCTCACGGTTTTCGCTTTCCCTGCCGCCGCTGGCGGCGGCCGCTTCAAATGCATTCGCCTCGGCGGCGCTTTCGCTTGCTCCCGCGGCCGGACCAGCCAGAGTTGGCGCCGCAGCTTGCGGCGCAGCCATGGGTTCCGGCGCCGAGCGGCCGAGCGGCACATCTTCCAGATCGTCGGAATCTTCCAGCTCCATGAAATCGGAGACGTAGAGGAAAGCGTCGCGCTCCAGGCCAATATCCACAAAGGCCGACTGCATACCGGGCAGCACGCGGGTGACGCGGCCCTTGTAGATGGATCCCGCCAGGGTGTATTCGTTTTCGCGTTCCAGGTAGATTTCAGCCAGTTGATCGTCTTCCACCAGTCCCACTCTGGTTTCGTGAGGGGTGGAGGACACAAACAGTTCTTTTGTCATTGAGGCTCCGGGCCCGGGCCGTCAGTCGGCCCCAGGCTTCACCGGCACGGAGACACAGCCAGGCAGGGAGGATGAAGCGTCGCGATGATTTTCCCTTGCAAGGGAACAGGGATAGAGCCGCGGTTGGTTCGCCGTGGCCGCACCCGTTGTACCAGCTTGAGAATGTTTTGCACTTATCGCATCTGCGCCGTGCGCCAGGTCTGTGACCGCTCTCTCAGCTCACTGAGGGGGCCGTTACCCGCCTGGCAGCGCCTTCGCTTCAATCCTGCCCCGGCCTCGCGCTGCGATCCAGCCGGTAATTTGCCCTCTTCACGCGAGGGCGAACGTAATCTTTTCCACCGCGCATGGCGGGCGCGGCTACTGTCTCCCTGCCTTCTTCCCTCTGTCTCAGTTCACAAAGCGTCGCATACGCACATTCATCACAATGCCCAGCGCCAAAAACATGAACAGAACGGAAGATCCGCCATAACTCATCAGCGGCAGGGGAATTCCCGTGACCGGCATCAAGCCGACCACCATGCCGACGTTGACCAGGATATGGAAGCTAAGCACCGCTACCACACCCATCACCACGAACGTGCCGGCGCGGTCGGGCGCCGTTTGCGCGTTCTGGATCAAACGCATCAGCACAATAAAGTATAGCAGCAGAACCCCCAGTGCGCCGACAAAACCGTGCGCCTCCGAGAACGCCGCGAAAATGAAGTCGGTCTGGGGCACGGGCAGAAAGGCCAGCGTGGTCTGCGAGGGTGCGTCGCTGCCCCAGATGCCGCCCGATCCCACCGCAATGAGGGATTGATTTACCTGGTACCCCGAGCCCTGGCTGTCCGCCTCCGGATGCATGAAGCTGGTCAGCCGGTCGCGCTGGTAAGGCTTTAACACATGCCAGGCAACCGGCAACAACAAAGCCCCCGCCACAATCACGATCGCCGCCTGCTTGAAACGCAATCCTCCCAGGAACAATCCCATCACCGCGATCGGCAGATAGGTCAGGGCCGTGCCCAGGTCGGGCTGGCGCAGCACCATCAGCATGGGAATGCCCACGATGGCGCCCGCCTTCATGAAGTCTGACCAGGAAAGCTCGCGCTGGCTCAGGTCAGCGAAATATTTGGCCACGGCCAATATCAGGATCAGCTTCACCCACTCCGAAGGCTGGAAGTGGGCTCCGCCCGGCAGCTTCACCCAGCGCCGCGCGCCCAGATACTTCTGCCCGAACAGCAGCACCATCATCAGCGAGGCCAGCGAGGCAATATACATCCAGTGCACCTGCTCCAGCAGCGCGGTGTAGTTGATGAAGCTCATCAAAAACATGCAAACCAGCCCGGCCGCGATCCAGTAAATCTGCTTGACGTGCGCCCCGGCAAACTTGGTGTGCGCGGTGGCGCTGCGAATCTCCATCACTCCCAGTCCGCAGATGATGAGCACGAACAGCAGCAGCACCCAGTCGAAATCACGGAATGAGACGTAGCGTGACATGGTTCAGCCCCTACTCCACTCCCGGCGCGGCCTCGGCCAGCGGCGCATGATGCCGGGCCAGGTCGAGCGCGAAATGAGCCGCATGCAGCCGGGAGCCGCCCTCATCGGGATCGTCCCACAGCGCGCCTACATCCACCTTGTCTGTGCTGGCCATTTTGGGGGGCTGACGCCGCTGTTTCTCCACGTAAGCTTTAATCACCTGCGTGGCCAGGCGCGCCGCCAGCTTGCCATGCTCGCCGCCCTGAAAGAGCACCGTGACTACAACATCCGGATCGCGCCGTGGGGTAAACCCCACGAACCATCCGTTCTGCGCCAGCGATTCGTTGCTTTCGTGCTTGGCGCGCAATGCCAGCGAAGCCACCTGCGCCGAGCCGGTCTTGCCGGCAATATCAATGCCCGGTATGTGGGCTGAAGGCGCCGTGCCCTCGGGCAGCAGTACCCGGCCCATGGCGTCGGTAATGACGTCCCATCCCGCCTGGTCAATGGGAATAGTCTTCACTTCGTTATAATGCGCCACCGGCAGAAAGTCCTTGGGCAGCACCGTGGGATTGACCACGTGCGGCACCACCATGCGGCCATCCATGGCAATGGCGGCAATGGCGCGCGTTAGCTGCATCGGCGTCACCGTCACCGCGCCCTGCCCAATGGCCACCGAAATGGTCTCTCCGGCAAACCATTTCTGCTTGAAGTTGCGGATCTTCCACTCTTCGGAGGGCATGACGCCGGTGGCTTCATCCGGAAGGTCAATTCCGGTTTTCTGTCCCAGGCCGAGGGCCTCGGCGTACTTGGCGATGCGGTCGATTCCCAGTTTCTCGCCCAGCGTGTAAAAGTAAACGTCGCAGGATTGATAAATCGCCTTGCTCAGATCAACCTCGCCGTGCCCGCTCTTCACCCAGCAGCCGAACCGCCGGCCGTAAAACACGGCGCTGCCGCTGCAGTGCACGATCAGGTTCTGCGCGATGCCTTCCTGCCATCCTGCGACCGCTTCGATGATCTTGAAGGTCGAGCCCGGCGCCAGCTGCGCCTGGATGGCGCGATTCAGCAGCGGATGGTCGGGGTCGTTGACCAGCTTGCTCCACTCGTCGCGCGAAATGCGCACCGCGAACTGGTTGGGATCGAAGGTTGGCCGGCTGACCATGGCCAGAATCTCGCCCGTGTGCGGGTTCATGGCTACCACCGCGCCCCGCCTGTCGCCCAGCGCCTCTTCGGCGGCTATCTGCAGGTCAATATCAATCGTCAGCTTCAGCGGCTTGCCCGGCGTGGCCGGTTTTTCCCCCAACTCCCCCATTTCTTTGCCGTGGCTGTTGACCACCACTTGCCGCGAGCCGTTCTGCCCCATCAGCACCTGGTTGTACTCCAGCTCCACCCCTGATTTCCCCACGATATCGCCCGGGTTGTAGAACTCCCAGCGGGTCTGGTTCAGCATCTGCTCGCTGACCTCGCCCACGTACCCGATCACATGCGCCATGAAGCCCTTGCGCGGATACAGCCGCCGGTGCGACATGATGGTGTCAAGCTCGGGCAGTTCGTTGCGGTGGGCCTCGATGAATGCCAGCTCGTCGGGGGTAATGTCATCCTTCAGGTAGATCGGCTCATATTGCGGCATGCTGGCGAACTTGCGAATCTGGTCGCGCACGTCCGCCGGGTCCATGTGCAGGCCCTCGGCTATCGAATCGGCGTCGGCCATCAGGTCGCGCGAGGAATCCCGCATCAGCATGGCGGTGAAGGAGGGATAGTTGTCCACGATGGTCCGGCCTTCGCGGTCCAGAATCTTGCCTCTCGGGGCCAGAATCGGCACATCGCGAATGCGGTTCTTTTCCGCCAGATTCGAGTAGAAGTCGTTCTGCGTAACCTGCAGCCGCCACAGGCCATAGGTGAGGACGAGGAAGATGATCAGAATGACGTACTGCGTCGCCGTCAGCCGGATTTCCGATACTTTTTCGTCGTGGCCGGGCATGCTACAGGGATTGCTGGTCCGTATCCGTCGGTCAGGTTGACGCGGTTAACTTGATTGTAACGCCTGGACCGGGAAACACCATTGTCCTGAAGGGTGACGGATGGCCAGCTACGGTTGGGGGCAGCATTTCTACGCCCTCTGCTTGAAGCGGTCGAGCAGGAAGAACAATGGCACCGCCAGGGCAGCATTGGCGAAGGCCGACCCCAGCTCGTGCGGCCAACTCCAGGCCAGCTTCTGCCCCACCAGCCCCTGGGCCACGGTGAAATACACCACCTCATGCACCACGTAGAAGAACAACGTAACCAGGAAGCGGGCGCCCGGGTTCTCCACATCCAGCTTCACCCCGAGAGAAGAAGCGCCATATCCCACCACCGTCTTGGCGATGCCATATAAGCCCAGGGGCCGGTGGGTCAGGGCGTCCTGCGCCAGGCCGATTGCGGCTCCGGTCAGTAGTCCGGCCACCGGGCTGCGCCGTGCCACGGCAAAGAAAATCGTCACCAGCAGAGGCAGATCAAAAATGGAGAAGAAGTGCAGCCGGGCCGGCAGAAATGCCTGCAGGAAGATCGCAACCAAAGGCACCAGGATCGCAACCGGCAGACTGAACCGGTAAACCTCCACCTGTTCGCCGGAAGTGTAGGAGATGGGCACGCTATTGCGGCTTGGCCTCGACGGGGGTGGAGTCCGGCGGGGAGTGTTCCGGCTTGACCGTAGAGGTCACAGGCTTATCCGAAATCCTCTTTACCGCATTCGCGGAGGAGTTTTGGCTGGCTTTGGCCGCCGCCGAGCCATTCCCCGCAGGGCCGCCCGCGGGAAGTGCGCCGGCCTTCGCCCCTGCCGCCTGGGTGGCCGCTGCTTGAGCCTTGGCGGTTGCGTTGGCTTCCCCGGGCGCGGGCGCCGGCTTTTCATCCCCTGGCCCTTCGGTCACTTCGGCCGCATTGTCGGGCACGGAAGGCAGCCGCTGCGCCAGAATATCGGCGGCCCGCGTCGGCTGCGCGGTGGTGACCTCGGTGGCGGCGTGCTCTTTCTTGGTAATGACCAGCACTTCTTCCAGTTTGCTCAAATCGGCCGCCGGCCGGATGCGGATGTTCAAGAACGCGTCCGGACCGCGGGAAACGCTGGTGACCACGCCGGCCGGCAGGCCCTTGGGAAAGATCTGGTCGCCGCCGCTGGTCAGAACGGTCTCGCCCGGCAGCACTTGCTCATCCCCCAGCACTTTCTCAAGCACCACCTCGCCCGAGGGTGTGCCTCTCAGAATTCCCTGCAGCCGGGAGTTCGCCAGAATCGCCCCCACTCCGCTGCTCTGGTCGTTGATGAGCAGCACCAGAGACGTATGCGCGTCATACACCTGCCAGATCTTGCCTACCACGCCATCGGCGGTGATCACCGGCATTTCGTTCTTGATGCCGTCGTCCGAGCCTTTGTCAATATAGACGGCGCGGGAGTGTTCGCTCCCGGTCGAACCGATCACTTGCGCCGCCACCGTCTTGGCTACGTATTGCTCCTTGAAATTCAGCAGCGCCTGCAGGCGGCGGGCCTGATTGGCGTCCTCGCTGAGGCGGACTTGCTGCAAGCGCAGGTTCTCGATCTGATATTTCAGGTCGCGGTTCTGCTGGCGCACGCCACGCAGGTAAATGTAGTTGCTCCACAGGCTTCCGGTTGCGCTCTGCATCCGGGTAATTGCTTTTTCCAGCGGAGTCACCGCCGCCACGGCCCAGACACGGATCAAGCGGTTGGATTCCCCCGTGGGCGCGCGCCGCACCTGAATGGCCAGCCCCAGCACCTGGGCGAACAACACCGCCATCAGGATGCTGACATTGCGATAACGGGTGAGAAGGCTTTCCATGCCGGTCCTGGGCTACGCGCTCCTGGCTGCTGCGGATGGCCAGCCCAATTCGATTGTAGGGGAGCCACGGACCAGGAGCCAAAGCTGCAAGCTAGTTCCTCTTACTCGATCGAAATCTTGCGCAGCAGCTTGAAGTCGCTGAGCATCTTGCCCGTGCCCAGCACCACGCTGCACAGCGGGTCATCGGCGATGGAGACCGGCAGCCCGGTTTCCTCGCGAATGCGCTTATCCAGGTTCTTCAGCAGCGCGCCCCCGCCGGTGAGCACAATGCCGCGGTCGCTGATGTCGGCGGAAAGCTCCGGCGGCGTGCGCTCCAGCGCCACCCGGATCGCGTTCATGATGGTCGAAACGCACTCGCTCAGCGCCTCGCGCACCTCGCTGTCATCCACCGTAATGGATTTGGGCACGCCCTCGATCAGGTTGCGCCCCTTGATTTCCATGGTCAGCGGCTTATCCATGGGATAGGCCGAGCCGATCTCCATCTTGATCTGCTCGGCGGTGCGCTCCCCAATCAGCAGATTATATTTCCGCTTGAGGTAATTCATGATGGCCTCATCCATCTGGTTGCCGGCCATGCGCACCGAACGCGAATAGACGATGCCGCTCAGCGAAATCACGGCAATATCGGTGGTGCCGCCGCCAATATCCACCACCATATTGCCCGAAGGCTCGGTAATCGGCAGCCCGGCGCCAATGGCCGCCACCATCGCCTGTTCCACCAGATGCACTTCACTGGCCTTGGCGCGATAGGCGGAATCCATCACCGCCCGCTTTTCCACCTGCGTGATCTCTGAGGGCACGCCGATCACGATCCGCGGGTGCACCATCATCTTCCGGTTGTGCGCCTTCTGGATGAAGTAATTCAGCATCTTCTCGGTGACCTTGAAGTCCGCGATCACGCCATCCTTCATGGGCTTGATGGCCACGATGTTCCCCGGTGTGCGGCCCAGCATCTCTTTGGCTTCCTTGCCTACAGCCTCCACTTCGCCCGTGTTCTTGTTGATGGCCACAATCGAAGGCTCATTGACCACAATGCCCTTGCCCCGCGCATACACCAGGGTGTTCGCCGTACCCAGGTCAATTGCCAGGTCGCTGGAGAAAATGCTGAACAGCGACCGCACATTGTGCATGCGGGAGTTACCGCCATGGAATCCATTCGATGACATACGCGAAGTTTTCTCTCTGCCCTTGTGAACAGGCTTGGTTGCGCTGGACCCGTCCAGCCAGGGGAGCGTAGGGCTAATTGTTAGATTCTAGGGGAATTCTATGGGAAACGCCCCGGTTTCGTCCTAACACCAAAGTTCTGGCACCCTGGGGTGGGCCGGCCCGCCCCGCTGCCGGCTCACTGGATAACCACTTTTTTCTGCAGTGTGTTCACTCCCCCTTTGGCGTTCTGTGCCGTTACGGTAATCACGCTCTCACCCGTCGGCAGCGGCGGCGTGAAGTAGTGGAACCCGCCATCCTCCCCGATCACCGGCACCTCGCGCCCATTCACCATCACCCGCGCTCCCGCCTCGGTCTTGCCGATCAACTCGATCACGTGCCCGTGCTGCACCAGCGGGTCCAGTTGCAGGTTAATGGCTTCCAGATGCTTTCCCCGCGGCAGGATGGTGAAGCGGTTCTTTTCGCTTTCCACAGACTCCTTGCCGCTCGAATCCACCGACTGCACCACCCAGTAATATGCTCCTTCGGGAAGCCCGGACACAATTACATCGGCAGTTCCCACCTTGCGGTCCACCAGGGTGGAGGAAAAATACGGGTTCTGAGAGATTCGCAGCCGGTAGCTGGTCGCGTGTTTCATCCGCGTCCAGGAGAACTCTACCGGCTTGTTCTGGCGGCCCACGAAGATGGGCATCATGTTCGCCGGAGAGATCGGGGTGGGCGGGCCGGTCTCCTCTTGCTTCTCCATACTTCGCGACTGCGCCTGAAAGCTGACCTTCTCCCAATCGGCCAGGCGCACGGTTTCGCCGTTGCGGGTCACCTCGCCCTCGCCTTTTTTCATCAGGATTTCGTGCGAATCGTCTTTGGGATCGTTGTGCACCATGGCCGCGCTCTGTGGCGCCAAAGAGGCCGTTGCCCCCGAAACAATCACCTGCGACTTCGAGCCTTGCACATAAGTGGCCGTGGAAAGGTCCACCGTGCCCGTGCTCACCGCCACGGCCACATTGGTCTGCTGCTGCTCATTGGCCGAGTTCTCTTCGATCACGATCAGCGAATCCTGCTTCACGGTGTAGTTGGTGCCGTCGCCGAAGACGATTTTGGCCATGCCTTCCGCCCCGGTCTGCACCATATCGCCCTGCTCCAGCGGAACGCTGTAATCGGCCGTGCCCCAGTTATTGCCGTTCAATTTCTTGACCCGCACCGTGCCTTCGAGAGCGGTAAAGTGCGCCTGCTGCGAGTTCATGACCCGCGATTTGCCGCCCGTGCCCGCCGCCCCGGCCACCGCCTCCACCAGGGAACCCAGCAGGTTGGTCGCCGACTTGATATGCTGCGCGGTGAACTGCGGAAAGGCCATGCGAAGCAGGATGGAAAACACAACTGCCA
>Ga0335077_10009302_pt1 | contig 12188 bp, 12 predicted proteins | sample Lox_Sample_31_FD_207151 | JGI IMG/M metagenome (GOLD analysis project Ga0335077, IMG submission 207151) | Soil microbial communities from Loxahatchee National Wildlife Refuge, Florida, United States - Lox_Sample_3.1 | ecosystem: Environmental > Terrestrial > Soil > Wetlands | place: USA...
TGCCCGCGCTCACCTCGATCGGGTCGCCGCCGTCCGGGATCACTGTCATCCGGCCCGCCACGATCTGGACGAACTCGTGCGTCTCGAGCTTCCACCGGGACGGGCCCGGCGTGCACTCCCAGACGCCGATCTCCTGGTCTCCGTCCTGCCAGAGGGTTAGCCCGGATGTGGTCATCTCGTCCCCGGTGGCCTCGGCCAGCGGGCCCCAGTCCTCAAGCTCGGCGGTACGCGCGTCGGCGAGGAACGGCGTGATATCGGTCATCGTGATCGTGTTTTCCTTTCGGGGTCAGGAGAGGGTGAGCTTGGCTGGCTCCTGCGGCGCATGTTCGGGGAACGGCAGCGCGATCGGGTCCGTGCCCAGTTTGCTGTTGCCTGCCTCGTCGAACCGGTCCAGGCCGAGGTCGGTCACGTCCACGACATCGGAGCGCCCGGTCAGGGCGACGTCGGCCGCGGCGCGCGCGACGGCGGGGCCCCACATCATGCCGGCCCCGCCAGCGCTGACGACGGTCGCGCCAGGCAGCACCTCGCCCCGGACGATCGCGGGACCGATGATCGGCAGGTGATCGGGCGTGTAGTCGATGGTCGCCGCCCAGGTGCGGCGCAGCCCGAGCGAGGCTGTGACCGGCACCAGGTCGGCCAGCCGCTGCCGCATGAGCGCCAGGTACGGCTCGTCGACAGCCTTGGCCACGCCCGGCGGCTCGTCCGGGTTGCTCATGCCGAAGAGCAGGCCACCCTCCTCCGGCCGCCAGTAGAGGCCGGCTGCGAGATCGAAGATCATCGGCACGCGTTCTGGCGCCAGGTCCGGGTGCGGCTCGGTCACCGCGACCTGATGCCGCACGCCGCCTGCCGGGATCCTGATCCCGGCCAGTCCGCCGACTTCCGCCAGCTCCGGCCCGCCGGTCATGACCACCAGCGGGGCTGCGATCGGCCCCTCGGAGGTCTGCACGCCGGCGACCCGCCCGCCGGTGACCGTCAGCCCGGTGAACAGCACCCGCTCGCGCACCTCGACCCCGCTGGTTGCCAGCGCCACAGAATAGGCGATGACGTTGCGCGGCGGCGTCAGGTAGCCGTCGTCGGCACAGTACGTGCCGCCTAGCGTCAGGCCAGGTGCCAGCGTTGGGTTCAGCGCGTCCAGCTGGCCCGGTTCCAGCCAGCGCACCCGCAGGCCGAGGCCGGCCTGCATGGCCATCCGCTCGCGGGCAGCGCTCACGTCGTGCTCGGTAAAGCAGGGCAGTACGTAGCCCTGCGGAGTGAACCCGGAGTCAGTCCCGAGCTCGTCGTGCTGGCTCAGGTAGAACTGCCGGCTCCACTCGCCGAGTTGTACCGCCCAGGGAGTGCCGCCCTGGGTACGCACGATGCCGGCCGCGCGGCTGCTTGCGCCCTGGCCGAGCGTGCGCTTCTCGACGAGGATTACCCGGCGAAGTCCGCTCCGGCGCAGAAAGTACGCGCACCAGCCGCCGACAGTCCCGCCGCCGATCACGACGGCGTCGGCTGCACCTGCAGGTTCGCCTACACCCATCCCCACTGGCCGATCGTGGCATAAACTGAATGTTCAGTCAAGGTTGCTGAGGCTCCCTTGATCCGGATGCGACGGGGCGGCAGACGCGCCTCGCGTCCGCCGCCCCTGCCGTTATGTGCAACCGTCCGGAGATCGTTACCGGCTACGGCGCGGCCGCATCATCATCCCGCGGCGCTTCGAGCCGTGCATCTTCCTCTTGCGGCGGATGCCAGACATAGCGAGCATGGTCGCGCACACGGCACAGATAGCCATGGCAGCCTTCATGAAGCGCATGTACGGATTCCCTCCCCCGTTTGTCCTACAGGCGCCCGGTCGTGCAATCCTGCCAAGCCGGCTAGTGGCCGGCCGGCACGACGGTGCTGTAGATCAGTCCGGCAGGTACCCGGCCGTCTCGGGCCACAAACTCCGCCGCGCAGCCGTGACGCAACTGCGCTATGGGCGTACCGACGCGCACCCGGGTTTGCCGTCGGCGTCGACAGGGAAGGCGCCAACCGCCTGGCGTAACCGTCCATTGGCAGCGGCCGTCGCCTGCCCTAGACTGAACGTTCAGTCAGTGCTGCGCCCGTAGCGGGGCCGCCTCCGGCGCTGCCGGGCGGAACGGCTGCGAACAGGGAGCGGCGGCGTTCGCGGAGGATATGCATGTATGGCTTGTCGGAAGAAGACCTGCGGATCCAGGCCAGGGCCACCGCCTTCGCGGATGAACTGATCCCGTTCGAAGTCGAAGCCGAGATGAACGCCGGCGAGCTGCCCAAAGAGGTGACCGCCGCGCATAAGGCGCGTGCGATGGAACTCGGGCTGTACGCCACCAACATGCCGCGCGAGCTTGGCGGAGGCGGCTGCACTGCGCTCCAGCAGGTGCTCGTTCAGGAGCAGGTAGGCCGCGTGACTAACGCGCTGGCCTGGGTCGTTGCCACTCCTCCCTCCTGGATGCCGCAGGTGGCCACGCCCTATCAGCTGGATAAGTTCATCCGGCCGACGGTGCGGGGCGACCGGGAAGAGTGCTACGCGATCACCGAGGAGGGCGCCGGATCCGACGTTGACGCCATCGTCTCGACCGCGCGCCGCGACGGCCACGAGTACATCCTGAACGGCGAGAAGTGGCACGTCACCTCGTACAACACTGCGGACTTCGCATTTTTCCAGGGCAAGCTGATCGGCGGTGAGCACGACGGCGAGCACGCCATGTTCCTGGTCGACCTGCCCAGTCCCGGCGTCGCGGTGCTGCGGACGCCGGCCTATTCGCACACGATCAGTCACCACCATCCGATCGTGACCTTCACCGACGTCCGGGTTCCCGCCTCGCATCTGGTCGGCGCCGAGGGCGACGGGATGAGCTTCGCGTACGAGTGGTTCCGGTTCGAGCGCATGATGGTCGCGGCCCGCTGCCTGGGCGGGGCGCAGCGGCTGGTGGAGGAGATGACCGCGTTCGCCACCGAGCGTGCGGTACAGGGGCGGCCGATCGCTCAGCTCGGCGCCATCCAGGCGATGCTGGCCGACAGCCTGACGGAGTTGTTCGCCGCCCGCTCCCTGGTCTACGAGACGGCGCGCGGCATCGACGCGGGCACGGACGTGAAGGTTCAGCACGGCCGGTGTTCGATGGCCAAGCTGTATGCCTCCGAGATGGCCGGCCGGGTGGCCGACCGCGCGGTCCAGGTATTTGGCGGGCGCGGCTACATGCGGGAGAACGTAGCCGAGCGCTTCTTCCGCGAGCTGCGGGTCGAGCGGATCTGGGAGGGCACCAGCGAGGTGCAGCGATCGATCATCGCGGACCAGATGATCAAGCGGGGTCCGCGCTCGCTCGCATAGCCGCGACCGGCCGCAGAAAGCCACGCCCGGGCAGCAAGCAGGGCAGCAGGGGGCAGCGGGCACAATAGCCGCGAGCCGTCGCGGCCGACGGCAGCGGCGTGGCGGAGCAGCGGGCCGAGGCCCAGATCACAGCCGGCCGTTGGCCTGGAGGACCGACACCGCGTCGACCGTCATGAACCCGCGCCAGTCCGCGGTCGCGGCGGGTGACCAGGCGAACCAGTTGAACGTCCAGCCGCCATCCGCTTGCTGGTCGCGCGCCAGGTGCTCGAGGTGCGCGTCGATCGTGGCGTCGTCGAACAGCTGCCGTGCCAGCGAGTCCGGGCGGGGCGCAAAGTCCAGCGGCCCGTGCACCTCGCCCTCGGCCTCGGGATCGAGTTCTACCAGCTTGCAGTCCAGCAGTAGCGGGCCTGCATGGTCGAAGGCCGTCCGCGCCCGCTCCCGGTCCGGCACGTTGTCCAGGAAATTCAGCACCCCCAGCATGTCGTAGGCACCGGGATCGGCCAGCTGTCCGATGCGCGTCCACATCACCTCGGTCGCGCGATCAAGCCACGGATGCGCTACGGCCCGCGCGTGCAGCGTGCCCGCGATCAGGCCCGTCTGAATCAGCGAGGCGGGCCTGCCCTCCTCCGGCACCCACCACGGGGCGTGCGGCCAGTCCTCGACTCCGGCCTCGACGAACGTGGCCCCGCCGCCGGTTGCCGCGTTCTGCTCGAGCCAGTCGCACGCGTCGCGCACGAGCTGCTCGTCCCAGGCCGCGGCCTCGTCCAGGATGCGCAGCGCCATCCCGACGGCCGCGGGCTGGCTGGCCGGACAGCGGCAGTCGGGCTCGATCGCGTGGCCGAAGCCGCCGTCTTGGTTGCGATACGCGGCGACCGCGTCCCGCACCGCCGTCGCGTCGCCGCCTCGCCGGAGGAGTTCGAAGCGCCGCTGGTCAAGCACGCGGCCTGTGCCTGCTAGGAAGCGCTCTGCGGCGTCCAGGTCTATCGCTGTGTTCATGCGGCTATCCCATCAGGCAGCCCGGCTGGCTGTCTTGAACGAATCCGCCACCGGCTCCCTAGAATTGTCAGATGAGTTCGGCAGGCCTGCGCTGGACGCCTGGTTACCGCGAGTGGCTGCCGCCGGCGGCGCTGCGTGACTCGCTGACGTGCCTGTGGGCTGGCGTCAGCCCGGATGTGCCCTCGGTCGCCGAGGTCACCCCGGACGGCTGCACCGACCTGATCTGGCAGAGCGGGTACGGCGCCTACGTGGCGGGCCCCGACACCGGTCCCGCACCCGCTCCGATGCCGCCGGGCACGATCCTGGTCGGAGCCAGGTTCCGGCCGGGCGCGGGCGGCTCCGCCTTCGGGATCCCGCTAGCCGCGATGCGCGACCAGCGCGTCGACCTGGCCGACTGCCTGCCCGCGCTCGATCGCGCACTACCGGGCGACCTGCCTGCCGACACCGCGCTCGAGCGGGTTACTCGAGTGTCGGCGCGGCTCGCGCTGGCGACACCGCCCGATCACGCCGTGCTACACGGAGCCAGGCTGCTCGCCGGCGACGGCTCGGTAGCCGAGCTCAGCGACACGCTGGGCCTGAGCGACCGGCAGCTGCTGCGACGTTTTGATACCGCGGTGGGCTACGGCCCGAAGACGCTGCAGCGAGTGCTGCGGTTCCAGCGTGTGATGCAGATCCTCTCCGCCGCCGGGCCGAAACCTGACCTCGCCGACGTGGCGGTCCTGGTCGGCTACTCCGACCAGGCGCACATGACCAGGGAGATCACGAGGCTCGCCGGCCGGCCACCCGGTGCCCTGCTCCGCCGCCTTGGCTCGGCCTGAGACCGGCGGCAGTGACGGTGTGCGGGCGGCCGTGCCGCTAGTGGCCCGTGGTCGGTCCGCCGCCTATCATCCAGGCAGCTTCGGCCTGGCGGTCCAGCAGAAGGTCCACCACACCTTGCGGATCCATGCCGCTGGGATCGGCCCGAAGTCCGACACTCGGCAGGCGATCAAGGCCGCGCTGCCGCAGCACCGCCACCGGCGGGCGGAGCACCACGAAGTTCACCAGCCGGCCGCCCGGGACCTCGGCGAGCGACTCGAACCCTTCGCTGATGATCGCGTCGGTGACGATGGCCGTGATTCCGGCGTCCGCGAACGCGGCGGCGAGAAGGCAGGCGTTGCGGACGCGCAGCGCGTACTGAGCGCCTGCCGCGCCGGTCAGCCTCCCGGTCCGGGGGTCGCTATCGCTGGGCACCGGCCATCGGGCACCCGAGACGATCAGTCGTTGCATCTCATCGCCTTCGACGTGCGCGGCGAGCGGGAGCCGCCGCGCGAGCAGGCGGGCTGTAGTTGTCTTGCCAGCGCACGCGTTGCCGCAGATGACCCAGATCCCGGCGCCATCGGGCCGCTGACCGGCAGGCTCGGAAGTCATCGGTCAGGTCTCGCGGAGCCGAGCGAACACCGGGCACACTCCGAAGACGAGCAGCGCCGGCGCAAGCCGCGAGGCCTGCGCCGGCGCCGTCTGGTGATGCTGCCGTTCAGGAGGTCGGCGGGCAGCCGCCAGCACGCTAGCCGGCCGACGGCGGGAACCCGCCCTCCGGCGGCGGACCGGACTGCTGAAATCCGCCGCCCTGCTGACCCGGCGGCGGGTAGCCGCCACCGCCGTACTGGCCACCACCCTGCCCGCCGCCAAAGGTGCCGGGCGCCGCGGAGTCGTACGGGTTCTGGTTGCCGTACTGGCCGCCCGCCCCGACCGGTCCGCCCGCCGGGGCGGCCACCAGCCGGAAGTACATCAACGTCACTACCAGCGCGATGAACGGCGCGACCAGCGTGCCGCTGATGACCTGGCTGAGGAAATGGCCGAGCAGGTGCGGCATGAAGGCGAAGATCGCGCCGAGCACGATGCCCACGGCGATCATGATGAGCCACACCAGGAACAGCGTGCCGAAGACATTCCAGAAGTAACCGCGAACGAGCTGGAGGCTGCGCCCGAACGACGCCAGCGCGCCGGTCTGCTCTAGCACGATGACCGGCACGATCAGGCACCAGATAGTGATCAGCGCAAGGCCTGGAATGATCAGCAGGATAAGGCCGAAAACGATCGCGATACCGGCCAGAATCGAGGCTCCCGCCACGGATGCGATATAAGGCGTAGCTGAGGAGAATGTCTGGCCGACGGATAGATCAGCCCTGCCGTCCCGCACGTCCTGCACGGCCTTGACGAGCGCCGCCTGCAGCAGGAACACGGCAATGATCGTTATCAGCTCGGCAAGCAGCAGGCCGAAAAAGCCGCCGATCTCCTGCAGTGCCGCGGAGATGATCGCCGTGATCACGTAAATGATAAAAGCGATCGTCAGCAGATGCCTGACATGCGTTTTGTAGAGCTGCCAGGACTCGTTAATGACGCCAGATAGCGGACTCATGGCACGTGATCGTACCGCAAAAAGCGACAGACACAACAGCGCTGATATTAACGCCGCCACAACGGTAGATTTCGGCAGGACAGGGCATCCCGCGGGCTTGATCCGCTAGCGTGCGAGCATGCCTTCGGCCTGGCCAGCGGTGTCCTACGAGCAGTGGGCGGCGACCTGCGACACCCTGCACGCGCACACACAGGTACTCGGAAAGCTGGCGGTACGGCTCGCGCCGCCCGAACCGCAGCTGCAGCATGCCGCGCTCCGCCTGACCGCGCGCGGCTGGGAGACACTGCCGCTCCCCGCGCCGGACCAGTCGGGCTCGCTGGTCGTCGTGCTCGACCTGCGCACGCACGAGGCGGTCGTCGAGCACAGCAGCGGCGGAGCCGAGCGCATCCCGCTTACCCCTGACCGGCCCGTGGGCGAGGTCACGCGCGCGGTGGTGGCCGCCGTCGGCAGGCTCGGCGGGCCGGTGGATATCGATCCGACCCCGCAGGAGGTGTCCTGGACGGTGCCGCTGGACACCGACGCCGAGCACGCGAGCTACGACGCGGCGCAGGTCGAGGCGTACTTCGCCGCTGCTACCCGGGCCGCGCAGGTGCTGGCCGACTACCGGGCGCCCTACCGCGGACGGTCCACGCCGGTCAACGCGTGGTGGGGCTCGTTCGACCTGGCGGTCAGCCTCTTCTCCGGGCAGCCGGCGCAGCCGCCGTCTGCCGACTTCATCATGCGCAACGCGATGGACGCGCAGGAGGTGGCCGTCGGCTGGTGGCCCGGCGACGCGCGCTATCCGCGGGCCGCGTTCTACGCCTACGCGCATCCGGGGAACGACGCGTTCTCCGCCCGGACGCTCGCGCCCGCGGCGGCCAGATGGGATCCGGCGCTCGGCGAGTTCGTGCTGGACTGGGACGACGTGCGCACGGCGGGTGACCCGCACGCGGTGGCGGTGCAGTTCGCCCGGTCAGCGTTCCAGCACGCGTGCGCTGCGTGCTCGTGGGACCCCGCGCTGGCGGCCAGCGCGCAGTCGTCCCCGCCGCCGGTCTCCTGATCGCCCGGCCGGTGCGCCGGCGAGCCCGGCGCGCAGGCTACTCGGCCGGCAGGCTCGCCTCGATGGCCGCGACCAGCGCCTCGTCCTCCGGCGTCGTGAGCGGGCGGAACCGGGCCCTGACGGTGCCGTCCGGGCCGACGAGGAACTTCTCGAAGTTCCACTGGATGTCACCGGCCTCGCCCGCGGCATCCGGCGTGGCCGTCAGCTCGGTGTAGATCGGGTGCCGGCCCGGCCCGTTGACGTCGATCTTCTCGAACATCGGGAACGTCACCCCGTAGGTCGTCGAGCAGAACTCGGCGATCTCCCCGGCGCTGCCGGGCTCCTGCCCGCCGAACTGGTTGCACGGGAAGCCCACGACCGCGAAGCCCTGGTCCGCGAACCGCTTGTGCAGCTCCTCCAGGCCCGTGTACTGCGGGGTCAGCCCGCACTTGGAGGCGACGTTAACGATCAGCAGGGTCTTGCCGTCGAGCGCTGCCAGCGATGACGGCTCGCCGGCCAGGGTGTTCACGGGAATGTCGCGCAGGGCCACGTCGGTGTTCCTCACGTTCGCAGGGAATCGGTGCCAGCGGGCAGGCTAAGGCTGCACGCACCTGCTCGCAACGTCCCGTCGCGTGCGAATATGCCGGGCCGCGCTCACCTGCCGGGCCTAGCCAGGAACGGCGGCTGCGTGCGTGCGAGGTCAGCCGGGCAGGCCCGCGATCGCGTCAGCGCGCGGCCGCGACAGCGCGCGGTGTCCAGGCGGACCGGCCGATGTAGCCGCGGGCGACCATCGTGACGAACTGGTAGACGGCGTCCTCGTCCGGGGACAGCGGACCCGCGACCGCGTGCGCGGAGCTCAGGCCGCGCTGCACCGACTCGCACGCACCCCAGTCCTGCTTGTTGGTGATGTCCCAGAACTCCACCGCGTAGCCGGGATCGAAGTCGGCCCGCTCGGCCGACTCCGGCGCGAACGCCCAGGTGCACTCGATCGTCGTGCGGTCTACCGCGAGCGGCGTCAGCCGGTGCGTCATCACATAGTCGGGATGGAGACTGAGCAGGACGTTCGGGAAGATGTTGATGTAGATGACGGTGCGCAGGCCCTGCTCGTCCAGGCCGCGCAACGGCGCGCCGAAGCTCTGGCCGTCGAGCGACATCGTGGTCATGCCGTCGCGCAGGTCCATCCAGCCGCCCACCCACGCTCCGCTGGCCTTGTAGTTCTCGCCGCTCTTGGGCGGGCTGACCTTGCACAGCTCCGGGTGGATCATCGGGCAGTGGTAGCACTCGTGGTAGTTCTCGGTGAGGATCTTCCAGTTGGAGGCGGCGTCATAGACGTGCCTGCCACCGACCACGAGGCGCTCTGGCTCGTACGGCGCGACCAGCTCATCCAGGCCGGCCAGCGCCTCGTGCAGCGAACCTGCCTGGCCGGATCCGTCGACGAAGATCAGGCCATGCCACTCGGTCACCGGGAGCTCGACCAGGCCCCACCGAGTGTTCTCGAAACCCGACGTTCCCTTGAATCCCTTGGCGGCTCGAAGGCTGCCGTCGAGATCGTAGGTCCAGGAGTGATAGGGACAGACGATGCTCTGCCGCTGCGCGGACGCGCCGCATGGCAGCAGTTCGTGCCCGCGATGGCGGCAGAAGTTCGAGAACGCGTGCAGCGCCCCGTCGGCGTCGCGACTCAGCAGCACGCTCCCGTTGCCGACCGACTCGGCTCGCTGGTCGCCCGGGCTGGCCAGCTCGGCGGAGAACCCGACGCAGGTCCAGCCCCCGCCGAAGAAGTTCTGCTGTTCCCAGGCGAAGACCGCCGGGTCAACGTATGCGCCAGGCGGCAGCATCCGGCTCTCGCCGAACGGCTTGAGCGCCTCGGCAATGTCCGCGGACTCGATCGGGGCGTGCGTAAACCGAGTTTGACTGACCATACAGTTAATCCTAGGTGCGCAGTTGCAGGCGTGTCCAGCGGCATCTCCTCACCGGTTCCCCGCCGGGCACGAAGGCACAGATTCGGGCCTGACAGCTAGACCCTGGCTTTACCCGCGCTCGAATTCCCCTATGCTTTCGGCTGAGGTTTTCATGCGTTCTATACCCGCTCGGCATGGCATGGAACGAGCTTGCCCGTTTCATAGCTAAATGCCGGGTTATTCGAGAGGCATTGACATGAGCGAAACCCCTGACCCCGGCGCGCAACAGCCAGATCCGGCTCGGCCGCCGGGCGAGGACAGTACGCCGGCCGGCCAGGCACCGGTGCCGCCGCCAGGTGGCGAACCGGGCCCCAGCGAGGGATACGCGTCCGGCCAGGGCGACCCTTACGGGCAGCCCTGGGCGCCGGCCGGCCAGGGCTTCCCGGCGCCCGGCAGCGGCCTGGACGACCAGCTCCCCGACGACGGCCCGGCGCCCGTGCTCGTGAGCTTCGCGCCGGTCGCGAAGCAGAACCGGCTGACCGTCCTCTTCCGCGCGCTCCTGGCCATCCCGGCAGTCATCGTGCTGTTCTTCCTCTTGATCGCCGCTTACGTCGTCGGCTTCATCGGCTGGTGGGCGGCACTGTTCACCGGCCGGCTGCCGGGCTGGGCGTTCGAGTTCCTGACCGGCTTTGTCCGCTGGGGGACTCGGGTGCAGGCCTACGGCGCCCTGCTAACCGACAGGTACCCGCCGTTCCGCCTCGACGACGATCCTGACTACCCGGTGCGGCTGTTCAGCAAGCAGACCCGGCTCAACCGCGCGGCGGTCTTCTTCCGCATCATCCTGGTGATCCCGGCAGACATCGTCGCCGGCGTCGCCTTCATCGGGATGACGATCCTCAGCATCGGCGGCTGGCTGATCGCGCTGTTCACCGGGAAGCTGCCTGACAGCATGCACGCGGCGTTCACCGCCATCGTCAGGTACTACGCGCGCTTCACTGGCTACTTCTTCATGATCACGCCCGAGTACCCGGCCGGCCTGTATGGCGACCAGGTCAGCGCGCCGACGGCTCCGGCTCAGGACTGGGCGGCGGCTACCACACCGACCGAGACCGCTCCGGTCACCGGCGAGACCGCTCCGGTCACCGGCGAGACCGCTCCGGTCACCGGCGAGACCGCTCCGGTCACCGGCGTCGTCGCGGCGGCCGCCAGCCCGTGGCAGCTGACCCTGTCCGGCAGCGCCAGGATCCTGGTCACGGTTGCCATCGTCCTGGGCGCGCTGGGCGACGTCGCGAACGCGACGTACGTTACTTTCCGCTCGACCACAGCGGTCAGCCGCGCCCAGGCCGACCAGACAGTCACTCACGACTACAACAAGCTCGGCTCGGTACTCAGCACGTTCCAGACGAAGACTGAGTCCTGCCAGCAGAGCCTGCCCTGCGTGACGAAGCTGGACCGCCAGGTAGCCGACGCGTTCAAGACGTTCGGCGACGGCCTCGGTGGCGCAGGCGTCCCGTCGGACTTCTCGGCCGACACGGCAGCCCTGACCGCGGACAACACCAAGATCGTGAACGACTTCAACCAGCTGGGGGCCGCGACGTCCGCGTCCCAGTACACGAGCATCGCGGGCACGCTGAGCCTGCAGGCCGACCTCACCAGCTGGCAGTCCGCGTTCGACAAGCTGCACAACGAGCTCCATCAGCCCTGATCACGCGCAAAACAACCACGCCGGGCGGGAACTGAAGCAGTTCCCGCCCGGCGGTGTATTTCTTCGGCTATTTTGCTGCCCGGCGAGCAATGCCGGCAAGGCAGGACGCACGTGGCTGAAAACGCAGGTCATACCCGCAGGCTGATCCGGCCGCTGCATCCTCCTTTCACCCATTTCCCGGTGGCCGCCTATGTGCTGGCGGCGGCGTTCGACGTCATTTCTTTCGGCGGGCGGCGGCACCAGTGGGCCGGCCAGTTATGGCACGCGGGCACTTTTGTACTGATCGCCGGGCTGATTCTGTGTCTCGCGACGATGCTGACCGGATTCGCTGACCTGGTGCGCTTCGCGGAGCGGCGGCCTGCCGTCGTGAGGATCATCGCGGCGCATGTGTGCGTGATGGCCGCGGTCTTCATGCTCGGCGTCGGCGACCTCGCGCTGCGGCTGTCCGCCCATCACCAGGACAGCACTCCCCCGTCCGTGCTGGTCCTGAGCCTCGCCGCGGCGGCCGGCGTGTGCACCGGCGCGTTCTTCGGCGGCACCCTGGTGTACCGGCACGGCACCGGCGTGGCGGTCGAAGCAGACGCCCGGCCGGACCAGCCAGAGCGCCGCGGCCCGTCCGCGCGGGCCGGCAGTTCGGCGCCGCCGCACGCCGCGGCCCGCCAGGCGGGCCGGCGGGGACCAGGTGTTCTTTGACCTGGTGGCTGCGCGGATCATCGAGCCGGTCAGCAAGCTGGACTCGCTGCGCGTGCTTGGAAGAAGCAGGGGTCGCGCCGGCTTCCTACCGCACCGTGCTGCGGCGGCTGCCGGGGTATGCGAAGGACTCGTGGCGGCAGAAGATCTCCGCCGGC
>Ga0335077_10009305_pt1 | contig 12186 bp, 15 predicted proteins | sample Lox_Sample_31_FD_207151 | JGI IMG/M metagenome (GOLD analysis project Ga0335077, IMG submission 207151) | Soil microbial communities from Loxahatchee National Wildlife Refuge, Florida, United States - Lox_Sample_3.1 | ecosystem: Environmental > Terrestrial > Soil > Wetlands | place: USA...
ACGCGCGGAACGGTTTGCGACGCGATGAAAATTTCCAGCACGCGCCCGCCGGCCAGGTGCTCGATAGCCTGCCAGCGCGCGACGATGCTCAACACAATCGCGACCGCGCCGTAGCTTCCGACGCGGCCGTCCTTGAGAATCGCGTGCATTTTTTCCTGCGTCCGGCCGGCGCGCAGAGCGTCGGCGACATCGGCGAGGCCGTCTTCGTGCAGCACGCCGGTGATCGCGGTCCAGAAGGCGACCGTCAGCAGCGCAGCGAGTGAATCGGGGATGGCGCGCTCCAGGCCCAGGTAGATTGCCGCGCCGAGCGCGCCGATTGCCGCGCCGATCAGCGGAAAAAACGCGGCCGAGCGTCCCGGTGCGACGGTTTTCGCGTGAATCGGGATCACAGTAAGAAACGAGACTGCGCCCAGCAGGGTCCGCATCATTTGACCCGCAGCGGATGACCGAAGACCATCCAGTGGATTTCGTCGGCCACCGACGCGACGCGCTGATTCAGCATGCCGGACTGATCGCGAAAATCACGGCCCAGTGTGCTCTCCGGCACGATGCCGCAGCCGACTTCATTGGTGACGGCGATCACCGCGGCCGCGCTCGCCTGCGCCGCCGCGATCAGCTTTTCCACCTCGGTTTCAACGCTGCGGCCGAAAGTGAGCATAATGTTCGAAAGCCAGATGGTGAGGCAATCGATCACGATCGCGTCGGTGTCGCGGATCTTGCCGATCGCGGCAGCGATTTCGAGCGGCTCTTCCACTGTGGTGAATTCGACGCCGCGTTCGGCGCGATGGCGCGCGATGCGCGCGGCCATTTCTTCGTCGAAGCCTTCCGCGGTCGCCAGGAACACGCGCCGCGGTCCACGCTTGCGCGCCAGCTCGAGCGCGTAACGGCTCTTGCCGCTGCGCGCGCCGCCGCCGATGAGGATCAGAGGCATCGTGGTGAAGCGTGCGTCCACAGGGTGAAGCCTGTGCCACTTGGTTTGATCGGCCTGATCACAGCCACAAGCTTCTCCTCCTCGATCGCAGCAGCCAGATGAAAAATGGTCCGCCGGCGAGCGCGGTGATCACTCCTACGGGAATTTCGGTCGGCGCGATCACCGTACGCGCCAGTGTATCGCACACGCACAGGAACGCCGCGCCGGTGAAGAACGATGCGGGGAGCAAAACGCGGTGATCGGCGCCGAAGCGCATGCGCAGCGCGTGCGGCACGATCAGCCCCACGAAACCGATGGGGCCGGTGAGCGAGGTGACCAGCCCGGTCAGCACCGAGCCTGCGATGTAGCCGAAGATGGTCAGCGCTCCGGTGGAGACGCCGCGCGTCGCGGCCCATTCCTCGCCCACGGCGAGCAGGTTCCATTGGCGCGCGCGAAGCGTCACCACAACGCACAGCGGCACGATCGCCGCGGCGAGCCAGGCGAGCGTCGAATATTCCACCGCGTCGATGCCGCCCATCAGCCAGCGCGCGATGGCGAAGGATTGCGAAAAGCTCGCTAGGCTGTTCAGAAACATGATGAAGGCCAGCGCCATGCTGTTCATGGTGACGCCGCTCAGCAGCAGCGTGAAGGAGGAAAGCCGCCGCCCCTGGACCGCGATCGCCAGCACCACCGCGAGCACCAGCGCCGCGCCGGCCAGCGACAGGAGACCCACCCAGCGGAATCCAAAACAGATTCCCAGCACGGCGCCTACCGACGCGCCGGCCGAAACGCCTAGCGTGTAAGGCTCGGCCAGCGGATCGCGCAGCATGCACTGGAACAGAACGCCGGTGACGGAAAGTGCGGCACCGGCGAGCAGCGACAAAAGGACTCGCGGCAGACGCGCGAAGAACAGAATTTCGTAATCCGGCGTGATCCGCGCGAACGCGCGCGCCAGGCTCACATGCGTCGATCCGATCAGCGGCGCGACAATCGCAACGGCGATCAGCGCCGCCAGCGACAGCCATACGGGCCGCATGCGGTTACGCTTCATAGTGCAGCCTGCCCTGGTGCATGCTCGCGCGCACTCCGAAAACGCGGCCGATCAACTGCGGCGTGAACACTTCGGCGGGCACGCCATCGGCCGCAATCGAGCCGTGGTCGAGCACCAGCACGCGGTCGGCGAACTGGAGCGCAAGATTCAGATCGTGCGTCACCGCGACCGCCAGCATCCCGTCGCGTCCGAGATCGGCCAGCAGGCGGTACATCGAGATCTGGTGCTTGAGATCGAGAAACGTGGTGGGTTCATCGAGCAGCAGCGTCTCCGGGCTCTGCGCGAGCGCGGAGGCGAGCACAACCCGCTGGCGCTCGCCGCCGGAAAGCGAACGGAAATCGCGATCGCGAAACTCCACCGTGTCGGTCACCGCCATGGCGCGCTCGGCGAACTGAAAATCGTCAGGCGATTCGAACCAGCCGCCTCCGTAGGGCGTGCGTCCCATCAGCACCACCTGTTCGGCGGTGAAGGGGAATTCCAGCCGGAACATCTGCGGGAGAAAGGCGACGCGTCGCGCGAAATCGCGGCGCCGCCAGTCGCGGATTTCGCGATCGGCGTACATGCACGAGCCGGAGTAGGGCTGGCGCAACCCCGCCATGATGCCCAGCAGCGTCGATTTTCCCGCTCCGTTCGGTCCGGCAATCGCGACGAAACCGGCCGGCGCGAGTTCAAAGCTCGCCTCGCGCAGCCCGTAGGCGAATCCGGCGCGTTGGACGCGATAGCTCATTTCGCTCCGCGATGCAGCATTTCGAAAATCGACTGCGCAGAATCCACCACGCGCGGCCCGGGGACCATGTACATATCGGCGGCGACGGCGTAGACGCGATGATTCCGCACGGCGGCCACCGAGGGCACGCGGTTCCATAACGCCACCACCTCGCGCTTTTTCTCGTCGCTGACGTTCACCGTGTCGGCCATATCGCCCATGTCGATGATCACCTCGGGATCGCGCGCGATCACTTCTTCGAGCGAAACGTTCGGGTAGGGAGCCAGCGCGTCGTTAAAGATGTTCGCGCCGCCGGCAATCCGGATCACGTCATTTAGAAACGACGCGCGCCCCACCACCACCAGCCCGTCCAGCCGCCCCTGCGACCGCCCCACCACGAACATCATGCGCACCGGCTTGTCCGCGGCAGCACGCGCGCGGATCGCGTCGAGTCCCGCGCGAATCGAGCCGACCAGCTTCGCAGCGCGGTCTGGCACGCCGCCCGCCTTGCCGACTACGCGGATCGATTCGTAAATCGCAGCGATGTTCTGCTGGTCCACTTCGACGCTGCGCAGATGCATGTTGGCGAGCCGCGCGCTCAGGCGCACCGGGTTGGTCTGGACGATCACCAGGTCGGGCTTGAGCGCGGCGATCGCTTCCAGGTCGGGATTGATGTAATCGCCGATTTTGGGCTTCGACTGCGCTTCCGGCGGATAGCGGCAGAATCGCGTGACGCCCACCACGCGGTCGCCCAGGCCCAGCGCGTAGAGCATTTCGGTGATGCTGGGGGCGGTGGAAATGATCCGCTGTGGCTGCGCGCGGATCGCCGCGGCGCAGGTGAGCAGAAGGAAGCAGCGGCGAATCATGAGAACGTTCCCCCTCGAAACGCTTCAAGCGCGCGAGGAACCGGTCTCCTGACTCGCGGCCGGCGAAAATTCAAGCATCCTTCCCGCTCGCGCAGTGGACACCCAAGCCGAAATCGCCGCTTACAGTTGCGGGGCAGTGGCGGATTCTCACCGCCTTCCCGTGCATTCCTCAGAGACAGCTTATCAGATGCGCACGAATCGTCTTGCCTCGCGGAGTATCTGATGCAGGGTGCCCATGTTCTCGGCCTCTTCAAGGAACAGCCGGACGGCCGCTTTCAGATTGGCAAGCGCCTTTTCTTTAGTCCCGCCACACGAGGAGACGTCGAGTTCAAGGGCGTGGGCCACGAATGTGCGCCCTCCCTTGAAAATTCGGGTCGTGAATGGAATCTCCATACCTCGCCCAGTACCAAGATAACCCGCAGCGCCTTGACCCCGCACCTCGCCGATCCTTAATATTCTAAATAGGGGCTCTCTACAATGACTTCGCGTGCGCGCGAGATTCTGCACGAGATCGTCGAGGCATACATCGAAACCGGTGAGCCGGTCGCCTCGCGCGCGATCTCGCGCCGGCAACACGATCCCTTGAGCGCCGCCTCTATCCGCAACATCATGGCGGATTTGACCGAGGAGGGCTACCTTTCGCAGCCGCACACCTCGGCCGGACGTGTTCCCACCGCGCAGGCTTTTCGCAGCTACATCCAGTCGCTCACGCTGCGCAAGATGGCCGCCGACGAGCTCGACCGGCTGCGCGAGGAGTTCGGAAGGCTCGATAGCGTGGAAGCTCGCGTGGAGCGCACCTCGCGCGTGCTCACGGAAATGACGCGCAGCGTGGGGATCGCCGCCGCGATTCCGCAAACGAGCCCGGCGCTCGATCAGATCGAGCTGGTGGCGCTGCCGGATAAGCGCGTGCTGATGGTGGTGGTCACGCGCGACTCGCAGATCCGTAATCGCGTCCTGACGCTTGACGAGCCCATCGATTCGGAAGAGCTGGCCTCGATTCGCAACTACATCAATCGCAATTTTTCGGGCTGGACGCTCGAAGCGGTGCGCAAGGAGCTGGCCGCGCGGCTGGAGCAGGCGAGCGCCGCTTACGACGCGATTCTCAAGAAAGTCACGCAGCTCTACGAAAAGGGCATGTTCGACTTCGGCGCCGCGCCCGAGGTTCATATGGGGGGCGCCAGTTACCTGGTGGGCCTCGATCTGCACCTGACGCGCGAAAAGATGCGCGAGCTGTTCAGAGCGCTCGAAGAGAAAAAGCGCATTCTGGAGCTGCTCGACGGTTTTCTGGAACATCCGGTGGGTGAAATCGCGGTGCAGGTCGGCCTCGCCGAGATGCATCCTTCAATGCGCGAGCTGTCGCTGGTGGGGCTTCCTGTTGTTCTTCCCAACGGAATTTCGGCGGTGATCGCCGTCCTGGGACCTATGCGGATGAATTACACGCGCGCGATGAGCGCGGTGCAGCACGTCGGCAAGGCTTTTTTGGGCGAGTAATTCGCTGACCGGGGTCGCGACCTTAGAAAAGGCGGAGAAAAAACCGACCGATTTCGAACCGCGCACAACGGATGTTAACCTAGGATTGTTGGGAGCAACGTGCGTGTCTGTGGATAACATCGAAACCAACGCCGACCAGGCCGGCGACGGAAGCGCGCAGGACAACCTTGCTGCGGTTACGGTCGAGCGCGATCAGCTCGCCGCCGAAAAAGCCGAGCTCCACGATCGTCTTCTGCGTAGTCAGGCCGAATTCCAGAACCTGCGCAAGCGCACTGAAAAGGAACGCGTCGAGCTGTTCGAGTACGCCAGCATGGAGGCCGTGCGCGTCCTGCTTCCGGTGCTCGACGATTTCGCGCGCGCCATGAAATCGGAGTCCACCGACAAGGAATACGGCGCCGGGATCGAATTGATTTATAACCGTTTCTACGACACCCTCAAGAAACTCGGGCTGGAGCCGATGGAAAGCGTGGGCAAGCCGTTCGATCCGCAGGTGCACCACGCGGTGGACATGGTGGAGACGGACGAGGCGCCGGATCATACCGTGCTTGATGAATTTCAGAGAGGGTACAATTTCAAGGGCCGGCTGCTGCGTCCGGCCATGGTGAAAGTGGCCGTCCAGCCGGCGTCGAAATGAGCGTGACCAAGCGCGATTACTACGAAATCCTGGGCGTCGAGCGCAATTGCGATGAGCAGGCGCTCAAGAGCGCCTATAAGAAGCTCGCGCGCCAGTTCCATCCCGATCTCAATCCCGGCGATCACACAGCCGAAGACAAGTTCAAGGAAGCCAACGAAGCTTACAGCATCCTGAGCGATCCGCAGAAGCGTGCCGCTTACGACCGCTTCGGCCACCAGGGCGTGCCGGGAGCCGCGTCGCAGGGCTTCGACGGCGCAGCCGGGTTCCCCGACCTGAGCGACATCCTCAGCGACGTGTTCGGGTTCTCCGACATGTTCGGCGGATCGCGCCAGCGCCGCAATCGTCCGCAGCGGGGCGAAGACGTGCGCTACGATCTCGAAATCGGATTCGAGGATTCCATGCGCGGATTGTCCGTCGATATCCAGGTTCCGCGCCTGGAAGAATGCACGCGCTGTCACGGCAAGGGCGCCGAGCCGGATGACGGTCTCACCACGTGCCCCACCTGCCGCGGCCGCGGCGAGGTGATTTATCAGCAGGCGTTTCTTTCCGTGCGCCGCACGTGTTCGCAATGCGGCGGTCGCGGCCAGATTATCCGCCGTCCGTGCAAAGAGTGCAAGGGCGACGCCTACATCCGGCGCGAGCGCAAGCTCAAGGTCAACATTCCCGCCGGCGTCGATAATGGAACCCAGTTGCGCCTGTCGCAGGAAGGCCAGCCCGGCATCAACGGCGGGCCGCCGGGGGACCTGTACGTGGTGTTGAAGGTTGCCGAGCACCCCATCTTCGAGCGCCACGAAAGCGACCTGCACTGTACCGTGCCGGTCAACATCGCGCAGGCGGCGCTGGGCGCGTCGATCGATATTCTGACCTTCGACGGGCTTCAATCTATCAAGATCCCCGAGGGCTCCCAGGCTGGAGACCAGCTTCGCCTGAAGAGCCTGGGCGTCCCGCACCTGCATGGGGGCGGGCGCGGCGATCTGTACGTGCACCTCGACGTGAAAGTTCCCACCAAGCTCACCCGCGAACAGCGCAAGCTGTTCGAGCAGCTCCAGCCACTTCTGCCGGCCGAAAATGAGCCGTCGGAAAAAGGCATTTTCGACAAGGTCAAGGACTACTTCCTCTAAGAGCATTGAAAAACTCGTATTGACCTCACTCACAGGCTGAAGCTTGTGGCACAAACCAGAATCAGCAGCTTTTTTCAAACAAGTTCCTAGAGGGGCGCGAGCTTCGCAGAAAAATAACTTCATCGGCGGCAATCAGATACGGGATTGTCCTCTTGACCACAATCGCAATTTGCGATATTATAATCGCAAATTGCAATATGAAGCTGGGCGAGAAAATCCGCTACCTCCGGCTGGTCGAGGGCACCCTCCGCGGGCTGGGCCGCGAGATGACCCAGCAGGAGGTCGTGCGCGCCCTCAGCCGTGAGCTCAAAAAATCCTTGAGCCAGTCCTATCTTTCGCAGATCGAGAGCGGGGCGCGGCCGCATCTGACCAACTCGACGCGCATGCTGCTGGCGAAATTTTTCGGCGTGCATCCCGGTTACCTGGTCGACGATCCGGAAGGTTTCCACACGGAGCTGATCTCGGACGCGCGCGTCAATGAAGACCAGCTCGACCTGTGGTTGATCAGCGGGGCGGAGCGTTTCGCGCGCGATCCCCACATCAGCCAGGCGCTGCTCAAGCTCGCCGAGCATAGCGATTCGCGCAAATGCCTCATGCTGCTGAAGCTGATTCTGGAAACGCCGCAACTCGCCGACAGGCTGTTCGCGGTGCTGGATCCCAACCGCACACGCGAGCTTCGTGCGGCTGAGAACTCGCATCCGGCGCACTGGGAGTCTGTATGAGCCTGGAGTCGTTTTACCTGCTCTGCTTCTTCGTCGGCTTTCTGCTGACGGCGGTCGCGTTTGTGTTCGGCGCGCTGCACCTGCCGCACTTTCACGGGCCGCACGCTCGCGTGGCGGTGCGGGCCGGCGTGCGCGGCGGGGGACGCGGAGGAATTTCTCCCTTCAACTTCGGGACCCTGGCCGCGTTTCTCGCCTGGTTCGGCGGCACCGGATTCCTGCTGGAGCGCTATTCGGCGATCTGGCTGATTCTCGGGTTTTTTCTTTCCGTGGTGAGCGGACTGGGCGGCGCGGCGGCGGTGTTCTGGTTCCTGTTGAAGCTGGCCGAGCGCGACCAGCCGCTCGATCCGGCGGATTACGAAATGATCGGAGTGCTGGGCCGCGTTACCAGCCCCATCCGCGAGGGAGGCACGGGCGAGCTGCTGTATCAGCGCGACGGTTCGCGTAAGGCAGCGCCGGCGCGCAGCGAGGACGGCGACGCGATCCCGCGCGAAACCGAGGTGATCGTCACCCGGTTTGAAAAAGGCATCGCCTATGTGCGCCGCTTCGAGGAGATGAGCGGCGGGGAGTATTAAAAGGAGAGTTCCATGCAACCTTCCGTTGAGATTCTTGTGATGGCCGGCCTGATGGTGCTGGTGCTGCTGATGCTGATGAGCATGTTCGCGCGCCTGTACCGCAAGGCGGGCCCGCATCAGGCGCTGGTGGTGTACGGAATCCGCGGCACGCGCATCATCAAAGGACGCGGCACGGTGATTTTCCCCATGGTCGAAACCTACCGCGAGCTGTCGCTGCAACTGATGTCGTTCGACGTGGTGCCGCAGCAGGACCTGTACACGATGCAGGGCGTCGCGGTGACCGTCGAAGCCGTGGCGCAGATCAAGGTGAAATCCGACCCGGAGTCGATCATCACCGCGTCCGAGCAATTCCTCACCAAAAGCGATGAGGAGCGCGACGGGCTGATCCGGCTGGTGATGGAGGGCCATCTGCGCGGCATCATCGGGCAGCTTTCCGTCGAGCAGATCGTGAAGGAGCCGGAAATGGTGGGCGAGCGCGTGCGCGACACCTGCGCCGACGATATGACCAAGATGGGCCTGGAAGTAATTTCGTTCACCATCAAGGAAATCCGCGACAAGAACGAATACATCATCAACATGGGGCGTCCGGATGTGGCGCGCATCAAGCGCGACGCCGATATCGCCGCGGCTGAGGCCGAGCGCGACACGCTGATCAAGCGCGCCGAAGCGACTCGCGCCGCCGCGGTCGCCAAGGCACAGGCCGACCAGGAGCGGGTGCTCGCCGAGACGCTGTCGCAGGCGAAGCAGGCCGAGGCTTTGCGCGACCTGGAGATCAAGAAGGCGCAATTCCTCGAATCCACCAAGAAGCAGCAGGCGCAGGCCGATAAAGCCTACGACATTCAGACCAACGTGATGCAGCAACAGGTAGTGGCCGAGGCGGTGAAGGTCCGCCAGGTGGAAAAAGAGCACGAAATCAAAGTGCAGGAAGCCGAGATTCTGCGCCGCGAAAAAGAACTGATCGCGACCAATTTGAAGCAGGCCGAAATCGACCGGCAGAGGATCGAGACGCTGGCCGCGGCCGAGCGCCAGCGCCGCATCGCCGAAGCCGAAGGCGCCGCGGTCGCCATCCGCACGCAGGGCGAAGCCGAGGCGGAGATCATCCTGAAGAAGGGCGAAGCCGAAGCCAAAGCGATGAACGTGAAGGCGGAAGCCTACCAGGAGTACAACCAGGCGGCGGTGGTCGACAAGCTGATCACCAGCCTGCCGGCCGTGGTGCAGGCGATGGCAACGCCGCTTTCGAACATCGACAAGATCACCATCGTGTCCACCGGCAACGGGCACGCCACCGGCATGAACAAGATTACAGGCGACATGGCCGAGATGGCCGCGCAGATTCCCGCGCTGTTTGAGACGCTGAGCGGGATGAAGATGTCGGATCTGCTGAGCAATGTGAGGCGAATTGGAGATAAAGCCGAGAAATCGAAAGCTGTTGAGGAGTAAATTATGGCACTACTCGAACGCGTGGCGACGCTGGTTCGCGCAAATCTCAACGATTTGATCGACAAGGCGGAGCAACCCGAAAAAATGATCAAGCAGGTGATTCTGGACATGCAGAATCAACTGATGCAGGTGAAGACGCAGGTGGCGATCGCGATCGCCGACGAGCATCTGCTGATGAAGAAGCAGAAGGAGAATGAGCAGACCGCGGAAGACTGGGTCCGGCGCGCGGAACTGGCTGTCGAAAAGGGCCAGGACGACCTTGCCCGAGCCGCGCTCGACCGGTCGATGACGGCGAAGAACATGGCCGCCAGCTTCGCCGAGCAGGTGGCCGATCAGAGCGCGCAGGTGGAGACGCTCAAGACCGCGCTCCGCAAGCTCGAGCTGAAATTGCAGGAGGCGCAGAACAAGAGCGACGTCCTGATCGCGCAGCACCGCCGCGCCCGCGCGCTCACCCGCGCAAGCGACGCGCGTATGGAAATGAACGGCGAAGCGAATACCGCCGCTTTCGATCGCGTGAAGGACCGCGTGCAGCAGGAAGAGGCGGTGAGCCACGCCAAGGCGGGGATGGCCGCGGACAATATCGACGACCGGCTCGCGGCGCTTGAAAAAGACGACAGCATCGAAAAGCTGCTGGCCGAGATCAAGCAGAAGAAGAGCGGGAACGGCAACAAATAGGTCAGCCCGCGAGCATATCGTCGATCATGCTCGCCGCGATCTGGCTGGGCGACACGCTGTAGGTACCGGTTTGAACCGCCGTGGCCAGTTGCCCCAGCTTCTGCGGGTCCACCGAGAGCTGCGCCGCCATGTCGGAGATGTCGACGCGGTCCGAATTCTGCCGCTTCGATCCCGCGCCGGTCTTGGACGGCGCGCCCGCGTTCGCCATCTGCGCGACCGCCTGGGCCAGGTTCACACCGCTATTGTCAATTCGCATTTATTTGGACTCCTGATCGAGGCCGGACGCGATCATGCGCGCCAGGCCGAACCCGCCATTGTTGGCGAGCAGTTGGGAAAATTGCTGGTCGGCGACGTCGAACATCGTCGCGCTTTCGTTGTCGCTGTCGTCGTCTTCGGCTTCTTCGCGCACTCCCTTCAGCATCTGGCCGATGAGCAAGGCTTCGAATTGTTTCGCCGCGCCGGCCGCGTCTTTGGGCATGGCCTGTCCTGTTCCAATGTTGAGCAGTGGCGAGATGGGGGTGGTCATATAACCTCGATATCCGCTTCGAGCGCACCGGCAGCGCGGAGATTTTCGAGAATCGCGATCACGTCGCGCGCGGTCGATCCGATGGCTTGCAGGGCGCGCACCAGTTCTTCGACGGTCGCGCCTTTGTCAAGAATGATATTTTTCACCGGCGCTTCCTTCGCCTTGACGGCGGTTTGCGGAACCAGCATGGTCTGGCCTTGCGAAAGCGGCGCGGGCTGCGAGACTTCGAGCTTGGTGCGAATCTCCACGGTCAAGGGGCCATGCATGATCGATGCCGGAGAGATGCGGATGTCGTTGCCTGCCACGATGGTCCCGGTGCGCTCATTGATGACGACCTTCGCGGGGCGATCGGATTCGACGCTGAGACTTTCAAGATCGGCTACAAACTCTACCGTGCGCGAGGCGAACGACGGCGGCACGACGATCGAGATTACAGCGGGGCTGTCGGCGCGCGCGACAGGATCCTTCTGCGCGTAATGTTTATTGAGCGCATCGGCGATGCGCGCGGCGGTGATGAAATCGGCGTGCAGAAGCTGGAGCTTGAAATGGCCGGCCGGAGCGATGGAGGGAGGCGCGCGTTCTACGATCCCGCCCTCCGGGGTGCGGCCGACGGTGGGGTGGTTCACAACGGTCGAGTTTCCGGCGCCGCCAGCGATGAACCCGCCGGTGACCACCGGACCCTGCGCGGCGGCGTAGGTCTGGCCGTCGGCGGCTTTAAGCGGAGTGAGCAGGAGCACGCCGCCTTGCAGACTTTTCGCGTCGCCGATGGCAGAGGCGGTCACGTCGATCTTGGTTCCCGGCTGCGCGAACGCGGGCAGCGTCGCGGTGACCATCACCGCGGCCACGTCGCGAACCTGCATCTGTGTGGGATTGATGTTGACACCCATGCGCTGAAGCAGGTCCGCCAGCGATTGCGTCGAAAACAGAGTGAGCTGCGTATCGCCGGTGCCTCTGAGCCCCACCACCAGGCCGTAGCCGAAGAGCTGGTTGTCGCGCACGCCTTCGATCGCGACCAGGTCCTTGATCCGCGTGGGTTCGGCGGACGCGGAGGCGAGGGCGGCCAAAATGAGAATCGCGGGCTTCATCAGAATGGCAGCAATCCGAGCAGGAATCGATATAGGAAATTCGGACGGCGGATGGCGTCGCCGACCACGCCCTTTCCGTTGACCTGCAACTGAAGATTCGCCACCTGGAGCGAAGAGACGGTGTTGGCGGTGGTGACGTCGGCCGGACGAACCAGGCCACGGACCTTGATGGTCTGCTTTTCGGAATTCACGCCGATGTCCTTGGTGCCTTCAATCACCAGCATTCCGTTCGCGGTTACGTCAATCACACGAACGCTGAGCGTGGTGGTCAAGGTCATGTTGCGCGAGGTCTGCCCGGTCCCGGCGAGTTCCTGATCGCCGCTCAGGCTCAAGGGATTGACGATGCGGCTGGCCGCGTTCAGCACGCCATAAGCCGCCGTGATCTGA
>Ga0335077_10009306_pt1 | contig 12186 bp, 10 predicted proteins | sample Lox_Sample_31_FD_207151 | JGI IMG/M metagenome (GOLD analysis project Ga0335077, IMG submission 207151) | Soil microbial communities from Loxahatchee National Wildlife Refuge, Florida, United States - Lox_Sample_3.1 | ecosystem: Environmental > Terrestrial > Soil > Wetlands | place: USA...
GAGGAGACCCATGAACGATCCGAGTGCGCCGTAGGTCGGATCGGAAGGGACGAACCCCGTCACGAAGACGGAGAACGCAATTGAGCCTGCAATCCAGAGCAGCATCGAGGCCAGCGCACCCCAGCTCCCCCATCGCCACCGTTGTTCGACGCGGTGCGGCGCATACCTGTTGCCGGCGGCGCGCACGGTCAGGAACAGGCCCATAAGGATCGGCCACCGACCAACCGAGATCGCCGTGCTGGCGAGTGGGCTCAGCGGCACGACCTCGAGCACCGAGGGGAGAGCCAGGATAAGAAGGAGCGACACCAACACGAAGGGCGCCGTGATTGCCGCCAATACCAGGACGGCCACTTGACGGTTGATGAAGCCGCGTTTGCCCTTCTCTCCAGAGATCACACTCAGGGCGGTGAGCATGCAGGAACTGCCGAAAAGAACGCTCGCTAGATCGATTGCCACGCTGGCGAGAAGCCCTATGCCAAGCGTCTGACGCGAGTGCGGGGCGGACAGCAGCTTTATTGCGTAGGCGGGCACCAGATGCTCTACCGGCTGCATGCTGCGTTGGACGTCGAGCGGATCGACGATCAGGAGCGACAGTGAGGCCAATACGGCAAGCGTTGCAGGAATGGCGAGGAACGCATTGAACGCCGCACCCGCAGAAACGAACGTAAGATTGTTTTGCCGAACATCGCGCACAACGCGCAGAAAGAGCTTTCCCCAGTCGCGCTTTGTGCTTGGTCCTGCTGGCGATCGCTGCACCATCGCCTTTGGTTTGTTTGTGGACGGCGGCAAACCTTCGGTGCGCATGCCGTCGATCTCCCGTGGAAGGTTTCGGCCTCACGGACGACGATCGGGTCCGGTTCGAGATGCACGGACTGTAGAAGACGAATGCTCATTGCATGTGTTCCGAATGTCCATCAATCTTTTATTTCGTACGCTTGCCCGTCGTGCACTGGCGAACCGACCAACCAGAGGACGAAACTCGATGAAATTCGAGATCGTGTGCCTCGGCGTTATGGCGCGCGACGATCCTACCGCATGAAACCGCCTATCGATCCGCGTCGGGGCGATATCGAGGACGACCGATCGAGCACGAAGCGACGCTCCTTGCTGGCGATCACGGGCAGTCTGCTCGCCGAGATCAGCCTTACCAAGCTCGTGCTGGCATGGATCAGCTTGATCGGCGTACCGGCACTCCTGCTCGGCCTCGCACCATTGGTCGCTTCGGCTTGGCTGACGACGACGGCTTCAAGTGCGATGGCGGCAATCGAAGAGATTTCGTCTGCGGCCATTTTGCTGCTCGCGGTTGCCATAGGCATGCTGGTCAGCCGCTCACTGTTCCGGTTGATCGAGCGTAGCTTTTGGACGCTCAACTCGCTCACCGTGCAGCCCGCTTATGTATTCTGGCGTGAGGCTTTGCGACACGCAGCGGGGCGCGGATTTGCGCCGGGCGCGACATGGGCGCAAGCGGCGCTCGGCACGGCGACGGCGGTTATGGCCGGCGCGGCGGTCGGCGCTGTTGCGCTGGGCATCATTCTGCTCGCGTGGCCGGCGTCGCGATGGATCGGCCGTGCCTCGGAGTTGGCCGCGCCGCTTCATTTGCTCGTTCCCGCGCTGGCCAACGGCATCGTGCTCGTCGCCGCGTATTTCGCCGGCGCCGCTCTGGTCTGGGGAATAGCCGATGCCGCCATGGCACAGCCGCGCGATCTGGCCGAGTTCGACGCATCGCCCGAGGACGGGCGGGTCTGGCGCGTTGCGCATTTGTCGGACCTTCATTTCGTCGGCGAGCGGTTCGGATGGCGGATCGAGAGCGGCCGATCGGGACCGCAGGGCAATGAGCGAGCGCGACACGCTCTCGCGCAGCTCGATGCCCTGCACGCCGAAAAGGCGCTCGATCTTGTCCTGGTCAGCGGCGACCTGACGGATGCGGGTCGCTCGGCGGAATGGGCCGAGCTGCTCGATATGCTGGCGCTCCATCCCCGGCTTGCCGAGCGCATATTGGTCGTACCGGGCAACCACGATGTCAATATCGTCGACCGTGCGAATCCGGCGAGGCTCGATCTCCCGACAAGTCCGGGCAAGCGGCTGCGCCAGCTCCGCGCACTGTCCACGATCGCCGCGCTCCAGGGAGACCGCGTCCGCGTCATCGACCATGCCGCCCGCCGCCTGGGCGGGAGCCTCGCCGAGGCCCTCGCACCGCGGCTCGATGCGATCGCCCGCTTCGCCGATACCGGTGCGTTTCGGCTTTCTGCGACGCTCGGCAAGCTTTGGGATGATGTCTTCCCGATGGTCGTCACGCCGGAGGTCGAGACCGGGCTTGGGATCATCCTGCTCAACTCGAATGCGGAAACACATTTCTCCTTCACCAATGCCCTCGGCATGGTGTCATTCGCCCAGGCTCGCGGGATCGACATTGCCGTTGCACAATACCCGAGAGCCCGCTGGCTTGTGGTCCTGCACCATCACCTGGTCGAATACCCGAACCGCGCCGTAGCCTTCTCCGAGCGCATCGGCACGGCGCTGATCAACGGCAGCTGGTTCGGCCGTCGGCTGCAAGGGCTTGCCGACCGGATCATTGTCATGCACGGTCACCGGCACGTCGACTGGATCGGGAGGTGGGGCGGACTGCTTATTGTATCGGCGCCTTCGCCCGTCATGGGCGCAATGAACGAACTCACCAGCCGCTTTTACGTGCACACGATTGCGATCGGTGCCGACGAGCGCTTGAAGCTGCTGACGCCACAACGTATCGATGTGGCGGGGGAACAGAACGACGCGGGCGCAGCGTACGGCTTCACGTCGTTGGCCAAGGACGCGTCCACGCCCGCATAGTGCCAGTCATCGGCTAGGGTGCGTTGATCTAGCGCAACGAGCTGCGCAGTGCCTAGCATCAGGAGGCTTTGTGAAGGATTCACCGATTTCGTCCGACCACCTGGTCGTCCAATCCCCGGCTCCCGACTGGTTCCGGCACGCCATCGCCGTACCGAAGCAGTCCCGCTCGGTCACGGTCGAGGGTTGCCCGATCCATTATTTCTTGTGGCCGGCCGAGCCCGCGGCGACGCGGCAGCGCGGCTTGCTCTTCGTCCATGGCGGCGGCGCGCATGCGAATTGGTGGAGCTTCATCACGCCCTATTTCACCCGCGACTACCGCGTCGCCGCCATCGACCTGTCCGGCATGGGCGATAGCGGCCGGCGCGAGACCTACACTTCCGAACTGCGCGCCAAGGAGATGCGCGCGGTGATCGCCGATGCCGGGCTCGACGCGCGCCCCTTCGTCATCGGCCACAGCTTCGGCGGCTTCATGACGATGAAGTTCGGCGCGCAATTCGGCGAGGAGCTCGGCGGCGCCGTCATCGTCGACTCGCCCATCCGCTCGCCCGAGGAAGAGGCGCAACGCCCGCTCTCGCCGCCGAAATGGACGAACAGCAGAGTCTACGAGAGCTTCGATGCGGCGGTGGCCCGCTTCCGCCTGATGCCGCCGCAGGGCTGCGACAATCCGTTTATTGTCGAGTTCATCGCCCGCCACTCGCTGAAGCCGGTCGAAGGCGGCTGGACCTGGAAGTTCGACGGCGCGGCCATGGGCACGCGCCGCTTCGGCGAGCCCTTCCGCGAGTATCTGCAGGCCGTGCGCTGCCGCGCCGCGCTGATCTTCGGCGAGAAGAGCGCGCTGGTCTCGCGCGCCACCGCCTCTTACATGTCCTCGCTCATGGGTCCCGACGCGCCCATCGTCGAAGTGCCCGAAGCGCAGCATCACGTCATGCTCGACCAGCCGCTCGGCTTCGTCGCCGCCTTGCGCATGCTGCTCGAGCTCTGGATCCGCGCCGAGGGCGGCTGATCACGCGGCGAGAAACGGGAGGGGTCACCCATGAAGAGCGTCGTCGTTACCGGCGGCAGCGGCAAGGCGGGCCGCGCCGTCATCCGCGACCTGATCGAGCACGGCTATCGCGTGATGAATGTCGATCTCGCGCCGCCGCGCGAGCCGCTCTGCCATTTCTTCAAGGCCGACCTCGCCGATCCTGGTCAGGCCGTGGACGCCATCCGTCGCGCCGCCGGCACAGTGGACCGGCGCCGGACGCCGCTCGGCGAGGCCTCGGCGGTGATCCATCTCGCCGGCATTCCCGCGCCGAGCCTCGCGCCCGATGCCGTCACCTTCCAGAACAATCTGATCTCGACCTACAACGTCTTCAGCGCGGCGACGCTCTTCGGCCTCGACCGCGTCGTCTGGGCGTCGAGCGAGACGGCCTATGGCCTGCCGCTGACGCGGACGCCGCCCGAATTCGCCCCCGTCACCGAGGACCACCCGCTCGCTCCCGAAACCGGCTACGCGCTCGCCAAAGTGCTATCGGAGCAGATGGCGCCCGAGATGCATCGCTGGAACCCCGGCACGCGCTTCGCCGGGCTGCGCATCTCCAACATCTTCGACGAAGCGGATTACGCCCAGATTCCGTCCTTCTGGTCGGATCCGTCGCTGCGGCGCTGGAATCTCTGGAGCTGGGTCGATGCCCGCGACGTGGCGCAAGCTTGCCGCCTCGCGCTCGAGGCGGAGATCCCCGGCGCGGATGTCTTCACCATCGCCGCCGCCGACACGCTGATGAAGCAATCGAGCCGGGCGCTGATGGCCGAGGCCTTCCCCGGCGTGCCGGTGCGCGGCGAGCTCGGCGAATTCGAGACCTTGCTCTCCATCGCCAAGGCGCGCCGCGTTCTCGGCTACCGCCCGCGCCATACCTGGCGCGGCGGCATCGGCCCGGGTTGAGAGGCTGCCCGGAAAATACGTCGAGCAAGCTCCTGGCCGCCGATAATCGCGCTGTCCTGTTGCGGGCCCGCGTGGCGGTGTGTTTCGCGTCCGCTCGATTATCCCGCCTGCGGAGCCGCGGAGCTATCGCTCCCGCTGCTCAGCGATGTTCTGCTGAGGTTCGCTCCACGCGCTGTCCATCCGCGTCGCGTTATGGACCATGCGAACCCGCGTTGCATCATCGAGGCGAGCCGTGCGCTGCAATCCCTCACGCTGCTGGAAGGTGATGATGCCCCGTTTTGTCTTGGGCCCGGCGATACCGTCTATTGCGCCGTCGTAAAGACCTTCGCGCTTGAGCTCGCTTTGCGCCTGCCGCATCGCAAGCGCAGCAGGCCTCGTCTGGGCGAGGCCTGCCTTCGTGGGGCTGACTGCCGCCAGTAACCCTAGCGCAAGGATACCATAGACGCTTCTCTGCATTGTCTGCCCACTAGCTGTTGCTCCCATAGAATTGCAACAGTGTGTTGTTGACACCGGTTCCCAATGCGAACCCTCAACTGCCCGCTTTGCACGAGATAGGTTGCAGCATGTGCGGTAGCGCGCCCGAAGCGGCAGGGTCGGGCCGGGCAGATGAGCCCGGTTCCGTCGTTCTCCCGCCGCTTGGCATAGCCAGGCTCTGAGGCAAAGGCCGCCTGTCAGCCGGCCGGCGCGGGTCCCGTCGTGCCGCGCGGGATGATCATGGTGGGCACCAAACGCGCATGCGGCGGCGACTGGCCCATGAGGCGCTGCAGCAATTGCTCGGCGGCGCCACGCCCCATCTCCGCGGTCGGCACGCGCAGGGTGGTGAGCGGCGGCTCGACATTGCGGGCGAAATCGAAATCGTCGAAGCCGGTGATTGACAGCTCTGCCGGCACGGCGACGCCTTCGGCGCGGGCCTCGAAGAGCGCGCCGAGCGCCAGCACGTCGTTGACGCAGAGCACTGCGGTCGGCCGCGGCCGCAGCGCGAGCAGCCGCTTCATCGCCAGGCGCGCTTCCGCTACGTCGTAGCGGGCTTCCACCAGCCCGCCCGGGACGAAATCGAGCCCGGCGCGGTTGAGGGCGGCGCGCGCCCCGGCAATGCGATCGATGACCCGATCATTGTCGGCCGCGATGCCGGCGAGCATGGCGATGCGGCGATGGCCGAGGCCGAGGACGTACTCGGCCATGCTCGCCATGGCGGCGTGATTGTCGAACCCGACGCAGGGCGGACCGTCCGCCGCGTAGGCCCCCTGGCAGACATAGGGGACTGCCCGCTCGTGCAGCATCTGGGCAAGCTCCGGCCGGTGATAGCGCCCGACGAGGATGACGCCGTCGACGCCGCGCTCCAGCAGGATCCTGACCTGGCGCAGCTCCCGCTCGAGACTGTAGTCGGAGGTGGCGATGAGCAGCGCGTAGCCAGCTTCCTCGAGCCGCCGCTCGATCGCCTCGACCCCGGCCGAGAAGATCGAATTGACGATCGTCGGCACCACCGCGCCGATGGTCATCGAGCGGCGCGAGGCCAGCGCGCGCGCCGCGGAATGGCGGATATAGCCGAGACGCGTCACCGCCGCTTGCACCGCCGCCCGAACATCCTCGCTGACCAGCTCGGGCGTGTTGAGCGCGCGCGACACCGAGGCCGTCGACACGCCGGCTGCGCGCGCCACGTCGCTCAGCGCGATCGCGTTGGAGCCGGCCCGCCGGCGGCGATTGGAAGCGCGGGTCCTCGCCCTCATCAAAGGCATATTGACATGGCGCGGTTCTGGATGTAAGCGCTTTCAGTAAACGCTTTCGAAAAAGCGCGGGAGGAGACCATGACGGGAACGGGACGGATCGGGTCTGCGCTGTTGGCCGCGGGCATCGCGCTGGCGGTGGGCGGCTGGTGCGGCGCAGCATACGCCGCCGGGGATACGGTCGATTGGAAGCGCTTCAACGGCCAGACCATCACCTTCCTCTCCTCCAATCACCCCTGGGCGCAGGCGGTGCTCAAGCGGCTCGATCAATTCACCGAGCTTACCGGCATCAAGCTTCGCGTGGATACCTTCCAGGAAGCGCAGATGCGCGACCGGCTGATGACCGTGCTGCAGTCGCGCAGCAGCGATGTCGATCTCTTCATGTCGCTCAAATCGCGCGAAGGGCTGCTCTTCGCCGATGCCGGCTGGTACGCCGATCTGCGACCGCTGGTCAACGACCCGAAGCTCACCGCCAGTTCTTACAACCTCGCCGATTTCAGCCCGGCTCTCCTCAAAGGGGAGGAGTTCAAAGGCAAGCTCGCCGGCATTCCGCTCAACATCGAGGGGCCGGTTCTCTACATCCGCAAGGATATCTTTGCGCGCTGCAAGCTGGCGCCGCCGACCGCGCTCCAGCAATTGCCGGACGTCGCCGCCAAGCTCAAAGCCTGCGACCCCGGCATCACCCCCTTCGTCAGCCGCGGCGCCAAGGGCGCGCTCGCCTATACCTTCAGCAATTTCCTTCACAATCTCGGCGGCGACTATTTCGATGCCGGGGGCAAGTCGAACCTGTGCTCGGCCCCGGGCAAACAGGCAATGCAGCTCTATGCCGATCTGCTCAAGAATTACGGACCGCCCGGCGTGGTGAATTACAGCTTCCTGCAGATTCGCGAGATGTACGGCCAGGGGCGCGCCGCCATGGCCTTCGAATCCAGCAACGAGTTCGGCCCGATCATGCAATTCCCCGGACGCACCAAGGATTCGGCGGTGGCGCTGCTGCCGCCCGGACCCGGCGGCGTCAGCCGTCCGACGGTGATCGGCTGGGGCATTTCGATGTCGGCCTTCTCGCAGCATCAGGATCCGACCTGGTACTTCATCCAATGGGCGACGAGCCCGGCGATGCAGACGGCGCTCGCCCTCGACGGCATCGCGCCGCCGCGCGTCTCAATCGCCAACAGCGCCCAGTACAAGGCCTGGCTCGCCGCCGAGCCGGTGCGGCAAGAATGGTCGAATTCCCTCGACGCGATGGCGCGCACCGGAACGAGCGAGGTCGGCCCGCCGATGGAGCAGCAGCCCGAGGCGCGCGACATCCTCGGCGACGAGATTCAGCAGATGATCCTGGGGCAGGTGAACGCCGATCAGGCCTGCGCCGCGGCCGACAAGCAGATCGACGCATTGGTCGCGCGCGAGCAGCATCACTGATGGGAACCATGGCGTTCGGCCGCAGCGGCGCGTCCACCGCCGGGTGGACGCATCGCCGCAAGCGCTTCACCGGAAGCGTCCATTGGCTGCTGGCGCCTGCCCTCGCCTTCACCCTCGCCCTCGTCGTCTTTCCCTTCGGCTACACCTTCTGGCTCAGCCTCAACGACTACCAGTTCGGCCACGCGGCGCGCTTCAATTTCGGCGAAAACTATGCGGCGCTGCTGCACGATGCCGTGTTCTGGCAAGGTCTCGGCACCACCTTCCTCCTCTACTTCCTGTCGCTCGCCTTGCAGCTGGTGCTCGGCACCTATGTCGGGCTCTTGCTCAACCGCCGCCTGCGCGGCCAGACCTTGGCGCGCACCATCCTGATGTCGCCTTTCATGATGCCGTCGGTCGTCGTCGGCATGATGTGGCTCGTCATCCTCGATCCGTCGCTCGGCGCGGCGAACTACATTCTGAGCGTGCTCGGCCTGCCGCCGAGCCAGTGGCTGGCCTCGCCCGGCCTGGTGGTGCCGGTGATCTCCCTCATCGACACCTGGCAATGGACGCCCTTCGTCGCGCTCATCGTCGTCGGCGGCCTGCAAGCCCTGCCGCTCGAGCCCTTCGAGGCCGCCTTCATCGACGGCGCGACGCGCTGGCAGGCCTTCCGCTACATCACCTTGCCGATGCTGCGGCCGACGCTCTTGACCGCGGCGATCCTGCGCAGCGTCGATCTGCTGCGCTTCTTCGACATCATCTACATCACGACGCAGGGCGGGCCCGGCAACGCCTCGACCACGCTCAACATCTACGCCTATCGGCGCGGCTTCGAGTTCTTCGATATCGGCTATGCCAGCGCGATCATGATCGCCTTGATGGCGCTCGTCGCCATCGTCGTCCTGGCGCTGATGCGCCTCAGGCGGAGCCTCTGATGAGCCTCGGCCCCTTCACGCGCGAGCGCTCGACGGTGGGCATCTATCTCCAATACGGCGTGGTCTGCCTCTTCATCCTGGCGCCGATCCTGTGGATGGTGGAGGCGAGCTTCAAGGCGCCGACGGCGGTCACCGCCTATCCGCCGCATCTCCTGTTCTCGCCCACGCTCGAGAACTACGCAACGCTGTTCGAGACCACGCCCTTCGCCCAATACGCGCTCAACAGCCTCATCGTCGCCGGCGGCTCGACGCTGCTCGGGCTGCTGCTCGGCGTGCCGGCGGCTTTCGCCGTCTCCTACCAGGCGATCACCTGGCCCGCGACCCTGACGCTCGCCGCGCGCATGGCGCCCGGCACGCTCTTCCTGCTGCCCTGGTACATCCTCTTCACCGCGCTCGGCCTCGTCGGCAGCCATACGGTGCTCGTCATCACGCATACCGTCATCACCATGCCGCTGATCCTCTGGGTCATGCTGCCCTATTTCGACGGGCTGCCGCGCGACATCCTCGAGGCAGCGCGCATCGATGGCTGCTCGCCCTTCCACATGTTCTGGCGCATCGCTTTGCCGTTGGTGAAGCCGGGCATCGTGGTCGCGACGATCCTCGCCTTCGTCTTTTCCTGGAACTACTTCCTGTTCGCCCTGGTGCTGTCGGGCTTCGATTCCAAGACACTGATCGTCGCCGCCTTCAACTTCGTCGGCGAAGGCGCCACCAACTGGGGCGCGCTCATGGCCGCCGCCGTGATGATCGCGCTGCCTCCGCTCGCCCTGTCGCTGCTCGTGCAGCGCTGGCTCGTCAGCGGCCTCACCGCCGGAGCCGTGAAAGGTTAGCCATGCGCCACGCTCATTTTCCCGGCGATCAGCAGATCCTCATCCGCGAGCACGAGGCGCCGGCGCCCGGGCCCGGTGAGCTGCGCCTCGATGTTCTCGCCTGCGGCCTGTGCGGCAGCGAGCTGCGCGTCTGGCGCGGCGGCTGGCCGGTGACGCCCGGCCACGAGATCGTCGGCCGGATCAATGCGCCGGGCCATGCGCAGGATGGCCGGCGCGCGCTCGTCTATATCCCGGTCTGGTGCGACGCCTGCGATCTGTGCAAAGCCGGGCAGACGCATCTCTGCACCGCGATCGGCGATCTCATCGGCTGGCAGCGCGATGGCGGCTATGCCGAAACCCTGATCGTGCCCGAGCGCTGCCTGCTGCCGCTCCCCGACGATGTGCCGACCGAGCTCGCGCCGCTGCTGCTCGATTGCATCGGCACGCCGGCGCATGGCATTCGTCTGGCGCGGCGGCTGGTCGCCTCGGGTCCGGTCGCGGTCATCGGCGCCGGCCCGGTCGGCCTCGGCGGCGTTCTGGCCGCGCCCGCGCTGGGATTTCCCGAGGTGTGGGTGGCGGAACCGCGCGCGCATCGCCGGCAGATGGCCATCGACTTCGGCGCGCGCGATCTCGGCGAGGAAACGCGGCCGCGCTTTCCGCTGGTGCTGGAATCGAGCGGCGTCGATGCCGCGCGCCAACGCGCGATCGAGCTCACTGCGCCCGGCGGCGTCTGCGTCTTCCTCGGCGAGAGCGATCGCTGGTCGATTGCCGAGACCCGAGCGATCCGCCGCAAGGATTTCCACATCATCCGCTCTTTCTATTTCCCGATCGGCGATTTCGAGCCGAACCTCGCCTTGCTGCGCGCCAATCGCGAGCGCTATCGCCGCTTCGTCGACGGCCGCGCGCCGCTCGACGGGCTCGCCGATCTCTTCCGCTCCTTTGCCGCCGGCGAGCGCATCAAGCCGCAATTCGCCGTCGATGCCTGAGATGGCCAACGCAGTGCTTTGCCTCGGCCTTGCCTCGCACGACACGCTCTGGCGCGTCGAAGCGCTGCCGACCGAGCCGCTGAAGATCAGAGCGAGCGACGTGGTCGAGGTCGGCGGCGGGATGGCGGCGACGGCAGCGGTCGCCGTGGCCCGCTTGCGTGGAAGAGCCGCCTATTGGGGACGCATCGGCCGCGACGCGGTGGGCGAGACGATTCTCGACGAGCTGGCGGCGGAAGGCGTCGATACCGGCGAAGTCCGTCGTTTCGCCGGTTGCCGCTCGACCGTGGCGACGGTGCTGATCGACCGCGCGGGCGAGCGTCTCGTTTGCGCCTTCATCGACCCCTCCATCCCGGACGATGCCGACTGGCTGCCGCTCGACCGGATCGCGCAATTCGACGCTGTGCTCGCTGATACGCGCTGGCCTCCGGGTGCGGCCGCGGTGCTGGCGGCGGCACGCCGGCGCGGCATCCCCGGCGTGCTCGACGCCGACATCTCGGACGCCGAGACGCTGGCAAGCCTCGCCGCCGAAGCCTCGCATACCGTGTTCTCGGCGCCGGCGCTGCGCCGCTTTTCCGGCTGCGACGACCTGGCCGAGGCGCTGCGGCGCTGCGGCCGCGCCCGGCCGCCCGGCGCCGTCTTCGGCGTTACCGATGGCGAACGCGGCTCGCTCTGGCTCATCGGCGATGCCCTGGAGCGGATTCCGGCGCCTTCCATCCGCGCCGTCGACACGCTCGGCGCCGGCGATGTGTTTCACGGCGCGCTCGCCCTCGCCCTCGCGGAGGGTCAGAGCCTCGAGCAATCGGCCTGCTTCGCCGGTGCGGCGGCCGCGCTCAAATGCAAGACCTTTGGCGGCCGCCGCGGCACGCCGCGGCGCGAACAGGTCGATGCCTTGTTGCAGGAGAAAGAGCGATGGAGCTGACGGCCGGAAAATATTGGGGCTTGCGGCGCCTCGCGACCGAAAGCGGGCAGTTCGCCATGCTGGCCACCGATCAGCGGCCGCCGATCTTCGACTTGATCAAGGCCAAGCGCGGCACGCCCAAGGCCTCCTTGGCGGATGTCGCCGCGGTGAAGCGCGCGCTGACGCGCGTGCTGGCGCCGCATGCCTCGGCGCTGCTGACCGAGCCGCTCTATGGCTATTGGGCCGGCTTCGACGTCCTTCCGCCGCACCGCGGGCTGATCCTGACGCTCGAGGAGCATGCCTTCCGCGAAACGCCAACCGGCCGCCTCTCGAACGAGATCGCCGATTGGAGCGTCGCCAAGATCAAGCGCCTCGGCGCCGATGCGGTGAAGGTGCTGGCCTGGTACCGGCCCGATGCGTCGCCCGAGATCCGGATGCATCAGCAATCCTTTGTCCAGCGCATCGGCGAGGCCTGCCGTGACCACGATATCTGCTATGTCCTGGAGCTCCTCGTCTATGCGCTGCCGCGGGAGAAGCAGCAGACGCGCGGCTATGTCGAGCAGGTCGGCAAGCGGCCCGAGCTGGTGATCAAAAGCGTGCAGGATTTCTCCGATCCCGGCTTTGCCGTCGATCTCTTCAAGCTCGAAAGCCCGATCGAAGCGGCGAAGCTGCCCGATCCCGAGAGCGGACCG
>Ga0335077_10009307_pt1 | contig 12184 bp, 7 predicted proteins | sample Lox_Sample_31_FD_207151 | JGI IMG/M metagenome (GOLD analysis project Ga0335077, IMG submission 207151) | Soil microbial communities from Loxahatchee National Wildlife Refuge, Florida, United States - Lox_Sample_3.1 | ecosystem: Environmental > Terrestrial > Soil > Wetlands | place: USA: Florida...
CGCTTACTGGGCACAACAATTCCAGCGCCATTGCCGGGCCATTGATTCGCTCTGGGACGAACAACGCGGTTATTGGATTGTGACCTACCGCGACACCCTCAAGGATGACGTGTTGACCAGTTCGGTCATCTATCCGGTTTTCACCGATCTTTGCCGCGACCCGGCAAAAATCAAACGGGTCATCGAGCAGCACATTCTCAATCCGGAGGAGTTTAACGGACACTTTCCCGTGCCGACCATCGCCTACGATGATCCGCGCTATTACCATGACAAGCCGCCGTTTCAGGACAAAAGCCCGGCCGGTCTCTGGCGCGGCAATCTCTGGATGCCGGAAGCCTGGATCATCGTCAAAGGCCTTTACAAATACGGCTACGAAGCGGAGGCCAACGCCATGGCCGGACGTTTGCTCGACATGATGTCGCATCAATCCGCGTCCGTGGGCGAGTTTCCACAATTCGCCTTCAGCCCCGCCGAATGGTATAACTCCGAGAACGGGCTGGGACAAAACAACCGGGCATTCTCGTGGTCATCCGCCGTCGCGCTCGACTTTCTGCTCGGCAACTATCAAAACGAACGCGTCGTGGGCGCCAACCCGGAACGTGACCGGAGGGTCGAAGGTCATGTCCGGGAGATTTTCGACTTTGACAGCGGCAACAGCCTGTTCCGGGTTGAGCCGATCAAAACCGTTTTCCCGGTTTTGAAAATGAAAACCGCCGATGGGCTGCCTATCAATCAGAGCAGGAGAGTTGAGTTCAGCTTTTCCGACCCGGCCGGCAACTTCGGTCAGTCAGAAATTCCGTTTGCCATTGACGAAACCAGGTGGAAAGTAGTGAGCGCATCCTCGGGGCATGAATTGACCAAAGGGGAAGACGGTTTATACCGGGCATCAATTGGAACAAAACTCACCTTGGTACCTGCCCGATAAAATTAAATGGCGGTCTCTTTGAGAACTGGGCAATTTTTAGCTGCTAAATCCGAGCAGGAATCTTGAGGGTGCGTCCGCTGCCAGCCATTGCCGTGCTATCGAAAAAGTCCTGACCCGACGCTCGCAAAATACTCAAAGGATTTGTCGTTCTTGGTTGTCCTATGGGGTAAAATGACGCCGCATGGGCGACACGGATGCAGAAAAGGTCTTGGTGTTGCAAAGCCGGAACGGCGATCCTGCGGCTTTTGAATCACTTATTCGCGCGCATCAACGCATGATTCATTCGCTGACATTCCGCATGACGGGTTCGTTGGCCGATGCCGAAGACCTGGCCCAAGAGACGTTCATCCGGGCCTATCGGCAATTGGATACTTACCAGGGCGCCGCCAAATTCTCCACTTGGCTCTATCGCATCGCTGTCAATGTCTGTCTGAACTGGCGCAAGCGGGAAATGCGCCGTGAACAAATTCACAACCATTGGATCGGGTCTGGGGCTGCCCCGCAAACAGAAACAAAGCCGGGTGCGGACAACGATGAGATCAGCGAAAGTGTCCAAGCGGCCTTGATGAGACTGCCATCCAAACAACGTGCTGCCATCGTGCTGACGGTTTACGATGGGTGCAACCACGCCGAGGCGGCGAAGATGCTCGGTTGCTCGGAGACGACGGTTTCCTGGCGCGTATTTGCGGCGCGCCGGAAGTTGAAACGATGGTTGAGCGCCAAAGGAGGCCGAAATGAATGATTCTGATTTGGAGAAAAAATTGAAGGCCGCGCAAGTTCCGGCCTGGGATGAAGATTACTGGGAAAGTTTCCCGCAAGGCGTGCTGACAAAGTTGCGCGCCGGTCCGGTATCGCGTCCGGTCGAACGCGATTGGTTGCCCCGGTTGGCTTGGGGTGGTGGCATCGCCTTGGCCTGCCTGGTCATCGGTTTCACCCTCGGTCATTGGCATGGCCGGATGGAAAAAAACGATTCCTTTGTGCTGTTGCAAAACGGGAAGATGCTGCGCGAGGTGCTGACACTTTTCCCGAACCGGGTTCGCGCCATCGTTCAGGATGAGCGCGGTTTGCAACTGGTACTCTCCGACCAGCCGGACGTGCCGACCTCAACGCCGCTCTGGGTCAAAATCTGTGACGGCAAACAGTGTGCGTCGCTGGTGACCTTCAGCGGTCAGGAACTCGAAATCGCCGGCCAAAAAGTCACTGTTCTGGCCGACGCGCAAGGTGGCATCATTTTGGAAGGCAACCGGTTTATATGGTCCAGCTCGGCGCGAAGTTTTGTGGAGGGCAACTTGACCATTGAAGCCAAGCGATTGCAAACCATAACCCTTTAACCGGATATTTATGAAAAAACTCTTCGAAACTTTGGGGATTTTGCTCCTGGCGGCACAGCTCTCGGCGCAGTCAAATGCGCCAATCCGCCTGGCGTTGATCACGGGAACCGACGAAGCGTCGGTGGCCTCGGATGTTTTGACGGCTCAATTGTCCGGGAATCCAAAAATCCAACTGCTGGAGCGAAACGAAATCGAGAAGGTCTATCGCGAGCAAGGATTGTCGGCAGCCAACCAGGATTATTTAAAGCTGGGCCGGATTCTCGGCGCGGATGGCTTGTTGCTGTTGGATATCGTGCAGACCCCGCAGACGACCAACCTAACGGCGCGGTTGATCGCGGTGAAACCGGGCGTGATTTTGACGGACGGAAGTTTTCCGTGGCCATTGACGAACACCGTGCAATGGGCGGAATCAGTCGTCCCCGGTCTCAATTCCTTTGTGCCCAAATTGACGGTGTTGGCCGAGGACGCGATTCCCATTTCGGTGGTGAATCTCCGCTCGGCTATCCAGTCGGCAGAAGCGCAGGAAACGGAGCGGCAGTTGAAGCTGCTGACGATTCAACGTTTAAGCCAGGAACAACGCTTCTTTGTCTTGGAGCGGCAGCGGATGCAATTATTGAGCGAGGAAAAAGGATTGAAGTCAGACGAATCAGCATTTTGGGATGGCAGCTATCTGTTGGAAGGCGTCGTGGACCAGAATGCTTATTCAAAGGACACAATCACCATCAATGCGCGGTTAACCCCGCCGAAAGGCGGCGCGCCGCTATTATTTGAGGTCAGTGGCGGCCGCACAAACTTTTCCGAGGTGATTAACCGGCTGGCGGCCAAAGTCACCGAACTGCTGAAGATCAATTCCACCGTCAAAGAATGGAATGCTGCCGATGAGGCGACTCAGTATTTTGCGGAGGCAAAGTGGGCATTGCGCTGGGGAGTGTATTCTGAGGCAGAGGCTGCTGTGGATTCAGCGTGGGCATTGGGTAAACGAGATTTGGATTGTGCAATTGTGCGAGTGGAATCTTATGTCGCAGAGCTGAAAGCAAAAGTTGGCAAGTATCAAAACGGCAGTAGCGCGATTACTTCTGGTTACGACGCCAATGGTGTCCCCCTGGGCCCGACCCCAGCAGATGCTGCAGTTCAGTTAATGATCAAAAACCTGTTGGCGGAACATCCCTTTGGCATGGTTTACAAGATAACGAAACATCCCGGAGTCCAAAACGTTGACTTTGTCTTTGCCAATGAATCTCCGGACATTCAGAACATTGACCGCGCGATGCACACGCTGGAGCTTTACTACGAATTTAGCCACACATTGCCTGAAGGTCTTTTGAAAGTGGCATCACCGGCGTCAAACTGGGAGAATTCCAACTGGTATGATGTCGGGATTGATGACTTGATCGCTGCGTCTCAAGTCCTGCAAAACTTCAATTTTGTTCCCGAGTCCCAAGCCCCAGCGGCAGACAAACTCACCCAATTACGCGCAATGACGCGTTCAGTTGCAGGATGGATTTCCAGGTCGCCCTCGGTGCGTGACAGCTATTTTGTGGGTGACCGCGCGGTCAGTCACGACGAACTTTCCCACACAATTGAAGAGCAGCCCAACCTCTTCAAATGCGAGGTGGCATGGGGTTGCTTTTGGCAGGAGCGGCCTGATGACTGCATTGCGCTTTACCACGAACTGATGAGCAGCCCGGTCTTTTGCTACATTCACAAGGATTTCTGGCTGCGTGAGCTGCAAACGCCGCGGTTGGCAGCATGGAATGAGAGCGATCGTCAGCGCATTCCGATGGTCTGGAGCGACTTTGTCCGGGCGTTGGATGCTTCGACCAATGTGCTTTTGAAATTGGAAGGCAAGGCGCTCGCGTTGGCCGACGTGGACAGTGAAAATAAAATGGCAGCAGCTTTCACCAACCTTTTTAACAACATTTTTGAAAATCGTGATACACTGGTGGCCAACAACGTAGAGGTGCTCTATTTGAATTGGGGTGCCGATGATCTCGTCAGCGCAAAAACTGGCGGTGGAATTGTGACCAACACCAAGGAATCGTTGAACCACCTTTATTACTCCGAATACCGGTCCAGGCTTGAGGCCATGGATCAGGAATATTGGCACAAAACAAGTTCGGCCCTGGTTGAGCAACTTCTGCGTCCAAATGAAACAACCTTCGAGCAACAAAAGCAGTATCTGAAAGAAGACAAGCCGTATGACTTCATCGAATTTGCGCAAACGTTCGCCAATCCTAATTATTCTAAAGCTCAAGCGCTTGAAATCCAACCTCTTTTGGCGAGTTACATGTCAAACCTGGTCGTCCAATCCCAACGCGCCTCCGGGATGGAAAAAGGCAAGTTAATGGGCACAATCGCCCACATCGGATTCTTGGAAAATAACATCAAACGCATTTTGAATCCGCCTGCGGCACCGCCACCTCCCGCAGTGGCAGAAAATCAAGCGCCAAAACCCGCCATGGTCGCCGCGACGTCTGCCGTTAAGCCGGTTTTCACCAACGCACCGGAAGAGGTCACGAACGTGATTGAGGTGCGCAAATTTTTGGAGATTCCCGCGGAAAGACTGATCGACTTGGACAGCTCTGAGCGCATTGAGTATATGCAAGTTGCCATCACGGCCCATCACTGGTTTGAGGGGAGATTGCTGCTGGATTTCAACTACTACACCGGCACACAGTGGCGTGACAAAAATGGAAATGTGCAGGGCGGTCGCAACGCCAGCGGGCCGGCCATCGCTATCCTTGATCCCGTGACGGAGCATTGGGACGTTATCAGTTGCCCCGAGGCAGAGATTGAAGTGCAAAATCGTTTTTATCATCGCTCTGCATTAGTACGTGGCGAGTTGTTCACTTGCGACGGTGGCAAGGTCCGCAAGTACGATTTCCGGAAAAGCCAGTGGCAGGTTCTTGGCATTTCAGACGGCAATAATTACGAGTTATTCGCCGTCAATGGGCATCTCTATGCCGCCAACGGGAACGTGATTTTTGAGATTTCGGAGGGCGGCACTAACACATACATCCTGGCCAGCAATCGTCGGCAGCCGCCTGTCACTGCACTGGACACCGAAGATTTGGGGCTACCAACGTTGTTTGCGGGACCGTCTCATTCGCTCCGGGTCAGTACCCAAAGAAAGATTTTCACCTGGATGGATAAAAATTGGCACGAGGATTCCAGTTCACCTTCCAGTTCCACGCAACCGGAAATTTTCCCGGACGGCGTTTTGTTCCGCTATGCCGGCTTCGTGGGCGCAGGCTACCAGAACGGCGTTATCGTCCGTGGGGGAGACGGCACCTATGGCACTCTGAACAGCCAGGACGAGATTTGCGCTCTGGCAAACGAAACCAACGTGGTAACGCTTTGTCTCCGTTCAGCAAACCGGACAGGTCCCCGCGGCTTTTCCAGACCGGGCATGAACACAGTTCAGCCTCCAAAGCCGCTTTGGAAAATGCCTGCCAATTTGCTGCCCAAGCTGCCCGCTGCCCTGCGCCAATTCGATTTGTATCTTTTGGAAGATTCTTTCGCAGCGCGTGCGGTCATCAATGATCGGCATCAAATCCTGCAAGAAAATGTTGCGGGCGATGATGAATTTAATGCCGCCTTACTCTGCTTTACCCACGGGTTTTCCTCGCCTCAAAAGCTATTTTTGAAATTCGATCCCTCGGACGCTAAAACAGCTGCCTGGATGTTTCCCACCACCGACCTTTTGCTCTTCGGTTCGGAAACTCCGCTTGGTAGCTTTGGTCCAACGGGCTTCAGTGGCGGCGGCGGAAGTAAGGCGGGTGTTTGGCTGATGCCGGTTTCCCAAATCGACAGCGCCATCGCCGAGCGCAAACAGGTTCAAATTGACGAAGCCGCGGCGCAGAAGGCTTTTTTGGCCAAATATGACCGCAATCACAACGGCATCCTTGATCCGGATGAAAAGGAGGAGGCACTGGATGATCCTGTGTTCATCGAATCGGAATTGGACGTAATTGACGCCAACGATAATGGCCGGCTTGACCCCGAAGAGCTTGTCTATTTTGACGCCAACCGAAATAAAATTTTGGATCCGAAAGAACAGGCTGGGATTGATCTGGCAGAGCATTTGTTCGCTGTCGGGCTTTTGAAAGAATTCGATGCGAACGGCAACGGCGTCCTCGACCGTCCCGAGTTTAACGACCTGTGGCAGGCCGGTAATTTTAGAGGCAATCCTCTGGGCGGCGATTCCTTCTCAACGTTTTCCCGGGCAGATGAGAATCGCGATGGACACATTGATCTCGATGAACTGGAAGCGTTTTTGAAGCAACAATTGCGTGTGGAACTTCGCCCTCGCGGAGCCGCCGGAGCAGCCTTTTTTAAGCAACGGCTCGCTGGTCCCACTGCCACCGAAGATCCCCAGCAAACGTTCAAAGCATACGTGGAATTCTACTGGCAGCATTCCGACAATGCTACCAACGGAAAACCCTCGGCAAACTCCAATGACTACCATCCATAATTTTCGTCAAAGGATCGGTTGTCTCGGATTATCCTACCAACGGAAATGAAGTTGCTCAGGACATGGTTCACGTTGGCGCTGGCCTGTGGTTGGCCGGGCGTGCTCTGCGCGCAATTACAGCTTCTGCCCGACTCGGAACCGCAACGCGTGTTCGCCGGAGAGGCGCGAAGAATTGCCGTTGCCTGGCACAATGGCGGCGACAAAATCGCGGATGCAGAAATTCACGCGCGCCTTTCCCAAACCACTTCGGCAACGGCCGTGTCACTGGCCGAAAAGCCCTGGAAACATATTGAAATATTGCCCGGACAAACCGTCCTCGATTCCGCGCAACTGGATTTTCCCGCGGTGAACGCAGAGACACCATTCCTGATTCAATGGCTGGAGGGCCCCAACCGGGTAATCGGCAAAACTGAGGTACTCGTCTATCCGACGAATTTGCTGGTCGAATTGAAAACGCTGATGGGTGAAGGCGTTTTGGGCGTGCTCGATCCGAACAACGCGCTCAAACCGCTGCTCAGGCAAAACCGCGCGGATTTTGTGGACTTGGCGGAAACATCGCTGGACGATTTTCGGGGCAAATTAGCCATGGCCGGCCCGTTCCAGTCCAAAATTCAAATGCGCGAAGGATTGCCGCAAGCAGTCCAGAAGATTGCCAGAAAAGGCGTTGCCGTCGTCTGGATTCAGCCGCGGCCGGCACCGAGGGACAAAATCGAACCTTCATTTTACTTCGTGTCACAGGGCAAAGGAGTAATCTTGGTTGTCCAGGCTGACTTGGTTGAAAATTTGGCGGAAAATCCTCGGTCTCAACTCAACTTGCTTTTTTTTTCCAAATTGGCGCTGCATCCTGAGCCATTTCTTTTGCCCACTTGAAAAGTCAACCGTGAAACCAAAACTTACAATGAAAACACCAATTCCATTCTTCCTGGCCCTGCTGCTGGCTGCGGGCGCGACTGCCCGCGCAGTCACCAATGATGTTCTGACCGTCGCGGTCTTCGACTTCGATTCGAGGGACGAAGCGGTGCGCGACCTTGGCCCCAAGGTCGCTACGCTGGTCAATGCCGACCTGTCGGTCGAACCACAAATCATTACGGTTGAACGCGCCGAACTTGAAAAGGTTTTGAGCGAACAGGAACTGGGTCTGTCCGGCACAGTCAACCCGGAAAGCGCGGCCAAAATCGGCCAACTCACCGGCGCCAAGGTGCTCGTTACCGGCCGCGTGTTCAAGGCGGATGACCAGACCATCATCGTGGCCAAAGTCATCGGCACTGAAACCAGCCGGGTTTATGGCGAAATGGTGCAAGGCGGTTCTTCGGCTAAATTGGTTGATCTTTCCTCCGATCTCGCGAAGAAGATCGCCGCGGACGTGGCGGAGAAAAGCGACACTTTGGTAGCCAAGGTGGAAACACGTGAGCAGCGGATTGCACGGCTCCAGCAGGCGCTTGCGGGCAGGAAACTACCGGCGGTGTCGGTGAAAATCGGCGAGCAACATTTTGGCCGACCCGTCATTGATCCGGCGGCGCAAACCGAGTTGTCGTTGATTTTGCAGCAATGCGGTTTTACGCTGACGGACAGCGATTCCACCAACAAGCCGGCCATTGAAATAACCGGCGACGCCTTCAGCGCCTACGGCATGCAGAAAGGCAACCTGATTTCCTGCAAATCACGAATCGAACTCAAGGTGCGCGACGTGGCCAGCGGAGACATCGTGGTTGTAGATCGCCAGACCAGCGTGGGCGTGGACGTGGCGGAACAGACCGCTGCCAAGACCGCGCTCCAAAACGCGATGGACGAACTGGCATCACGCGTGATCCCGAAATTGATAAAATGAAGTTGGTTTCTCCTCGGCTTGTTTGCCCGGGAACCCCTCCCCGGTTTATTCCCCGCCGCGCGCATGCCAGAGGGCCTTCAGCTTCCAACTTTATTGTTCTTTTACAATAACAGTGAGCGAGTTTCTCTCTTCACTCCACCGTCACGCTTTTGGCCAGATTTCTTGGTTTGTCCACGTCGCAACCGCGGACAACGGCGATGTGATACGCGAACAGTTGCAACGGCACCACCGCCAGAATCGGGTAAATCGGCTCCAGCGTCTTGGGCAGGTAAATCACGTCGTTGGCCACTTTCCTGATTTGTTTGTCGCCTTCAGTGGCCAGCGCGATGATGGGGCCTTTGCGCGCGCGAATCATCGCCAGATTCGCCATCGTTTTGCCATACACCGAATCCTGAGGCACGAGAAAAACCGTCGGCGTCTTCGGGTCAATCAACGCAATCGGGCCGTGCTTCATTTCCGCTGCGGAATAGCCCTCGGCGTGGATGTAGGAAATTTCCTTCAGCTTGAGCGCGCCTTCGAGCGCAATGGGAAACGTGTAACCGCGGCTGAGGAAAAAGAAATCGTCGGCCTTCGCGTATTTCAGCGCGAGTTTCTTCAACGCGTTGTTCTGCGCGAGGACGGCTTCGATTTGTTCGGGCACGGCCTCGAGCGCATGCAAAATTTCCAACGCCCGGCGGGCCGAAAGATTTCGCAAGCGGCCCAGGTGAATGGCCAGCAACGTCAAAACGGTCAAGGTCGAGACAAACGACTTCGTTGAAGCGACACCAATTTCCGGGCCGGCGTGCAGGTAAATACCGCCGTCGGCTTCACGCGCGATGGTGCTGCCGACAACGTTGATGATGGCCAGTGCGCGATGGCCGCGGCGCCGGGCTTCGCGCAACGCCGCCAGCGTGTCCGCGGTTTCGCCGGATTGGGAGAGGACGAGCAGCACCGTGCTTTTTTCGAGGGGTGCGTTGCGATAACAAAATTCATGCGCGAATTCGACTTCAACGGGAATTTGCGCCAGGTCCTCAATCAAATACTCGCCCACGAGCGCCGCGTGCCAGCTCGTGCCGCTGGCGGCAATGACGATGCGGTCCATCGCGCGCAACTCGGCAGGCGTCAGGTTCAGACCGCCGAACTTCGCGGTCGCGCCTTCCTTGTCCACGCGGCCGCGCAAGGCGTTTTCCACAGCGCGCGGCTGCTCGAAAATTTCCTTAAGCATGAAATGCGCGAAATCGCCGCGGGCGGCGTCCTCCTGGCTGAATTCGAGCTGGCTGATCTGGACGTTGGCGGTTTCGCTACCAAGGTTCAAAACGTCGAAGCGCTCGGGCGTGACCGTAACCACGTCGTAATCGTTGAGAAAAACCACCCTTTTAGTGTGGGCGACGATGGCGTTGGCGTCGCTGGCCAGAAAGTTCTCGCCGCTGCCGATGCCGATGATGAGCGGCGAACCGCGCCGCGCGCCGACCATCGTTGCGGGTAGCTCCGCGCAAATCACCGCGATGCCGTAAGTGCCGATGACGTCGCGGAGCGCGTCGCAGACGGCTTGCGTCAGCAGATTGGAACCAATTGAGGTGGAGACGGCGCGCTGCGCCGTCCGGCCATCGCGGCGCGGTGGCCCTGCCTTGTTGCGCCGTTTTTCGTAATAATCGCCGATCAAATGTGCGAGCACTTCCGTGTCGGTGCCGGAACGGAATTTGTGTCCGGCGGCGAGCAATTTTTGTTTGAGTGCGCCGTAGTTCTCGATAACGCCATTGTGAACGACGGCGATTTTGCCGGATTGATCGAGGTGCGGATGGGCATTTTCGTCGGAAGGCGGACCATGCGTGGCCCAGCGCGTATGGCCGATGCCAGGATTTCCTGCGGCAGGTTCCAATTTCAAAAGCCGGGCGAGGCCCTTGTCAATTCTTCCAGCTTTTTTGCGAATCAGCAAATCGTCGCCGTCCAGCACGGCCAGGCCGGCGCTGTCGTAACCGCGATATTCCAGCCGCCGCAATCCTTCGAGCAGGATGGGCGAGGCCGCTTTTTTGCCGACGTATCCAATGATGCCGCACATACTTTAAGTTCTGGATTCTGGATTCTGGATTCTGAATTCTGTTCTTAAAATCCACTCCGCCGCGCCGGTCAAATCATCCACCACAACCGCGCGCGAAATTTTTTCCGGCGATTCACGTTCGAGTTCCGCGCCGTAGCCGGTGCGGACCAGAATGCTCTTTTCCACGCCCGCATTCCAGCCGCATTCCAAATCGGCCAGCTTGTCCCCAATCATGTAACTCTGCGCTAAGTCCACATGAAATTCGTCGCGTGCGTCGAACAAAAATTGGGGCGACGGTTTGCGTCCGTGGCTTTGCTGATCGGGCGCTTCGGGCGCAAGGTAAATTTTCTCGAGGCGCACGCCATGGCGCGCCAGCTCGCGGCAGAGATGCTCGTTGACGCGTTCGGCGTCGGCAAACGTGAAGTAACCGCGCCCGATGCCGGACTGGTTCGAGACGATGAACAGCTTGAAGCCGGCATCGCAAAGCTGTTTCAAGCCAACGGGCGTGGCGGGAAAGATTTGCACGTCTTCCGGCCGGCACAGATAATTCTTCTCAACAATCATCGTCCCGTCACGGTCAAGGAAAACGGCCCGGTCCATTCCGGCAAATTGTGGTTTGATTATGGCAAGAATGGAATTGAATTTTTTGCGGCCCTGGCGCATTTTCCCGGCCCATGAATAAAGGCAGATTGGGTATTTTGGTCGGTGGCGGACCGGCGCCCGGCATCAACGGCGTCATCGCGGCGGCCACCATCGAAGGCGTCAACCAGGGATTCGAAGTCATCGGCTTTCGTGACGGCTTCAAATGGCTTGCGTCGGGTGAGGCGCCGCAGTGCCGGCCGCTCGCGATCCGTGACGTGCGGGACATTCACCTGCGGGGCGGCTCCATCCTCGGCACGGCCCGCACCAACCCCACGAAATCCGAAACGAGCATGCAGAACGTGCTCAACGCCCTGAAAAATATGAGCATCACCGACCTGGTCACCATCGGTGGCGACGACACGGCTTTTTCCGCCAGCCAAGTGGCCAAGCGCAGCAACGGCGCCATTCGTGTGGCGCACGTGCCCAAGACCATTGACAACGATCTGCCGCTGCCCGGTTCAACCCCGACGTTCGGTTTCGAGACCGCGCGGCACTACGGCGTTCACCTTGTTCGCAATCTGGCCGAGGACGCGCGCACCACGTCGCGCTGGTACATCATCATCAGCATGGGGCGCGCGGCGGGGCATCTGGCGCTCGGCATCGGCAAGGCGGCCGCCGCCACGCTCGTCATCATCCCCGAACAATTCCACGGCCGGCAGGTCACAGTGGATGAAGTTTGCGACACCATCATCGGCTCCATCATCAAACACCGCGCCGACGGCTCGCAATACGGCATCGCCATCCTCGCCGAAGGCCTCATCGAGGCGATGGGCGAGCAGGGGTTGATCAAGGCGTTGCCGGAGGGACAATTGGAGCGTTACGGCAAGGTCATCCGTGATGAGCACGGCCATCTGCGTCTCGGCGAAATCGAATTTGGGCGGCTGATGAAAGACCTCCTGGCCGCGCGCCTCGAAAAACTCGGCGTCAAAATGACCTTCATTGACAAGGACCTCGGCTACGAACTGCG
>Ga0335077_10009308_pt1 | contig 12183 bp, 9 predicted proteins | sample Lox_Sample_31_FD_207151 | JGI IMG/M metagenome (GOLD analysis project Ga0335077, IMG submission 207151) | Soil microbial communities from Loxahatchee National Wildlife Refuge, Florida, United States - Lox_Sample_3.1 | ecosystem: Environmental > Terrestrial > Soil > Wetlands | place: USA: Florida...
GTCTTGTACAAACGAGCGATCGATCTTGAGCTTGTGAACCGGATAGCGATGGAGATAGCTCAGGCTGGAATATCCCCTCCCGAAATCGTCAATGGTCAGCTTCACGCCGAGGTCCTTGAGGTTCCCCATCAGTGACAGGATGGCGTCGGGATTCGAGATCAGGACACTCTCAGTGAGCTCAAGGTCCAGGTATTCGGGTGCAAGTTGGGTGTCGGCAAGCACCTGTTCCACCAGGGCACAAAAACCAGGTTTGCGCAGCTGAACTGCCGAAACGTTCACCGCGATGGGCACAGCGGGGAGTCCCTGGTTCTGCCACCTCCGGGCCTGCCTGCAGGCCTCTCGCAACACCCATTCCCCGAGGCGGAAAATCAAACCAGTCTCCTCTGCAATCTCGATCAGTCGTGAGGCCGGAATCGGTCCCAGATCAGGATGTGTCCAGCGAACCAGCGCTTCGACCCCTACAATTCTTCCCGACCGAATTTCCACTTGGGGTTGATAGGCCAGAAATAATTCGTTGTTTTCCAAGGCCTGGTGGAGGCCGTTCTCCAGCTGCCAGCGCTCAACTGCGCGGGCGTTCATGTCTCCGCTAAAGCGCTGCCAGGTGTTGCGGCCGCTCTCCTTCGCCGCATACATGGCCGTATCCGCATTCTTGATCAGGGTTTCCACGTCGTGCCCGTCGTCTGGAGAGACGCTGATACCAATACTGCAGGTTGTTCGCAGTACCCGGTCCCGAACGAAGAAGGGGCCTGCCATGGCATGCAGAAAATTCTCGGCAGCAGCCTTGATCTGCTCATCGCTCTGGATGGAATTGAGGATGACGAGAAACTCATCTCCCCCGAGCCGAGCCACAGTGTCACCATCGCGAATGTTGTCCTGCAGCACGTCAGCTAATCGCTGCAAGAGGACGTCACCCGTACTATGTCCGAGAGAATCGTTGATCGTCTTGAAACTGTCGACATCAATGAATAGAACCGCCGCCTTCGTTTGGAGCTTTCGTGCGTTGGCTAAGGCGATCGTAAGCCGGTCGCACGCCAGAACTCGATTCGGCAGCTTGGTAAGCGGGTCGTGGTAGGCCAGGAAAAGCACTTGTTCCTCGGCTGCTTTTCGCTGGGTGATGTCTTCGGCCATGACTTCGTAATGGTCGAGCCGGCCGTCGGCGTTGAGAACCTTGCCTCCGCTTAATCGAACGGTGATGGTCCGGCCGTCCTTAAGCCGCCATACGGTTTCCAATCCCTCGACGCGACGCCCGTCCCGGTACGCATTCAGGATTCGGCGGCGTGAGTGGCGATCGGCGTAAATGTCACGCTCCAGGTTTCTTGTCAGCAGCTCTTCCTTCGAATCGTAGCCGAGCATACGCACCATTGCCGGATTGACATCCAGAAGCGTGCCGTCATGTCTTGAACGGAAGATGGCAAACAGCGAGTTGTCGAAGATGCCGCGATAAGTCTCTTCGGATGCGCGCAGCGCGCGTTCGGCCCGCAGGCGCTCGGTGATATCCAGGAAAGTGACGACGGCGCCCACAAGTTCGCCATCCCGGTAAATCGGATAGGACCAGTACTCCGCGGGAAAACTGCTGCCATCCGCTCGCCAGAACAGTTCTTCTGTAATGTGGTGCTGCTTGTTCTGGCGAAGCGCCAGATAGATCTCGCATTCCTGTTCAGGATAGGGTGTGCCGTCCGGCCGGGTGTGGTGGATCAGCCGGTGCATATGCTTGCCGATTAGATCATCCGCCGATTGGTATCCTAGCAAGCGCGCACATGCGGGATTGCAGAAGGTGCAGTTGCCGGCCAAGTCGAGTCCGTAAATCGCTTCCGCCGTGGAGTTCAGCAACAACGCAGATTGCTGCTCACTTTCAACCCGGGCTGCTTGCGCCCGCTTCAGGGCGCTAGTGTCGCGAAAGACGACCTGAATTGCCGGCCAGCCGTTCCAGACCAGTGGCGCGGCCATCACATTGACGTCAACGGTCGTTCCATTCAGTCGGAAAAGCACATGATCCATAGCATCCAGCGAGCTCCCAGTCCGGTAGTGCTCTTCAATGCGCCTGCGCACCACGTCCCGTTCGGACTCGGGGATTAGGTTTGTAATGTCCATTCCCAGCATTTGCTCGGCGTTCTCAGCTGCGAATAGGCGGACGCAGGCCAGGTTCACATAGACGATCTGATTGTTGCTGTGTACCAGGATCGCGTCGGGATGGGAGTCGATGAGGAGGCGGAACGGTGCCTGGTGTCCTGTACCCTCATGACTGCTGCGTTGACGTCGCCCTCGTCGACTATGAGGTGTTTCGAAATTTAGAAGGGTAGCCACTGGAGATGCAGAATACGGCTAGTTCTGAGCATGACCTGTGACCATAGTCACAGCAGGCCCCTTCTCGGCAGGATATGCAACTTTTTAGCAAGAACGTGTCATGACTCAGGGTGGAAACCAATACCAGAATGCCTCGCTATTTCTGCAACTCCTGACATGACAGACCACCCTCTTCGGTACGGGAGAGGGGTTGCGAGACAGAGTAGGGTAAATGCATTAAAGAATTGGCTCGCGAGGCGATACAGTTCAGATTCCCGACCAACATCTACAACTTTCGTCCGTTCGAAGTCCGCCTCCCGGGTGATGCAGAGACATACCCTGTCTGGTAACCATATATTCGTTACCACCTGAGCTCTTATTTCAACCAGTAATTTTGGCGATCAGTTGTGCAGATGTACACCGCAGTGCACTGGGTGGAATTCTGCACCGGAATAGCCAAACGAGGACAAAATGCCTTCCCCCGAACCGCGCCCTGGAAGAATCATCGTCTCCGACTCATTTTCTGGCCGACACATCTCTCCCTTGCAAATCCAGCCGCCACTTGATTCCAGCAGCACTTCCTGGACTGGCCTGAAATTGGAACATTACAGGCTCAACGCCGGAACGGCGATGCCGCAGTTCCGGACGCGGGCCTACTTGCTCGCCCTTTGTCTGAGTGGCTCGTCGGAAGTCGTCCTTGGTGGAGGGGAAAAATGCTATGCCGACGTTGGCAGCATTTTTCTGGTGGCGCCGGGTACCGCTCCCAGCCAAAGGTTCACCAGCGCAATCGAGCTACTGCTGCTGGAAATCGCGCCGGAAATCATTCAACAGATATCGTATGAAGTCTCAGGCGGAAAAATCAAGACGGCTGAACTTTGCTGGGACGCGGATGAGGGCATCCGTTGCCTCATGATGGCTCTGTACCACGATGCGGCACAAGGAAGCCGCGGTGGTGCATTGCTAGGCGAGAGCATGGCGGTGGCGCTCGCGTCCGCCATTCTGAAGACGCATTCGGAACATGACCGGCCGGCGGGGGTATTCAAGGGCGGTCTGCCGCAATACAAGCTGCGCAACGCTCTGAAATACATCGACGAGAACTTGGGAGGCAACATCTCGCTGGTCGACATGGCGGAGACGGTGCAGATGAGCGCCTGTCATTTCGCGCGCAGCTTCAAGGAAACTATGGGAGTCTCTCCCCATCAGTATCTGCTGAAGCGTCGTGTCGAGCACGCGGTCAACGCCCTCAAGCAGGATGACTGCGACCTGTCGTCGTTAGCCGCAGACTTAGGCTTTTCCAGCCAGGGCCACTTCACGACCGTATTTCGCAAGGCGGTCGGCACCACGCCTGGCAGCTATCGCACGCAAAGCCTGACCCGCAAGCGGCCCCCGGCCTCGGTTCGCGCCGTGAGTCGGCCAGCCACCAGCACCTCGCTGCAATTGGCCCTTTGTGACCGGAATCCATCCTCCTCGGGAGCCAAACTGCCCCAGGTTATCTGACCTGCATCGCAACCGTGAGCAAGCCAGAAAATTAGGGCCGGGTCCTTTCGTCCGGCCCGGATGAGCGCCAGTTGTAGTGGTTCAGAAGAGCCGGCGGCGCAGCGCCCCGATCCCGCCCAGAATACCCGTACCAAGCAGCAACAAACTCCCCGGCTCCGGAACACTCGCGGCGAGCACGCCGCTGGAAAAGGTCTCGAACGTGCCCTCGTTGTTCGCGTTCGTGAAATTCGCGCCAAAGAACTGCGAATTGAAGAATTGTTGCCCGCTGATCTGGGTGCCTACGCTATTCAGGCCGTCGGTGTTGCTGTTGAATGAACGTCCATCGCAAGTAGGGCAAACCGGAACCATCGCAAACCAGTACGTGCCGTTGGCCAGGGTCAATGGGCTGCTGAACTTGACTGCGTCCGTGTACTCGGCGATGCCAAAGACACCGCGGCCAGTCCCGGTTTGCAGGAAGTTCGCACCACTTTCGGTACCGGATGCGATCAGGCTGCCGCCGTTGCCTTCCGAGAGGCCGCTGCGGACCTCCCAATAGCCGGAGGTCGGACTCAACTCGCTCAGGTTATTGGTGAATAGCCCGAGAACCGGGTTGGAACCGCCGCTCCACAGGAAGTTCTGATAGGTCGCCGCGCCGTAGGGACTGCCACCGACGATGGCGTCGTTTTCATTCGCCAATGCGTTAGCGTTAGGGTCGTTGAGGTCCAAATCGCCGCCGTAGAAGTAGCACGGTATGTTGAACGTACTTGCGCTGCCTGCTCCTCCCTGGCAGGGCGCTGTTCCGCCGTAGGCCAACGCGCCGAAGAGCAGCGCGAATAGCGAAAGCAATGTGAGTTTCCGCATGGTCTCCTCCTGATTGTGTAAACGCTCACAGAACGTGAAGCAGGTCTATTGGGGGATGGGTCAACGCGGGCAGAAAATCCGCAGCTCGCGCGCGAATACATTAGCCGCGAACCTATGTACAGTCAACATCAAAACGTAATTCGAGAGTAAGCGCGAGGTATTCAAAACGACTCATGATGACCCTCTGCCCGGCCCCCAAGGACGGGCAGAAATGCCGTTCGTTTCTGAACGAATCCAGTGTTTTGCGGACATCTTAAGTGTCCGTCGTCCGCCTAACTCTCGCCGCATCATCCACCTACTCTCGTCCGGATCTGGTACGAAAACTGCAATAAACGTCAGCGGACATTTGTCCCAGCGAGGCGGTTATGATCGAGCGAATTCGCGAACCAATCTCCGGGCCCCCAAGTCAGGCTGAGCTGCGAACCCGGCAAGCCGAAGGCTGGAAGCTGGTGGCGGTCGAGTGGGAGCGCGAGCGCTCGGATGCCGTAACCGACGCTCCAGAACCTTCGGCCGACGTTCCTTTCGGGCTGCGAGTGTCCGGCGATTGCGCCCATTTGGAGGAAGATCCCGATGAGCGCGAGATCCTGGTTGCAATTATGGAGTTGACCATTCAGGACGGTCCCTACTCAGCCATCGCTGACGAGCTGAACCGCCGTGGCTTCCGCACACGCGAAGGCGTGCGCTGGACGCCGGTATCCGTCTTCCAGATGCTGCCGCGATTGATTGAGGTCGGGCCCAAGATCTTCAACAGCGAAGAATGGCAGCGCCGAAGGGAGCGGATGATGGGAACTCAAATCAGGTAACGGTGATCAGAGGTCTTCCGGCTTTAGGCCTGTTTTCTTTGCAATCTTGGAAAGCATCACTGGCCCGATTTCGTCGGAATCGCGGAAGGCCCAGGTATATTCGCCACGCGTGGGATGCACGAGTTGGATGTGCGAGGAGCCTTTTGTCGCCTTAACTTGCCATCCAATGCTATTGAGAGCCCTGAGGACCTGTCAGGCCTTTGTGCTGGGCCAGCGACTCACGCGCAGGGCTCAAACCGCACCTCGTCCTGCGGTTTGCCGTTCTCTTCGATTTGGTCGGCGATCACGCGTAAAGCAAGTGCCTCGACTTTGGCAATTGCCTCCTCGCGCGACTGCCCATAGGCCAAGGCTCCTGGAAGCGCCTCGATGTCGGCAATCCAGCGCCCAGCTTCTTCACGATCGATCTCGATTCGGAACGTCTGTTGGCCATTGGCAGACATGAAAGATCCTCTCTGAAGATTGTAGCGCGGTTACGGTTCGACTACACGCGCAGGGGCAACCTCCGCCATTTGCCGCTGCTCTTCCGCCACTGATAAACTCGAAGTTTGCCCACGAAGTTCGGATTCATCCTGTAAATCCCTATGTCGAATTCATCTTTAGATATCGCAATCGTCAACGGCGCCCGTACGCCCATGGGCCGCTACTGCGGAAAGTTGCGCGACTTCACTGCCATGGACCTCGGCGCCATCGCCGCCAAGGAAGCCATGCAGCGCTCCGGCGTTGAGCCGGGCGAGATCGATCATGTCGTCATCGGCAACGCGCAGCAGACCTCAGGAGACTCCATCTATGGGGCGCGCCACGTAGGGCTCAAAGCCGGCGTGCCCATCGAAGTTCCTGCGTTGACGGTGAATCGCCTCTGCGGCTCTGGCATGCAGTCGGTAGTCACGGCAGCGCAGATGATTCAGCTGGGCGAGTCGAAGATTGCGCTCGCTGGCGGCATGGAGTCGATGTCGCAAGCGCCACATGTGATTCGCGGAATGCGCTGGGGCGTTGGCCTGGGCGAAGGCAAGCTGGAAGACTCGCTGATGGTCGCGCTGCTCGACAGCTATTGCGGGCTCTACATGGCCAACACCGCCGAACTGTATGCCGAGCAGCAGGGCATCACGCGCCAAGCGCAGGACGCGTTTGCGCTCTGCTCCCAGAAGTGCGCCGACAACGCGTACAAAGCAGGACGCCTCCAGGAAGAGCTGACGCCCGTTGCGTTGCGCAATCGCAAAGGCGAGCCTACGGGCGAGATGTTCACCGAAGATGACCATCGCCGTGCCGAAACGACGATCGAAGGTTTAGCGAAGTTGAAACCGTCCTTCGGCAAGAACGGAACAGTCACCGCCGGAAATGCCAGTGGCATTGTCGATGGTGGAGCTGCAGTCATCGTCATGCCGCTCAACGAAGCTCAGAAGCGCGGACTGAAGCCGCTGGGCCGCATCGTGAGCTGGGGCATCGCAGGCGTGGATCCCAAGATCATGGGCTCGGGCCCAGTGCCCGCGACAAAGCTTGCTTTGCAGAAAGCTGGCCTCAAGCTCGACGACATTGACCTGATCGAGTTGAACGAAGCGTTCGCGGCGCAGGCATTGGCGGTGGTCAAGGAGCTCGGCATCAATCCCGAAAAGCTCAACGTCAACGGCGGCGCTATTGCGCTTGGCCATCCGCTCGGCGCGACGGGAACGCGCTTGCTGCTTACGCTGTTGTACGAACTGCGCCGCCGCAAGGCGAAATATGGTCTGGCGACCGCGTGCATCGGCGGAGGGCAGGGGATAACCGTGGTTGTGGAGAATGTAAGCTAGTTGTCAGTTCTCAGTGGCCAGTTGTCAGAAAGAAGCTGTCAGTTGTCAGTGGTCAGGAAGAGTTCTCAGTGGATACGGAGTTCTCAGTGGATACAGAGTTCTCAGGGCAAAGAGTTCTCACGAGGTGCGGGCGCAAGGATTAAGAGCCTCTGACGACGGCTTGTAGCAGTGTTCCGCAACTGACAACCGATTTCTTTCTGGCAACGGGCAACTGCAAACTTCTTACTGAGACAACCGACAGCTGACCACCGACAACTTCCATGGGTGCCGCTGATCCTTGCCCTCATCATGGTCATTGTGGCCATCGCGTCCATGATTTCTGCCGGCGTCGGCTGGTCACCCTGGGTAGACTCGGTTCAAAGATAGTGAGTCCCTTCAGGGACGACACAAAAACAGGTCGTTCGCGGATTTAAATCCCGTCCCGACGCGGAGCGTCGCGACAACTAATTACGTACTCGTTGAGGCACTCATGAATATCAAGAAAGTTGGCGTACTCGGTTGTGGGCTGATGGGATCCGGGATCGCGCAGGTGGCTGCTTCGGCGGGCTTCGACGTGACCGTGCTCGAACAGGAACAGCGATTCCTCGATAAGGGTTTCGTGGGCATCGAGAAGTCGCTCACCCGACTGGTCGAACGCGGGCCGGCAAAAGGAGGACTGACGCCCGATCAGAAGACCGAAGCGCAGTCGCATCTGAAGGGCACGCTCAACATGCAGGAGCTTGCCGACTGCGATATCGTCGTCGAAGCCATCATCGAGAACGTTGATTTGAAACGGAAGACCTACGCCGAGCTCGACCAGATCGTCAAGAAAGGCGCGATCTTCGCCACTAATACTTCGTCGATCTCGGTCACCGAGCTGATGACTGCGACCAGGCGCCCCGAGCGCTTCATTGGCCTGCACTTCTTCAATCCGGTGCCGATGATGAAGCTGGTCGAAGTGGTGAAGACCATCGCCACCGCCCCCGAGGTCTTCGACACGGCCGTGGAGTTCGGCAAGAAGCTGGGGAAGGTTCCGGTGCGCACCAGCGACAAGTCGGGATTCATCGTCAACCGGCTGCTGGTGCCGTATCTGCTCGATGCCATCCGCGCGTACGAAGAAGGTGTGGGCTCCATCACTGACATCGACGAAGCCATGAAGCTAGGATGCGGCTACCCGATGGGACCGTTCACGCTGCTCGACTTTGTCGGCCTCGACACGACTTACTACATCACCGAGGTGATGTATGACGAGTTCAAGGAGCGGCGCTTCGCTTCGCCCGCACTGCTGCGGCGCCTGGTGCTGGCTGGCTGGTATGGCCGCAAGTCGGGCAAAGGCTTTTACGATTACTCCGACCCGAACAACCCGAAGCCGGGAGAGTTCGTGTAAGGGCAGTTGTCGGTGGTCGGTGGTCAGATCAGCGATTTGACGATACTGACGATCGACATCAAGCGAAATAGGTGATACCAGCACGCTCCAGTCCCGCCCTGCGGGACGAAATAGCTTAGCCCAGCACGGAGGCCATCTTTTGGCCGGAGTGCTGGGGAGCACGGATTTAGAATCTTGAGTCCCTTCAGGGACGACACGGGAAGCAGGTCCCTCGCGGACTCACGTCCGCTCGGGATGACAAATCAGAAATATGGTTATTCGGCACAGCTGAAGCCGTGCCCCTTCAAGGCATAAATATATGAGCGACTTTCAGAACCTCATCTTCGAAAAGAAAAACCAAATTGCCTACATCACGCTCAACCGGCCGAAGGTGCTCAACGCGCTGAACATGGCCACCATGGAAGAGCTGCGCCAGGCCTTCGCCACGGCCAAGGACGATGCCGAGGTGCGTGTCGTCATCCTCACCGGAGCGGGCGAGAAGGCTTTCGTCGCCGGCGCCGACATCGGCGAGCTGTCACAGCACAATCCTGTCTCGGCCAAGGAGTACACGCACAAAGGCCAGGCCATCATCGATTCCATCGAGAACCTGGGCAAGCCGACCATCGCCTGCATCAACGGTTTTGCCCTCGGCGGCGGATGCGAGCTCGCCATGGCTTGCACCATGCGTTTGGCGAGCGAGAACGCCAAGCTCGGCCAACCCGAGGTGAAGCTCGGCCTGATTCCCGGCTACGGCGGCACGCAGCGGCTATCGCGGCTGGTAGGCAAAGGCGTTGCTATGCAGTTGCTGCTTACTGGCGAGATGATCACGGCGCAGGAAGCGCACCGCATCGGGCTGGTGAATGAAGTTGTCCCGGCCGCCGAGCTGATTCCGCGCGCCGAAGCCATTGCGGCGAAGATCATCGCCAACGCTCCGCTGGCCATTCAGTACGCCATGGAGGCGGTGAACCACGGACTGGACCTGCCGCTGGCGGAAGGACTGTACCTCGAAGCGACCCTCTTCGGTGTGGTCTGCGCCACAGAAGACAAGAACGAGGGCACGAAGGCGTTCTTGGAGAAAAGGGCAGCGCAGTTCAAAGGGCGCTGATCGTATCGCCGCTGACGCGGCTGGACTGCTTCTCCCGATTGCTGACCCCATCCCGCCCTTCGGGCTGTGATCTGTTGTCTCACTCAATGCCAGCCTTTGGATTGAGTGGGACAAAAGCTGACTCCCTTCCGCAACTCTGCTAATCTGCCAGCTAGCAGGTTCCCCGGTCATGCCCGCCAAACGCGCCTCGAAGTCTGTGCCCACCATCAGCCGTTCAACAACGCGGCGCCAGAGCCGTAACGGCGCGCGTCCCGGCAATCAGCGCGAGCTGGTCATCATTTCGGGCATGAGTGGAGCGGGCAAGGCATCCGCGCTAAAGGCCTTCGAAGACCTCGGCTACTACGCCGTCGACAACCTTCCCATCGGGCTAATCGAGAATTTCGCCGAACTGGTGCGCGATACCCTCGAGATCGATCGCGCCGCGCTGGTGGTCGATATTCGCGAGGGCTCCCGGCTCGACAAGCTCCCGGAGCTGTTGCGTTCCATTCGGCAATCGTTGCGCACGACCGTTCTGTTCCTGGAAGCCAAGGACGATGCGCTGGTGCGGCGCTACAGCGAGACCCGGCGGCCACATCCTTTGGGACGACAGAAATCGGTGAAGTCGTCGCTGCATTCCGAGCGCGAGCGTCTAAAGCCGGTGCGCGACGTTGCTGACGTCGTCATCGACACCACGAAGTTCAATGTGCACGAGCTGCGGTCGTTCATCAACGAGCGGTTCGGCGCCGGCAATCGCGATCACAACCTGCTCATCTCGTGCGTCAGCTTCGGATTTCGCCAAGGCGTGCCCGAGGATGCCGACCTGGTCTTCGACGTTCGCTTCCTGCCCAATCCGCACTTCATTCCGGAATTTCGCCCCTACACTGGCCGCCATCCCAAGGTGGCGAAGTACATCCGCTCATTCCCGCAGACCAGGGAATTCATCAAACGCATCTCCGACCTGCTGGTCTATCTTCTGCCGCACTACGTGGAGGAAGGGAAGAGCTACCTGACGATCGCGTTCGGTTGCACCGGCGGCAAGCACCGCTCCGTGATGATTGCCGAAGAGGTGAAGAAGCGCCTGGCGAAATCGGGATTTCCGGTGAAGGTGGTGCATCGCGATTCGCCGGTGGGGTAAGGGCAGCAATTTGGCCGTTGGCAATTGGCGTTTGGCCGTGTAATAACAATTGTTATCATCACTGGCCCGCTGGCTGCAGGCGAGGGACTTGCTCGGGTCTGCCTTGCGGAGCGGGACTCTTCGCTCGGATGACACACAAAGGGAGGAGCGGCTTGCGGCACGGCTGAAGCCATGCTCTGATACAAAGCTAGTTGCTCGTAGCTAGCTGCTAGTTGCTAGTCGCTACTCGCTGTCTTCCCGGCCAGCGCAAAGAACCGCTTTGCCCGCTCGACATCTTTGCCAATCTGTTCCCGCAAGGCGTCGACGGATTCGAACTTCTTCTCATCTCTTAGACGGCGCAGGAAGATGAGCTGAACTTCGGTCTGCGCCAACAGTTCGATAGGATGGAAGTTCAGCAAGTGGCTTTCGATGGCGAAGGAATCCTGGCCGAAGGTTGGACGCACGCCGACATTGGTCACCGCGTCGAAGCACTCGCCGTTGATGCGCATTTGGCTGATGTACACACCGTTGCCGGGAACCAGTTCGTCGTAGCGCGCCAGGTTCACCGTGGGAACGGTGTATTGCTTGCCGTAGCCGCGACCGCGCCCGGGATTGGAGACAATGCTGAAGGGGCGCCCAAGCAAGGCACGTGCACGCTCAACCTTGCCAGCGGCGATCAGCTTGCGGATCTCGCTGCTCGAAACGTGATGGCCGCGCAAAAGCTGCTCAGGATATGTCTTCACCCCGAATCCCAGCTCTTCGCCCAGCGCACCGAGGGTGTTTACGTTCCCCTGGGCCTTGTGTCCGAAATGAAAGTTATACCCTTCATGAACTTCGCGAGCGTGCAATGCACCCGCAAGCACATCTCTGGCGAAGTCGTGTGCCGACATGAGCGACAGATCGCGCGTGAAAGGCAGCACGAGCACGGCATCGACCCTCGTCGTTTCCAGCAGCTTGAGTTTGATGGGCAGCGGCGTCAGCAGCTTGGGCGCGGCATCGGGCCGCAAGATGCGAAAGGGATGCGGCTCGAAGGTCACGACGACGGCCTTGCCGCCGATCTGGTGCGCCCGCCCGGCCATATGGCTGACGACCTCCTGATGCGCGCGGTGCACGCCGTCGAAATTGCCGACGCTGACCACGGTGGGGCCAAGCTGCGCGGGAACTTCGTCGAGGCTGCGAAAGACTTCCATAGGTGAGCGCGCTCTAGAGTTCGAATTCGAGCCTCAAGCCATCGTGCGACAAGCGAACGTTCGCGGGCAGCGAGGCGTTCGTTGTTTCATGTGGCAGGTCGTGCGAGATGTGGGTGAAGAATGCCCGCTTCGGCTGGAGCCGCTCGACAATTTCCAACGATTGCGAAACTGTGGAGTGCGTGGGATGAGGATGATGGCGCAGCGCATCGAGAAACAGAATGTCCAGGCCCTTGAGTTGCTGCA
>Ga0335077_10009309_pt1 | contig 12182 bp, 10 predicted proteins | sample Lox_Sample_31_FD_207151 | JGI IMG/M metagenome (GOLD analysis project Ga0335077, IMG submission 207151) | Soil microbial communities from Loxahatchee National Wildlife Refuge, Florida, United States - Lox_Sample_3.1 | ecosystem: Environmental > Terrestrial > Soil > Wetlands | place: USA...
GTTGCAACCTCACCGGCTGCAGAGGGCGGGTTTGTCGAGTCCTCGGGATGCCCACTCGCCAACGGTTTCCCGCAGCCGTTGCAGACTTCCGCCGTTTCCAGATTGTCCGCCCCACAACTAGCGCACAGCACGTGGCCCCCCTTGGAAAGATACCGTGCAAAAAAACAGCCCCCCATTGTGAGGGGCACGGCTATTGGCGTCAACTTCCTCAGGGATCCGGTAGTGGCTGAATTTCAGCCACTACCAGGGATCCTGCGAGCGGAGAAGTTCCTGACATGCTCAGTTCTGATCGCCGGCGCCGTGCTTGAACTGGCACAACTTGCAGTACGTTGGCGGCAGGCTGTTATCGACCCGGTGCTTTACCGGCTTCAAGGTCCGCAGGTAAGCGAAGATGGCTTTCAGATCGTCATCCGTGAAGTTCTTGAACTCGCGGAAGGGCATGATGGAATTCAGCGGCCTGGCTTTCACATAGCCGGTGCGCATTACCTGAATGAACAGGGCCTCGTCGTAGTAGCCAATCCCGCTGGCGTCCGGCGTGATATTCGCCGCGGCTACGTGGCCAAACGGCCCGTTCAGCGGAAAGCCTCCAGCGAACCGGAGACCTTTTACCGGGGTGCCCTGGTGCTGTGCGGTGTGGCACTCCTCGCACGCAGTCCGGTTAACGAGGTAGGCGCCCCACTTCACTGGGTCGGAGTGGTCCGGCTCGGGCACCGGAGATGTAAGCGGCGCGGGCGCGCTGCGAATCAGGTACTTCACGGGGAAAATGATCTCCGTGGGCGGGAGTTGGTGGCGCACGGGTGGGAGCGACCGCAAATAGACGATCACCGAAGCCAGGTCCTCGTCGGACATCCGCCGCAACCTCTGGTACGGCATCATGGGAAACAGCGCGCGCCCGTCATGCCCAATGCCTTCGCGGATCGCCCGCGCCAACTCATCGTCAGTCCAGTTGCCGGCCCCGGTTTCAGGATCAGGCGTCAGATTAGGGGCGACAATCCGGCCGGGCAAATCGTCGAAGGGCATGATTTCGCCGCTACCCTCCTGCCCCGGCACGTAAGGAGCGCCCCAGGCTTTCCAGTCATGCGGCGAATGGCAGCCCAGGCATCCGGAGGTTTCGGCGATATATTTCCCACGTTCTAACCGCGCTGGGCTAGCCTCAAATTTCCGCGAGGTGAGCGCCCGGGCCTTGGGACCGAAAAACGGCCGCCACCCGATGGTGAAGCTGATGGCCGCGATCAGGAGGAGCAGCAGCCCACCGAAGGAAATAGACAGAACTCTTGCAAGCTTGTTCATGGCAACCCAAAAGATAGCGCCGTCGATTTATCGGTAAGAGAGTAGCCTCGGAGCGCACCCGGGGCGCCCGCGCTACTTCTTTTTCGTCTTCTTTGCTACTACTTTTGCTGGTTTCTTGGCGGGCGCTGCTTTAGCAGAAACCGGCTTAGCGGAAACTGGTTTAGCCGCGGCCTTCTTGTTCGCGTTGAGAGGCGGAGCCGCGGCAGCTTTCGCCGCCTTCGCGGCCGCGGGCTTTTCTCCCGCAGCAGCCGACGCCGTGACCGCAGGGGGCGGGGCCGTCGCCTCGGCCTTGCCTTTCTTCTTTCCGCCTGCCGGAGGCGGCGCCGCGGTTCCAGCCGCAGCTGCGGCCTTGGCTGCGCGTCCCCGCTTCGGAGGAGGCGGCGGAGGCGGTGGAGGCGGTGGTGAAAACGGCTTCAGGAACTTCAGCGTTTCCGTGCGCGAGCGCAGCCGCCCATCCAGCAGCAGCATGAAAACATCGTGCGCAATCTTGGGATACTCCGGCAACTCCGGTGTAATCCGCAGCTCCACCATCTCCGGCAGGGGGATCTTTTGCTGTACCTGCCGCCACTTGGTGAAGAAATTCTTGATCTTCTGCTGCACCGCCTGCTGGCGCGCCGTCACCGCCAGGAACAAAATCATTTCCGGACGCGCCTCCGACAACAGCTTCCAGGTGCGCGAAGGTGTCGCCGCCTCTTTGCCCGTCAGCCTCTTGGCCAGTTCCTTGGCATGGTCTTCGATGTCGCGCCAGGCCTCGACCAGATCGCGCCGCGGCATCAGCTTGCGCATGTCGGAGATTTCTTTATCGCTTAGCCGCGAAGTCAGAAAATACATCACCGCCGGAGCGGCGTCCGGCCAGTAGCCCAGTTCGTTCATCTGCTGCCGCGTCTTCACCAGCTGCGTCAGTCCGGCGGTATCCACTTTGGCGCTGGTCCAGTGCGGGCTCAGCACTTTGAGCCAGCCCTCTTTTTCCAGCACCTTCAGCACGTGCAGCGGATCGTCCTCATACGCCAGCTGCGCGGTTTCAGCTCCGATCGCCTTGTTGCTGATGTACTCGATGTAATTGTTCTCGCGCGCCGAATCGAAACGCGCCTGAGTGCGCTCCTCCAGCGGCCAATGGAAGCGCGCCGCGAACCGCGTCGCCCGGATCAGCCGCGAAGGATCCTCCACGAAGGCATAGTTATGCAGCACCCGTACCAACTTGGCTTCCACGTCAGCCGCGCCGTTGAATGGGTCCATCAGCAGGCCGCGCGACCCCGGATTCAGCGAAAGGGCCATGGCATTTACGGTGAAATCGCGCCGCCGCAGGTCCTCGATGATGGTCGCCGGCGAGATCACCGGGGGCTTGCCCGCCTTTTCATATCGCTCGGTACGCGCCATGCTCAACTCCGCGCGGACATTGCCGGGTAACTGGAGGTAAAGCGCTTTCAGGTCGTCATCCGACCCGACCACCGCAACCCCGGCTTTTTCCAGTTCTTTCTGTAACTTAAAGGGATTTCCCTGGATGGTGAAATCGAGATCGCGGATGGGGAACCCGCTGATGATGTCGCGGACTGCGCCCCCGGTGAGATAGATGTTCATCCCCGCGGCGCGGGACACATCCTGCACCAGGGTCACGCCTCGTTGTTGATCCGGCGTCAGCCGGATTTCCATGGTGTAAATGTAATCAGCCATGCCTAGGGACGATTACCCATTTTGGGCTAATCCAACGCTGAAAGGCCAATTTTTCCACAGGATCTTGTTTCGCGAAAATGGAGGGCGCTCTCACTTGCGTGTAAGTGACTCTTTCCTATAGGCTTAGACTCGACCCAGTGGCACGCGGCAAGCTACAGAAAATAACACAACGTTACCCATTTGGCTACAAGAAGATGGATCATTCCATCCTTTTTCTTCCAAACGGTGGGAAAATCGGGAACAGTTGCTGGTTAGTCGTGGGTCGTTGGCCGCTGGTTGTTGGCCCAGCGGCACCCACGCTCCGGCCGCGGGTGGCTCAAAAAGCTGACCAAGGGTCCATCAACTCCGCTTCCCCGCCGCGGGCGAAGAGCCAACGACTGACGACCAAGGACCACCGACGGACTCAATGCCTTCTACCCACAAGAAAGTGATCGTCCGCAAGCTGGACCGCGACTCCATCCATGGCTACGTCGCCCCGGCCCACTACGTCCGCGAGGGCAAGCTGGAGCTGCTCAACACCTCCGGCAATGTCGTAGCCATCGACCTGCGGGACATCAAGGGAGTGTACTTCGTGCGCGACTTCGGCGAATCCGACGCCCAGGCCCGCAAGACCTTCACCAGCCGTCCCCGCACTGAGGGTTTGTGGGTGCGCCTGAAGTTCAAGGACAATGAGGTCATCGAAGGTATGATGCCCAACGACCTCAACCAGACCACGCCCGAAGGCTTCCTGATCAATCCGCCTGATCTACGCGCCAACACGCAGCGCATCTTCGTTCCTCGCACCGCCCTGGAGTCGCTGACGGTGCTTGCAGTCATCGGCGCCACCCGCCGGCGCCGCCGCGGCATGCCCAGCGACACTCGCCAGGTCCCGATGTTCGGAGAATAAGGTTCGGCAGAAGCGGTTTTCTTTGCGGCCTTTGCGATCTTTGCGGCTAAACCCGCGGCAAAGGAGCGCAAAAGCAGCGTCCTGAAACCACTCCACTTCCGGGACGTCGGGTTACCGCACCGCGATACACTGATGGCCTCAACGTGAAAGTCCTTCTCTTCGGCGCTACGGGTATGGTGGGCCAGGGCGTTCTGCGGGAGTGCCTGCTCGATCCTGAGGTCGAGGTCGTGCAGACGGTCGGCCGAACCGCCGCCGGAGCGCAGAGCGCAAAGCTCCGGGAAATTGTCCACGCCGATCTGTGGCATTACGACTCCATCGAGCCGGATCTGTCGGGCTTCGATGCCTGCTTCTTTTGCCTTGGAGTGGCATCTGCCGGCATGGCTGAAGGCGACTACGAGCGCGTCACGTACGGCATCACCCTGGCCGCGGCCGAGACCCTCGCCCGCCTTGATCCGCAGATGACGTTCATCTATGTCTCCGGCCAGGGCACCGACAGCTCAGAGCACGGACGCTCCATGTGGGCGCGTGTTAAAGGCAAAACCGAGAACGCGCTGCTGCGGCTGCCTTTCAAGGCCGCCTACATGTTCCGTCCCGGAGTGATTGAGCCGCTGCATGGTATCCGCTCGAAGACGGCCGCGTACCGCGCCTTCTACGCGATCGGCAAGCCCGTGCTGCCGCTGCTGCGCTGGATTTTTCCTGACTCCATCCTGACCACCGAGCAGGTCGGGCGCGCCATGCTCGCGGCCGCCAGGAACGGCGCTTCCAAAAAGATTCTCGAAAGCAAAGACATCCGCGCGCTCGCGCATCACTGAAATCTCGTGACGGAAGGGCTCGTCCTCCCGCCACCACGGTGGCCGCGTCATTCAACCTGCAAGGCAACAATTTCCGCCGTGACGCCGCTCGCCCCAAGTGTGATTCGCCCCACCGACACCGGCAGCCGAAAGCGCCTCGGGCCGGCGCTTCCTGGATTGAAATACACAACTCCCATTCTGACTTCATGCCTCGGTACGTGGCTGTGACCGTAGATCACCGCGGCAAAACCTGCGGCGGCTGGATTGAGATCAAGTTCGTCCAGGTTGTGCAGGATGTAGAACGATGTCCCGTCGATTTCGAGGACTTCGGTAGAAGGAACTTTGCCGGCCCAGGCGGCGCGGTCCACATTGCCGCGAATCGCGGTGACGGGAGCGATCTTTCGCAGTTCATCGAGAATAGCTGGCTTGCCTATATCTCCGGCGTGCACGATGTAATCCGAACCGCGGAGAGAGGCGACAGCTTCCGGCCGCAACAGGCCGTGCGTGTCTGAGATGACGCCAATGATCGGGGAGCGCCGGCGTCCCGCCGGCATAGGCTTACTCCTGCCCGGGCTTTTTCAGCAGCCGGAGGCCGGTGGTTTCCAGAATGCGCTTGATCTGATTGCGGGCATGCACCGCCCACGGACCGGCAGTATCGAGTTTCACGTAGGCCCGCCAGTGCTTCAGGGCTTTGCGAGGAGCTTTGACCTTTTCGTACGCCAGCGCCAGGTTGTAGTGGGCGTCGGCGTAAGTGGGAGCGAGTTGCAGCGCGGTCTGGTAGGTGGTAATCGCCTCGTTGATTCGCCCGGTCTCGTCCAGAACGTTGCCGAGATCGAAGTGGGCCAGCGCATAGCGCGGATCAATCTCGATGGCGCGGCGGTAGTGTCGTTCCGCGAGAGCGTAGTCCTGGCGGTTGTAGTGCAAAGTTCCGAGATTGATGTGCCCGGCGGCGTGGTTGGGGTCAAGCTGGATTACTTTCTCGTACGCCTCAATCGCTTCCACCTGGCATGCCGGATTCTCTTCCAGAGCGATTCCGCGGGCGAAAAGTTCGTTAACATCCGACGGAGCGGTGTCGGCCCCCAGCACCACCGGACTGGCGGTCACCACCCGCTTCTCCGGAGGAGAAAAATCAAACATGAACTGCCCGGCGATTGGCTCCACCAGCTTGCCCTGATGGCGAAATGCGACTCGGTGGCCGGTAGTGAAGGCCCCCGCTTCCAGCAGCGGGTTGGCCATTCCTGCCGCCTGCTTCTGCATCGCCGCTAGAGATTGGCGGATCACCGCGGGGCGCACCTTGCGGGCGCAAAGGTCTCGTATTTTCTGAATTTGTGAGAGGTCAGAAAAAGAGTAGGTCTCGGCGGCGGCCACCAGTCCGGTCTTTTCCCAGACCGTCAACTGGCGCGGCGTGAGCCGTAGGATCCGCAGGACATCGGCACGACTGAATCGGTTCACGGTAGTAAATGTCTGATGCGTATTATCAGGAGCCAAGCGCAGATTGGCAAGTGGCAACCCGGGCAGAGGGGAACCCGCAAGGACACTGCCGCGGAAATGGTGCAGCAGATGTAGGCGCGGGCGATCCCGCCCGTGCGTCGATCTCAACTGAAGTTTCCGTGGAGATTCCCGCACGGGCGGGGACGCCCGCGCCTACATTTTCACCAGGGAACGCCCCTGCATGCTGGCCGGAATCTTGTGGCCCGCGAGATCGAGCAGAGTGGGGGCGATGTCCAGCAGCTTTGCGCCCTGGTATTCGCCGTGGAGCTTGAGATTGGGCGCGTTGAGAATGAACATCCCGAACTGGGCATGATTGCAGGCGTCCGGGCCGGTGTCGTTCTCCTGCACGTGAACGGCTCCATGACCAACCGAACCGATCGACCTCCAGTAAAGCCCACCGAAGTGAACGATCAAATCGGGAGCGATGTTGCGAACATTGCGGTAGATTTCGCCGGGCTTGAAAACCAGCGAGTGCATCGGCTGGCCCTTGTCGTCCTGCAGGTTTTCCAGTTTGGTCTTCATCTCGTTTTGGAAAGCCTCGTATCCGTCCTGCGGAATCACGCCCTGCGGTTCCCGCCCTTGAACGTTGAAGAAAATTCTGGCGTAGTAGCCGCCTTCGCTCCACACCCGGGTTTTGCTCCAGTCAACGCTGAGTTTCTCGAAGGGCGTGACCTCAGTGGGCTGCTCATGCAGCACCAGCAAACCTTCGCGAATCAGCCACTCGTTAATGGCGAAGCCGCCGTCGAGCCGCTGCGCGCCGTGGTCTGAAACAAGGAGCACAATGGTGTCGCTGGCCAGGGACTCCAGCACCGCGCCGATCTGTTCGTCGAGCCAGCGATAGTACTCGGGGATTGCATCCTGATAAGGATTTCCCGGCTGAAATTGCACGTGCTTGGGGTCGAAGAAATTCCAGAAACCGTGGTGCATGCGGTCGAGCCCGATGTCCACAAAGTGGAAGTAATCCCAGGGCTGTTCCTTTACCAGCCAGCGCACCACCTGCCACTGCTTCCGGCTTACGGAAAAGATCTGCTCCTTCAACCAGTCTTTGCGATCGGTGCGGAAATTCCTGGCGTCGGTGGGATATTCGCCCACCATCTCGGTGAGCTTTGCCTTGAGCTGCGGCGGATAGGTGAAATTGTTCTTTACCGTGTCGGGCGTTAGAAAGCACCCGATGCTGATGCCATTCACGCGCCTGGGCGGGTAATTCGGCGGCACGCCCACGATGATCGACTTCTTGCCTTCGCGCTCGAGGTAGTCCCAAATCGCAGGCGCGGTAATGGAGGCCGAGTTCGCCACTCCCAGCTTGTCGTACGAATAGCCGGTGCGGTTGCGGAAGCCGTAGATGCCGAGCGAGCCCGGGTCCTGACTGGTGCACATGCACATCCAGGCGGGCACGGTAATCGGCGGAATTACGCTTTCCAGCCGCCCGTACACGCCCGATGCCATGAGGCGGCGAATGTTTTGCAGCTTGGGATCGCCAAAAATTACTTCGGGCGCGGCACAATCAAGTCCCAGAACGCAGATTTTCATCGTGGTGCGGTGAGCATCAGTGAGATGCTCGAATCATAACAGTGGATTGCGACTTTGGAGAACCGCAAGCCGCGCGGATGCGCGTGGGAAGTCAGTTCAGGGCCGCGTATTTCATCCTCAGCTCACGGATGGACGCGCTTAAGCGCAGGCCAGGGTCGGCGGCGGCGGTAGAGTCCGCAAGGTGAAGCTGCGCCTGCTCCAGCAAGCGGCGGCGCAGCGGCTTTTGCGCATCGAGAGGAAGTGAATGCAGTTCCCGCGGGTCAGCAGCCAGATCGAACGTCTCCTCGGTGCCGCGGCGAAAATCGAGCACCAGCTTGAAATTGGATTCGCGCAGCGCCAGCGTGCGCTCCGTGGGCGGGAGCTTGGTCCAAAAGGGATTTCTCCAGATGCACTCCGAAATTGCCGGCGATTTCCAGCTTTGCTCGTCGTCGAGCCTGGTCCAATGCGAGATGCCGCGAAAGGTTTCTGGCGCGGGCAAACCGGCGGCGTCGAGCAGCGTAGGCGCCAGGTGAACCAGGCTGAACGGCGTCTCCGCGCGCGCTGCCCTCACGCTGGGGCCGTGCAGCACGAGCGGAACATGAATCAGTTCCTCGGTCAACTTGGGATAATGGGAGATGTTGCCGTGTTCGAGGAACTCCTCGCCATGATCCGCGGTAAATGCGAAGACGCAGTTCTGCCAGGCGCCTGACTGGCGCAGGGCATCTACCAGGACCGCCATCTGAGCGTCCACCCAGCGAATTCCTGCGTCGTAGAGCAGCACCACCTCCTCGCGATGGCGCAACAGGCGGCGCTCCGAAAGCTCGGGCCACGCCCAGAACTCGTTCAAGAAGTGCGCTCGCGCGGGTGGGAACTGCGGCTGGCCCATCATGGCCAGCGCTTCCGCCGGAGGCAGGTAGGGTCCATGAGGATCCATCAAGTGCAGCCACAAGAAGAACGGCTGGCGGCCGATGCTTCCCAGCCATTGCCGTGCCCGGTCCACAACCACGTTGGCTGCAGGGTATCGGCGTAGTTGATCGAAGCTTGCGGTTGTCCTGCCCGCGCCGCGCATATGATGGCGGAAGTTGAACTCGTCGTAGATTCGGCGGGCGGGCCCGAAGCGCTGGCAGGTGGAACGCACCCGCTGGTTGAAGCGCGAGCGCCACGTCTCGTCTGCCGGGCGAGGCGGGCTGGTGGGCGCGAGTTGCTCCTTGAGATAGTCCTCAAACTCGTCGAAGCCGGAATCGTATCCGTAACGCCGCGAGAGGTAGGGGTTGCCGGCAAGGAAAGCGGCGGTCTGGTAGCCGGCGCCATTCAAAGCCAGGGGCAGGGTGCCTTCTCCCGGCGCCAGGCCGGCGACATCGCGCCCCAGGGCCAGCGGAAACCGCGAAGCCATGATGGCCGGGAAGGCATAATAGGTCGGCGCCCCGGCCGCAACTGCGTTACGAAACACCAGGCTTTCCTCTGCCAGAGAGTCGAGGAACGGCGTGGTAGGCCGGTCGTAACCGAGAAAGCCGCAATGATCGGCGCGCAGGCAGTCAACGGTGACCAACACGATAGACGGCGGCAGATTCATCGATTCCAGGTTCCGAAGCTCACGGTTGAAACAACGAGCCTAAATGTAACCGAGGTCTCGGAGCTTCTCTTCGACGACGGCCTGTTCAGCTTCGTCCATGCGGTAGGCGTCGTCGCGCAGAAGTTCCTGCAGCACGAACGTGAGAAATTGCTCCAGGCTTCCGTAGTGAGCGGCAAAACGCTGCTCGGCCGCCCGGCAGAGTTCGGCAGGAAGCGGGACCTCTCGCGTGCCATCCGGCATCAGATGCTGGCCTCGGCTTTCGGCAAGATTGAAGTAATGCGCGACCAGATCGCACCCGCGATAATACGATCATCCGCGTCCAAACCGAACGCTAAAGCGATGCCGGCGAATACCAGATAGGCGGCGATCAATCCCAGGCCGGCAACCGCCCACTGCGGACGCAGCACAACCAGTTTGCGCAGGACCAGAAGCGTCGCGCAACTTCCACCCAAGGGCAACACCAGCCGCCACCACTGGCGATTGTAGGGAAACAGGCCCAGGCGGCGCCGCACTTCGATGAGAAACCACAAATTTGCCATGCCCAACGTGACGGCGGTCGCCACCGCTGCTCCGGTGATGCCCCAGCGCGGGACCAGCGCCAGCGACAACACAACCATGGTGGCCGCGGTCGCCGCCTGAATCCAAACCAAACGTTTCTGCTGACCGGACATAAGAAGCAGGGTGCCGACGGAGCCGACTCCGCAGTTTATCAGTTGGCCCACCGTGCCGACGACCAGGATCGGCCAGCCCTTTTCGAAATCGGGACCAAAAATCCGCATCAATGGCTTAGCAAAGACGATCAGCACCGCCGCCAGTGGAACCGTGAGCCCGACAACCCATTTGGTGAGCGTCTGAAACATCCGGTTCAGCATTGCGAGTTGGCCGCGCGCGTAAAGGTCGGAGATGATGGGCGCGAAAATCTGATTGATCGACCGCAGCACGATCGGGACAAAAACCACAATCGCCCCGGCCACGGCATAGATGCCCAATTCCCGCGCGCTGAGGTAGTAACCGATCACGACCCGGTCGGTGCCGCTCACGATAAATTCCAGAAAGCTTAACCCCAGCACCGCGGCGGAGAAGGAGATCACCTTCTTTTCCAGCGGAGGGAAAGAGACAGAAGGCCCGTGCTCCGGCTTGGGCGTCAGCCTCCAGACCAGCGCCGCCGAAAGCCCCAGCACCAGCACCGCACTGACAATCTGAGCAAAGATGTAACCCCAGAGTCCCTTGCCCAGCGCCACCAGCAGAACGGTAACCGCGATCGCGGCCGGGGTTCCTACAAAGTTGATGATCACGGTGCGGCGCGCGACTTCTTGATAGCCGCCCAGTACCTGGCCGAGAAAGGTAGTGAACACCCCCAGCAGCATGATGACGGCGAACAGGCCTATGTAGGACCGCAGTTCCGGCGTGTGATAGAGCCGCACCGCTACCCACGGCCCCGCCAGAAGCATCACCGCCACAAGCACTATGTTCGCAGCCGCCAGCACCGCCATGCTGCGGACGAGGAATCCCCGCAACAGTCCCGCCTTGCCCGTCGCACTGTATTCGGCCACAAAGCGCAGCGCCGTGCGGTGCAGGCCGAGGACATTGAACACGCTCAGAAAGCCGACCAGCGTCATGCCCAGCGCGTAAATGCCCAGGGCTTTTGCCCCAAGCACACGCGCCAGATAGACCTTGAACAGGTAACCCGCTGCAGCGTTGAAGATTGTGCCGGCGAAAAAAACTCCCGAATGCCGCGACACTTTCCCCATGTGCTGCCGGAAGACCCCGCTTTGGTCGGGGGACTGCCCGAGTTCCGGCGTGGCCAGGGGAGGGTTCATTGTCTTTTACGTCTCACATATAGCACAGGCCCATGACGATGGCGGGTAATCATAAGGCGGAGGTTGCGGGCCTTGGTGCGCGTCCCGATGATGAGTCGAGCCCGGAATAGTGTCCTGATTTGCCTGTTTTCACCACAGAGCCACAGAGAAATCTGGACCTGCAAGAACCGGAGTAAAGTGGCTTACTACGCAGTTGGTTTTCTCCGTGTCTCGCTGACTCCGTGGTGGAGAACCCCAGTTAAGACAAGCCTGAAGGTTTCACGGCTTGGCTGGCGTCGCCGCCTGGGTGCGCTCACGTCGGGCTTCTTCGCTGCGGCCCAGGTGTTCGTAGGCCTGCGCCAGCAACTGGTGTGCGGCAGCCAGCTTCGGCAGGCGGTTGCAGGCGATCTCCAGATGAACCGTGGCGGTCTTGAAGTCTCCCGTCTTGATCAGGCTCTCGCCCATGTAGTAGTGGGCCCAAGAGGCGTCCGGAAAGATTTCAATCGCGCGATGCAGGGAATGAACTGCCTTCGCATATTGCCCGCGGCGCAGGTTCGCCACTCCCACAATGTATTGCCCCAGGTAAATGCCCGGTTGTTTGGCTGCGACGGCTTCGGCTTCTGCCATGGCCTGATCCGCCATTCCCGCCCCGAGCTTTGCCAGGGCAGCCTGCAGCTTGTTGGCAGTGGCGATTGCATCCTTGGGATCGGTGCCGGTGGCCGCCGTCGAGCCGGACGATTGCTTCTGCAGTCCCACATATCCTAACGACGCCAGCTTCTGCATCTCGCTCGAAGTCAGCGCTGCGGGAGCGTTTCCGCCGATGAAGTGACTGTCAAAAGCCTGCAACTGCCCAGCGATCGTGTCCAGAATTGTGTGAGAGGTGGCCGCCAGGTTGTGCGTTGCACCGGGATCGGCCGCCACATCATACAGTTCCGGCCTGGGTGCGCGAATATAGAGGTATTTGCCGGCACGCCACGACTCCAGGCCGCTCCATCCGAAAGCCTGCTCAGGAAAATCGCTGCGCGAATATGCGGGCTGTTCAGCGCCTGCGCCCGACTGAGCAATGCGCAGCAAAGACTGCCCTTGCATCTCCGGCGGCGCCCCCGCGCCGGCAGCTTCCAGAATTGAGGGCGCTACATCTACCAGGCGCGCTTTGGCCGTAACCTGCTTCC
>Ga0335077_10009310_pt1 | contig 12182 bp, 11 predicted proteins | sample Lox_Sample_31_FD_207151 | JGI IMG/M metagenome (GOLD analysis project Ga0335077, IMG submission 207151) | Soil microbial communities from Loxahatchee National Wildlife Refuge, Florida, United States - Lox_Sample_3.1 | ecosystem: Environmental > Terrestrial > Soil > Wetlands | place: USA...
CCGTCGCGAACGCCGCTCCTTACCTCGGTCCGCGAGCCGGAGGATCTCCCCCTTCCCGTCGAGCCGGAGGAGGCCCCCGCCACCTCGCTCGTCGAGGGGGAACACCGGGTGGTCGTGCACACCGTGGAGGGACAGGTTCTCCGCGGCCTCGTACGCGACGCCGACCTCGCCGCCGTCGCGCTCCCGCTCTTCGAGCCGAGCGGTGAGACAGCCGAGATCGCCTCGGAGCGGATGAAGGCCATCTTCTTCATGCTCGACCCCGGCCAGGCGACGCCGCCCTGCCTCGGCACCAAGGTCCGGGTCACCTTTGGGGACGGGCGCCAGGTGGCGGGGATGAGCCCGGACTACTCCTCGAGCGCTCCGGGGTTCTTCGTCGTCCCGGTGGACACCCGCACGAACACGGCGCGCATCTGGGTCTACCGCGCCGCTGTCCGCCAGATCTCCGTCGGCTAAGCTAAAGCTAGCTCCCCGCCCCGACGCGGTTCATCCAGCGACGGTCCGGATCCCGGTCCACGTGGATGACGGAGAAGGGGCGCCGCCGCCCGATGCGCGGGAAGCGGAGCCGGCGAAGCCACTGTCCCGGACCCCTTCCGCTCGCGTAGAGGTAGGCCGCCCCTTCTGCGAAGAGGTGGGGGAGGAAGGGCGCGAAGCCGGAGAACACGGCGTAGAGCAGCGTCCCGCCGACCGTGAGGAGGAGAAGGGCCTGCCCGGACACCGGGAGCGCGAAGAAGAGGAGGATCTGGCGGTGGGGGTAGAGGAGCGCCCAGGCGATCACGAGCGCGTCGAGCACCGGCCAGAATCCCACCCAGACCATGTCGAGGAGCGCGGGCCACACGAGCCCGGCCACCGCAGAGGCGAGGAGCCCGGCCGCGGCGGCGGTTCCGAAGTAGACGAGGAGGAATCGGCGCTCCCCCCAGGCCTCGCAGAGGTCCCGGCCCGCCCAGTAGAGGACGATGCCGCCGAACAGCAGGTTGAGCGGGTCCCTCTCGAAGAGCACCCAGGTGACGAGCCGCCACACCTCGCCCCGGAAGACGGCCCGGGGCTCGAGGAGGCCGAGGCGCAGGAGGGGAAGGCCGTTGCGCTCCCCCACCGCCGCGAAGAGGCTCGCAGCCAGGGTGACCGCGAGTACCGCTCCCACTGCGGCGGGGACTCGACCCCCGAGGGTGAGTCCCCGGCCGAGCCGCCGCGCGGCACTCACCGGGAACCTTCCCGCGCCGGGGAGCGGTAGAAGAGGACGATGGAGAGGCAGTGGAACTGGCGGTCGGAGGAGAGCGCCACCACCTTGTCCACCACGTCCAGCTCCGGATGCTCCTTCAGCCACCGGTTGATGGTGTCGCTCATCGCCTCCCGGTCCCGGGCCAGCGTGGTGGAGAAGACCTTGCAGCCGTCGAAGCTCTCCATGGTCGCGCGCACTCCCCTCGTCCGACGGTCTACATCGCCTCCAGGATCACCGCGATGCCCTGGCCGCCGCCGATGCAGGCGCCCCCCAGCCCGTAGCGCCCGCCCCGCTGGCGGAGCGCGTAGGCGAGATGCATGGCGATGCGGGCCCCGCTCGCGGCCAGAGGGTGCCCCACGGCGATGGCGCCCCCGTCCACGTTGGTCCGGTCCCGCGGCAGGCCGAGCTCCTTCTCCACGGCCAGGTACTGGGGGGAGAAGGCCTCGTTCACCTCGAAAAGGTCGAACTCGGAGAGCTTGGCCTCGGCGCGGGCGAGCGCGTTCCGGAAGGCGGGGACCGGTCCGATGCCCATCACGGTGGGGTCCACTCCGGCGAAGCCCCAGTTCACGAGGCGCGCCAGGGGCCTGAGCCCCTTCCTCTCCGCGAAGGCCCGGGTGGCGACCACCAAGGCCCCGGCGCCGTCGGACACGCCGCTTGCGGCCCCGGCGTGGATGACGCCGTCCTTCTTGAAGACCTTGGGGAGCTTCCGCAGGGCCTCCACGGTGGTGTCGGGGCGGGGGTGCTCGTCCTTCGCGAAGGCGACCGTCCCCTTCCTCGTCTCGATGTCGATCGGAGCGATCTCGTCCCGCAGCCTCCCGGCCTCCTGAGCTGACGCGAACCTCCGCTGGGACTGGACGGAGTACTCGTCCACCTCGTCCTGGGTGATCCGGTACTGCTCCGCGAGCTTCTCGGCGGTCATCGCCATGGGCATCTTCGCGTAGCTGTCGGTGAGGCCGCTCCAGAGGGTGTCCTCGAGGGCCGGCGCCTTCCCGAGCGGCACCCCGAAGCGCGCGCCCCGGAGCGCGAAGGGAGCCTGGCTCATGGACTCGGTCCCGCCCACGAGCACCGCCTCGGCCTGGCCGGAGATGAGGTAGAGGGCACCCTGCACCACGGCCTCGAAGCCCGATCCGCAGAGGCGGTTCACGGCGAGCGCGGGGACGCTCTCCGGCACCCCGGCCCGCAGGCCCACGTGGCGGGCGATGTAGATGGCGTCGGCCGAGGTCTGCAGGACGTTCCCCAGGACCACGTGGCCGATGTCGGAGGCCGCCGCGCCCGACTGGGCGAGCGCCGCCTTCGCGGCGTGCACCCCGAGGTCGGTCGCCGACAGGTCCTTGAGCGTCCCCCCGAAGGTCCCGAAGGGCGTGCGCTTCCCCGCGAGGAGGACGACGTCGTCTCGGCTGGCAGGCTTCATGGGGTCTCCACCCTGGCTTTCTCGGAGTCTAGCGGTTCCGGAGGAGGAGCATGTGCAGGGCGCCTCCCAGGATCAAGGCCGCGAGAAGGGCGTTCAGGAAGTAGGCGAGAAACCGCGCCCTAAGCTCGCGGTTCCCGGCCCGCCGGTAGAAGGTTCGGGCGGCCTTCTCGCGGACCGCGAGGTCCGGCGCCGCCGCCGGGGCCCCGTGACGGGGGACCATTTCCCCCAGTGTGCGGAGGTGGGCCTCGAAGGTGGGCGCCGCTCCGGCGCCCACCAGGGAGGCCACCTCCACGGCGCCGTCCGAGCGGGCCCTCCGCGGATGGTTGGCGGTGAGCGCCACCGCTCCGTCCGGGAAGACGCTCAGGAAGTAGAGGCGGGGGCCGGCGCCGGCGCGCGGGGCCTGCTCGAAGACGTCGGCGTAGGTCCCCCGCCCTTCGTTCACCCAGGCGTCGGAGGCGAGGCCGAGGCCGCCGAGCGGCCCCTCCTCGGATCGGGCCCCCAGCCGCGAGAAGCCGAGGGACTCGAGCTCTTCGCCGGCCTGCCGCTGGAGGACCGTCGCCGGGGGGGCGGCCGCGTCCGATCGGAGCCGCAGGAGCCCGGGCGCGAGGAAGAGGACCCCGCGACGGCCGTAGCGCCAGAGCATGAGGGCGGCGTAGGCCGCCGCGAGCGCGAGGAGCGCCGTCACGAGGTCGCGGCGGCCGCCTCGGGGGCCTTCTTCTTCCCGACGAGGCGGGCCGCCAGGATACCCACCTCGTAGAAGAGGATCATGGGCACGGCCATGAGCGCCAGGTTGAAGGGGTCGCCGGTGGGCGTGATGATGGCCGCGACGATCACGTTGATGACGATGGCGTGGCGCCGGTACTTGGAGAGGAACTGCGGGGTGACGAGCCCGACCATGGCCAGGAAGGCGATGATGACCGGAACCTCGAAGACGATCCCGAAGCCGAGCATCATCGCGAGGACGAGGGTGAGCTGCTCCTTCATGGTGAGGAGGGGGCGCATGTCCGGCCCGGCGATGGCGGCGAGAGCCGGGAAGGCAAAGGGCATGACGAGGAAGTAGGTGAAGACGACGCCGCTGTAGAAGAGCGCGGTGCCGACGAGGATGAAGGGTACCACCACCTTCCTCTCGCGCTTGTAGAGGCCCGGGGCCACGAAGAGCCAGATCTGGTAGAGCACCCAGGGGGCGGCGAGGAAGAGTCCGCCGTAGAGCGCCACCTTCAGGTAGACGAGGAAGGGCTCGAGATAGCTCGTGTAGTTGAGGGTCCGCTCCTTCTCCGGGAGCGAGTTAATCACCGGCCTCATCACGAAGCGGAAGATGTAGTCGGAGAACCAGGCCACCACGCCGATGCCCACGCAGACGCCGAGAATCGCCCGGACCAGCCGGGTGCGGAGCTCGGTCAGGTGGTCGAAGAAGGAGGCCCGGACCTCGCCCTCGGGCTCGGGAGTGGTCTCCGGGCCGGGCGACGGCTGTGGATCGGGGGGGCTCATGCCGAGGGGGGCGTCTCCGGCGGCCGGGGGGCCGGGGCCTGGGCGGCCGGGGCAGGAGACGCCTCCACCAGGGCGGCGTCGAGGCCGGGGATGTTGTCGACGGAGGCCGGCGGAGCCGGAGCCGGGGGTGGCGCCTGCACGGGCGCGGCGGCTGTCGGGGGCGCGATCACGTTCGGGTGGTTCTTCTTCAGGTCTTCCGCGTAGAACTCGCGCTCGAACTGGGACTTCAGGTCGTCGGTGGCCTTCTTGAACTCCCTCATCCCCTTCCCGAGCTGCTTCGCCACGTCCGGGAGCCGCTTGGGCCCGAGCAGGATGAGCGCGAGCACGAGGATGATGATAATTTCCGAGAAACCGAGGTTCATGGAGGCCGTCTTATATCATTGCCATGGCCCATTGGCTTCTCAAGACCGAGCCCTCGAGCTACTCGTTTGACGACCTCGCCCGGGATCGCCGCACCCGGTGGGATGGGGTGAGAAACCCTCAGGCGGTCGCGAACCTCCGAGCCATGCGGGAGGGCGACTCGGTGCTCGTCTACCACAGCGGCGAGAAGAAGGCGGTGGGGCTCGCCACGTTGGTCCGAGAGGCCTACCCGGACCCGGAGAATCCGGGCAGCGGCGTGGCGGTGGACGTGGCCGCGGCCGGCGCGCTCGCCGCACCGGTCGGGCTCGAGGCGCTCCGCGCCGAGCCGGCCTTCCGGGGGTCGCCGCTCCTTCGCCAGGGGAGGCTCTCGGTGGTCCCGCTCACTCCCGAGCAGTGGAAGGCGGTGGAGCGCCTCGCCAACGGCCGCTAATCGGCCTTGAACCTCTTCATCTCCCCGCGCAGCACCTGCGTCTGGCTGGCGAGGTCGATGATGGCCGCCTCCAGCTCCCGCACCGAGAAGGTCTGGGCCTCGGCCACCTGCTGGATCTGGGAGACCGCCTCCATCACCTTGTCGGAGCCCCGCGCCTGATCCTTCTGGGCGCGGTTCAGATGGTTCACCATCTCGCTGATGGACTCGATGGCCTTCGTGATCTGCTTCGATCCGCGGGCCTGCTCCTGGCTCGACCGCTCCACGTGCTTGGTGATGATCTTCATCTTCTCGGCGCTCTTCATGATCTGCTCGGAGCCCCGGGCCTGCTCCCCGGTCGCCGAGGCGATCTGCTGGACCGTCTGGGCGATGCGGTTGATGGCCATGGTCACCTGCTTCGAGCCGCGCGCCTGCTCCACGGTGGCCCGGGCGATGGCCTTCACCATCTGGGTCGACTTCTGGGAGGAATCCTGGATCTTCCGCAGCGCGCCCTCGGCGTCCTGCCCCAGCCGGACCCCGTCCTCCACCGCCTTCACGCCCCGGTTCATGGCGTGGATGGCGTTCTTCGACTGCTCCTGAACCGAACGCACCAGGTCCGAGATCTCCTTGGTGGAGGCGCCGGTGCGCTCGGCCAGGTCCTTGATCTCGTCGGCGACCACCGCGAAGCCCTTGCCGTGCTCGCCGGACTGCGCGGCGAGGATGGCGGCGTTGAGCGCGAGCAGGTTCGTCTGCTCGGCCACGTCGTCGATGACGTTGAGGATGTTCCCGATGACCGCGATCTTCTGGCCCAGGGCCTCGATGACGCTCGCCGCCTCCTCGCTCGACCCCTTGATCTTGTGGATGCCGGCGATGGTGCGGGAGATGGCCTCGGAGCCCACCTCGGCGTCGCGCTGGGCCTGCTCGGAGAGCTTGGCGGTCTCGTTGGCGTTCGACTCCACCTGGGAGATGGAGACGTCCATCTCGTTCATGGAGGAACTCGTCTCCTCGGCGGTGGCGGAGAGATCCTCGATGTTCTTCGCGACCTCCTTGATGGAGCCGGTCATCTGCTCGATGGCAGCGGTGGTCTCCTCCACGCTGGTGGCGAGCGCCAGGATGTTCTCCACCACCTCGTCGTTGGTGGCCGCCATCTCCAGGATGCTCGAGGAGGACTCGTCGGCGCTCTGCGCCAAGGTCTCCACGTTCTCCCCGATCCCCTTGAGGCTCGGGATCATCCGTTCCATGAGGGCGCTGGTGTCGAGGACGCGCGCGGTGACGGTTCCGACCCCCTCGGCGACCACCGACCCGGTCTTCTTGATGCGCCCGATGACCTCGGTGACCCCGTCGGTGACGCCCCGGAGCTGGGCAAGCATCGCGCCCACGCTCTCGGCGATGGCGTTCACCGACTCGGAGACCTTGCCGAGCTCGTCGCCGGCGAGCTTCGGGGCGCGCGCGCTCAGGTCGCCGCCGGCGATGCGGTGGGCGGCGGCCTCCACCTCCACGAGCGGCGTGTAGACGAGCCGCCTCTCCTCGATGGCGCGCAAGAACCCCACCAGGCTGAAGCCGCCGGCGAGCGCGACCGCGAGCCAGAAGAGGAGCCGGTCGAGCGCCCTCTCCAGGCCGGCGCGGGAGAGGCCGACGAGCACCTGGGCCCCGGTGCGCCCCGGCTCCCCCCTCGCACCCGGCGCCCGGATGGGGGCCGCAAAGGCCATGGCGCCGTCGAGCCGGAGCCGGGGGGGCGATCGATCCCGGCGGTAGGCGGCGACGATCCCTTCCGCGGTGCGCGCGCCGGCCACCCGCTCCGCGAGCACAGTGCCGTCGGGACGGAGGAGGATGGTCCAGTCGGTGGAGGCCGCGAGCTCGCCGTGCACCACCGCCTCCGCCTGGCCGGAGTCGCCGCTGAACACGGCCGGGGCCGCCTCCCGGGCGAGCGCCCCGGCGAGGACCTCCCCCCGGGCGGCGAGCCCGTCCTCGAGGAGTTCCTTCCCGGCCTGCCAGGCGACGAGGAGAGTGGTGGCGGAGACGAAGGTCGCCGACAAGGCCAGCATGAGCTGCTGGGTCCGCTTGAAGCCGAGTCTTTCGAAGGGTCTCAGCATGGTCGGGCGGCCCGGCGCGCGAGCGAGGCCGGGGGGGAGAGGGCCGATTCATGCTATCGCCCCACCTGGGGGGGTCAAGAAAGGCGCCGCCGCCCGGGGAGTTCGGAAAAGGCCCCTCCCTACTGGGCGAAGATGTCCCGGACCTCGACCTTCGGCTGCTCCCTCGCCTCCACCGACTCCGGCTGCGGCTGGGTTCCCGCGAGGTAGGGCTCGAGGATCCCCTCGTGCTCGAATTCCGCGACCGCCTTGCCGGTCTTCAGGTCGACCCGCTGGAAGGAGATCCCTTCCGGGATGGGGAAGGAGGGCTGGGGGCGGTCGCGGACCGCCGCCTGCATGTAGGCGAGCCAGATGGGCAGGGCGGCCCGGCCCCCGGTCTCGGCGCGGCCGAGGGGCTGCTCGTTCTTGTCGAACCCCAGCCACACGCCCGCCACCTCGTCCCGCGTGAACCCCATGAACCAGGTGTCGAAGGAGTCGTTCGTGGTCCCGGTCTTCCCCGCGACGGGCTTGCCGAGGTGCGCCGCCTGGGCGCCGGTGCCGACGGTGGCCACCTCGCCGAGGAGGTGGACGAGGATGTAGGCGGCGCGCTCGTCGAGGACCGTCCTCGGCGGGGTGGCGCTCTCCGCGTAGCCGGCCGCGAGCCGGGTGGAGAGGGGCACCCAGGGGTCGGTCGGGGAGGAGTGGTCCTCGAGCAGGCGGCCATCCCGGTCGAGCACCCGCTTCACGAGGCGCGCGGCCCGCTTCTCCCCGTAGCGGTCGATGACCGCGTAGACGTTCACGAGGTCCCAGAGAGTGGTGCAGGAACTCCCGAGCGCGCTGCCGAGCTCGGGCTTCACCGGAGTGGTGATCCCGAGCTCGCGCGCCCAGTCGCCCAGGAAGCGGGGGCCCATGTGCGCGGCGAGCGCCTCCGCCGTCTTCACGGCCGGGATGTTCATGGAGTGGACGAGCGCGGTGCGGAGGGTCACGTCCCCCTTGAAGTCCTCCCCGTAGTTCTGGGGCTTCCAGGCGGTCTCGGAGTCCCGGAACACCACCGGCGCGTCGGTGAGGAGCGTGGAGGGGTTGTAGCCGAGCTTCTCGATGGCGGCGGAGTAGACCACCGGCTTGAAGGCGCTTCCGGGCTGCCGGCAGGCCTGGAAGGCGCGGTTGAACTCCGAGGCGTCGAAGTCGTAGCCGCCCACCATCGCCTCCACGTACCCGCTCCAGGGGTCGAGCCCGACGAGCGCCCCCTGGAGCCTCGGCTCCTGCTCGAGCGCCACGAGGAGCTTCGCCGCGGGCACCGAGTCCGGCTTGCCGGAGGCGAGCTGCTTCTCGGCGCGCACGAGTTCCTCCCGGCTCACCCGCCGCACCACCACCACGTCTCCGACCCGCAGCGCCGCGGAGGGCCGGGTGAGGAGCGCGTGCTCGTAGTGGACCTGGGGGTTCGGCGGGCGCGCCCAGCGCATGCCGGCGATGGGGAGCACCCCCTCCACCTCGCCGATCTCGACCCGCACCTGGCCGGAGAGGTCGTTCACGGCCGAGACCACCCCGACCGCGTACTCGCCCTGGCCGAGCGACCCCGCCGGCCAGGCCTCCGCCAGCCGGCGGCGGAGGGCCTCGCGCTCCTGCCCGTCCACCCGGGCGAGCGGCCCCCAGAATCCCTGGCGCCGGTCCACCTCGAGGAGTCCCTGGAGCATGGCCCCCTGCGCGGCCCGCTGCTTGTCGAGGTCCATCGCCATCTCGACGCGCAGCCCTTCCGTGAGGAGGCGCTCGTTCCCGTAGCGCTCCACCACCAGGCGCCGCACCGCCTCCGCGTAGAAGGGCGCCGTCTCCCGGAAGACGTCGTCCACCCCGTGGACGCGGACCTCCGCCTCGTCGGCCTGGCGCCTCTCCGCCTCGGTGATCATCCCCTCTTCGCGCATGCGCCGGAGCACGTAGCGGCGCCGCTGCCGCGCCGCCTCCGGGTTCACGAACGGCGAGTAGCGGGAGGGGGCCTGCGGCAGTCCGGCGAGGAGCGCCGCCTCCGCCAGGGTGAGGTCCTCCACGTTCTTGCGGAAGTAGTTCTCGGAGGCGGCCTGCACCCCGTAGCTATGGTGACCGAGGTACACGCCGTTCAGGTAGAGCCAGAGGAGCTCGTCCTTGGTGAGGGCCCGCTCCAGCCGGCCGGCCAGGATGGCCTCGCGCACCTTCCGCCGGAGGTTCTTCCGGGTCCCCTGGGCGAAGCCCTCGGCGGAGACGAGTATGGCCTTCGCGGTCTGCTGGGTGATGGTGGACCCGCCCTGGACCTTCTTCCGCAAGAGGAAGGTGTTCACCGCGGCGCGGATCGTCCCGAGCCAGTCCACGCCGGCGTGCGCGAAGAAGTTCTTGTCCTCGGCGGCCACGAAGGCCCTGACGAGGTTCGGGGGGATGCGGGAGAGGGGCACGACCTTGCGCCGCTCCGAGAAGAACTCGCCCGCGATCTGCCCGTCGCCGCTCACGAGCTCGGTGACCACCGGCGGACGGTACCCGTCGAGCGTCGTGACCGCGGGCAGGTCGCGGGCGAAGTAGACCCAGGCGGCGACGAAGAGGAGCGCGCTGGCGTTCGCGAGCCCGACGAGGAGGAAGAGGGACCAGCGCAGGAGGCGCTGCCAGATGGGCCGCGGCGGGGGGAGGTCGCAGAGCACCACTCGCTCCGGCGGCCCCCCTTGCGCCGGGCGCGTGCGCTCTTCGGTGCTTTCGTGCATCAGTCGGGACTCTACGGGTCGCGCCCCCCAGGATCAACGCTCGCGCGGGGGTCTGGGCGCGGCGGAGGAGCCCGGGGGCGGCGCGAGGTTGGCCCGGGAGAGCACCTCGAGGAGCTCCCCCGGGAGCGGCGCCACGAGGTCGAGGGGCGCGCCCGTCACCGGGTGGGGGATGGCGAGGCGCCAGGCGTGAAGGAACATCCGCTTGAGACCCCAGCGGGCCCGGGCGGTGCGGTTGAAGGCGAAGTCCCCGTAGCGACGGTCTCCGGCCAGCGGGTGGCCGGCGGCCTGGAGGTGGCGGCGGATCTGGTGGGTGCGACCGGTCTCGGTGCGGACGACGAGGAGCGAGGCGTCGTGGTTCGAGGAGGTCGCCTGCCAGCGGGTGAGCGCCTCCTGGAAGTTCACCCCGCGCCGCTCCCGGGAGCGGGCCGTCTGCTCGTGCTCGGAGAGGGGCAGGTCGATGACCCCGGAGGGGCGCGGCATCTTGCCCTTGGCGAGCGCCAGGTAGGTCTTCTTTACTTCTTCGCCTTCCGTGAAGAGGGCCCCGAGCCGAACCATCGCCTGGCGGGTCTTGGCGACGAGCACGATGCCGCTCGTGTCCCGGTCGAGGCGGTGGGCCGGGCTCGGCCTGAACTCTCCGGGCGCGCCGGCCTCGGACGCGCCGAGGTGGGAGCGGACCTCGTCGACGAGGGTGGCGCCCTCGATGCCGCTGCCGGGGTGCGCGGCCAGGCCGGCCGGCTTGTCCACCGCGAGCAGGTGCTCGTCCTCGTGGAGGACCCGGAAGGTCTTGCGGGGGGCGCGCAGGGGAGCGGCTCCCGGCTTCGGCAGCAGGCGCTCCTCGTCGCCCCGGATCACCAGCCGGTCCCCCTCGGAGAGGACTTGCTCGCCGCGCCCGCGGGATCCGTTCACGCGGACCTTCCGGGTGCGGAGCATCTTGTAGACGTGGGAGAGCGGGACGTCGCGCAGCGCCCGGCGCAGGTACTTGTCGAGCCGCTGTCCGGCGGCGTCGGCGCTCACGGTGAGCTCGATCACGGCCGCTTCTTACCCCGCCGCTCGCCGGCTGGCGAGCGCGCTCGCTCCTAGAGGAGCTCGAGCTGCGCCTCGGGAAGGAGCGGCTCGGCTCGGATCCCCTGGCGCCTGAGAGCCTGGGCGAGCGGCTCGGCGTGGCCGTGGAGGGTGTAGACCCGGCCGGCGCCGCTCGCGCGAGCGTAGCGGAGCAGAGCCGGGAAGTCCGCGTGGTCGGAGAGGGGGAAGGCGGCGTCCACGGCCCGGAAGCGGTGGCTCCCGTCGAGGGCCCAGCCGGTCAGGATGGCGGTGCGGCGCCGGCGGATCCGGGCCATCGCCTGGGACCGGGAGAGGTGGGGGGGGGCCACCACCACCTCCCCGCGACCCGGGCCCTCGGGCCCGAGGGGGCCGACGTTGGGGAGGGACACCCCCAGGCTCTCGTAGACCCGGTTCACGGCGTGGACGGTCGGGTGGGCCCGGCACGGGTAGCCTCGCTCCCCCAGGTGCTTCAGGATCTCCTGGGCCTTCCCCAGCGAGTAGCCGAGGAGGACTGGGGTGACGCCGTCGGCGAGCGCGTCGTCGACGAAGCGGCGCACCGAGGCGAGCACCTCCTCCTTGGGCGGAAAGGCGTAGCGCGGCAGCCCGAAGGTGGACTCGAGGAGGAGGACGTCGCAGCCCATGACCTCGGCGGGCTCCGCCGTGAAGGTGGGCTCGAGGCAGAGGTCGCCGGTGTACCCGAGGGCGAGGCCGGAGCCGTTCGTCACCCGGATCTGGGCGGATCCGAGCACGTGGCCGGCCGGGAAGAGCTCGAGGGTGAGCTCGCCCAGTCCGAAGGGGCGTCGGTACTCGGCGGGGAGGACCTCGCCCCGGAGGCGGTCCCCCAGGCGATGGCGCGCCAGCGCCGCGGTGGCGGCGGTGGCGATGGTCCGGTCGTGACGGCCGAGGTGGTCGGCGTGGGCGTGCGAGACGAAGGCGCAGGCCCGGCGCCGGCGGGCGTCGAGGAACAGGCCGCTCCCGGCGACGTGCATCTCGCCGTGGACGAGCTCGATGGGCGGCCGCTGCGTCACCCCGACCTTGTAACAGGCGGGGCTGTCGCCGCGCAGACTACGGCGGCGGCCCGGCGGCGCCTCGCCTCGACTGGAGCAGCCCGCCGACCTCGCCCACCGCCACGCCCAGCACGATGAGCGCTCCTCCCAGGATGCCGGTGGCGGGCAGCTGCTCGCCGGTCACCCAGTGGGAGAAGGCCGCGGCCGCCGGCGGCTCGAGGGAGTAGAGGAGGGCGGCCCGCACCGCGCTCGTTCGCCGCTGCGCCCAGTTCATGACGAAGAAGGCGCCCACGGTCATGACGAGCGAGGTGAAGAGGACGGTGCCCCAGAGCTCCGGGGAGGGCGTGAGCCTGGGCGCCTCGAAGGGGAGGAGGGCGAGGCTCCCGGCCAGGGTGACGCCGATCTGCACCAGGGTGAGCGCCGGGAGGGGGTGGCGCGGGGAGAACTCCGTGGTCCAGACGATC
>Ga0335077_10009311_pt1 | contig 12182 bp, 11 predicted proteins | sample Lox_Sample_31_FD_207151 | JGI IMG/M metagenome (GOLD analysis project Ga0335077, IMG submission 207151) | Soil microbial communities from Loxahatchee National Wildlife Refuge, Florida, United States - Lox_Sample_3.1 | ecosystem: Environmental > Terrestrial > Soil > Wetlands | place: USA...
TAAACGCGACCGTCGTGCTGGTGCGCAATTGATGTGGATTGGAGGCATTGTGGGGATCGTGACAGGTCAGGCAGTTGATCGCTTCGTAAACCACATTTGTAAAATAGGCGTTGGTGGACCCCAGATTGGCAACGTAATTAATAAAGCCCGGAGCCGTGTGGCAACGGACACAGGCCATGCGGCTGGCGGAACCGGAAGGCGTCCGGGTCGTGACCGCGTGCAACGAATTGTACCACTCCGCACTCTGCGAATATCCATTGCCCAGGCTGTCGTGACATTGTGTACAGTCGCCTGAGTTATAGCTGATGGCGATGGCATTGGTATTTCCCACAATGCCCTGTGAATAGAGATGTTGACTGCCGGGACCGTGGCAGTTTTCGCACTGGATATTGGCCAGATTTTGCAATTGCGGCGGCATGGCGGCCCAGTTGCTGTTAGTCAGCACGGTCGGGAAGGTCCAGTTCAGCAGCGTGGCCAGATCGTCAAAGCCGCCATTGTTGGCGAAGGAATTGGTATCATAGCCAACCACGTGGCAGGCGATACAACTTTGGTTGTAGTAGCTGCTGACCTGGCCATTAATGGCGCGGGTGAAGAAGGTAGCATGAGGTGTATTCGTCCACAGGGGGTAAATGTTGGGCACACCCACCAGGCCGCCGCTGTGACAGTCGGCGCAAGCCGCAATGCCCAAATATGTAGCCGCGGTGACGGTGATGGCAATGTTCGTAATGGCGGGGGCGATGTTCGTCCCGTGGTTGACACCAGTGGTGGTGATCGTGGCCAGAACAGTGTATTGTCCGACGACATCCGGGCGGAGAAAGGTCCGGCCCGCCAGTTGGAATACTAACGCGCCGGCCTGCGTATTGTTGGGTATTAAACGGTCGGCCGGGTTGTAAAGCGGCACATTGGTGCCCAAAGGACTGTTGGTCAGCACGGCCAGCGAACCCAGAGGCTTGTTGGTGGTGGGCAGCGACCAGACAACACCAACGATGTTCGATGGGGCAATGGAGGCGTTCACTAAGGCGTCAAGATAAACCGGCTCGCCCACGCCGACGTTGTTGATGCCGGCGGAAAACTGGGCATTGGTCAACCCATACATTGCGATTTCGTTCGGAGTTAGGGGACGCTGTTCGACCTGGCCATTTAATGCGATGGTCGCCGCGTTAACGGTGGCTAACGTTCCGGCAAATGCCAACATTGCCGCCATCAAGCCGGCAAGCCGTTTTCTTCGGGGATTTTCTTTTTTCATAAGCTCAATTTTGGAGGTACGCAGCCACAATGGTTTGCAGTTTTGAAAAATCATTCGTTGCGTTCATGTCGTTGCCTCGGACCAGACCCAGCCCGAAACCAGTTCCAATGCCGAGGCCGGCCGGCCGGCGGGTGGCGGGTTCAATTTCAGCATCAGCGCCGCGGCACGCCGGGCGATGATATCGGTGCATCTGGAAAGTTCCCGTTGCCGCATCCGGGAATTCTCGCGCACAATGGTTTCCAGGTGGTCAATGTTGTAGAGGTAAACGTGTTCCAGCTCCTCCACGTCCGGCGCAATGTCCCGCGGCACCGCGATGTCCACCAGCACCAGCGGCCGGTTTGCCCGCGCGGCCAAAATACCGGCGAGTTCGTCCTTGTGGAGGACCGTGGTCGGACTGCCCGTGGAACTCACCACGATGTCCGCTTCGGTCATCGCCGCCATGCGTTCCGCAAACGATAATGCACGCCCGCCCAGTTCCGCGGCCAGCATCCGGGCCCGTTCCGGGGAGCGGTTGGCCACCAGTACCGAACGCGCGCCGCGTTTGGCCAGATGGCGGACGCAGGCTTCGCCCATTTTGCCCGCGCCCAGAATCATCACTGTTTTGTCGGACAAATCGCCCGAAAAGATCTTCTCGGCCAGTTCGACCGCCACGCTGCCGACGGAAGTGGCCCCGCGGCCGACGGCGGTGCGGGTGCGGATTTCCTTGGCCACCTGCAGCGCGGTTTGAAACCACCGGTTCAGCACGCGGCCGGTCAATCCGTATTTTTGCGCCGCCTGATAGGCATTTTTAACTTGGCCGGTAATTTCCGTTTCGCCAAGCACCATTGAATCCAGGCCGCTGGCAACCGAGAACAGATGCTCCACTGCGGCGGCGCCTTCCTTGACGTAAACATAAGGCGTCACATCCAGCCCGGGGCAAAGCTGCTGAAAAATCTGAAATACCCGGCCTTGGACCCAAGCTGAAATTGTCCCGTAAACCTCAACGCGGTTACAGGTGGAAAGCAGCACAACTTCATCCAGACCGGCGCCGAGCTTGAGCCGGCAACCGTGGCACGGCAAAAGCGAAGGCCGTACCGCCAGTTTTTCGCGCACTGCCACCGGCGCGGTTTTGTAACTTAAACCTGCAACGAAAATATTCATTTCCGCTTCTCGTTCAGTGACTTATATTCATATCCCGGCCGGTTTCACGCGGCAATAACAAACACCGCACGCCGCCGCCACTGACTCGGCCGCCTTCTACCGAAAGCCCTGTGCTTTGTCTCACGCGGTAACTCTAACCGCTGGCGAAATCGTTGCTGCCCATCCGTTGGCAACCACTTTACATTTATTGTTATTAGAATAACATGCAATGCACAGGTAAATAGATAAGGTGTGATGAGTCTTTTATTTAGCGGATTTGACGGCGGGAAAAGGGTTGTCCGCTGGGACTGGATTGCTCACGCTGTCAGCCGATGCAAATGAAGGGCGACACGCTCCAGTCCCTGGCGCTCAACCGCCTGCACGCCGTCAAAGGCGTTCTGCTGGAAGCCGTATTTGTCGTCGTCGCCGGCGTCCTCTTCGCGTTTGCTGCCAATAAAATCTCACCTCAGGGCCTGGCGCTCACGCGGGACTATTTCCCGGAAGGGACCGGCCGGCTCGTGTCCGCGACTCCACCCGCCGCTTTGCCACACCACGCCACCGGCACCAATTCAACAGCGTTAGACCCGGCACAATGGCTCGCTGCGGAATTAAAGGAAAAGGGATTGCAACTGGTTGATCGCCGCCAGACGCTGCAACTCTTTCACGACCCGCGTTTCCAACAGAACGTCATAGTGTTTGTGGATGCCCGGGATGAACAGCATTACCGGCAAGGACACATTCCCGGCGCTTACGAATTCGACCCGTACCATCCGGAGAAATATTTCGACGCGGTGTTGCCCGTGTGTCAGGCCGCGGAACGGATCGTGGTTTACTGCAGCGGCGGCGATTGCGACGACAGCGAGACCGCCGCCATTTTGTTGCGGGATGTCGGGATTCCGAACCAGAAGCTCCTGGTTTACGGCGGCGGCATTACGGATTGGACGACCAACAACCTGCCGGTCGAGATTGGCGGACGGAACAGCGGGACTATGCGCAATCCGGGCGAATGAATACCGGCCAACCAGACTGGAAACGCATCGCGCTGAACCTCTCTGCCGTGTTGGCGCGGTGGTTGTTGGGCGCGGTTTTTCTTTACACCGGCTGGAGCAAGGCGCTGCATACGGTGGATTTTTTGAAGCTGCTGCGGCAGTACGACCTCGTGCAAAGCTACTGGCTATTGAATTCGCTGGCTGCGGCCCTGCCCTGGTTTGAAATTTTTTGCGGCGTGCTGCTGCTGACCGGCGTCGCGGTACGCGGGACGGCGTTGACGCTGATGCTGATGCTGGCGCCGTTCACGGCGCTGGTATTCCATCGCGCCCTGGCCATTCAATCGGCGCTGGCCATCCCGTTCTGCGCGGTGAAATTCGATTGCGGTTGCGGTACCGGTGCCGTCTTCATCTGCCACAAATTATTCGAGAATTTTCTCCTGCTGCTGTTAGCAGCCTGGTTGCTGGCCGGATATGGCCGGCAATTCAGCCTGCACTACAACCTGGTAAAACCAAAACCCCGCTGACCGCAGGCTGAAAGCGTTGACAACGATTGAGCTTCCGCAACAATGGCGGCGTTGCATTACGAGTACGTTCGGAGTCTTGTCCCGCCCCGTTAGTTCCGTAGCTGAATTTCGCTGCTTTTTTTATTTAGAATATGGATTAGACGCATGGGAAGAAGACAAGCGGAATCACAATGTTGACAGGCTTCATAAACTGCGAGATAGACGAAGGGTAAACAAAGAGGCTTTCGAAGAAAAATGATTTAATTCAAATTCAGCCGCCCTCGCCACGTTCCGGCTCGCGTGGACGCTCGCCCCATCGAAATGGTTTCAGCGCCGGCCGCAAAATTTTTCATTCGTTCAACGCCTCCATCGCGCGCCGTTGAAACCGCTCACGAGATGACGAGTTTCGTGCCCTCGAAATCGAACCGGAAGCGCACTTCCTTCAGGCCCGCCGTGCGCATGGCGTGGCGGAGTTTGGCCTTGTCCTCGGCGTAAAACATGAGAAAACCGCCACCGCCCGCGCCGATGAGCTTGCCGCCCAGGGCGCCGTTGGCCAGCGCGAGGTCATACCACTCGTTGATCTTCGGGTTGCTCATGCCGCCGCTGCGCTGTTTTTTGCGCTGCCAGTGCACGCCCATGAGCCGCGCGAATTCGTGCAGGTTTCCATTTTCGAGCGCGCGTTGGCTTTGCAGGCCGAGGTCTTTGACGAAATGCAGGTTCTCAATCATGGAATGATCGTCCTGCTTCGATTTCTGGTCCTGTTCCTTCAAAATGGCCGAGGCCGAGCGGGAATAGCCGGTGAAAAACAGCAGCAGATTGTCTTCCAGACTGTCCCGCGTTTCCCGGGAGAGCTTGAGCGGCCACGCCTCCACTTTCCCGTTTTCTAAAAATTTGAAACAGGTGACGCCGCCGTAGGCGGCGATGTATTGGTCCTGTTTGCCGATAGGTTCCTTCAGTCGGCCAATTTCGATTTCGCACGCCTGGGCCGCGAGGTCGGCGGGATGAACCAGACTGTTTTGGTGGGTGTGCAAGGCCTTGAGCAGGGCGGTCGTGAAACTGCCGGACGACCCCAGCCCGGTGCCTGCCGGAATGTCGGCCAGCGAGGTCAGTTCCAGCCCGCGACCGTCCATGTCGAGCAATGCGAACGCTTCGCGGATGATCGGATGTTCGAGCTTGCCGGCCTCACTCACGCGTTCCAGGCGCGAATATTTCACAATCAAGTCGGGCGTGAAATTCTCGTGCAACGTGATATAGACATACCGGTCAATCGCCGCGGCGATGAGAAAGCCGCCGAATCGTTCGTAATACGACGGCAAGTCTGTGCCGCCGCCGCCCAGAGTAACGCGCAAAGGTGAACGAGCAATAATCATTTCGGTTCCCGGATTCAGGGTTTCGGCCGCATCGAGTCAAAGTGAAATCCGCTTTTTCGGTAAATTTTTTCCACGACCCGCAGAGCGGCGCGGACTTCCACCAGGCCAGCGCCGGGTTTTCGCTTCCTTTGAATGTCTTTTTCGAACTCCATCATCTCAGTTCGCCACGATTCATCCGGACCGGGAAATTCATATAACTTCACGTCGGGCGGCCCCATTTCCGGTTTCATCTGGTAATGATAAAGTTTCTCGACGCCGTAACTGCCGCCCAGACCTTCAATGTGCAGTTTGGCATTGCGCCCGTAAATTTCAAACGAGAACAGATTCTTCCATTCCGTGCAACTGATGTGCAGCCACGCCGTCCGGCCTTTGGCTGTGCGCAAATCCAAAAAGGCATTGTCATCCACCGGCATGTTCCAAAAAAACGTTGCCGCGTGGCCATTGACTTTCGCGAACCGGCCAAGAAACCAACTGGCCAGATCAACCAAGTGAATCCCTTGGTCAATCAATTCACCGCCTCCGGAAAGCTTCGGGTCGGCGCGCCATTCCTGGTCATAGCCCGCACGCCCGCCATGGCCGTAGCGCGCACGAATGAACATCAAATCGCCCATCATCCCCGCCTCGAAAATCTCCCGCGCCTTGAGGAAAGCGGGGTGGTAACGATGATTGAAACCGGCCCGGACGCAAGCGCCGTGCTCTTTGGCCAGCGCAATCAATTCGTCAATTTGCTGCACCGAGATGCCCACGGGTTTTTCCACCAGCACGGGTTTGCCCGCGCGAATTGCCGCGGCTGAAACCTCCGCCAGCGCCGCGTTGACGGTAGCTACAATCACCGCGTTCACTTGCGGATCAGCGACGGCTTGCCGGTAATCGGCATCCGCGCGTCCAGTCCCAGCCAGTTTCACGAGTTCTTCGGCGCGCCCGAGGTTGGTGTCGCAGGCCACGGCGAGTCTTGAACCGGCCGGCAGACCGGCCAACCGCTTTTTTCCGATCAATCCACAGCCGATGATCGCGTAATTCATTTGTCGCCCCATGCCTTTCCGCGATCCCTGGGCATGATGCGGCGCAGCGTATAGAGGTCGCTGTCCAAATCCTTCTTGAATTTTTGAAGTTTTTCCCACGGGTCCCAAACCGCGCTGATGAGTTTGCCGGTGATGCCGTCGCTTTTCGGTGACAGGAGATACTCAATTAACCCCAGAACTTTTTCGAGTTGCATGTCGTTGTCGCGTGGTTGTTTGGCGGCGCGTTCAAATTCAACCTTGCCCACCGCCGCGCCGCGCGCCAGAACCTGCTCGGTCATGCGGGTGAAAACGGCGCCGGGGGCCACCGCATTGATGTCCGGCGGCTGGTCCTGCCATTCCGCGGCGAGGGTTTCAACAAGACGGACGACTCCGGTTTTGGCGACGCCGTAAGCCGCAAAATTCGGCCGCGGACTCGCCGCGCCACCGCCGGAAAAACAAATGATTTTTGCACGCCGACGCGATTTGCGCAGCAGCGGATAAAACGCGCGGATGGCAAAAAAGGTGCCATCGAGGTTTACAGCCAGCGCGGAACGCCAGGCTGCCGGAGCAATGTCCATGGATGGTCCGATGGGTCCCTGGATGGCGGCGCAACAAATCAAACCATCAACCGAGCGCCACTTGCGCGCCACACGTTTTGCGCAGTTTTGCAGCGCCGGCCAGTCGGAGACGTCGCATTGGAAGTTGAATCCATCCTGCGGCGAGCGCGCGAGGCGGCAGACCGCATGGCCTTTGGCGGTGAGCGAATCCGCGAGGAATTTGCCGATGCCGCTGCTGCTGCCCGTGACGACGAGGTTCATCGGCGTTGGAGAACCCACTGGTTTTTTTGGAGCCATTGGAGCGTGCGGATGATGGATTGCTCGATGGTGAGTGTCGTCTTCCAGCCGGTGGCACGGATTTTTTGGGTATCCAGAAAGATGAACGGATTGTCACCGACCCAGCCTTTGTTGCCGCCGGAATATTCCAGTTTCGGTTTAAGGCCGAGCGCGCGGCAAATAAATTTCACCGAACCGTTGACTTCAACATATTCATCGGTGCCAAGGTTATAGGTCTCGACATCATGCCTGGTTTGCTTCGCCGTGGCGCGATTCACCACGTGCAGCATCGCATCAAGGCAATCGCCGATGTAAAGATAGGATTTCCGCTGGGTGCCGTCGCCGAGCACTTTCAAACAGTCGGGATGCGCGAGCAGTTGTTTATAAAAATCCAGCACGTGCCCGTGCGTGTAGCGTTCTCCCAGAATTGAAACAAAGCGGAAAATGTAACCTTCGAAATCGTAACCTTCACAGTAAGCATGGATGAACCCTTCGCAGGCAAGCTTCGATGCCGCGTAAAGCGATGTTTGAACCGGAAACGGGTGATTTTCCGGCGTCGGGATGATTTCCGCCTCACCATAAACGCTGCCGGTGGAGCTGAAAGCGATGCGTTTGATGCCGTTGTCGCGCATGGCCTCGAGCACGTTGAACGTGGCGACGGCGTTTTGCTGGAAATCCTTGTGCGGATGGTCCAGCCCGAAGCGGACATCCGCGTTGGCGGCCAGATGAAAAACGAAATCGCACCCGGCCATCGCACGGATCAGCGCAGACAGATCCAGGCAATCACCTTCAATCAGTTTGAATTTCGGGTTCTTCAGCGCCGATTCCAGAAATTCAGGCTGGCCGGTGGAAAAATTATCCCAGCCCACGACCTGCCGGCCCTCGGTGAGCAGCCGGTCCACGAGATTGCTGCCGATGAATCCGGCGGCGCCGGTTACGAAGATTGTGTTCATCTGTGAAGCCACAGTGTAGCCGCCGTTGCCCGCCATCGCCAGCAATTACTGCCCCGCGACCTGTGCCCGCACCAGTTCGCACAGCTTTATCGTCAGTTGGTCCTTGATGCCATAATAAACGCATTGGCCATCCCGCACGCGGGTCAGAATGCCCGAGGCCGCCAGCAGCGCGAGGTGTTTGGACACGTTCGCCTGCGTCGAGCCGGCGGCGGACACAATGTCGTTGACCGTGCGCGGTTCTTTGCAGACGGCCTGCAAAATCCGCAGCCGCGTCGGTTCCCCCAGCATTTTGAAGCGCGTGGCGATCCGTTCGAGTTCCCCTGCCGCCGCCGGCCTCCTAAAAGTTTGTGTTGACATATTTCTATTTGGTTATATGATTATAACATGATTAGCGCAATTGTCCAAAACAAAATGTCAGGCTGGAAAGGGCGCCCGTTATGATTTTGCGGGTTCTGATCGGCGCGGTGGCCGGGGCGGTTCTTGGCTTTGGCTGGTATAAACTCGTCGGCTGTTCCACCGGCACATGCCCGTTGACAAGCAATCCTGTTGTCAGCACGCTTTACGGCACGACCCTGGGCGCGTTGATTGGCGGCAGTTTCCGCTGAATCCGAAACACAAAGACATCATGAAAATGCATATGCTCATTCGTCGGTTCGCCGGCGCGTTTATCCTCGCAAGCCTGTTGCTCGCTTATTATCACAGCCGCTACTGGCTCTGGTTCACGGCGTTTGTCGGCTTCAATCTGTTCCAATCGTCGTTCACCAACTTCTGCCCGCTGGAAATGATTTTGAAAAAACTGGGCGTGGGCCGTGACGCTGGAAGCTGCTGCGCGCCCGAGCCGGTCCAAACGGCGCCTGGAAAATGAACCAGAGAAATTACGCTCTGGCTGCGCTGTTGCTGATGGCGTTCGCCCTGAACGGCTGCGGATGCAAAGCCGGGGACACTTCCGCCAATCCCTTGCCGACCGTCATTGTGCAGGCACAAATTGCGGAGAGCAAGCGTCGCGTGGCCACGGAAGACGTGGTGGGCACCGTGCGTGCCAAACTGCACTCCGTCATCGAAGCCAAGATCAGCGGCAACATCGAGCAAATGCTGGTCGTCCCCGGCCAGAATGTGAAAGCGGGCGAGCTGCTGGTCCAGCTTGACGCGCGCGAAGTCCAGGCGCAATTGGACCAGGCCGCTGCCGTGCGCCAGCAGGCGGAAAGCGATTTGAAACGCGCCACTGACCTCGTTCAACAAAAAATCCTTTCGCCGTCCGAATACGACAGCGCCTTGTCAAAGTTCCGCGTGGCTGATGCGGCGGCGACGGAAGCGAAAACTCTGCTCGGTTATACCAAAGTCATCGCGCCCTTCGACGGCGTCATCACGCGCAAATATGCCGACGTGGGCGATCTCGCCGCGCCGGGAAAATCATTGCTGGAAATGGAGGATGCGCGCGATTTGCGGCTGGAAGCGGACGTGCCGGAAGCCGTCGTCGGCCGCCTCACACCCGGTGACAAGCTGGGCGTGCGTGTGTCCGGCGTGACCAACGGACTCACCTCCGTCGTCAGCGAAATCTCGCCGTCTGCCGATCCCAATAGCCGCACGTTCCTGGTTAAACTGGATTTGCCGTCCGTACCCGGTCTGCGGGCCGGACAATTTGGCCGGGTGGCCGTGCCGGTGGGCGAAACCTCAGCGCTACGTGTGCCTGAGTCGGCTGTGCTGCAACGTGGGCAGATGGAATTGGTTTTCGTTGCGGCCAACGGCCACGCGCGATTGCGCATTGTCAAAACCGGCAAACGCGTCGGCGACGAGGTTGAGCTGGTCTCCGGTGTGGATGCCGGCGAACAGGTAATCACCGACGGCGCGTCAAACCTGCTGGATGGACAGCCGGTGGAAGTGAAATGAATGCCCGACATCACCATGGGCCATCCGAATTGCCGCCAGGTTTTGGACTGCGCCAGCCTTCTGGCGCTTTGAGCGAACACCAGCAATGTGAAAGCGGCGGAGGGACGCCGCACTCCAAGAGGCTACCGCGCAAATAGTCTCTTCTGCATGAAAACTGAAAATCCAGCCCCGACTTCTGTGCCGCTCGGCATCGCCGGTCGCATCGCGCGGGCGTTCATTGACTCCAAACTCACGCCGCTCATCATTATTTCCTCCGTGCTGCTCGGCGTAGTTGCGGTGTTGATGCTGCCGCGCGAGGAAGAGCCGCAAATCAAGGTGCCCATGGTGGACGTGCTCGTCACCATGCCCGGTGCCGGCGCCAAGGAAGTTGAGGAACGCGTCACCCGGCCGATGGAAAAATTGCTGTGGGAAATTCCCGGTGTCGAATACATTTACTCGACTTCGAGCGAAGGCCAGTCACTGGTCATCGTGCGGTTCAGGGTGGGCGAAAACATGGAAGACAGCCTCGTGAAGCTCAACCAGAAGCTGCAATCCAACTACGACAAAATCCCGCACGGCGTCTCGCAGCCGCTCATCAAGGCGTGGTCCATTGACGACGTGCCGATTCTGGCGCTCACCTTCCACAGCGCGCATTACGATCACTTGACGCTGCGCCGGCTCGTCGCGCAGGTGGACGACGCCGTTAAACAGGTGCCGCAGGTGGCCGGAACCACCATCATCGGCGGGAGCCGACGCGAAGCGCGCATACTGCTCGATCCGGCCAAACTGGCCTCGCGCAACCTCAGTCCCGTCGGTTTGATTCCCATGTTGCAGCAGGCCAACCGCCAGTATGTCGCCGGTGGCTTGACCAGCAATAACAAGGAGGTTGTCGTGGAGACCGGCGGGTTCCTGACCGGCGCGGAGGACGTCGGCAACGTGGTTGTGGGCGTTTTCAGCAGTAAACCGGTTTATCTCCGCGATGTGGCGACCATCGTGGACGGCGCGGAAGAGCCGAGCCAATATGTGCTTTTCGGTTCTGGCGCAGCGAAGAGCGCGATGGCCGACGAACAACCCGCCGTCACTTTGGCCATCGCCAAACGTCCGGGTGCCAACGCCATTCACGTCGCCAACGAGGTGCTCCGAAAAGTTGACACGCTCAAGAGTCGCCTCATTCCCGCCGACGTGCAGGTGTCCGTCACGCGGAACTATGGGGTAACGGCGGAGGAAAAATCCAACGAACTGCTGTTCCACATGCTCATTGCCGTGGTCAGTGTGTCGTTGCTGATTTTGCTCGCGCTGGGCTGGCGCGAATCGTTCATCGTGGCCATCGCCATCCCGTCCACGCTGGCGCTGACGTTGCTGGTGTTTTATCTCCACGGTTTCACGTTGAACCGCATCACGCTGTTCGCGCTCATCTTCAGCATCGGCATCCTGGTGGATGACGCCGTTGTCGTGGTTGAAAACATCGTCCGCCATTTCCATCTGCCCGGCAACCAAGGCCGGAAATGGAGCGCCATTGCCGTCGAAGCTATCAACGAAGTCGGCAACCCGACGATTCTGGCCACGTTCGCCGTGATCGCCGCCGTGCTGCCGATGGCGTTTGTCGGCGGATTGATGGGGCCGTACATGCGGCCCATTCCCATCGGCTCGAGCGCGGCGATGTTTTTCTCGCTGGCCATCGCGTTCATCGTCACGCCGTGGGCGAGTATCCGGATACTGAAATGGGGAGCAAAATACCGGCTGACCACTGAAAAAGAGGTTGTGTCCAAAGCCGATTCCCTCTCCGCCCGTCTTGCGGGGGGAGAGGGTCAGGGTGAGGTGGGCGCTCCAGTGGACAATTTTTTCACGCGGATTTATTGCCGAGCGATGTTGCCGTTGGTGGCACAGCGGCTTTGGCGTTACATCTTTCTCGGCGGGCTGGCCGTGTTGCTGCTGGCTTCCCTGGCGCTGGTCGGCATCGGTCTGGTGAAGGTCAAAATGTTGCCGTTCGACAACAAGAGCGAATTTCAAATCATCCTCAACATGCCGGAAGGCAGTTCGCTGGAACGCACGACCGAAGCCGCGCGGGAAATTGCCGCCGCCGTGCGCACGGAACCGGAGGTGGTCAATTATCAGGTTTATGCCGGTGTCGCGTCGCCGTTCAATTTCAACGGCCTCGTGCGCCATTACTTCATGCGGCGCGGCGCGAATGTCGCCGATATCCAAATCAATCTCCTGCCCAAGAGCGAACGCCGGGCGCAAAGCCATGACATCGCCAAACGCGTGCGCCCGCGCGTGGCGGCCATCGCCGCCAAATTCGGTG